>Ga0209158_1000383_pt1 | contig 33843 bp, 27 predicted proteins | sample GraSoiAngelo_140_FD_185897 | JGI IMG/M metagenome (GOLD analysis project Ga0209158, IMG submission 185897) | Grasslands soil microbial communities from the Angelo Coastal Reserve, California, USA - 14_0929_12_30cm (SPAdes) (version 2) | ecosystem: Environmental > Terrestrial > Soil > Grasslands ...
CACCCTGATCGCGACGTTCGGCTGGCCCGGCGTCCGGTGACTCACGGATATCGCGCCCGCGTCGGTTTACCCCGGGCTGTCGCCCGGGGTTAGTTTACCTCGGCTATGACCCGCAAGAAGCGTCTCGACCCCGCCATTTTCAATTTGCCCGTCGAAAAAATGAAGGCGGGCTATTACTCCGATAAGTACTTCGTGCGGGCGCGCGAGGTGCTGCTCAAGGACAAGCACCGCCCCCGCGTCACCATGCAGGTGTTCGGCAAGACGCGCGCGTATCTGGGCGGCATCGACGAAGCCATCGCGATCCTGAAGCTGTGCGCCGAGCAGTGGCGAGAGCTGGAGGTCTTCGCCCTCTACGACGGCGACCCCATCGAGCCGTGGGAGACGGTGCTGCTGATCGAGGGTCCCTACGACGCCTTCGCCAACCTCGAGACCCTGTACCTGGGTGTGCTCGCGCGCCGGACCCGCGTCGGGACCAACACGCACATCGTCGTGGAGGCGGCGCGTCCCAAGCAGGTCATGTTCTTTCCCGCGCGCCACGACCACTGGCTGGTGCAGACGGGCGACGGCTATGCGGCCCACATCGCGGGAGCCATCGGCGTGTCGACCGACGCGCAGGCGTCGTGGTGGGGCTCGGAAGGGGTGGGCACCGTCCCCCACGCGCTCATCGCCGCGTACGGGGGCGACACGGTCCTCGCTTCGAAGAAGTTCGCCGAGCTGATGCCGGACGGGGTCCGCCTCATCACGCTCGTGGACTTCGAGAACGACTGCGTCGGCACGTCGTTGCGGGTGGCGCGCGCCCTGGGCGGGCGGCTGTACGGCGTGCGGCTCGACACCTCGGAGACGCTGGTGGACACGTCGGTCGTGCCCCAGATGGGGACGTTCAAGCCCACGGGGGTGAACCCCCAGCTCGTCTGGAACGTGCGGCGGGCCCTGGATAAGGAAGGGTTCGGGGACGTGCGGATCGTGGTTTCGGGGGGGTTCACAGCCGAGAAAATCCGCCACTTCGAGGAAGCGGGCGTGCCGGTGGACGCCTACGGGGTGGGGTCGAGCCTGTTCCAGGGGCGCTTCGACTTCACCGCCGACGTGGTGCGGCTGGAGGGGAAGCCGTGCGCCAAGGTGGGCCGGTCCTACCGGCCGAACCCGAGACTGGAGCGGGTCGAGTAGGTCTTGCGCCGCCAGGCGCACTGTATAATTTTCCGTTTACATGAATAATCATACACCGACGCCGATCGGCGTCCTCGGCGCCTCCGGCTATGTGGGGCAGGAGCTGCTCCGGCTGCTCGCCCGCCACCCGGGGGCGTCCGTCGTCTTCGCCACCGCCGCCTCGGCGGCGGGCGAGGTGCTCGACGGCCAGCGGCTCATCAAGATCGACGACGCGCCGCTGGCGCGCGCGGAGATCGTGCTCTCCTGCCTGCCCCACGGCGTGTCCGCGCGCTACGTCCACGAGACGCGCGCCGCGGGGCGCCGCGCTGTCGATCTCTCCGCCGATTTCCGGCTATCGGCCGAAGCGGTGTACGGCCTGACCGAAGTCGCCCGGCCCCGCGTCGCCACCGCCGAGCTCGTCGCCAACCCCGGCTGCTATCCGACGGCCGCGCTGCTGGCGCTGATCCCGCTCGCGCAGCGGGGCTTGATCGATACGTCGCGTGAGGTGGTGATCGACGCCGCCTCGGGCGTGACGGGCGCGGGGCGCAATCCCAAACGCGAGCTGCTGTTCGGCGAAGTGGCCGAGGACTTCCGCGCCTACGCGGTGGGCAACGAGCACCGTCACCTGCCGGAGCTGCGCGCCACGCTGGCGCGCGAGGCGGGGTTCACGGGTGACCTCGTGTTCACACCGCACCTCCTGCCGGTGAAGCGCGGGATCCTCGAGACGATCCACGTGCCGCTCACGCGGGTCCTGGATCAGGCGACCGCCGAAGGGCTCTACCAGGCCGCGTATGCGGGCGAGCCGTGCGTCATGATCACCGCGGGCGCGCTGCCGTCGCTCCAGGACGTCGTGTATCGGAACCGCGTCGCGATCGGCGTGGCGCCGGTGCACAACGTGCGCCGCCCGCGGCTCACGGTGATCGCCGCGATCGACAACCTCGTCAAGGGCGCGGCGGGGCAGGCGATCCAGAACATGAACCTGATGCTGGGGTTCGAAGAGACGCTGGGACTCCCGTGCTGAGGGTGCGCGTCGTAAAGCTCGGCGGCAACGAGCTCGACCGCGCCGACTGGCTCGCCGCCTGCGCGTCCGCGCTCCAAGCCGCCGGTCCCGTCGTCGTCGTGCACGGCGGCGGCAAGGCGGTCGACGCCCTGTCACGGCGTCTGGGGCTCCCGGTCGAGAAGCGCGACGGCCTGCGGGTCACGACGCCGCAGGTCGCCGAAGTCGTGGAGCTGGTCCTTGCCGGCCCTGCGAACCGCGCCGTGGTCGTCGCGTTGCGGCGGGCGGGCCTGGACGCCGTCGGGCTTTCCGGCGTCGATGGCGGCTTGCTCACCGCCCGGCCGCTCGCCGGCGGGTTCGGGCAGGTGGGCGCCATCACCGAGGTCCGGGCGTCGCTGCTGCAGAGCCTGCTGCTGGCCGGTCTCACGCCGGTCGTGGCGCCCGTGGCGCCGGACGCCTCCGGCACGCCGCTCAACGTCAACGCCGATGATGCCGCGGCCGCCGTCGCCGCGGCGCTGCGGGCCGAGGAGCTGTTGTTCGTCTCGGACGTGGCGGGCGTGGCGGTGGGCGGCGTGCCGCAGCCGTCGCTGGCGGCGGGCGAGATCGAGGCGCTCATCGACCGCGGCGTGGCGACCAACGGCATGGCGGCAAAGCTGCGTGCCGCGGCCCGCGCGCTCCACACGGGGGCGCGCGCCGTGCGCATCGGCGACCTGGACGTGCTCACCAGCCGCAGCGCCGGCACCCGCATCTTCGCGGCGACGCCGCAACCCGCGTGACCGCGACGACACCGGCCGCAGCGGCCCTCCTGGGCGTGTATGCCCGCGTGGGCCCGACCTTCGTGGCCGGCGAGGGCTGCGAGCTGATCGCGGCCGACGGCACGCGTTATCTCGATTTCGTCGCCGGGATCGCCGTCAACGCGCTGGGCTACGGTCATCCCGTCATCCGGGACGCCGTCGCGCGAGGCCTGGAGAGCGGCCTGATCCACGTCTCGAATCTCTATCACACCGAGCCCGGCGAGCGGCTCGCCGAGTTCCTGATCGAGCGCTCCTTCGCCCAGCACGTGTTCTTCTGTAATTCCGGCGCGGAAGCCAACGAGGGCGCGTTCAAGTTCGCGCGCAAGTGGTCCGGGAAGCCCGGCATCGTCGCGTTCAGCGGCTCGTTTCACGGGCGGCTGTTCGCCTCGCTCGCGGCGACGGACCGGCCCGACTACCGGCGCCCGTTCGAGCCGCTGGTGCCGGGCGTGCGCATCTTGCCGCTCGGCGACGAAGAAGAGATCGAGACCGCCTTCGCCCGGGACGACGTCGGCGCGGTGATCATCGAACCGTTGCAGGGCGAAGGCGGCGTGCGGCCCGTGGCGACCGAGTGGCTGCAGCGGCTGCGCGAGCAGTGCGATCGTCACGACGCCGCGCTGATCTTCGACGAAGTGCAGTGCGGACTGGGGCGGACGGGAACGCTGTTCGCGTACGAGCAGGCAGGGGTGGCGCCCGACATGGTGACGCTCGCGAAGCCCCTGGCCGGGGGGCTGCCGATGGGCGCGGTGCTGCTGACCGAGAAGATCGCGGCGGCGCTCGGGCCGGGAGATCACGCCACGACGTTCGGCGGCGGGCCGCTGGTCGCGACGGTGGCGCTCGAAGTTCTCAAGGCGATCGCCGAGCCGGACTTCCTGCGCGCCGTCACCGCGAAGGGCGAGCGGCTGGGGGCCCGACTCACGGCGCTGGCGGTCCGGACCAAGCGGGTGCGCGAAGCGCGGGGACGGGGACTGATGTGGGGGGTGGAGCTGGCCGAGGCGGCGGCGCCGATCGTGGCGGCGGCGCGGGAGCGCCAGCTGCTGATCGCGTCGGCGGGGCCCAACGTGTTGCGGCTGGTGCCGCCCCTGATCGTCACTGAAGACGAGATCGACCGGGCGGCGGACACCTTGGGGGAGATCCTGACGTGAGACCGAAAGGCGTGGGGACGTGGGATGTGGGGAGTGGGCGTATCACTTCACCGGTCGCCCCCACACTCCACATCCCACACCCCACGATTCGCTCTGCGGTGTTGTCCGACGTGCCGCAGCTCGAAGCGCTGATGGCGCCGTTCGTCGCGACCGGCGATCTGTTGCCACGCAGCAATTACGATCTGTGCCGCCACATCAAGGAGTACGTGGTGGTCGAGGCGGGCGGCGAGATCGTCGCCTGCGGCGCGCTCAAGATTTACAGCCCGGCGCTCGCCGAGGTGGCCGGCCTCGCGGTGCGGGACGACTGGCAGGGGCGGGGCCTGGGGAAGCGGGTCGTCGAGGCGCTGATCGTCGAGGCGCGGGTGCAAGGCCTCGCCGAGGTGCTGGCGCTGACGCGCAAGCCGGACTTCTTCTATCGGCTCGGCTTCGCCCTCTCGGACCGGCACCATTTTCCCATCAAGGTGTGGGCCGATTGCGCCCGCTGTCCGCGGCAGTTCTGCTGTGATGAGATCGCGGTGACGATGAAGGTGTAGTGCGTCTCACCCTCACTATTCTGTGGGCGCGCCTCGTCGACCGCCCGGCGTCCGGTCACCACATCGCTGCGCCGCCGGCGGGGTTGCCGCGCGGACCGCAGTATCTTAGGACCCGTGGAAGAGCACGACCACGGTCAGTCGCCCGGCGAGGAGCTCGCCAATAGCATCAGCCACGGCGTTGGGCTCGTCGCCACCTTCGTCGCGGGACCAGTTCTCATCGCCAGCGCGATCCGGCACGGCGGCCTCGGCACCATCGTCGGAGCGAGCATCTTCGTCTCCACGGCCGTGCTGCTGTACCTGTTCTCGGCGCTGTATCACGCGCTGCGACACGCCAAGGCGAAGCGGGTGTTCCAGGTGCTCGACCACGCCGCGATCTTCCTGCTCATCGCCGGCACGTACACGCCGTTCACCCTCGGAGTGCTGCACGGGACCTGGGGGTGGGCGCTGTTGTGGACGATCTGGACGCTGGCTGCCGCCGGCGTCGCGCTCACTGCTACGGGCAAACTGCACAACCGCGTCGCGTCCACGGCGCTGTACGTCGCGATGGGGTGGCTGATGCTCGTGGCCGTGCGGCCGCTGTGGCTGCGCATGCCGCCGATGGGGTTCCTGTGGTTGGGTCTCGGGGGCGTCGCCTACACGGCGGGCGTGCCGTTCTTCGCGGCGCACCGCCGCTACAGCCACTTCGTGTGGCACCTGTTCGTGATCGCGGGCACGGCGTGCCACTTCGTGGCGGTGATGAAATATGCGGCGTCCTGAACTCGTAGTCGCGTCGAAAGGAACACTCCCATGAAGCATCACGACGACCGCATCGACTACATCGAGCTGCCCGCGACCGACATCCCGGCCACCAAGACGTTCTACACGGCGGTGTTCGCCTGGAAGTTCACCGACTATGGCCCCGACTACGTCGCCTTCGCGGACGGCGACATGGAGGGCGGCTTCGCCAAGGTGCCGGCAAATCGGTCAGGCGGCCCGCTGGTCATTCTCTACTCCTCGGCGCTCGAGCAGACGCAGGCCAAGGTGGTGAGCAAGGGCGGCAAGATCGCCAAGCCAATCTTTTCCTTCCCGGGCGGCCGGCGCTTCCACTTTCTCGATCCCAACGGCAACGAGCTGGCGGTGTGGTCGGAGAAGTAGGGGATCGGCTCAGAAACTCACCTTCACAATCCGCCCTCCAGTTCCCACCAGCCAGCCGGCGGCCGGGCTCGCGAACGCGACGGCCCAGTAGTTCTGGGCGTCGGCCAGGGAGAACCATTGCCCGCCTTCGTCGGGCGACCAGGCCGCCCCCTTCGGTCCGGTGGCCACCACCGTCGCGCCCAATCCCGATACGTAACTGAGGCCGTAGATCGATCCTGAAAACGGCGTCCGGGTGCGGAGCGTCCAGGTTTTTCCGCCATCGCTCGAGCTCGCCACGTTGTCGGCGAAATCGTCGGGCCGCGCCAGCTCGCCGCCGCCGAGGATGCCGTGGACGCGGTCCCGGAACGCCACGGTGATCACACCGGAGCTCGGCGTGCCTTGCACGATGGGCGTGTCATAGGCGTTCCACGTGTTGCCGCCGTCGATCGTGGCGAGGATCCTGGCCTTGGTCGCTCCGCCGGTACCGATCCACGCCAGATCGCCTCCCTGTGTGGCGACACAAGTCCCACTGGCGGCGAACGCCGCCTCGCCGTCCTGCGCAGCCGGTAACCGCTCGGCGATGCTGTTCCACCGCCGGCCGTCGCTCGTACGGATCACCGGGAAGCGGCCGTTCACGGCATCGCTCATGGTGATGGCGCGCTGTCGGTGCCAGAACGCAAAGCAGTCGTAGAAGGCGTTGGGGTCGTGATTCTCGAACTGCAGGGCCCAGTGCTGGCCGCCGTCCTCGGTGCGGTAGATGCGGGACTGCTCCCCGGGGCCCGCCGCGAGGAGATAGGCGACCTGGTCGCTCTGCCCCTCGACGTCGCGGAATTGGAGAGCTTCAGCTCCGGGGACCACGCCGGCCCGCCACGTCTGGCCGCCGTCGGTCGTGACGGTGTACGTCCCCCCGACGCCACTGGCCCACACTACCTGGTCGTTCACCGGGCTGACCGCTTGCAGCCGGTTGGTCGTGCCGCTTTGCTGCGGCGTGAGAGTGGGAGCCGAGGCCGTGGTGGCGGCCCGGAGCTCGGCGTGGATCGCTTCCGCTGGTGGGGCCGCTGTCTGCGAGCAGCTCAGCGTCACGGCGGCGACCAGCCCGGACGCCGCGAGGGGGAAAGAGAGGGGCTGTAGCATGAGGGTACCTCCGCTGCGCCAGAATTACCCGGCCCGCTGGACGCCCGCAAGCCCGGCCTGCAGCTTAGGCCTCATGAAAACGACACTCTGCCTCGCCGCGCTGCTCGCGCCCGCCGCCGCGGCCCAGCAGTGGCACTACCCGCCCGCGCCGCGCGCGGCCGTCGTGGACAACTACTTCGGCCGCCAGGTGGCGGACCCGTACCGCCCCCTCGAGGACCTCGACGCGCCGGCCACCACCGCCTGGGTCGATGCTGAAAACGCGATCACGTTCGCGTATCTGGGCGGCATCGCGCGGCGCGACTCGATCCGCACGCGGCTTACCGCCCTGTGGAATTACCCGCGCGTGCAGGTGCCCGTGCGCGAAGCGGGTCAGCTGTGGTTCCGCAAGAATTCCGGGCTGCAGAAGCAGTCGGTGCTGTACCGGGCGGCCGGCCTCGGCAGCGCGGCGGTCGCCGTGCTCGACCCCAACGCCCTCTCGCCCGACGGCTCGGTTGCCGTGGCGCAGTGGTCGGTGTCCCCCGACGGCCGGCTCCTCGGTTACTCCACCGCCGCCGGTGGCTCCGACCTCCAGGACATCCACTTCCGCGACCTCGCCACGGGGCGCGACCTCGCCGCGGTGGTCCCACGCGTGAAGTTCACCGGTATCTCGTGGACCCGGGACGGGAAGGGCTTCTACTACAGCCGCTTCCGCGGCTCGGCCGAGCGGGCCAACCTCCGCGACGCCAACACGCACCATCAGCTGTTCTATCACACCTTGGGCGACGCCGCGGACCGGCTCGTCTTCGAGCGCCTCGACGATTCAACGGCGGGGGTCTTCAGCGGCGTTTCCGACGACGGCCGCTGGCTGTTCGTGTTCTCCGGGAGCGGTACCACCAACAACCGGCTGTGGGTGGCGAACCTCAAGGACGCTGCCCATCCCGACTTGAGCGCGCCGCTGTCGCCCGTGGTCACGGCGGAGGACGCGGTCAACACGCCGCTCGGCGTCGTCGGCGACACGCTCTATCTCTACACGAACTGGCAGGCCCCGCGCGGCCGCATCGTTGCCGCGACGATGGGCGACAGCGACCGCACCCACTGGCGCACGGTCGTCGCCGAGGGCCCCGACGTGATGAATGAGACGGCGTTGGTGGGCGACCGCCTCGTCGTCACCTACCTCGTGGACGTCCAGAGCCGCATCCGGCTGTTCGATCTCGCCGGCGCGCCGCGTGGGGAGGTGGCGTTGCCCGACGTAGGCACCGTCGCGGGCCTCTCCGGCCGCAACGACGGCAGCGACGTCTTCTTCGCCTTCAGTTCGTACTTGCGGCCGGCCACGGTGTACCGTTACGACCTGCGCGCCGGCCGGCTCGAGCCGTTCCAGCCCGCGCGGGCGCCGTTCGACCCGGCGCCGTACGAGACCCGCGCCACCTTCTATCAGTCCAAGGACGGCACCCGCATTCCCATCTTCGTCACGGCGCGCAGGGGGCTCGCCCGCGACGGCAGCCACCCCACCCTGCTGTACGCGTACGGCGGCTTCGACATCAGCCTCACGCCGTACTACTCGCCCGCCGTCGCCGCGTGGCTGGAGCTCGGCGGCGTATACGCGGTGGCCAACCTGCGCGGCGGCGCCGAGTACGGGGAGGTGTGGCACCACGCCGGGATGCGGGAGAAAAAGCAGAACGTGTTCGACGACTTCATCGCCGCCGCGGAGTTCCTGGTCCGCGAGGGCTACGCCACGCCGCGCACCCTGGCGATCCAGGGCGGCTCCAACGGCGGCCTGCTGGTCGGCGCGGTCATGACCCAGCGCCCCGACCTGTTCGGCGTCGCGCTCCCCGCCGTCGGCGTGATGGACATGCTGCGCTACCAGAAGTTCACCGGCGGCCGGTTCTGGGCCGAGGAGTACGGCTCGTCGGAGGATTCCACCGCCGTGGGTTCCCTGCTCGCCTATTCGCCGTTGCAGAACCTCAAAGTGGGCACCTGTTATCCCGCGACGCTGGTCACCACCGCCGACCACGACGATCGCGTGGTGCCGGGGCACTCGTTCAAGTTCGCGGCGACGCTCCAGGCCGATCAGGCGTGCGACCGCCCGGTGATGCTGCGGGTCGAGAAGGCGGGGAGTCACGGCTACCGCCCCACCGACCGGGTGATCGCCGAGATCGCCGACGAGTTCGCGTTCGCGCTCGCCAACCTGGGAGTCCGGGCGCCCTGAGCGATGCCGTCCAATACGCACAAGTACATCATCTTCACGTCGATGGGGTGCGGCGGCGCACTCGTCATCGCGTTGATCGTGGCGGTGCTCATGACGCAGCACGGGGGGCTGGGCCGCTTGATGCGCGACGAGCCCTCGACGCTGCACTCGCCCGCCGCGCTGGACTCGCTCGCGGCGGTGCGCGCCTGGTACCACGGCCAGCCGCCGGCCGGCACCGCCTACGCCCTCCGCCCCGCCGGTGCCGGCGATGGGGCGCGGGCGGCTCTCAGCATCTGGCGCGATACCGCCAGCGTCGTGTGGATCCCGTTCGGGGACACTTTCCCAGCCAACTCGCGGCAATTCCGGTCCTGGGGGCAGGATGTCGACTGGCAGGACGTCGACTCACTGCTCGCCGCGGCCCGGCGGCCGTGGCGCCCTGGCTGGTCGCCGCTCGCCACGCCGGACGCGGAGCGCGTGTGGCGCGGCCTGCTCTCCCAAGTCGCCGTTCTGAGTACCGCCCGGCAGCTGATGGGCGGCGCGCGCCTCCAGGAGCGGCTCGGGCGGCGCGCGCGCGCGGACTCCATGGTGCGCGCGGTGGTGACGCTGGGGCGGCGCTTGCAGCAGGACGTCGCCACGCCGCACGTCAACCTCGGGTTGCGGCTCGAGCGCGACGCCCTGCACGTCCTCGCCCGTATGTACGCCCGCTGGGGCCGCGCCCCGGCGCGGGACAGCGCGCTCGCGGCCGCGAGCCGCGCCGACTCGGCGGTCGCCCGCTGGCGCGACGCGGTCCGGCTGATCCAGACCGCCGCCGTCCTCCCCGAGCACGCCGCCGCGCTCGCTGCCGCGGTTGAGGACTCCGACTGGCCGATCGCGCTGCGCGCCGAAATGGTCCTGGCGATCGGCTTCGGATGGGCCTACAACGGCGCCGAGATGGCCACGGGGATCGACGCGCACCGCAGCGCGGTGCTCGACGAGCTGGCGCACCAGCGCCTGCCGCCCGCGCTCCTGGCCACCCTGGCCGCCGCGCGCGTCGCGGCCACCGGGGACTTCAAGGGCCGGATCGAGGCGGGCTCGCGCTACCGCGCGCTCGCGCAGTCGGAGTGGTGGGCCTTCTGAGCGGGGCGGTTGACACTCCGCCACGGCCGCGGAGAGATTCCCCGGTGCTTAGCCCTCTGCCGGAGCCCGACGCATGGCCCGAGTCATCTTCTGGGACGTCGATACCCAGTACGACTTCATGAAGGCGGACGGGAAGCTGTACGTTCCCGACGCCGAGCACATCATTCCCAACCTCCGCAAGCTCACCGACTACGCGCACGGCCACGGCGTGCGCATCGTCGCCAGCGCCGACGACCACGTCCCCGAGGATCCGGAGATCTCCGACGCGCCGGACTGGAAGACGACCTTCCCGTCCCACTGCCTGCGGGGCACGGCGGGTCAGAAGAAGATTCCGGAGACAGCCTTGCGCGATCCGCTGGTGATCGAGCCGGAGCCGCAGAACACGAAGACGCTCGTCGAGCGGCTGCGGCGCCACCACGGCGACATTCTCTTCCACAAGCACCGCTTCGACGTCTTCACCAACGACAACGTCCTCCCGGCGCTCGAGGTGCTCGACCCGCAGGACGTGGTGCTGTACGGCGTCGCCCTCGACGTCTGCGACAAGGCGGCGATCGAGGGTCTGCTCGAGCACCGCGCGCACACGCGGCTGTTCGCGGTGACCGACGCGATGAAGCCGATCGACCGCGACCTGGGCGAGCACCTCCTCAAGGAGTGGGGGGAAGAGGGCGTGCGCATGGTGAAGACGAGCGAGGTTGTGGTCGGGGGGCTGGTCGAGCAGCTGGCGCACTCGCCGGCATGAGCGCCTCCCCCCCGCCGCCTGCGCCGGCGTTCGGCCGGTTCTTCCTGCCGGGCCCTACCGACGTCCACCCCGACGTGCTCGCCGCCATGCAGCGGCCGATGATCGGCCACCGCTCCGGCGCCATGGAGCAGCTGCTCCAGAAGATGGCGGGCCCGCTCCAGGCCCTGTGCCGCACCCGCCGCGACGTGCTGATCGGCACCACGTCCGCGACCGGGTTCATGGAAATGGCGGTGCGCAACGGCGTGCGCCGCCGTGCCCTGTCCGTGGTGAACGGCGCTTTCAGCGACCGGTTCGCGAAGCTCGTGACGGCGGTGGGAAAAGAGTGCGTGCGGCTCGAAGTGCCGCTCGGCGCTGCGGTCGAGCCCGAGCAGCTGCGCGAGGCGCTGCGCCGGAGCCCGGTGGACGCGGTGACGATGGTCCACTCCGAGACCTCCACCGGCGTGCTCCAGGACGTCGCGGCCCTCGCGGCGGTCGTGCGGGAGTTCGACGACGTGCTGGTCCTCGTCGACGCCGTCACCTCGCTCGCGGGCTCGCCGGTCGAAACCGACGCCTGGGGCTTCGACTTCGTGTTCACGGGCTCGCAGAAGGCCCTGGCCCTGCCGCCCGGCCTCGCGCTTGGCGTCGCGTCGGAGCGGATGCTCGAGCGCGCCAAGACGCTCGAGGCCCGCGGCCTCTACTTCGACCTGCCGAGCTTCCTGCAGGCGACGGCCAAGTTCCAGCCGACGAACACTCCCGCCATTTCCCTCTTGTACGCGCTCGACCGCCAGCTCGAGCGCATCGCGGCGGAGGGCGGCGTCGAGGGCCGCTGGCGCCGCCACGAGGCGATGCGCCGGCGCGTGGAGCAGTGGTCCGAGGAGTGCGGCGTCGCGTTCCTGCCGCGCGAGGACCGCCGCAGCTGGACGGTCTCGTGCCTCCGGCTCCCCGAGGGGAAGAGCGCCAAGCAGCTCATCGGCGCGCTGAAGGAGCAGGGGTGGGTGATCGGGTCGGGGTACGGCGCGCTCAAGGACACGACGATCCGCATCGGGCACATGGGCGACCACACCGTCGAGGGGCTGAACCGCCTGCTGCCGCTCGTTGGTCTCCAGCTCGCATGACCTGGCGCGTCGTCGTGGCCGACAAGCTGGCCGAGAGCGGCCTGCGGCTGCTGGGAGCGACGCCCGAGCTCGAAGTCGTGAACGTGGCCGGGAAGCCGCGGGAGGACTTGGACCGGGCCCTGGCGGGGGCGCACGCGCTCATCGTGCGCAGCGAGACCCGTGTGACGGTGGACCTGATGAACCGGGCGCCGCACCTGAAGCTGATCGCGCGGGCGGGGATCGGGGTCGACACCATCGACGTGCACGCGGCGACGCGGCGCGGCGTGGCGGTCATGAACGCGCCGGGCGCGAATACGGTCAGCGCCGCGGAGCACGCGATGGGCTTGCTGCTCTCCCTGGTGCGGCACATCCCCGGGGCGGCCGACGCGATGCGCCGCGGCGACTGGGACCGCAAGCGCTTCGAGGGCACCGAGCTGCGCGGCAAGACCATCGGCGTGGTGGGACTGGGTCGCATCGGCGGGCACGTCGCCCAGCTGGCCCGCGCGTTCGGCATGACCGTGGTGGCGCACGATCCGTACGTGACGCCCGAGCGCGCCGGCGAGCTGCAGGTGCGGATGCTGCCGCTCGAGCAGCTGCTCCAGGTCGCCGACGTGGTCACGTTGCACGTCGCGCTCACCGATCAGACCCGCCACCTGATCAACGCGCAGCGGCTGGCGTTGATGAAGCCGAAGGCGGTGCTGCTCAACACGGCGCGCGGCGAGCTGGTGGACGAGGCAGCCCTGGTCGAGGCGGTCACGCTGCAGCGCATCGCCGGGGCGGCCATCGATGTGTTCGCCCAAGAGCCGCTGCCCGCGGACGCGCCGCTGCGCAAGCTCGACCACGTGATCCTCACGCCGCACCTCGCCGCGTCCACGGCGGAAGCCCAGGAGCGCGTCGGCGTCGAGATCGGGACGGCGGTGCGCGACGCCCTGCTGCACGGCGACTTCTCGACGGCGGTCAACGTCCCCGGCATCACCGCCGACGTGCTGCGGCGCCTGGGACCCCTGCTCGACCTCGCGCGGCGGCTCGGCCGGCTCGCCGTGGCGCTCGCCGACGGCCCCGTGCGTGCCGTGGAGGTCGCCTACGGCGGCCGGGACGAGGGCGCACCGCGGCCGGTGCTCTCGGCCGCGCTCGAGGGCCTGCTCTCGGCGCAGGACGCCGGGCCTGTCAGCCTCGTCAACGCGCTGCTGCTCGCCGAGGAGCGGGGCATCCAGCTGGCGCGCAAGACCGGCGCCCCCGAGGCCGGGTTCGAGACGTCGGTGGGCGTAACGGTGGACGCCGCGGGCGGTCGGGTCCGCGTGGCCGGGGCCCTGGCGGGGAACAGCCACGGCCGCATCATCGCGATCGACGACTATCACGTGGATGTGGCGCCCGACGGCTGGATGCTGGTCGTGCGTAACCGCGACGTGCCCGGCGTGATCGGCCGCGTCGGCACGGTGCTGGCGGAGGCCGGGATCAACATCGGCAGCTACCACCAGTCGCGGCGGGCGGCCGGCGACGAGGCGCTCGCCGCCATCACGGTGGATCAGCCGCTGGCCAACGGGGTGCTGGGGAAACTGGCGCGGGTGCCGGACGTGCTGCAGGTGCGGCTGGCGCGGCTCGGCGACTAGTCGGCCGCTTGGCGGGTCGGCTCGACCGCCTCGTCCTGGAGCAGCCGGAAGGTCTTCACCGCCCCCTGGAGCTTGTCGGCGGCCTCGGCGAGCTGGTTGGCGGACGACGCGATCTCCTCGGTCGACGCAGACTGCTCCTCGCTCGAGGCGGCGATCTCCTCGGCGGACGCGAGCAGCGCCTCGGTCCCTCGCGCCACTTCGGTGAGGCGCGCCGCGATCTCCTCGACCAGCCGCTTCACCTCCGTCGCCGACGTCGCGATCTCCCGGCTCCAGGCGTCGTTCGCGTCGGCCTCCCCCGCCACGGTGGCGAGGCCCTGCGCCGCGGACTGCGCGGCCTCCCGCGCCGCGGCGCCGCCCTGCGCCAGCCGCAACAGCCGGTCGCGCGTCGCCTGCACGCGCGTCGTCACCCCGCGCACCGTGTCCGCGGTCTCGCCCGCCGAGATCGCCGCCTGCGAGGCCAGCTTGCGCACTTCGTCGGCCACGACGGCGAAGCCGCGGCCCTGCGGGCCGGCGCGCGCCGCCTCGATGGCGGCGTTCAGCGCCAGCATGTTCGTCTGGGTGGCGACCGCCTTCGCCTGCGCGACGAACTTCTGAATGTCCTGCGCCGCCTTGGTCAGCGCCTCCGCCTCGGCCGCGCCCTTCTCGACGTCCTCGGCCAGCTTCGCGAGCTGCGCCGTGCTCTGGTCGAGCACCTCCTTGTTGCGGCGCGCCACCCCGCTCAGCGCGGTATTGCGGCGCGCGGCCTCTTCCGAGCCGCTCGCCAGAATGCTGGTGATATGGAGAATCCGCCCGGCGTCGTCCGCCGCGGACCGCACCAGCTGGGCCTGGTCGGCGGCCTTCCGCGACAGATCCTGAGCCGTGGAAGTCAGCTCTTGCGTGCTGGCGCTCATCTCCTGAGTCGCCCCCGAGATCTCTGCCGCCATCGCCGCAGCCTCGTCCGCAGCCGTGCGGATGGCCCCCACGAGGCGTCGCAGCGCCACGATCATCGAGTGCACGGAGGAGAGCAGGTCCCCAACTTCCGCCGCCTCGGTCCGCATCGTCGCGACGACGACCGACAGGTCGCCGGCCGCGACGCGGCCGGCGATCCGGCTCACCGCCTGCACCGGACGCGAGACGCGGCTATCGAGCCAGCGCACGCCGCCCCAGAGGAGCGCGCCGAGCAGGACCAGCAATCCGGGCACCCCAAGCCACACGTATCGCTGCACGCCCCGGGCCGAGGCGTATGCCACGCTCGTGGGCTCGCGGAACAACACCCAGTAGGACGCTTCGTTCGCCGGGAAGCGACCCCGGGGGGCCGGGACCGACACCACGAGCTCCGGGCCGCGGGCGGTCTGGAGGATGGCTCGCTGCGACCGCGTGGGATTGTAGAGCGTCGTGTCCTTGGGGACTGTCCGCTGCTCCGTCTGCGCCGGGGCGTAGAGCAGGTTCCCGCGCTTGTCCACGAGCTGGAGATAGGTGCTGTCGCCAAGGTCGATCCCGGTGAGCAGCCACCCGACGCGGTCGAGCTGGTACGCACCCTCGAGCACGCCGACCGCGCGGGCGCCCTCCTCGGGGCGAAGCGCCACCGCGTAGTGCACGGTGACCGACGACGTAGCGGAGTCGATCACGGGATCGCTCTCCGCGACACCCTCCGCGAACGCCCGGCGCCACAACGGGTCGTCCGCGTTCCGAAACCGCTCGGGGACGCCGGAGGCGATGACGACGAGCCCGTGGCGCTCGGTGACGGTGAGGTCGGTGAATTCCGATCGCCCAGGGTAGCTGCGGAGATAACGAAGTAGCTCCGGATCCCCCTCGAGCCGGCGCGTGCCGGCGAACATGCGCTCGAGGTCAGCAGGGGGCACCTGGTCGAGCCGGCGGGCGACAACCGTCTGCGCGGCGTCGATCGCCGCGCGGATCAGATATGGATTGGCGGCGAGCTGGTCGGCTTCAACGTGACGCTCGCGTACGTAGTTCGCGACCAGGGCGGCGGCACGAGCCGCCACATCGGTCCCGCGCTGATCGGAAAGGCGCTCGAGGGTCCGCCTGGCGCCTCGACCGGCGAGCAGGCTCAGACCGAGCAAGGCGGCGAGCGCGATTCCGCCGGCCCAGAACGTGAAGCGGCGGAGGAGCGTCTTGAGGGTCAACGCCATGGAGTGAAGTCGCAAAGTATGCCGGGTTTCTTGGGGGAGCAAGTGCGTGTAGTTTCAAACACTTATGTCGGACACGCCGTCGTACGATCCACAGGCAGTCGAAGCGGCCGCGCAGCGTCGCTGGGACGAGCGGCACGTCAACGAGCCGGACTTGGACCGCCCGCGCCGGCCGTTCTACAACCTCATGATGTTCCCCTATCCCTCCGCCGAAGGGCTGCACGTGGGGAACATGTTCGCGTTCACCGGCGCGGACATCTACGGGCGGTTCAAGCGGCTGCAGGGCTTCGACGTGTTCGAGCCGATGGGGTTCGACGCGTTCGGCATCCACTCGGAGAACTTCGCGCTCTCGGTGGGCACCAACCCGGCGAAGCTCATCCCGCAGAACATCGACGCGTTCCGCCGCCAGCTCAAGCGCTTCGGGGGCATGTTCGACTGGCGACACGAGCTCTCCACCACCGACCCCCGCTACTACAAGTGGACGCAGTGGATCTTCCTCCAGCTCCTCAAGGCGGGGCTGGCGTTCCGCAAGAAGGCGGCGGTCAACTGGTGCCCCAAGGACAAGAGCGTCATCGCCAACGAGCAGGTGATCAACGGCTACTGCGAGCGCCACCCCGACACGAAGGTGGAACAGCGGTTCCTCGAGCAGTGGTTCTTCGCCATCACCAAGTACACCGAGCGCCTGCTGGGGAACCTCGAGCGCCTCGACTGGTCGTCCAGCACCCTTACGCTGCAGCGCAACTGGATCGGCAAGAGCGAAGGGGCGGAGCTGATCTTCGAGACCCCCGGTGGCGAACGCATCGGCGTGTTTACGACGCGCCCCGACACCGTGTTCGGGGCCACGTACCTCGTGCTCGCGCCCGAGCACCCGCTCGTCGAGACGCTCACGACTCAGGAGCAGCGCGCGGCGGTGCGGGAATACCAGCGTGCGGCGCAGAGCCAGGATATCGTCAGCCGCCGCGTCGGCGACCGCACCAAGACGGGGGTGTTCACCGGCGCCTACGCGCGCAACCCCGCGACGGGCGAGGCGATCCCCATCTGGACGGCCGACTACGTGCTCATGGAGTACGGCACCGGTGCGATCATGGCCGTGCCGGCCCACGACCGCCGCGACTTCGAGTTCGCCACCGCCTTCGGGCTCCCCATCCGCCAGGTGGTGCGCGTCGAGGGGGAGACGTTGCCCAGCGTCTCGGAGGACGGCGTGCTTATGAACTCGGCGGCGTTCGACGGGGTGCCGTGCCGCGAGGCGCAGCGGCAGATCGTCGCCTGGCTCGCCGCGCGGGGGCTGGCGAGCTCCCGGGTGCAATACCGGCTCCATGACTGGTGCATCTCGCGGCAGCGCTATTGGGGCCCGCCGATCCCGATCATCTACTGCGACCGCTGTGGTCCCGTGGGGGTGCCCGAGCAGGATCTTCCGGTCGAGCTGCCGCTCATCGAGGACTTCCGGCCCGACGACTCGGGGGTGAGCCCGCTCGCGCGCCACAAGGAGTGGTACTACGTCGCCTGCCCGCAGTGCGGCGCCCAGGGCCGGCGCGAGACGGACGTGTCCGACACCTTCCTCGACTCGTCGTGGTACTTCCTGCGCTACCCCTCGACGGAGTTCGAGGACCGGCCGTTCGACCCGCCGCGCACCCGGACGTGGCTCCCGGTCACGAGCTACATCGGCGGCAACGAGCACGCGGTGCTGCACCTCATGTACTCGCGGTTCATCACCATGGCGCTCAAGGATCTCGGGCACCTCGCCTTCGAGGAGCCGTATGTCAAGTTCCGCGCCCACGGGATGATCGTGAAGGACGGGGCCAAGATGTCCAAGTCGCGGGGCAACGTCGTTGTCCCCGACGAGTTCCTCCAGAAGTGGGGAGCCGACACGTTCCGCATGTACCTCATGTTCCTCGGTCCCTTCCAGGAGGGCGGGGACTTCCGCGATACCGGCATCATCGGGATCCGGCGGTTCCTCGACAAGGTGTGGGCATGCGCGCACGAGGCCGCCGGCGCCGGCACCCGGCAGCTCCCGCCGCCGGTGCAGCGCAAGCTGCACCAGACCATCAAGAAGGTCAGTGCCGATACCGAATCGCTGGACTACAACACCGCGATCGCGGCGATGATGGAGTACATCAACCTGGTGCGCGAAGCGGGACCGGTGGCGACGACGCGGGGCGCGACCGAGCCGCTGCTCATCCTCCTCGCTCCCTACGCGCCGCACCTCTGCGAGGCATTGTGGGAGCGGCTCGGCCACAAGGATTCGATCTTCGCCTCGGCGCGTTGGCCCGCCTTCGACGAGCGGCTCACGACCGCCGAGGAGGTGGAGATCGCGGTGCAGGTGAACGGCAAGCTGCGCGGGCGGATCACCGTGCCGCGCGGGTCGACCGAGGCCCAGGTCGTCGCGCGCGCCCTGGCCGAAGAAGGCGTGCGGAAGTTTGTGGACGGGAACGCGGTGAAGAAGACGGTCTACGTGCAGGACCGGCTCGTCAACCTGGTCGTCTAGGCGGCCGTCTACAGGTACCTCGCCACCAGATCTCCGACGAAGTATCCGACCGCCGCCACCCCCAGCCCCACCACGAACATGTCTACGCCGCTGCGGATCACCCCCCGGCCGGTGAAGAAGCTCCGCGCCGCGCCCACGGCGAAGTGGGAGACCATCGCGATCCCGAACGCGGCCCAGATCGCCGCCTGACCGTGGAGCGCGAGGAACGGGGCCACCGGGATGAAGGCCCCGACCGCCGTTGCCACGCCCGTCACCCAGCCTTCCTTGAGCGGTGTCGACCGTGCCTGCGCGATACCCAACTCCTCCCGCACCTGCTCATCGAGAGCGCGCGCGGGGTCACGCATCAGCTCCGCCGCCATCCGCCGCGCCTGCGCCGACTCGATCCCCTTGGCCTCGTAGACCAGGGCGATCTCCTCCTCCTCCACGTCGGGCATCAGTCGGATCTCTTCCTTCTCCATCGCGATCTCGTGCGCGTACACCTCCTGCTCGCTCTTGGCAGCGAGGTACCCGGAGGACCCCATCGACAGGGCGTCGGCGATCATCCCCGCGACCCCGGAGATCAGGATCATGTGGGGCGCCACCGCCGCGCCGATCACGCCGGCCACGAGCCCGAAGTTGGCCGTGAGCCCGTCGTTGAACCCGTACACCACGTTGCGCACGAAGCCGCCCGAACCGGTGCGGTGCCACGGCTCGGCGCTTGCGCCCGCGAGCCCGGCGAGGGTCTCCGCGTGTTCAGCCGACTCTTTGGCGAGCGTGAGCGACACCGCGCGCGCATCCGCGCCGCTCGAGGTCTTGTGCAGGTCCATGTAGCCGCGCACTTCGCGCCCCTCCTCCCGCAGCAGCAGCGGCAGCAGATAGCCGGGACCGAACCGCCGGCCCAGCCAGGCCATGAACCGCGCGTTGAGGGAGGGGCGGGGACCCGCCGCGGGCACGGCGTGTCCGTTGTCGCCGAGCAGTTTGGCCCACAGCTCGGTGTGGCGCCGCTCGACGTCGGCCAGCTTGTCGTAGATCTGTCGCTTGCGCGGGTCCGGCTCTTGGGCCGACAGGACCGTATAGAGGAAGGCGGCGTCCCCTTCGTCCTGCCAGTGATGGAGCCAGAGGTGCAATGTAGGGCGGTCGACGGGCATGGGCCAAATTAGCCGCCGGTAACCGGTTACCGGAAGCCGGCAACCGGCAACCGGGAACCGGGAACAGCCGGCTGCGACCCTGTTCTCCCCATGCGCATCATAGTTTTCAGGAGATGACCATCTCGCTCACCGTCCCGGACGTCCTGGTCGCCCGCGCCAAGACCGGAGACCTCGAGGCGCTCGAAGCGCTGTACCGTGCGTTCGAGGCGCCCGTCTACAACCTCGCGCGGCGCATGCTCCGCAACGCCGAGGACGCCGAGGACGTGCTCCAGGAGACGTTCCTCGAGGTGGTGCGCAGCATCGGGCAGTACCGGGGCGAGGGCCATCTGTGGGGCTGGATCCGGCAGATCGCGGCGACCAAAGCCCTGATGCGGATCCGGCGCGAGCAGGTGCGGGAGGCGGAGGTGTTCGACGAGGCCACCATGGCGGGGCGCGCCGGGCACAACGTCGGCCAGGCGCTGGATCTCGAGCGCGCGATGCAGGAGCTCAGCGATACGGGGCGCGCGGTGGTGTGGCTGCACGACGTCGAAGGGTACACGCACGAGGAAATCGCCGAGATGATGGGCAAATCAGTGAGCTTTTCGAAGTCCCAGCTGGCGCGGGCGCACACGAAGCTGCGTCGCACGCTGGGGGCGGGGATGGAGGTCGGATGATGCACTGCACAATGGACGATCTGCTGGCGCTCCAGGCCGGCGAAGCGTCGGGGTGGGCGCGCAAGCACCTCGAGACGTGCGCGGTGTGCCGGGCGGAGCTGGACATCCTGTACCAGCGGGTGGCGCAGCTCAAGGCGCTCCCCGGGCTGCGCGCGCCGCGCGATCGCTGGCCGGCGGTGCGCGCCGTGGTGCTCGCGGGCCGCGACCGGCGCCGGCGCGTGTGGCGCGTAGGGACCCTCGCGGCCGCGGCGGCGCTGGCCGGCTTGCTGCTGTTGCGGCCCTGGGGGACGGATCTCGAAGCGCAGCTGGTACAGGCGCAGCAGCGTTCGGCGACGCTCGAATCGACCCTGCAGCAGGTCGGCGGCGACGGACGGGTGATGAGCGGGCGCGAGGCGGCGCTGGCATCAGCGCTCGAAGACCGCATCGCGGCCATCGACGGGCAGCTCGCCGAGCGTCAGGCGGAAGAGCAGGAGGCGTTGAATCTGTGGCGGCAGCGGGCGGACCTGATGCAGCAGCTGGTGCAGGTCCGGGTGACCCGCGCCAATTACGTGGGGCTGTGAGCTCTCTGGAGGAATCGCAATGAAGCGGACGTGGCTGGTCGCATTGGTCGCCGTCATGATCGGAACCCCGGCGCTGGTCGCCGCTCAGGAGACCCCGGCGCCGGCGCCGAGGGCGAGGACGCGCGTGCGGCCGCGCGGGTTCAGCTACAACTTCACGACCGAGAATCACGGCCGCATCGGCGTAGTCGTGAACATGGCGGCCAACGCCGACAGCGACAAAATCGGGGCCCGCATCGCGGCGGTGACCCCGGGCGGGCCGGCCGACAAGGCGGGGCTCAAGGCCGGCGACGTGATCACCAAGTTCAACGGGACCGCCCTGGGGAGCGCCCGGGCCGGGGACGAGGACGAATCGGGCCCCGGCATGAAGCTCGTGGAGCTGGCGCACGCGCTCGACCCGGGCGATACGGTGAAGGTCGACTACCGGCGCGGCAACGACGCGAAGCAGGCGACCCTCGTGGCCGAAGAAGTCGAGGGCGGCGGTCCGTTCGCGGTTACGATCCCGGAGTTCAATTTCCACGGGATGGAGATGCCGCCGGGGGCCCTGGCGTTGCCGCGGGGTGGGTCACTCATGGGTCCTGAGATGAGCTTCTGCTTTGGGGACGCGTGGTGCAGCCTGCAGCTCGTCAACCTCAACACCGACCTGGGCGAGTACTTCGGAACGAAGGAAGGGGTCCTCGTGATCCGGGCGCCGGGGGACTCGAGCCTGCCGCTCAAGGCGGGCGACGTGATCCTCGCGATCGGCGGCCGCAAGGCGACCACGCCGGAGCACGCGATGCGGATCCTGCACTCCTACGACGCGGGCGAGGCGGTCGCGATCGACGTGATGCGCCACCAGCGCAAGGTCACGCTGAACTGGACCGTGCCGAGCGAAGAGCACCACCTGATGCCGGGCCGGCGGCCGCGGGGCGCGCGCGGGGAGCCGAGCGTGTTCCGCTGGAAGACGACGCCCTCGCGCTGGAAGACGAGGCTGGCGCTGCGGTCCGTCTGACGCTGAATGAGCAATGCCTGAGGCCGGGAGCTCGCCACGTGGGCTTCCGGCCTTGTTTTCGCCCACTAACGGCTGGTCTAGTGCGCGCGCCGGGCGGCGGGCAGCACTTGATCGAAGGCCGGCAGCTCGAAGGGTTTGGCGATGAGGGGGCGGCCGCTCGATGCCAGAAAACCGCGCATTTGCTCGTTCATCACGTCGCCGGTCGTAAAGATTACGCGGCTGGCGTGCTCGGGGTCGCGGGCCCGGAGCTCTTCGTAGAGCTGTTCGCCGGACAAGTCGGGCATCCGCATGTCCACGATGATCGCGTCGTAGGCGTTTTCCCCGAGCAGGCGCAGCGCGTCCCGGCCGCTGGCGGTGGTGTGCGTCTCGTGGCCGCGGCCGTCGAAGTAGCGTTGCAGCGCCACGCGCACCGACGTTTCATCGTCCACCACCAGGAGGCGGAGTCGCTGGCCGCCGCCGCCGGCGGCCGGCACGACCGGGAACTCGCCCGTGCGCCGTGGCCGAATGAGCGGCAGCACGATCACGAAGCGGGCGCCCCCGCCGGGTGCGTTCTCGGCCCAGATGCGTCCTTCGTGCTCGCGCACGATCCCCAACGAAATCGACAAGCCGAGGCCGGTGCCGCGCCCCGTGGGCTTGGTGGTGAAGAACGGATTGAAGATGCGCTCGAGCAGGTTCGCAGGGATCCCGGGTCCCGTATCCTCGATCTCGATGCGGATCGTGTCGCCCAGGCCGCGCGTGCGGACGGTGAGCAGGTGCGCCTCCTGCTTCACCTGTTCCATCGAGTGCTCGGCGTTGGTGATGATGTTGAGGAACACCTGCTGCAGCTGGTGCGCGTCGGCCATCGTGTCCCGGATCGCGTCGTCGTACTCGCGGCGCACCTCGATCCCGCGCACCCGCAGCTCGTACATCCGCAGCTCCAGCGTGTCGTCCATCACCTGGTGGATGCTCGTGGGCCCCTTCTCGACCTTGTGCTGCCGCGCGAAGGTGAGGAGGTTCTGGACGATGCGGGAGGCGCGGCGCGATTCGGCGTAAATCGTCTCGATCGACTGCCGCTGGTCCGCCGACGCGCGCTTCTCGGCCAGCAGCAGCTGCGCGAACGCGGCGATCCCGGCCAGCGGATTGTTCAGCTCGTGGGCCACCCCCGACACCAGCTGGCCGATCGCCGACATCTTCTCGGACTGGATGAGCTGCTCCTGGAGCAGCTTCTGGTCGGTGACGTCGCGGATCAGGCACAACACCTCTTCGTCCTTCTGGGGGCTCGAGTAGGTGACTTGGATGGTCCGCGGCTCGCCGTCTTTGCGGACAAACCGGGTCTCGAAGAGCCCCGTTTCGCCCGAGAGCGCCATCTGGAAATGCGCCAGTGTTTTCGGCAGGTCGTCGTCGGGAATCATCGGGGCGAACCACTGGCCGACGAGCTCGTCGCGACTGTAGCCCGAAATGTTCTCGGCCGCGTGGTTCACGGTCGTGAACCGGCCGTTGGCGTCCAGTGTCACGATGGCGTCGGAGGCGGACTCGAACAGGTTGCGGTAGCGGGACTCCGAGCGGGCGAGGGTCTCCTGTGCCCGCTTTTGATCGGTGATGTCCCGGACCGTGGCGACGGTGCCCACCAGCTCTCCCTCCACCGTGAATGGAGAGTTCGAGACGGCCACGTCGCGGAGCTCGCCGGCGCTCGTCACCACGGTCGTCTCGTAGCGCTGCGGCTCGCCTCCGAACGCCTGCTGCTCCCGGCTCGCCACATGTTGGCGCTCGGCCGGGGCGATGATCTCGTCCATGGTGAGATGGGGCAGCTCATCCAGCGCCCGCCCCAGCAATTCCGCCGCCGCGTGATTGGCGGTGAGGATGTGACGGTCCAGGCCGGTGACCACGACGGCGTCGGGAAGGTTGGCGACCAGCTCCGCGGCGACGCGGACCAGGTCGAGCGGCGGCGGCCCTCCCTCACCGCCCGCGGCGACGCCCGTGCCCCGCGAGGGCGACGCCCGCCGCTTGCTCACGGCCGGTAGGCCTCGAGCATCGCGTCGCGCATGAGGGTGAGGCTGTGGATCGCGGCGGCCGTCACCGCCTCCGGGTCCTCGCCGTGGGCCACGCGGGCCTTGATGATCTCGAGCGCGTGGACGGGATGCTCGTCGTCGTACTTGGCGTGCTCTTCCAGCCACCAGCGCCCCCGCGGGCCCAGCTTCTCGTTCTTGCCCAGGCCGCGCAACGCCTTTTCGGAGATGCGCTGCGCCACCCCTTCGACGGCGTAGTTCGTCGCCGCGACCCCCTCAGCGAACGACGCCACCTGGCATGAGGCGGAAAGGAAGTCGTGGAAGTCACGTACTGCCGCGAGCATTGGCAGCTGCCGCTGGAAGCGCCCCTTCGGCACTCCGAACGCGTCGCCCATGGCGCGCCACATGGCGTCGTGACGGCGCTCGACCCGGATGTTGTCGCGGAAAAAGACCGCGCTCTCCGGCGGGGAGCGGTCGAGCAACAGCTGCAGCCACTGCGGGAAATCGCGGATGATGGGATAGAACGCGAGCAGGAAATCTTGCATCCGCTGTTCGACGAGCGTGTTTTCCGCGGAGTGCTCGACGACCGGCGTGGTGAGCACGGCCAGCCGGTGCGGTTCGAGCGCGCGGTCCAGGTCCACGACCCACTCGGGGTGGGGGGTCACCTGCACGGACATAATCCCGAGTCCCTCATCAGGGCGCGGCGTTGGGTGACGGCCGGGGGGCGTACCGGGGAATGTATCGAGCCCGGCGGCCTGTGCCCCTGTCGGCTTGACACGATATATCGTCGCATAGTATCGTCCCGTTACATCTTCAGAAGGCAGGAACGGTATGCATCGCGGATGGAGAGGGTTCGGCTTCGGGTTCGGGCCGCGGGGATTCACCTGGGCCCGCGGGCCGCGCCGCCGCCAGTGGTTCGAGGCCGGGGACATGAAGTACGTGATCTTGAAGCTGCTCAAGGACAAGCCGCGCCACGGCTACGAAGTGATGAAAGAGCTCGAGGAGCGCATGCGCGGCTGTTACTCCCCCTCGCCGGGGACCGTGTACCCGACGCTGCAGTGGCTCGAGGACGAAGGGCTCGTGGTTGCCAAGGAGGTCGAGGGCAAAAAGGTCTACGAGATCACGGACCAGGGCCGGCAGTTTCTCGAGGAGCACAAGGACGTGGTGGAGGACATCTTCGACCGCGTGAAGGACGCCGTGGACCAGGCTCTCGGCGGCTCGATGTCCGAGCTGAACCAGGCCGTGGGGCGGCTGGTCAAGCAGGTGTATCGCACCGGCTGGAAGGCGCGTGACGACACCGTGCGGGTGAAGATCGTCGAGATCCTGAAGCGGGCGACCGAAGAGGTCGACGCCTTGGCGCACGAATAATCGGGCACCGGCGTCTATTCGCGACGCCGGCTCCGCAGCTCCTGCAGCGCGCGCGTCGCGTAGACGCGGGTCATCTGTTTCCGCCACGACAGCTCGAAATCCGTATTGTCGAGGGGTTTGGAGGGGCGGTACGCCGCCTCGGCCGCGGCGGCGATCGCCTCGTCCTCGAGCGCGGTGGCCTTGAGGGCCGCTCCCGCCTCGGGCACTTCCTGCGGCCAGCTGGCGACGCCCCCAAGCACGATCCTCGCGTCCACGATCGTTCCGCGTTCCCACCGCACCCACGCGGCCACGCCCAGCACCGGAAAATCGAAGGAGCCGCGCCGCCGCAGCTTGTGGTAGACCGCGTCCCAGCCGTCCGGCGCGGGCAGCCGCACCGCGGCGAGGATCTCGTCGGGTTGCTTGGTGAGGTAGTTGATCCCGTCGTTGTGATAGCAGCGGGCCGCCGGCACCAGGCGCTCGCCCTTGGGACCGACCAACTGGTACTCCGCGCCGATCGCCACCATCACCGGCGCCACGTCCGAGGAACTCACCGCCCAGCAGCGCGGCGAGGACGGCGCGACCCAACAGATCGCGCCGTCCTTCTTCATGCAGAAGTCGATCGCCTTCCGCCATTCGTACGACTGGTTGTAATAGTTGCAGCGCGTGTCGAGGCAGAGGTTGCCGCCCAGCGTCCCCATGTTGCGGAGCAAGGGTGTCGACACCAGCTCGGCGGCGGTCGCGACGGCCGGGTAACGCTCGCGCAACGTGTGCAGCTCGGTCAGCGTGATCGCCGCTCCCACGGCTGTTCCCCGTTCCGCGTTCCGCACTCCGCGCAGCTCTTCAATCCCCATCAGCGAAATGACGGTGGTCGGGGTCTGATGCCGCCGCTTCATGTTGGGATACAGGTCCGTCCCCCCCGCGACGTAGCTCCCGTCGGGGCCGGCGTCGGCCTTCATCCGCAGCGCCTCGGCGAGCGAAGCGGGCTGGAGGTAGGTGAACTGGGGGAGTCGCAGCATCAGTGCTGGCGCTCGGGCGCGGCCGCGACAACCGGCACCGCGCCCCCATCGCCCCCCTCCCACGGCGGTGGCACCCGGATCGGCTCCGGCCAGGGAATGTCGGGGAAGCGAGTGGGTCCGACCCGTCCCTCTTCCCCCTTTGCCTTCTTCTTCAGCGCCTTCAGCACCTTCTCTGGGGTGATCGGCACCTCGTCGACGCGGACGCCCACCGCGTCGTACACCGCGTTGGCGATCGCCGGCGGTACGGGGAGCAGCGGCCCCTGGCCGACCTCTTTGGCCCCGAACGGCCCGCTGGGGTCCGGATCCTCCACGAGGTAGGTGACGACGTCGCACATCTCCAGCGTCGTCGGGCTCTTGTACTCGAGCAGGCTGGGAATCTTGTGCACGACGTTGCGGTTGCCGCGGTACGCCATCTCCTCCATCAGCGCCTCGCCGAGCCCCATGTACACCGAGCCCTCGACCTGACCCATGACCGCGGCCGCGTTGATCGACTGGCCGATGTCGTGCGCGATCCAGATGCGCGGCACCGTCACGATGCCCGTGTCCGGGTCTACATCGACTTCGGCCACCGCGGCGCTGTAGGAGTAGGCGGGGGAGGGGCCGACGCCGCCGCCGCGATACTTCGCCGCGCTGCGCGGCGGCGTGTATGAGCCCACCGTACCGATTGTCCCTTGCGCCGCTTCGGCGACTTGGACCGCCTCGGCGAACGCCATCCCGTGTTTGGGGTCCTCGGCGTCGAATACCCGCCCGCCCGCGAAGACGACCCGCGTGGCGGGAATCTCGAGTTTGCGCCCCGCGTGCCCGGCGAGAATCTCCTTGGCCCGCTCGGCCGCCTGGATCGCCGCGTTGCCCGTCATCAGCGTCACCCGGCTCGAGTAGCTCCCGAGGTCGACGGGCGTCAGGTCCGTATCGGCCGTGACCACCGCGATCTCGAACGGATCGAGACCCAACACCTCCGCGACGATGTAGGCGAGGATCGAGTCCGAGCCCTGGCCGATTTCGGTCGAGCCGCAGAACACCGTCACGCCGCCGCCGCGGTCGCATTTCAGCTGCACGCCGGAGTGCGGCATGTTGTTCCAGTAGATCGGCAGCCCGGCGCCGCAGATATAGCTCGAGCAGGCGAGCCCCACGCCGTGCCCCTCGGGGAGCCTCCGGAATTTGCGTTTCCACTGCGAGCCGGCGACGACCTTCTCGATGCACGCACCCAGCCCCATCGAGCCGACCCGCAGGTAGTTGGCGGTCAGGGAGTTCGCGGGCACCAGGTGCTTGAGGCGCAGCTCGGCGGGGTCGGCGCCTAATTGCTCGGCGAGCTTGTCGAGGTGGACTTCGAGCGCGTAGCGGGGCTGCGGCGTGCCGTGGCCGCGCTTGGGGCCGCACGGGGGTTTGTTGGTGAACGCGCGCGCGCCCTGGAACTTGTAGCGCGCCACCGGATAGGTCACCGTCTGCAGCGCGCCCGTGTAGTAGGTGCTCGCCACGCCGTACGACCCGTAGCCGCCGCCGTCGAGCAGGCTCTTGAAGTGCATCGCGGTGATGGCGCCGTCCTTCGTCACCCCGGTCTTGATCCACATCAGCGTGGGGTGGCGGCCGCGGTGGCAGTAGAACACCTCCTCGCGGGTGAGCGTGATCTTCACGGGACGGCCCGTCACCATCGCGAGCTTCGCGACGACGATCTCGTGGCTGAAGGGATCGCTCTTGCCGCCGAAGCCGCCGCCGTTGGGGGTGGCGATGACGCGGATACGCGCCGGCGGGAGCTCCAGCACCTTGGCCAGGGCGCGGTGCACATAGTGCGGCGTCTGCGTGCTGCTCCACACGGTGAGCTTGCGGTCCGCGGACCACTGGGCCACCGCCGCGTGCTGCTCCATCGGCAGGTGGGTGTTGCCCTCGTAGAAGAACAGGTCCTCGCGCACCAGGTCGGCCACGGCGAAGCCCGCCTCCACGTCGCCGAACTCGAGGTGGATGAGCTTGTGGAGGTTGCCGCCATCGCCGTAGTCGTGGATGCGGGGCTCGGGGTGGGCGACCGCGTCCTCGGCGTCGGGGACGGGGCGCAACAGCTCGTACTCGACGGTGATGAGGTCCAGGGCCGCGGTCGCGGCGTCCTCGCTCGTCGCCGCCACGGCCGCCACCGGATCGCCGACGAATCGGACTTTGTCCGGCGCCAGCGCGTGCTCGTCCTGGCTCACGGGGAGGATGCCGAAGGGGATCGGGAGGTCCATGCCGGTGAGCACCGCCCTCACGCCGGCAAGCCGGGCCGCCTTGGCGGTGTCGATGCGCAGGATCTTCGCGTGCGGGTGCGGGCTGCGCAGCAGCTTGGCGTAGAGCATGCGGGGGAAGGACAGGTCGTCGGCGAAGATCGTGGCGCCGGTGACTTTCGCGGTGGCGTCGATCTTCCGGAGCGCCCGCCCCACCACTCGCAGCCCTGCCCGCTTACGAGTAGCCATACAGTGTTTCCGGCGCCGGTTTCGCGTCCTCGCCTCGCAGGCGCGCCGCGGCCAGCTCCACGGCCTCGTAGATCTTGAGGTAGCCGGTGCAGCGGCAGAGGTTGCCGGCGAGCGCCTGCTTGATCGCATCGCGCGAGGGGCGGGGCTCGACGGCGAGCAGTGCCTGGGCCGCGAGCAGGAACGCGGGGGTGCAGTAGCCGCATTGCGCCGCGCCCAGCTCGGCGAACGCGTCCTGGAGCGGGTGCAGCCGGCCGCCCGCCGCCATGCCTTCGACGGTCGTGACGCGATGTCCGGAACAGGCGAGACCGAGCAACAGGCAGGAGAGCACGGGCGTGCCGTCGAAGAGGACCGTGCAGGTCCCGCACTCGCCCAGCTCACACCCATGCTTGGTGCCCGTGAGCCCCGCGTCTTCCCGCAGCACCTCGAGCAGCGTCTTGTGGGGTGCGAAGGCGAGCGTGGCGGGCTCGCCGTTCAGCTCGAAACTGATCGTCGCTTTCGGATCGGGCATCGAACGAAACGTAATCTTGTGCTGGGGGTGGCGCGATGCCAGCTTTGGCGTCCCACGTTCAGGGTGAGCATGCGATGAGGTTGGTTACGCGGGTAGGCGGTTGGCCTGTGAGCGTCGCGCTGCTGGTTCTAGCCGGCTATCCGGCTGACCGCCTCGCATCCCAGGCAGCGAAGCCCGATTCGTTTCGCTTGAAAGCTCTCGCCATCTTGCGCACCGTCCCGCTCATCGACGGCCACAACGACATCCCCGATGCCATCCGCGAGCGCGGCGGCCTCGATGCGGTCGACTTCAGCGTGTCGCAGCCGAAGTTGATGACCGATCTGCCCAGGATCCGCGCCGGCGCGATGGGCGGCCAGTTCTGGGCCGCCTACGTGCCGGTGACGACGATGGACTCGGGGCCGCATCCGGCGGTGTACGCCCTCGAGCAGATCGATCTGGTCCACCGTCTCTGCGCTCGGCATGCGGGCAGCATGGCGATGGCCTACACGGCCGCCGACGTGCAGCGCAACTTCACCGCGGGCAGGTTCTCGTGCCTGATCGGGATCGAAGGCGGCCACGCGATCGAGAACTCGCTCGGCGCCCTGCGGATGTTCTACCGGCTCGGTGTGCGCTACCTGACGCTCACCCACTGGCGCAGCCTCGACTGGGCCGTGGCGTCGACCGATACCGCGCGCCGCGGGCTCTCGGCGTTCGGCAAGCAGGTCGTGCTCGAGATGAACCGGCTCGGCATGCTGGTCGACCTGTCGCATGTGAACGACGTGACCATGTCCGACGCGCTCCACACCTCGCGCGCGCCCATCATCTTCTCCCATTCGTCCGCGCGCGCTCTCACCGACCACGCGCGTGACGTCCCCGATTCGATCTTGAAGCTCGTACCGGCCAACGGGGGCATCGTGATGGTGAACTTCAACCCCGGTTTCGTCTCGGAAGCGGTCCGCGTCCACGGCGACAGCATGAATGCCTGGGCCCGGGCGTTGCGCGCCGCGGGCGCCGACTCCGCCACGCGCGCCGATTCGATGCGGGCGTGGGAGGCGCGGGCGCCGCACGCGATGCTGGGGCAGGTCGCCGACCACATCGAGCATATCCGGCAGGTGGCGGGGGTCGACCACGTCGGGATCGGCTCCGACTTCGACGGCATCACCGAAGTGCCGGACGGGCTGGAGGACGTCTCGAAGTTTCCCGACCTGATCGCGGAGTTGCTGCGGCGCGGCTGGACCGAGCTCGACGTCAAGAAAGTCGCGGGTCTGAATATCCTGCGGGTGATGCGCGCGGCGGAGCGCGTCGCCGCCGGGCTGCAGCGCACGGCGCGATAGCCTTTCCGGACCGGCGCGTACTCGCCATATTGCCCGCAGCCGCCTTCCAGCAGGAGGTGGAATCATGAGGCGACCCGTGCAGGCGGTGATCGTCCAGGGCGTGACGGGCGGGATCCTGGCAGGGGCGGTGGTGGCGCTCTGGTTCCTGGTGGCGGACGTGATCGCGGGCCAGCCGTTCCGGACTCCCGGGCTGCTCGCGGGCGCCTTGCTGCACAGCCAGTTCCCCCAACCCACCTTCCGCCTCGTCTCCGCGTACACGGTGCTCCACTTCGGCGTGTTCGCGGTGCTGGGCGTCATCATGGCCCGGGTGAGCGCTGCGTTCGCCGCCCCCAACCGGCTGCTGCTCGGCGTGGCATTCGGACTGGTGCTCCAGGAAATCGTCTTCTACGCGGGGCTCGTCCTGTCCGGTGTGCCGCTCCTCCGGCTGGTCCCCTGGCCGCACGTGTTCGGTGCCAACATCGCCTCGGGACTCGTCCTGATGAGCTACCTCCACTACGCGGAGCGGGACCCCCGGCCGTTCGGGACGGCGACGCTGCGGCAGCATCCGCTGCTGATGCGGGGGCTGGCGACGGGGCTCATCGGCGCGATCGCCGTCGCGGCGTGGTTCTTCGTTCTCGACCTCGCGGCGGGCGCTCCGCTGCGGACTCCGGCCGCACTGGGGTCCGCGCTGCTGCTTGGCGCCGCGGGGCTGGCCGCGGTCCCGGTCACCCTGGGGCTGGTCGCGACGTATACGGTGGTCCACGTCGCCGCGTTCGTCGTGGCCGGCGTGGTGCTGGTTGCGCTGGCCGAGCAGGTGGAGCGGGTACCGGCGATGGCGCTCCTGGTGGTGCTCACGTTCATCGTGCTCGAGGCGTTGGTCGTCGCTACGCTGGGGGTGGGAGCGGAATGGGTGCTGGGGACGTTGGGCTGGTGGTCGGTGGCGGTCGGGAATCTCGTGGCCGTGCTCTCGATGGGCTGGTACGTGTGGCGGACACATCCGGGGCTGCAGCGTCGGCTGTTCCACGACCCGGTGCATGCGCGAGTGTAGCGGGTCTGTTATAACCCCTGTCTCAACCTCAACCCCACCGTCCAGTACTTGAAGCCGGGGGCGGTCGCCGCCCCGGTTCGCGCGGCGGCGCTGTTCGTCACCGAGCCGACGAGCGCCAGCTCGCTGTTCGCGCCCCAGCCGCGCGTCACCGTGAACCCCGCGTGCCACTCGGTCTGGCCCGGCGCGCCACGCCCCACCTGCTGGCCGCCAACGCCGCCGTCGGCGCGGACCCCCCAGCGCGCCTGACGCCAGGTGTAGGCCGTCCGGGCTTCGAGCACGCTGAAGCGATCGGGGGCGAAGTAGCCTCGGCTCGGAACCGGTTGTTCGCGATACCCCATCATTCGGCCGAAAACGCCGGCTTCGAGGCCGGGCCGAAGCCCCACCATAACCGCGAGCACCCCTCCCAATCTCCGGTTTCCCTCGGACAGCCACGCTTCCCCGCCACCGCCGGAGATCGAGAGCCTCGCCCGCGGCGCCATATCGAAGCTCAGGTCGACGCCGTCCACTACGTAGCCGCTGTCGATCAGCAGCGCGGTCTCATCGAAGGGCCCCCGGCTGTAGGCGATGCCGACCGACGCGAAGCGCGCCGGGCGGACGCCGATACCCACTTGCGCCGTCAGCGGCGTGCGCGACATCCCGCTGTCCGGCTCCAGCCGCCGCACGCCGAGCCCGGCCCGGAGCACGGTGCCGTGGCCGAGCGGCGCGATCACGTATCCGCCCGCGCCGTAGCTCAATCCCGTCCGCGGGTGGGGGTCGGTGGCGCGGCGCCACCCCGCAGTCAACGTGCCACGCACGTCCGGGCCGATGGACGTGGTGTACGACGCATCGTGCGCGAGAAACGCGTTCTTGTCGGAGTCGTGCGCGTAGTTGGCGGCGCTGGCGAGCTCGGGTCGCAGGGCGGCCCGCAGCAGGCTCAGGAGGTCCGAGGCCGCGCGGTCTTCCGGGGCGAGCTGCCGCGCGCGGGTCACGTAGCTCGTGGCCAGCTCCGGCTGTCCCTTCCAGAACAAGGTTTGGGCGAGGCCCACCAGGATATCGGGGTCATCGGGGTGGGCCGCCAACGCGTCACGCCACAACCGCTCGGCGCGGTCGAGGTCCCCGGCCCAGGCGACCGCACGTGCCCGGCCGGCCAGCGCGTCGGCGCGCCCCGGCGCGCGCGCCAGCACTGAGTCGTACAGCAACTCCGACTCGCGATTCCTGCCTGCCCAGGCGAGCACGCGGGCGTGGGCGACCATGATATCCGCGTCAATCGGCTCGAGCCGCCGCAGTCGTACGAATCGCTCGAGGGAGCGCTGCAGCTTGCCGTCCCAGCTGTCGAGGATCGCCAGCCGGTAGAGGGCGCGCACGTTCGTGGAGTCCTGCCGCAGCACGGCTTCGTAGCCCGCCCGGGCGGCGCGATAGTCGCCGCGGCGGAACGCCTCTTCCGCCTGGGGAAGCTGGGCGGCGGCCGCGCGACCGATCAGGGCGGCTGTGAGCAGGGGCAACACGCGGCGCATCACCACGACCCCCAAAGTGCCTGCATGGCGAAGTATGCGGGCTTGAGCCGCTCGTGCCAAACGGGAGTCTCCCAGGTGGGCCAGATGAACGGCCGCCCGGGCACGAGGCGAGCCCGCTGGGTGCCTCCCGGCCCGACCGCCACCACGACGAACCGGAAGCCGTCCGTCACCACCGTGCGGAACGGGCCGGGGTCGCGGACGCGCGCCAGGACCGTGCGCGACGACGGGTCCGTGACGTTGAGCAGGCCCCACGGGAGCCGCACCTCCACCAGACCCGCTCCGCGATCGACGAACCAGTCGGCGAGCGAGACCTCTGCGGCCCGGCCGAACCGCAGGCGGCCGCGGTTCACCCCGTGGGCCGGGAAGATCCTGCCGGCGCGCGACACCCGCAGCCGGTTCGTCGTGACGAACAGCGAATCGAACATGCGGTCGTCACGGCGGCCGTCGACGCTCGCGCGCCGGTTGTAGAACGCGTCGAGGTCGGTGGGATGCATCCCCGGTCGCGGGCCGAGGTACGGGTTGTAGCCCGGCGTGACGAGCAGCTGCGCGTCGGCGGTGTCGTTGAGGACGAGCGCGAACTCGACTCCCGTAGGCGTGTTGTCCGGGAGGCCGGGGAGAGCGAACTGGCCACGGTCCGCCCGGTAGGTGTCGATGCCGACCGCCCAGCGGGTCGAATCGATCCCCAGCGGGCTCTCCAGCGCGAGATAGAGGAAGGCGGCGTCCGACCCCACGCGCAGCCGCACGCCGCCGCTCTCGGCGAGGGCGGGCAGGGCGCGCCACGACGCGGGAGCGCCGCCGGGCTCAGGTCGCGTCGAGTCCCCGGCGTAGAACCCGACGAGGCCGTAGTGCTGCTCCGGGTCCATCACGTTGTGCCAGATCCGGGTGCGCTCGCGGGGCATTTCCAGATCGATCGCCACCCAGCTGTGCTTGAACCACTCGTCGAGCCACGCGAACAGGATGCCTCCCGCGAGTCCCGCCTCCCGGATCTCTCGCGTCAGGCGCACGTCCTGCTGCGCCATCTCCCGCTCGTCGTGCCCGCCGTGGTGCAGCCCCTCGGGTTGCAGGTGCGCGAGGCCACGGGACGAGGGCACGCCGTACTCGGCGATGAGCAGCGCGCGACCCGCGTGGTGGCGCTTCAGGTCGACCAGATACCCGTAGAAGTGCGAGGCGCCGGCGGAGGAACGCGCCGCCCCGTACGTCGAATCGAGCTCGATGAAGT
>Ga0209158_1000385_pt1 | contig 33679 bp, 28 predicted proteins | sample GraSoiAngelo_140_FD_185897 | JGI IMG/M metagenome (GOLD analysis project Ga0209158, IMG submission 185897) | Grasslands soil microbial communities from the Angelo Coastal Reserve, California, USA - 14_0929_12_30cm (SPAdes) (version 2) | ecosystem: Environmental > Terrestrial > Soil > Grasslands ...
CAGCAGCCACACGGCGCTGACCGCCTCCAGGGTATTGCCGAGGGCGATGCCGGCCGCTCCGACGACCGGCACACCGGCGGTCCAATTAAGCAGCAAGGCACCCACGGCGATGCCGGGCCAGTAGCGCAGGCCCAGGAGCAGCAGGGTTGCGAGGGCGACGCCCGAGGGCGGCCACGCGGATGAGACGACTTCTTGGGCGACGGCGGCTAGCAAACCGAGTTTCGCCGCGCCGAGGTAGGCAATGGCGACGGCCGCGAGCTGCGTGGTGTACCGCAGCCGACCGGCCAGCTTGAGGAGGTCAGTTCGCACAATCATTCCAGTGGCCGCACGTGCAGTTTGTGCACCCGCGCCTATCATGCACGCGACGTTCCGAAACGTCTAGGGGCCGGCCGCTACGGCGCGGCTTGCGGGAAGGTCTGCGGCGATCATGCCCAGGACAATCAACCCCCCGCCCAGCCACTGCAGCATGGCCAGGCGCTCGCCCAACACCAGCCAGGACGTCAGCGCGGCGAACAGCGGCTCGAAGCAGAAGATCAATGCCGCCCGCGCCGAGGACATGTGTCGCTGAGCGGACATCTGCAGCAGGAAGCACGTGGTACTGGCGAACACCACGGAATACGCGAGCGCGGCGAGAAACGCACCGCTCCAGTGGATCCGCGGCCGCTCGAGCAGCAGCAGGGCGCACGCGGAGACGATGGCCGTACCGGCCACCTGAAACCACACCAGTCGCCGCGCGTCGTACTCGCGCCCCAGCTCGGTGACGGCCACGATCTGGGCGCCGAAGCATGCGGCGCACACCAACGTGAGCAGATCGCCGCGATTGAGCCCGCCGGCGTCGGGAGCCGTAAGCAGGTAGATCCCGAGCGTCGCCATCCCCAGCGCCGCGGCGGTCAGCCAGCCCGGGCGCTGTCCCAGCAGCGTGAGCGCGATGACGGGCGCGAGCACCGACGAGATGGCGACGATGAACGCCGAGCGCGACGCGGTGGTGATCACGAGGCCCGCGGTCTGGGTGATGAAGCCGACCGCCACGAGCGCACCCAACAGCAGCCCACCGCGCAGCTCGCGGCCCGCCGGTGGGGGGCGAAACCGCGTCCCGGGGGCGAGCAACAGCGCCGCGATGCTGAACCGCAGCGTGAGAAAGGCGAGCGGAGTAGCCGAGGCCAGGGCGTCCTTCACCACCGCGAACGTCGTGCCCCACAGGAACGTCGCGAGCAGCAGCGTCAGGTCGGCCTGGCGGCGCGTCACGCCGTCAGCGTGCTCCGTCCAGCACACCGCGCACCTTTTTCGCCAACCCCTCGGGCGTGAACGGTTTCTGCAGGAACGCGGTGTCCGGATCGAGTACGCCGTGCTGGGCGACCGCTTCGTCGGCGTAGCCGGACATGTACAACACGCGCACGCCGGGGCGCAGCGCCGCCAGGCGGCGCGCCAGCTCGCGGCCGTTCATCTCCGGCATCACCACGTCGGTCAGGAGCAGATGAATCGGGCCGTCGTGGTGCTCGGCCAGGGCGAGCGCTTCGGTCCCTCCCGTGGCCACCACCACACGGTAGCCCGCCCGCTCGAGCACCTTCTGCGCCAGCACCCGAACCAGCCGCTCGTCTTCGGCAAGCAAGATCGTCTCGGTGCCCGCGGCGGGCGCGGCCACGGGACTCGGGCTCTCAGTGGGGTCGAGCGGTGCCTCGACGCGCGGCAGGTAGATGCGGAATGTCGCGCCCCGTCCCGGCGTGCTCTCCACGGTAACGTGGCCCTCACTCTGACGCACGATGCCGTACACCGTGGCAAGGCCGAGTCCCGTTCCCTTGCCGCGCGGCTTCGTCGTGAAGAACGGCTCGAACAGGTGTGCCTGGACTAGGGCGTCGATGCCGACCCCGCTGTCCGACACCTGGAGCAGCACGTAGCGCCCCGCGGGGACGGTCGCGGCGGGCGGCGCCCGCGTCCCGTCCACCTCGACATTGTCCGTCTCGATCGCCAAGCGGCCACCCTGGGGCATCGCGTCCCGGGCGTTGACGGCGAGGTTGACGAGCACCTGCTCGATCTGTCCGGTGTCGACCCGAACGGCCCCCAGCGCGGGCGCGAGCGTGGTCTCGAGGGCGATGTCTTCGCCGATCAGGCGGCGCAGCAGCTTGGCGATGTCTTTGACCAGGCGATTCAAGTCGACCACCATGGGTTGCAGGACCTGTCGCGCGCTGAAGGCGAGCAGCTGGCGGATCAGGTCCCTGGCGCGGGTCGCCGCGTCGCGGATGATGTCGAGCTCCTCGCGGTGCGGGCGGTCGGGCGGCGCGTCGAGCAACAGCAGCTCGATCGAGCCCAGCACGGCGGTCAGGACGTTGTTGAAATCGTGGGCGATCCCACCCGCCAGCCGGCCCACCGCTTCCATTCGTTGCGAGTGCTGCAGCTGCTCCTCCAGCTGGCGGCGCTCACGCCGCACGGCGGCCCCTTCGACGGCCCGCGTGACGGCGGGGGCGAGGCGCTGCAGCCGGTCCTTCATGATGTAGTCGGCGGCCCCCGCCTGCATCACCGCGACGGCCGTGTCCTCGCCGACGCTGCCGGAGACCACGATGAACGGCACGTCGGGCGCCGTGGCGCGCACCACGGCGAGCGCCGCCGGTGCGTCGAAGTGGGGCAGGGAGTAGTCGCTCAGCACCACGTCCCACGGGTGCCGGGCCAGCGCCGCGCGCATCGCGTCGGCGGTTTGCACGCGCTCCTGCACGATCTCGAACCCGCCCTGGCGCAGCGCGCGCAGCATGAGCTCTGCGTCGCTCTCCGAGTCTTCGACGATGAGGACGCGGAGCAGGGTGTCCGCCATCAGGTGAGGTCCCGCAGATAGCGGCCGGTCACCGACGCGGCGACGCGGGCGACGCTCTCCGGAGTGCCCTGGGCCACCACGCGACCGCCGGCGTCGCCCGCACCGGGGCCCAAGTCGATGAGCCAGTCGGCCCGCTTCACCACGTCGAGGTGGTGCTCGATCACGAGCACCGTGTGCCCGGCGTCGACCAGCCGGTCGAGCACGCGGCACAGAGTCCGCACGTCGTCGAGATGCAGGCCGGTGGTCGGCTCGTCCAGGATGTAGAGCTTGCGGCCTCCCGCGCCGCGTTTCGACCCCCCCGCCAGCGCCAGCTCGCGCGCGATCTTGAGACGTTGCGCCTCGCCACCGGAGAGGGTCGTCGCCGGCTGGCCCAGCCGCAGGTAGCCCAGCCCCACCTGCTGCAGGTGCCAGAGGGCGCGCGCCAGCCGCGGCCGACGGTGGAAGCGCTGGAGCGCTTGATCCACGGTCCACTCGAGCACCTCGTGGATCGCGCTCCCCTGGAGCTTGACGTCGAGGACCTCTTTCTTGAACCGCTTGCCTTCGCACATCTCGCACGGCACGAACACGTTGGCGAGAAACACCATCTCGACCAGCACGTGTCCCGCGCCCTCACACGCCTCACACCGGCCCCCCGCCACGTTGAAGGAGAACGTGCTCGGCGTGTAACCGCGCGCCCGCGCCAGCGGCTCGGCGGCGAACAAACCGCGCAGCTCGTCGAACGCTTTGATGTAGGTCACCGGGTTCGACCGGGGGGTCCGACCGATCGGCGCCTGATCGACGAGCACCACGTCCGCGATCGCCTCCCAGCCTTCGAGGGCACGCACGGCGCCGACCGGCTCGCCCAAGTGCTGCTTGGCGGTGTGGGCGCCGGTGAGGCGGGCCTCGAGCTGGCGATACAGGACGTCGTGCACGAGCGTCGACTTGCCGGAGCCCGAGACACCCGTGACGACCGTCAACGTGCCTAGCGGAATCCGCATGTCCACCCCCGCGAGGTTGTGCAGGCGGGCGCCGCTGAGCGCGAGCCAGCGCCGAGTGGGGCGGCGCGCCGACGGGACCCCGATCCGCTTCTCGCCCGAGAGGTACTGCCCCGTGAGCGTGCCGGCTTCGCGCACCGCCGCCGCCGGCCCCTGATACACGACTTGCCCGCCCGCCTCGCCGCTCCCGGGACCGAGCTCGATCATCCAGTCGGCCGCGCGCATCGCCGCCGGGTCGTGCTCCACCACCGCCACGGTGTTGCCGGCATCGGCGAGGCGACGCAGCAGCCCCAGCAGCCGGTCGATGTCCGCCGGGTGCAGCCCGACGGAGGGCTCGTCCAGCACGTACAGCGTATCCACGAGGTGTGACCCGAGCGCGTTCGAGAGCGCGATGCGCTGTGCCTCGCCGCCCGACAGGGTGCGGGTCAGGCGGTCGAGCGTCAAGTATCCCAGGCCGACGTCGTTCACGAACGAGAGGCGCGCTGTGAGCTCCGCCAGAATGTGGACGGCGACCGCCCGCGCGAATGGTGGCAGCTCGAGCCCCGCCATCCAGTCGCGCACACCCCCCGCCGTCAACGCGGCGACTTCCGCGATGCTCTTTCCGCCGATCCGGACGGCGAGCGCTTCGGGCTTGAGGCGCGCGCCGCCGCAGGCAGGGCACGTCTTGGCGAGCTGGTATTGGCGGAGGAAGACCCGGATGTACTGCTTGTAGCGCTTCGCCTCCAGGCGCTCGAGGAATGGCAGCATGCCGAGGAAGCGACCGCCGGCGCCGTGCAGCAGAAAATGGCGGTCCCGCTCGGGCAGGTCGCGCCATGCGGTATCGAGGGCAATCCCACGGGCGCGCGCCGCCTCCCGCAGGATGCGCCGGCGGCCTTCGTAGCGCGGCTTGGTCCACGGATCGAGCGCCCCTTGCACCAGGCTCCGCTTAGGGTCGGGCACGATGAGCGACTCGTCATACTCGAGCACCGCCCCGAATCCGTTGCACCCCGGGCACGCGCCACGCGGGTTGTTGAAGGAGAACAGGATGGGCGTGAGCGCGGGGGCCGGCGTGGCGCAGTGCGAGCACGTCGGGTGCTCGGAGAAGCGGCGGCGGTCGCCGTTCTCGAGCGCCACCGCCACACCCTCACCCTCGTTGAACGCGGTCGCGACCGCGTCGGCGAGCCGTCCCCGATTCCCCTCTGATGCCGGGAGCCGGTCGACGACGACCAACACCTCTGCCGCCCCGCGCACCTGGCGCTCGGCGTCGGGCTCGTCCAGCCGCACCACCGCGCCGTCGAGCTGCGCTCGGACGAACCCCGCGGCCCGCAATTGGGCCGCGAGCTCGACCTCGGGCCGGTGGGCCGACGGTGGCAGCGGAAAGGTCACGACGATTGCGGATTGTGGATTTCGGATTGCGGATTGGCTGGCGTGGTCGTTCAAATCCGCAATCGGCAATCCGCAATCCGCAATGAGGTGGTCCACCACCTCCTGCACCGTGTCGACCTTGACCTCGTGCCCGCACTTGACGCAATACTGCGTCCCGACCCGCGCCCACAACAGCCTCAAGAAGTCGTAGATCTCCGTCGCGGTCCCGACGGTCGAGCGGCTGCTCGTGGTGGGATTCTTCTGCTCGATCGCGACGGCGGGCGAAATCCCCTCGATCGCGTCCACCAAGGGCTTGGGCATGCGGTCGAGGAACTGCTTGGCGTACGTCGAGAGCGACTCGATGTAGCGGCGCTGCCCCTCGGCGTACAGCGTGTCGAACGCGAGCGTGCTCTTCCCCGACCCCGACGGGCCGGTGATCACGGTGAGCGCGCGGCGTGGCAGCTCGACCGTGATCCCCTTGAGGTTGTGCTGCCGTGCGTTGCGGATGATGACCCGCTCGGGGGACGAAGGCATAACCCTCTAAACTAATGGGTGTTGGGGGTCAGGGGTCGGGCGCTCGGTGCACGGGGTGCGCGACCTCCGACACCTAGCCCCCGACCCCTGACCCCCGTAGCTTCGCCCCCACATGGCTCTCGCCCTGACGCCGCGCCTCCTGCGCCGCGGCCTCGAGCTCTTCGCCGTCATCTCCCTCATCGGCGTCGCCGTCGTGCTGGTTGTGTTCGGCGAAAACCTGGACGCCGTGCTGTTTGCTTTGGCGCATCTGCACTGGGCCTGGCTGCTCGTGGGCTTGGGCCTCGCCTCGATGGATTGGATTGGCGGCGGCACCCGGCTCTGGGTCGTTGCCCGGCACGTGCACCCGGGGGTGCGCTGGCGCGACATGGTCATCGCTGGGGGGATGAGCGCCTGGGCGGCCTATCTCACGCCGTTTCAAACTGGTGCGGGTCCCACCATGATGTGGGCGATGGGCCGCGCGGGCGTCCGTCTCCCCGAAGCCATGACCTCCACCTTCATGACCTTCGTTGCGACCGTCGCTTTCTTCGCCCTCGCGGGGCCGCTCGCCATCTACCTCGGCGCGGGTCGGTCGCTCGCGGCGCATAACGTCGTGCTGGGCATCACCTATTACGGCCTGTTTCGCGCCAGCCTCACGATCTTCGGCATCCTGGGCGTGCTCATGCTGGTCGCGATGGTGTTTCCCGTGTGGCTACGCGATGCAGTGCACTGGCTGGCGACTCGGGCTCAACGCAAGAGCCGTCGCGTCGCCGCCCGGATCGAGCACCTGCGGGAGGGAATCGACCGGGCGCACGAATGCCTCGTGGCGTTTGGGAGCCCCAAAGGATGGCTGGCGTTGCTGTGGGCGGTGCTCCTGTCCGCGCCATCGCATGCGAACAAGCTCCTCGCGGGGTATGTCGCGCTGCGTACGCTCGGGCTGCACACCAACTTCGTCGACATTCTGTTACTGCAAACGTTCATCACATTCCTGCTCTACTTCGCACCCACACCCGGGTCATCGGGGCTGGCCGAGCTGCTGTCGGCCGCGGTGATGCAGATCTACGTCCAGCCATCCGAGCTACCGACCTACACGCTCATCTGGCGGTTCATCAACAGCTATGCGACCGTGATCGTCGGGTCGCTGCTCTTCTGGCGCTGGCTCAAGCGGGGCGTCGTCGGGGGAGAAGAGCCGGTCGTGGCGGCGGGAGGCGGCGGGTGAGACCAGCGTCGTAACCTGTGTTTCCTTGCGCGGTTACACCGCCGGGCGTAACTTCCGGCGCTCGCTCTTTCCGGTTTAGGGGTTCCGCACCATGTCGTTGTTAGAACTCGGCGGCAAAAAGTTCACCATCCCGGTCGGCGAGGTGGCGCTCGGCAGCGATGCGGCCTGCGCGATCCCGCTGACCGGGGCCGGCGTGCTGCCGCGCCACGCCGTGTTCCAGGGGCAGCCGGACGGGCAGGTGGTCATCCGCAAGGCCGCGCCCGCGGCGGAGGTTCTGATCAATGGCGTGCGGCTCGGCGCTGAGCCGACGCCACTGCTGCACGGTGATAAGGTCGAGGTGGGTGGTCACGAGCTCACTTTCGTGGACGAGCGTCGCTCCGGCAGCACGCAGTTCATCCAGAAACTTCAGATGCCGGAGCCGTCGGGGCAGCCGCCGGCGGCGCGGGGGGCCGTCAAGCCGGGAGTCGCCGCCAACACCGGCGGCCGCGTGGTGAGCCTCACCGACGGTCGGGAATACGTGATCACCGCGGCGACCATCGTGTTCGGGCGGGAGGCGGGGTGCGACATCGTGGTGGCGGGAAAGGACGTCTCGCGGCGTCACGCGGAGATCGTGCAGACGCCCAAGGGCTATGTGCTGGTCGACTCGAGCACCAATGGCACGTTTGTAAACGAGGAGCGGGTTGAGGGGCAGCGTGTCCTGCAGCGCGCCGACGTGATCCGGATGGGCGAGGAGAGCTTTCGGTTCTATACCGACCTCGTGCCGATCTCAGCTGCGGGCCCTAAGCTGGGGCCGGCCGCTGAAGCGCCGTCGGCCGCGCCCCTCGAGACCGGCGCGCCAGTGCGAGTCCCGGTGGCCAGTGTTCCTCCCGTGCCTCCGGTTGCCCCACCCCGTGCCCCCGCCCCCGTGCCCGCCGTCCCTCCACCGTCGCGCCCCGCCGCGCCACCCGCCGGCGCGGGCGAGCGGCTCAAGCACACGATGCACGGCGTCGAGGCGGTGCCGCGGCCACCCCAGGCCGGACCCCCTCCGCTGGCGAGCCTGCTCGTGAAGAACGGTGCGCTCAAGAATCAGCGCGTTCCCGTGAAGACGCCCGTGTTCAACATCGGCCGGGCCGACTACAACGACATCGTCCTTCCCGACCCCTCCGTTTCCACCGCCCACGCCAAACTGCAGCGTCGTGAGGGCGTCTGGGTAGTCGTGGATCTGGACTCGACCAACGGGACGTTCGTGGACGGCGAGCGCGTCACAGGGGAGAGTCCGCTCGCACCCGGCACGCTGCTCCGGTTCGGGGACGTGCAGCTGGTGTTCGAGCCCAGCGACGACGCGCTGGGGATGGCACGGGGTGGGGGAACGCAGGTCATGAAAGATTTCAGTGCCGTCGCCCCGCCGCCGCGGGTCGCGCCGCCCCCTCCCCCGTCCTCCGCCCCCTCCCCCTCCCCGGCCGCGGCCCCGCCTCCCCGGCCCCGGCCGCCTGCAAGGGGACGGCCCGGCTCGAGGCGCCCGGCCGCGCAGCAGGTGCCGGAGCAGCGCCGCAAGGGGTGCCGTAAGAGCGCGGCCGTGTTGCTGCTCGCCGTGGCGGGGCTCACGGCCCTCCTCTACCGCCTCCTTGCCTAGCGACGCACCGTGCACATCACCTGCGCAGGCCGCACCGACGTCGGCATCATTCGCTCAGGCAACGAGGACAGCTATCTCATGGTCCCCGATCGCGGGATCTTCGTCGTCGCGGACGGGATGGGCGGGCACGCTGCGGGTGAGGTGGCGAGCGAGATGGCGGTGCGGTTCGTGGCGCGCGAGCTGGGGTCGCTCAAGGGGCTGTCGGACGACCAGGTGGCCGACCGGATGCGCGCCGCGATTCGGTCGGCCAACGGCGCCATCTTCCAGCGCACGCTCACCGAGCACGACAAGCGCGGCATGGGGACCACCGTCACCTCGATGGTGCTGTACGACACCCGCTTCCTGATCGGGCAGGTGGGGGACAGCCGGGCGTATCTGTTCCGGGACGGCAAGCTGATTCAACTCACCAAAGATCACTCCTACGTGCAGGAGCAAGTGGACGCGGGGTACCTCACCCCGGAGCAGGCGCGGTCCCACCCCTACAGCAACGTCATCACGCGTTGCGTGGGCGCCAACAGCGACGTGATGCCGGATATCTACCTCGGCACGGTGAAGCCGAAGGACTTGTTTCTGCTGGCGTCGGACGGCCTCACCGGGATGCTCGAAGATCATCAGCTGTCCGACCTCCTGACGGCGATTCGCATGCCGCAGGAGCAGGTGGACGACCTCATCACTGAAGCGAACCGTCACGGCGGTCTCGACAACATCACCGCGATCCTGGTGCGGGTCGATTCGGTCGAGGTCCCCGTGGGGGACACGACGCAGATCACCCAGCCGGGGGTGCGGGGATAGGTCCCTTATCACAACGATCGTTTAGAGCAATGATCGCTCCTGTTCCACCCGCTCCAGCACTTCCTCCCGCGGCAACATCACCAACCTCACGATAGCGTCGGCCTGCACCGTCGCGCTCCCCAACACGAATACGCGCAGCCGCCGGGCCGACCGATGGAGCTCTCCCGCGACCCGGGGGAGGCCGAGCTGAGCCGTGGCGTCAGCGCCGGCGAGCTGGATCACCGTGCCGTCGCGCTGCACGAGCGGCAGGTCGAGGGCGAGCATGTCAGGTTTGGCGGGGAAGTCGAGGAACAACTCGCCCGGCTCGAGCCCCACCTCCCCGGCGAGCCGGTCCTCGACGCGCTCCTGCAGATCGGGATCCTCGGCGGGCCACGCCGCCGCGTCCGCCGGCAGCGCCGTCGCGGGGAGATCCACGGCGCGCTTGGCGAGGCGGCGCTCGCGTAGCCCGCGGGCGAGGCCGGAGGTGTCCGCGTGCATCAGGTCGTGGATCAGCCCATCGTCCGTCGCGACCGCCACCTGATCGGCCGCGAGGCGCCCGGCCGCGATCGCGCTGCGCACCAGGCGCTTGAACATCGCGGTGGCGCTGCGCACCGCGTGATGCCAGTAGACGTTGCGGTACATCTGATACTTCGCGAATAGCAGCGATTCGAGTGCCGCGAGCCCTTTCTCGTGCAGCGCGAGCGTCGGCCGCCCATCCGGACCAGCGGCCACGGTCAGCGACATGAGCAGGCGGTCGACGTCGATCACGCCGTAGGGGACGCCGCACATCCACGCGTCGCGCGACAGGTAGTCGAGCTTGTCGACGTCGAGCGACCCCGCCACCAGCCCGGCGAGCGGCTCACGGCCACCTCCTCGAATGAGCGCGAGCAGCTGCGCGGGCGCTGCGCCCACCTCCTCGAGCCGCTCGGCCAGCTCGCCGCGGGCGAGGTGGCGCTCGGCGACCGCTTCGTGGCGCGGGAGCCCCGCCTCTTCGAGCGCGTGGGAGAAGGGGTAATGCCCGATGTCGTGCAACAGCGCGGCCAGTGTGAGCGTCGTGCGATCGGCGGGTGCCGGTCGCGCGTCCCCCGCGTCCTCGAGCTGGGAGAGCGCCCGCCGCGCCAGATGATAGGCGCCGAGGGCATGCTCGAAGCGGCTGTGTGTGGCGCCCGGGTAGACGAGGAAGGCATGCCCCAGCTGGCGCACATAGCGGAGCCGCTGGACGGCGGGGGTATCGACCACCGCGAGCGCCGCGGGGTCGAGCCGGATGTTGTTCCAGAGCGCGTCGCGGACGACCTCGAACGCCGTCAACGCGACGGACCGGCCTCCCGCACCGCGGCGTGCACCTGGTCCTGGAACTGCGTGAAGTTGTCCCGAAACATTTGCACCAGCTTCGTCGCCTGAGCGTCGTAGGCCGCGGCGTCGTGCCACGTGGCGCGGGGCAGGAGGACGTCCTCGGGCACGCCCGGGACTTGCAGCGGCACCTCGAGCCCGAACACCGGCTCGGCGGCGGTCGGGATGCGGTCGAGCTTACCCGCCAGCGCGGCACGCACCATGGCGCGAGTGAGCCCCAGTCGCATGCGCTGTCCGACGCCGGACGGGCCTCCCGACCACCCGGTGTTCACGAGCCAGCCCTGCACGCCGTGCCGAGCCATCTTCTCCCCCAGGAGGGCGGCGTAGGCGTTGGGATGCAGCGGCAGGAACGGAGCGCCGAAGCAGGCGGAGAACACGGCTTTCGGCTCCGTGACTCCCCGCTCCGTCCCCGCCACCTTGGCGGTGTAGCCCGAGAGGAAATGGTACATCGCCTGGGCGGGCGAGAGCCGCGCGATCGGCGGCATGATCCCGTAGGCGTCGCACGTCAGAAACACGATGTGCGACGGGTGCCCCGCCATGCCTCCGGCGACGTGCTTCGGGATAAAGTGAATCGGGTAGGAGGCGCGAGTATTCTCCGTGATCGCCGCGGACTCGAGGTCGATCGCGCGCGTCTCCGGGTCCACCACCACGTTCTCGAGCACCGTGCCGAACATGCGCGTGGTCGCGTAGATCTCGGGCTCGCCCTCGCGCGACAGCCGGATCACCTTGGCGTAACACCCACCCTCGACGTTGAACACGCCGTGATCGCTCCAGCCGTGCTCGTCGTCACCGATCAGCGCGCGCTCGGCATCGGCCGACAGCGTCGTCTTACCGGTCCCCGAGAGGCCGAAGAACAGCGCTACGTCGCCCGCTTCGCCGAGGTTGGCCGAGCAGTGCATCGACAGCACCCCGCGCTTGGGCAGCAGGTAGTTGAGAATCGAGAAGATCGACTTCTTCATCTCGCCCGCGTAGCGGGTGCCGCCGATGAGGATCGTCCGCCTGGCGAAGCTGATCACGATGAACGTCGTGGAGTTCGTGCCGTGCACGGCGGAGTCGGCGTGCAGCTCGGGGGCGTGCAGCACCTGCCAGGCCGGCGCGAACCCCGTGAGGTCGGACGCCGTGGGGCGCAGGAACATGTTGTACACGAACAGCGCGTGCCACGCGTTGGGCGTCACGAACCGGATCGCGATGCGGTGGTTCGGGTCCGCCCCCGCGAACAGGTCGCGCACAAACAGCTCTTGCCCGTTCAGGTGGCGTACCACGTCCGCGCGCAGCCGCTCGAAATGCTGGTCTGTCATCGCCTGGTTCACGTGGCCCCACCACACCTCCGCTTCGGATACGGCGTCCCGCACGATGAACTTGTCGTTGGGGCTGCGACCCGTGTGCGGGCTCGTCACTGCGCAGAACGCACCGCCCTCCGTGATCACGCCCTCGCCGCGCCGCGCGGCGTGCTCGTATAGACCCGCCGGTCGCAGGTTCCAGTGCACGGCGTGCTCCGGGGCGAGCCCGAGGGCGTCGAGCCCGGGCGTGCGCCGGTGGCTCTCCTGGGCGGATCGGGTCACGCGCGCGGTCATGCTTGGCCGGGAACGCTCAGCCGGGCGGCCGGCGCCCGTGCTCCAGGGCGTCGACCGCGGCGATGACGGCCATGTTCACGATGTCGTTCACCTCCGAGCCGCGCTGTAACACATGCACCGGCTGGGCCATGCCGACGAGAATCGGCCCGATCGCCTGCGCGCCCCCCACCCGGTCGAGCAGCTGGTAGGCGATGTTCGCGGCGTCCAGGTTCGGAAAAATCAGCACGTTCGCCGCGCCGCGCAGGCGCGAGAACGGGTACGTCTTGTTCAAGATCCGTTCCACCACGGCCGTGTCCGCCTGCATCTCACCGTCCGCCTGCAGGCTCGGCTCGCGCTCGTGCAGCAGGTCCACCGCCTGCTGCACCTTTTCCGCCGCCGGATGGCGCACGGAGCCGAAATTCGAGAACGACAGCAGCGCCACCCGGGGCTCGATCCCGAGCCGCCCCACGAACTCGGCCGTGGCGGAGGCGATCTCCGCCAGCGTGTCGGCCGTGGGGTCGATGTTCACGGTGCAGTCGGCGAAGAACAGCGTCTGCTGGGGGAAGACGAGCATGTAGATCCCGCTCACGTGCCGGCGCCCCGGCTCGGCCCCGATCACTTCGAGGGCGGGGCGGATCGCGTCCGAGTAATACATCTCCACGCCCGCCACCACTGCGTCCGCCTGTCCGGCCCGCAGCATCAACAGCGCGTGGTACATCGGGTCGAGCGCGCGGGCGCGCGCTTCGCGCAGCGTGATCCCCTTGCGCCGGCGCCGCTCCCACAGCTCCTGCGCGAAGCTGTCCAGGTGCGCACTGGTCCGCGGGTTGGCGAGCGTGATATCCTCCAGCGTCACGCCGGCGTCGTCGGCCTGGCGGCGCATCACGTCGGGGTCGCCGAGCAGGATCGGCGCGGCGATGCCTTCGTCGGCGAGGACGCGCGCCGCCTTGAGGATCCTGGGATCCTCCCCTTCGGGAAACACGATCCGCTGTGTGTCCTGCTGCTGCACCCGCGTCGAGAGCCCGCGCATGACCTCGCGCGCCCGCCCCAGGCGCGCGTAGAGCTGGGCGCGGTACTCGTCCACGTCGATGACGCGCCCGGCGACGCCCGACCCGACCCCCGCCCACGCCACCGCCGGCGCCACCCACAACAGCACCCGCGGATCGAACGGCTTGGGGATCAGGTAGTCGGGACCGAAGCGCAGCCGCTCCAGGCCGTAGGCGCGCATCACCGAGTCGGGGACCTCCTCCTTGGCAAGCGCCGCGAGTGCGCGGGTCGCGGCCATCTCCATCTCCCCGTTGATCTTCTTGGCGCGCACGTCGAGCGCGCCGCGGAAAATGAACGGGAAGCCCAGCACGTTGTTCACCTGGTTCGGGAAGTCCGATCGACCCGTCGCGATGATGGCGTCGGGCCGCGCCTGCCGCGCTTCCTCCGGCATGATCTCAGGGGTGGGGTTGGCGAGGGCGAACACAATCGGGCGTGGCCCCATCGCCTTGAGCATGCCCCCCGAGACGATCCCCGCGACCGACAGGCCGACGAACACGTCGGCGTCCTGCAACGCCTCGGCGAGGGTACGGGCCTTCGTCTTGCCAGCGAACCGGCTCTTGTAACGATCCAGGTCGGTGCGGTCGCTCGAGATCACGCCCTTCTGGTCGCACAGTACGATGTGCTCGCGCTTCACGCCGAGGCGCATGTAGTGTTCCGCGGTCGCGATCGCCGCCGCCCCCGCCCCTGCGAACACCACCCTCACGTTCCCGGCGTCCTTGTCCACCAGCTCCAGCGCGTTCAGCAGCGCCGCGCCCGAGATGATCGCCGTACCGTGCTGGTCGTCGTGGAACACCGGGATCGACAGAGTCTCGCGCAGCTTCTCTTCGATGTAGAAACAGTCGGGGGAGCGGATGTCCTCGAGGTTGATGCCGCCCACGGTCGGCTCGAGCAGCTGGCAGAATCGGATCACGTCCTCGGGGTCTTCTGAGCCGACCTCCAAGTCGAACACGTCGATGTCGGCGAACGCCTTGAACAGGATGCCTTTGCCTTCCATCACGGGCTTGCCGGCGAGCGGGCCGATGTTGCCGAGGCCCAACACCGCCGTGCCGTTGGTCACGACCGCGACCAGATTCCCCTTGGCAGTGTACGTGTAGGCCTCTTCGGGCCGCTGAGCGATCTCTCGGCACGGCTCCGCCACCCCGGGGGTGTAGGCGAGGGACAGGTCGCGCTGGTTCTTGAAGGGCTTGGTGGGCGAGACCTGGATCTTCCCTGGGCGACCCTGCGAATGGTAATCCAGGGCCTCCTGGCGCCGGATCGACATCGAGGACACAAGTCCTTTTTTGTGAAGGAGTTATGCTACCGGGCCGCCGCGACCCTGTCAAGGCGGCGGAAGTACCGTCGGCGGTGTGTGATACAACAGCTCCACCGTGCGGCGATCGGTCACGCTGGGGAAGCTCACCGTCGGGACCGCGTTCATGATATCGAACCGGCTGAGGCTGTGCTTCAACAGACCCAGGCTGTGCCCCAGCTCGTGGATCGCGACGCGCCGCAGGCAGCCGGCTACCTGAGCGTCAGTGAACGCGCCGGCCTTCACGCCCAGCGTCACATGCAGCACCCGCGCCGACGAGTCGCGGAACACCACTGAGGGATTGGTCGTCGAGCCCGCGCAGGCATCGACCGTGCTCGTGTCGGGCGGGACGTCGGGCGGCGGCGCGGCCTCCCATTGCACGATCACGTCCGCGGCGGTCGAGTCGGCGACCTGGACCGCGCGGAACTCACCGTACAGAAACTGCGCGTTCCAGGTCGCGATTCCGGTCGCCACCAGCGCGGGCATGGCCGCGCGGGAATCGGCGTAGTAACGCACCGGCAGTCGCGCCGCCGGCCAATGGAACACGAGGCTCGTGTCGGGCGGGATGGTGTCGGCGAAGTCGTAGGTGCAGCCGGCGCAGCCGCGCACCGGGACGGTCGGCTCGCACCCGGCGGCGACGACGCCGGTCAACGCCAACGCGGCCCATTTCACCGCGCCGCTCCGCCTCCCCAGCCGGCGCGTACGGCCAGCGACACGCGATGCACCAGGCGGGGTGAATCGAACCCTTCACTCTGGAGCGCGGGCGTGATGAAGCGGTGGGCGTCGTAGCGTGCCTGCACGCCCAATCCATAGCGCGCACCGGCCGCCGGCGCGTACTCGACCGTGATCGCGCCGAGCCCCGCGATGGCCCCACTGCCTTGACGGAAGATCCCGGTCGCGTTGGCGGGGAAGTACTTGACCCCGCCCACGCCGAGGGACGCCGCGAAGCCGGCGGCGAGTGGACGCCGCAGGCCGACCGTGAAGGCCAGGGTACTCACGCGACCCAGGCCCGTCGTCCCTCCGCCGACGTCGTGGCGCTCGAGCGTGCTGCTCGAGAAGTCGAGCGTGGCCTGCGCGGTCCAGCGCTCGCCGACCGGCGTCGCGGCCGTGACGGCCAACGCGGGAGCCAGGGCGGGCCGCACATCGAATGGTGTGACGATCGAGTCGTGGACCAGCGTGGAGGTGTAGCGCGCACCCAGGGCCGCGCGCACCAGCAGCTGGGCCGGCAGATCGCCCGCCGCGCAGACGAGGCCACCCGTGATGCCGGCCAGGCGCCAGTACCTGGCCAGCACGCTCAGCGGATCCGGATGATGTTGAGCCGGGGCGCGACGGCGAGCGGCAGCGGCGCACCCCCGCTTCCCGTGAAGAGCAGCCCGAACCCCGCCGCGCCGCCCCGCTGCAGGGCACGCTGATACACTCCCGAGCCGGACTGCAGCACGCCGCTCAGGCTGATCGCATCCCCACCGCTGACGCTCGGCACGAGCGGGAAGGGGCGCGGGAAATGAATCGCATCCTGGCTGTTGAGCGACTGGTAGGTCTTGCGGAAGTGCCAGGACGTATAGCGCAGCTCCGGTGGGGCGGTGAAGCCGGGGACGGAGTCGTCGGAGACCCAGTTGGCCAGGGCCCAATGCGTCAGCGTCGTCGCGAACGGCTCTCCCGTTTGGGCTGCGACGTTGGCCGCTCCGCTGCTGGCGCTGTTCACCAGCCGGTGGGGCAGGGAATCCCCGAACTGATCGACGATAAAGCGGGTGAACAGCCAGCTCGCCCCGATCTCGCCGATCGTGCCGTTGTCCTCCGGGATCTCGAGCGGGTAACTGCCGGTCGCGCTCAAGTACTGGTAGGCGTCGTACACGGGGTCGATGGCATAGCGGCTGAAGGTGGCCGGGTCTCCGGGGAGATAACTCCGCCCCGCCAGCTCCTCCGCGTACTTCGACAAGCCTTCGTCGAGCCATCCTTCTTCGGAATTACCGCGTCGCACCAGCACGTGTTGCACGAAGTTGATCATGTGCTGGAATTCGTGTGTGAACGTGCTCGGGGTTTGCTGCTTGACCTGGTTGGCCGTATGCGGGCAGCTCAACGTGCCGGCCGAATCCGCGACCAAGGAATAGAAAATCTCACCGTGATTGAACTGCGATGCGAACCTCGGGTCCAGATCTCCCGAAAAAAAGAAGCCGGCGACGAAGCTCGCGGTCGCGCACTGGTTGCTGCGCGCCACGAGCTTGTTGACGACGCCCGTCATGAGGACGATCACGACCGTGTTGGAGTCGATATCGGAGACACGCCCGAACGCGGCGGTGTCGAGCGGATAGAGGCGTGAGTCGAATACCTGCTTGAGGGTGTCGAGGTCGGCCGAGTCGAGGCCGGGCGCCGGCGCCAGCGTGTCCACATAGATGGCGATGTGCGCGCCCACCGCCTTGACCCGCGCGCCCACGTTCTGGAACGACGAGCAGGTGAGCGTGGCGCAAACCGTGAAGGTCCCCAGAGCCCCGAGGGTGGGCGGGCTCGCCGCGGCCGCTCCGGTGGGCCCTACACCCGCGAATGACGGCTGGCGCGCCGCCGGCACGGTGTAGCTGCGCCGCCGCGCCAGCGAGCGCAGGAACGCGTCGAACGTCGTCGCCACGGAGGACCTTTGGGCGGGCGGTGCCTGCGCCGACGCCGCGAGCGCCACCGTGGCGCCGAGCGCTCCACCCCGCAGCTGAAATGGCGCCGTTTGCCCGGGGATCGCGGCCACCGACTGCGGCACCACGAGATATTCGGCGGAATCCGCCGCCGCATTCGCCGGGAACGTCACGCACCCGGAATCGGACGCGGGATCGATCGACAGGTACGCCCCGACCGCGAGGGTGATCTGCGTGGCCCGGCTGCCGCACGAGGCGAGCGGATCGGGACCCGCCGGATGGTCGCCGCCGCACGCGGCAGCCGGAAGTACGAGCGCCAGGGCAAGCTGTGCTACCGTCCGACGGGTCACACGGTCTCCTTACAGTCCCAGGTTCAGGCGCAGCTGCACGGAGCGCGGCCGGCCCAGCGCCGCGCCACTGAAGAAGGGTCCCTTCAGCGCGTACTTGTGGTCGAACAGGTTTTCCACGTAAACCTGCGGCCGGATGACCGTGCTCCCGATGGCGAGCGTATAGCCGGCGCTGGCGTTCACGATGAAGCTCGGGTCGACCTTGATCGACTTGTTGAAGTCCAACAGCCCCGTTCCGTACGTCGAGTCGGGACTGTTCCCGTTCGTGAGCCCGCTGCCATAGGTCCCGGTCGCGGAAAGATAGAGGCCGCCCGCCGAATAGACCACGCCGGCGACCCCCGACAAGCGTTGGTCGTGGTCGAGGTCGAACGGCGCCGCAGCCGTGTCCGCCGGGAAGAATCCGCCGCTGATCCCGTTGAAGCCATAAGCGTGGTTGAGCGCGACGTTCACGTAGGCCGATACCGGCCCCCGCGGCCGGATCTCGACGACGCCTTCGACACCCGTGATCCGTACCTGGCCGATGTTCACCGAAGTCAAAATCGCCGTCCCGGGGATCGTGGCATCGTCGATGCCCGGTGAGCTCCGCTTGTAGTAGGCGGACAATTTGGTGACGACCCCGACCGGAAAGCGATGCACGTACCCCACCTCGTAGAAGTGGTCGCGCTCCGGAATGGTCGGATCCGCCGCGACGCCGCCTTGGGCCGTGCTCGTGATGGCACGGAGGTCTTCCACGTTCGTGGGCAGGAACAGCCGACCGTAGTACACCCAGAAGGTGTTGGCCGGGTCCGGGAAGAAGCTGAGCTTCGCCCGGGGACTCAGCTGGTTCCTGTTCCCGGCGAACGGCGCGTTGTGGTTGTCGAACCGCACGCCCACCCGCAGCTCCCAGATGTCCGAGGGTGCGATCGCGGTCTGCGCGTAGACGCCCACGTCGCTCCCTTTCAAACCGGAGTTTGATGCAGGCCCGAAGGCTCCCGTCTTCGTGACCGACGAGAAATCCTCGTGCCCGCCGGTGTAGGACGCGAGCACGCCGGTCTTGAATTCGAGCCCGTGATGCGGCTGCAGCGTGTAGTCGAGCTTGACGCCCGCCGTATGGAAATTCCGGTCTTCCGCGATGATGTAATGGTTCGTGTCGCCGGGGAACTGGAAGCTGGCATCGTCCGTGAGGCCCGGCGTGTAGGTGAGGCTCCCGTCCCGGAAGAACGCGCCCGTGAACAGCTCGGACTCGCCGCCGTTCCCCGACTGGCTCTCCGCGAACCGGTGACGCCAGCCGAGGTTGGCGAATCCGTTCACGTCTTGCTGGTGGTCGTCGATAATTCCATTTGCCGAGTCGAATGGCACGGCGAAGCGGGTGCGTGACCGGTTTAGAGCGAGGTTCACGACGTCCCGGTCCGATGGGGTGTACTGGGCCTTGGCGAAGCCGAACAGGTCGGTGCCTTCATTGTGAAAGTTTTCGACCGTGTTCTGCAGCGTGTCGAACACCAGTGGCTCGCGCCGCATGCCGGTCGCCTGGCGCGCTCCGGAGAAGAAGAACCCCCACTTGCCGGCATTGGTGCTCGCGTTCAGCGCCTGGCCGTTCGTGGCGAACGACCCGCCATAGCTCGACGCGTCGAGGTGGAACCCGCCGGAAGGGATCCGCGTGGTGACGTTGACGATCGCGGCGTTCTTGTTGCCGTACTCGGCGTCCCACCCACCCGTCTGGAAGTCAATCTGGTTCACCACTTCGGGATCGAACAGCTCGTTCAAGCTGCCCGAGATCCCGGACGGGACGGGAACGCCATCCACGTAGTAGGTATACTCGGCGTGCTGGCCGCGGATGTGGACCTCGCCCGTCGGGGCGCGCGCGGCGCCGACGATGGACTGCTGCAGGATCTGGGACGTGGTGTTAATCGGCGACCCGTGATAGTCGTTCTGTTTGAAGATCTGGTTTCCCGTGCGCGTGTCGACTGCGAGCGGCACCGCGGCTTGCACCTCGACCGCTGACAGGTTGATCGGCAGCGCCACCAGCCGGAAGTTGACCGTGGTCGGTCGCCCGGCGGCGAGTGTGACGTCCCGCGTCTCCGATCGGTAGCCCAGGTAACGCACCTCCACGGTGTACGCCCCGAACGGGAGGTTGTGAACCACGTAACGGCCGAACGCGTCCGTGGTGGCAATCGCGATGGTACGGCCGGCCTGCAGCATGCGCACCTCGCCGCCCGACAAGGGCGTTCCCGACACACTGTCGGCGATCGTGCCACTGATGTCCGCTTCGGCGGGCGGCGGGGCGCGCCGGGCGGCCGCTGCGGAGCGGGTGAGGCCACCGACCGTGGCGAGGCATGCCAGAATCGTCACCGCGCGACCTAAATACTTGGTAATCATCGTTCTCTCCTGATCGCACTGAGTTCGCGTGACCCCGCGTCTCCGGCGTTGCACACCGGCGAGGCGGGGAGCGGCTGCGTGAGTCGGCGCGACGCGCGGGGCGCGGCGTGCCGTCAGGAGAGAGCGGGCGGAGCCCTGGGGAGCGGGAAGAACCGAGCGAGGGCGCTGCGGACCGGGACCGGCTCGACCGGTCGCGGCGTGCGCGCGTCGCTCGTCGCGAGACGGAGCGCGACGTGGCGACGGCCGCTGAACGGCGCGTTGAGGAAGTGGCACAGCGCGCAGTCCGGCGGGTGAATCCGGGCGCAGCTGCTCGTCGTGTGGGACTCGACGTGCGCGGTGGCGTGGGCCTCAGCGGTGTCGAGGCGCGCGTCGGCCCAGGCGGCGGCAGCAGGTAGCGAGAGCTGCAGCAGCGCCATCAGCAGCCGGAACACGCGCACTCCGTTCATGCGACCATGACTTTTCGCACCACCCACACCACCGCCAGCAGCAGCCCGTACATGCAGACGATCAACGGGCCCGTGGGGAGGTCCGCCTTGTACGAGACCCACAGACCGAGCGAAGAGGCCAGCGCGCCCGAGGCCCACGAGATATAGGTGAGCCGTCGCATGTCGCGCGTGAAGAGAAACGCGATCACGGCCGGTACCACGAGGAAGCTGAATACCATCAAGACGCCGGCGACGGGTACGGCGAGCGTGATGACGACCCCGAAGGACAGGTAGAAGAGGAAATCCCACCAGCGGATCCTCCATCCCTGCCGCTCGGCCTCCTCGGGATGGAAGGAGATCGTCAGGAAGCGGTGCCGGAGAACGTAATGGAATACGCCGAGCACGGCGTAGCTCGCCGCCAGCTTCAGAATGGTGGGCTTGAAGTTGACCCAAAGGATGCTGCCCGTCAGGGTCTTCTCGATCGCTTCGCCGCCGCCCGGGACCTTGTTCGCGACCAGAACGGCTGCGGCCGAAGCCACGACGTACACGATGCCGATGAACGCCTCCTGCGGCACCCGCTGGCTTCCCCGGTGCGATGTGCGTGTCAGGGAGAACAACAGAGCGCCTACGGCGGTCGCGAGCAGCGCGAACGCGTACGCCCAATTGGAATCGGCTTCCACATGGATCAGGAGGGCCGAGAGGCTGCCCAACGCCGCCATCTGGGCGAGCGAGAGGTCGACGAAGATCACCTCGCGCGCGATCACGTGCAGTCCGAGGTAGGAGAGCATGGCGACGAGCACCATGCACGCCACGAACGGGGGGATCATCAACTGGAAGCCAGTCACGCCTGCCTCCGCTCGGGTTAGTTGGCCGCGGGGCCGCCCGCGCCGAAGGCGCGGGCCAGCTCCGTGATCCAGAGGTTCATGAGATCGAAATAGGTGTTGATCCCCGGCGCACCGTTCGTATTGGAGGGGACGATCACCGCTTTCGCCCCGGTCTTTTGCGCCACCTCCAGTACCTGGCTGCGATCGTAGTAATTCGTGGACAGTAGCACCTGAATGTGCTGCTCGCGCATTTCGTTGATGACTTCGAGGACGTGCCCCGGCGTCGGTGGGATCCCGGGCTTGGGCTCGATGTAGTCGATGCAGGGGAGCCCATACTCCCGGGAGAAGTAGTCCCACTCCTTGTGGTAGCAGGCGACCGCCTTTCCACGAAACGGCATCGCTTCCTTGAGCCACCCGCCCAGCCGGTCGATCAGCGGCGTTCCCTGATACTGCTTGGACTTGAGGAAGTCGAGCAGTTTCCCCTGCCGGTTCAAGTCGGCGAGGGTCGGCGCGCCGAGCAGTTTCACCAGGTCGTCTCCGAACAGCGCGCGGTAGATCCGCTCCTCGAAATCCTTCTCGCGCCCGGCGAAATAGTCGGCGTTCTCCGGCGACACACGCTTGAGACCGGTCAGAATGTTGCGCGCGATCTGGACGGCGTTCATCGGATCGGTCCAGATGTGCGGATTGCCGAAGACGTGGATGTCGCCTTGGGCGCGCGAGAAGCTCGTGGGGACGTCGAGGAGATCGACCCCCGCGTAGGCGGCCACGTAGCCCGGACCTCCCTCCGTCACCTTGGGGTTGTTCGCCTTGTCGAGCAGCGCAGGAACCCACAACTCCAGGTCGAGACCGGTCGTTACGAATACGTCCGCCTGCGACAAGGTTGGCACAAAGCTCGGCTTCGGCTGCACGTAGTGCGGGTTCTCATCGCCGTTGGCGATCGAGGTCACGGTACCGCGGTCTCCCACGATTTCGCGCGCGATCGCGGCGTATGTCGTAAGCGAGGTGACAACCTTCACCGGACCCGCCACCGCGGGGGGGTCGCCATGGAAGGCGAGGAGCAGCGCCAAATAAGAGAGCATGTCAGTAGGTCTCGTGTTTGTGGGGTCCGATGGCCCAGACGGCTTGGAGGGCGAGTTGCTGTGAAGCCGCACGGCCCGCCGACTTCGCCCAGGTGTACTGCGCACGCAGTTCGACCCACTCACTCTCCCACAGCGTGAGCGACGGGGTGAACTGCCGCGTGATCAAGGTCGAGAGCGGGTCTTCGACGTAGTCGTAGCGCGCGCCGGCGATCCAGCGCTGCCCCAGCTTGTAGGTGGTGCCCGCGTACCAGCCGAGGTGAGTTACACCGGCGCCGGCATACTCCTTCCGCAACGCGTACAGCTCGCCCCGCAGCGTCCACTCGCGGTACAAGGCTCGAGCCGGTGGACGCCAGGTGAGGCGGAAATCGAGACCGCCGACCTTGGTGCGCAAACTCGAATCGGGGTCCGTGCCGTACAGCCCTGTGGCACCGATCTGCATATAGGCGGAGCGCGTGAGCTGCCAGAAGTTGAGCAGGTGCAGCAGGTAGGTCGGCCGTCCGCTGCCACCGAACAGCGCGTCGGTCGAGCTGCGCGTGACCTGAGCGGTCAGCTCGTGGGTGCCGAGCCCGCCGAACGCGCGGTAAAGGGAAATCCCGGTGCCGGCGAGGCCGTCATCGCCGAGATACGCGCGCAGCGCGGCTGGGTACTCCGTCTCCGGGAGCGCGTGCAGATGCCAGCGGTTCAGCTCGCCGAACTGCTGTCGAAACTTACCGATGTCGAACCGGATGTGCCCGGGGAGTCCGGTCCAGTAGGCGTACCCCTCCTCTACACTCACCTCTCCGTTCTCCAGGCTCACGAAGATCTTGGTGCTCGAGTACGGATCGAGCGCGGACTGAAATCCGACCTCAAACTCCCGAGGCGCGAAGTTGTCCCGCTCGATTCCCGGGCGCTGTACGGAGACGCGGACGTCGCCCGTGACGCTGATCTCCGGGTTCAGCTGCGCCTGGTTCCGCTCGCGCCCGATGAACTTGGTCTGTCCACTGGTGTCCGCCCTTCCCCGCAGCGTGTCCGTCCCCGCGGCGGCCGCCGCGGCGGCGCGCAGCGCCGCCAGCTCGTCGACGACCCCGCTGTCCTTGCGGGCGCGCGCCGGCGCCGCGGCCGGCTGGCGTGCGAACGCCGCGCGCAGGCTGTCGAGCCGCGCCCGCAGCGCCCGCAGCTCCGTCGCGAGCGAGTCGACCTGGCGCTGGACCGGCTGCTGCCCGCCGGCGCGCTCCGCGCTCCCCGTGATGAGACACGCGAGCGCGACGCCGAATGCGTAGCGATGGATGGTCATCTCCCTCGATTCCCCCGTTCGATCGACCGGACCTGGCGCCCGGCCCCGCAGGCGGCGGACGCACGTGTCGTGAACCGGCGTCGCGCGACGCCGGGTCGGCTACGAACGGAAGGGGGGAGCGCGAGGTGGGGCGGTGAGATGGCGCGCGCCGGGCGTCGGCGCGACGGGGCAGCGATCCTGCGGTGACTCGGCGTGGGGCCTCGCGACGGGCTGCGCGTCCGGCCGCCGGATGGTGACGCCCGTCGCGGCATACTGGCACAGCGCGCACCGCAGCTCGTCATGCAGCGCCAGGCAGCCGGACCCGTGCTGCGCTTCGATGTGGGCCGGGGCGGTGAATTGCTCCGAGGCATGCGCCAGCGGCACCACGCCCCCCGCGATCCCCTGGAGGACGAGCAGCAGCGCGGCGAGCGGAGCCGTCCATCGTGTCCGGTGCGACGTCGGTGCCGTCACGCTTCTCCTACGGTTTGCGCGCCCCGCCTGTTGGCACGCGCGTACGTCCGCAGTCGTCTCAACATCCGCCGGTCGTTCCGGACCGGGTCGTCGCCCTTAGGCGTCTCGATGATCTTAATCACTTTGGCGAAGCGCGCGTCGCGCATGATCCGCCGGAACGGCGCGGGTCCGATGTCCCCTTCGCCGATCCACTGGTGACGGTCCAGATGCGAGCCCCACGCGCCCTTGGAGTCGTTCAAGTGCAGGCACTTGAGCAACGGGAGACCGACGGTGCCGTCGAACTGGTCCCACACCGTGTCGATCGCTCCGGCCACGTCATACCCCGCGGCGTGGAGATGGGCCGTGTCGAGGCAGAAGCCGACCCGGGCCCGGACCGCGACCGGCATCGCGTCGCGCAGCGCCTTGAGCTCCTCGAACGTCGACCCCAGGGCCGTTCCGGCGCCGGCGGTGTCCTCGATCAGCACCCCGACGTCGTCCGGCGCCGCCGCGAGACAGGCCGCGTAGGCGCGCGCGTTGCGATCGAGGCCGGCGGCGCGCTCGTCGATGTAGTTGCCCGGGTGCGACACGACCCACGGAATCCCGAGCGCGTGGCAGCGCGCCAGCTCGCCGGCGAACGAGTGGGCGCTGCGCGTCCGTAGGCGCTCGTCCGGCGACGCCAGGTTGATGAGGTAACTGTCGTGCGACACGGCGACCCGGATGCCGACGGCGGCGAGCCCGCTGCGGAACTGCGCGACATCGGCCTCGCGCAGCACGGGCTCCCGCCACTGGTTCGGCGTTTTGGTGAACACCTGGATGGCGGTGGCGCCGATCGCCTGCGCCCGGGCGGGCGCCGTCCCGACCCCGCCCAGGGTCGATACGTGGGCGCCCAGCAGGTCGTCGCGACTCGGCTTCAGTTGCGGTCTCCTTCCATGAACGCGAGTCGCGAGATGAGCGGCACGAACCGCACGCCGCCCGCGCGCCGCTCGTCGAGCCCGGCCGGCGTGCGCGTGAGGATGACCAGCTCCTGGGCGCTCAGGTCACCGATCGGAATCACCAGCCGGCCGCCCACCACGAGCTGCGCGACGAGTGGCGGTGGCACGTCCGGCGCGGCGGCCGTGACCAGGATTCCCTGGAACGGGGCGCGCTCCGGCCAGCCGCGCGCGCCGTCGCCCAGCCGGGGCTCGACGTGCGGGAGCCGCAGCCGCCGGAACCGCTCCTCCGCTTCGACGAGCAGATCGGGGAGGCGCTCGATCGTCCACACCCGGGCGCCCAGGTGCGCCAGGATCGCCGTCTGGTACCCCGACCCGGTACCGATCTCGAGGATCCGGTCGCCGCGCTTGACCGCGAGGCACTGCGTCATCAACGCCACGATGTAGGGTTGGGAGATCGTCTGGCCGCTCCCGATCGGGAGCGGAGCGTCCTCGTAGGCGTCGTGGGCGAGGTGCGGCGGCAGGAACCACTCGCGCGGCACGCGCGCCAGCGTCGCGAGCAGTCGCCGGTCGGTGATACCGCGGGCCGCGAGCTGGCCCGCCACCATGCGCCGTCGCTGGCGCCGCGTCTCAGGCGCCGGGACGCTCACGCGCCGCGCGCCGCGGTTGCCGTCCCATACCGTGAACGATACCTTGACACGCCTCCAAACGTGCGCGAGAGCCGTTGCCTGAGCAAATCCAGTCTCGCCTCCTCCTCGTCGGCGATCCGGCCGCCCGCCCCGAGGGCCTCGAGCGCTTCCTGGTACGTGCCGGATTCCAGGTCACCGAGACGCCCTATCCGCCGCCGGGCACCGAGCGGTCCGACCAGAACGCGCCCGACCTGCTGATCTTCGCCGTCGCTGCCCGGGACGCTCGCCTCGCCGAGGCGGTGCGCACGTTGGCGACCGCGCCCCGGTTCTCGGCGGCCCCCGTGATCGTGCTGGTGGCGGACGGCGCGGCCGACGCCGTGGCCGATGCCCTCCAGGCCGGTGCCCAGGACGCCATGGCGAGCCCCGTGCATTTCGGCGAGCTGCGCGCCCGGATCGACGCCGACCTGCGCGCCCGGCGGGAGCTGCAGGAGGCGCGCGACGCGCTGCGCACGCGGGACCTCCTGTTCGACATTTTCCAGGAGGTTTCGGCCGCGCTGCGCGCCGACGAGATCTTCCAGACGCTCGTGCGGCGGGTGGGGCAGGCGTTCGGGCTGACGCACTGCTCCTTCGTGCTCACCACCCCGGGCGAGGACAAGGGACGCGTCGTCGCCGTCTACGAAAACCCCGCGATCCGCGACCTGCGGGTGGAGCTGGAGCGTTACCCCGAGATCCAGGAGGCCATTCGCACCGAGCGCCCGGTGATCATCCACGACGTGCACGAGCACCCGTTGTTCGATTCGATCCGGCGGCACTGGGTGCAGCAGGCGATCGAGGTGAACGTGCAGTCGGCGGTGGCGCTTCCGGTATTCGTGCAGGGCCGCGCCGCGGGCGTGTTCTTCCTCCGCACCGTGGAAGGCGACCCCCGCCTCCGCCCCCAGGACGTCGCGTTCGCCAACACCATCGCCCAGGCGGCCGCCCGGGTCCTCGAGAACGAGGAGCGGCGTGCCGCGATCTACCGCCGCCAGACCAACGCCGGGGTAACCGACGTCCTGACCGGGTGCGCCAGCCTCGACGCGCTCGATCGCCGACTGCGGGACGAGTTCGAGCGGGCGCGCCGTTACGCGCTGCGCTTCGCGGTCGTGGTCATCGATGTCGACCGGTTGCGGGACATCAACGAGCGGCTGGGCCAGCCGGCGGGGGACCGCGTGCTCGCCGAGGTCGGCGCGATGATGCAGCGCGAAATCCGCGCGCCGGACTTCGTGGCCCGCTACGGCGGTGACGAATTCGCGCTCATTCTGCCGGAGACGGATGCGCGCGGCGGCCGGGAGTTCGTGCAGCGGCTGCGCCAGGTGATCGCTCGCCACACCTTTCCCGATCTCGGTCCCGGACAGATACCGGGTCTGTCCGCGGGCGTCGTGGCGTTCCCGCATTCCCAGGTGCTGCGGCCGGAAGACCTCTTCACCCAGGTGGAGGCCGCGCTCGACCGCGGGAAGAAGGCCGAGCCGGACCGGATCGGGGTCAGTCCGGAGTCGTCCTGACGGTCTCGCGCGACGTCTTTGCGTGACGTCTTTGCTCGACGCGTCACGCTTACTTGTGAGTCTTCAGCCAGTTGACCGGATCGAGCGCGATCCCCCCCTGTCCCCGGATTTCGAAGTGGAGGTGCGGGCCGCGGTCACTCGCCTCGCCGCCCACGTGGCCGATCACCTGTCCCTTGAGAACGCGCTCGCCCTTCGCCACCGCGGCGTCGCTCAGATACCCGTAGAAGCTGTAGTAGCCGCCTCCGTGGTCGAGCAGTACTGAGGTGAGGTACGTCCCGAGCCGGCCGGCGAGGCTCACGGTGCCGCTCGCGATGGCGCGCACCGGCGTCCCCTGCGGCGCGGCGATCCCGATGCCGTGCCACGGGATCCGCGTCTTGTTGGGCCCGGCGGCCGTGCCGAACTGGTAGACGACCTTGCCCTCGACCGGCCAGTCGAGCTGGCCCAGGTCGGCGGTCGTGATCGACGCGGCGGCGCGGGCGACGCCGCGCGCCTCGGCTTCGCGCCGCGCGCGCTCCAGGGCCGCAACCCGGTCGTTCAGGCTCTTCTCGTCGCGCTCGAGCTGGGACAGCCGCTCCGCCGCCTCGCGCGCGCTGCGTCGCGTTTCGCGCAGCGAAGCCTCGCGCGTGTGCTCCAGCGCCAGGTAGCGCTGCAGCTCGTCGGTGCGCTCGTTCTTGCGGCGCCCCAGGGCGTCGCGCGCGTCCACCAGCGTCTGGCGCTCGCGCGCGATGCGGCGCTGCAGCTTGAACATGTCGTTGGCGAGCAACCGGTCCTGGCGGCTGACGAGGTAGAGATACTTGTAGCGCGACAACAGGTCCCCGAAGCTCTCGGCCGCGAGCAGGACCTGGTAGGCATAGAGCGGTCCGCGTTTGTAGATGTCCACGAGACGGCGCTCCAGCACGGCGCGCTTCTCTTCGAGCGCGTCCTGCGCGAGCAGCAGGTCCACCGTCGTGCGATCGATCTGGTCGGAGAGGCCGTTGATCTGGCGGTCGAGCTCGTTCACGATGCGGTTGGTGGTCTCCTTTTGCCGCTCGATGTTCGCGAGCTCGTCGGAAAGCGAATGAACCTGGGTGCGCAGTCGCTCGAGCTCCTGCTCGACCTGGGTCCGTTCGCGCCGGATGTCCTCTAAGCGTCGCTGGTTATCGCGCAGCTGCTGATCGAATGGCTGGGGGCGCTGAGCGACGACAGGAGACGTCAAGCAAACGGCGTAGCACAGAGACGTCACGCACAGACGTCGCGCGACACCGTAAAGGCCTTGACGCCTCCGCGTGACGTTTTCGCGCGACGCCTCTGCGTGACGCCTCATGCTTGACGTTTCACACTTTGCGCAGGTGCCGTCCCACCGACGCCGCACTCCCAAAGAACCCAATCAGCATCCCGAATCCGACGATCGCCACGGCCTGTTCCTGCGAGAAGAAGGAGGCGTGAATCAACCACCGGTTGATGAGCGCGTAGGCGCCGTATGACAGTGCCACCGCCACCAGCCCGCCGAGCATCCCCTTGAGCGCGCCCTGCAGCAGGAACGGGCGCCGTACGAAGCCGTCGGTCGCGCCCACCAGGCGCATGATGACGATCTCGCGGCTGCGCTGCAGCACCGCCATCCGGATCGTCGTGCCGATGATGATGATCGCCACGACCGCGAACGCCGCACCCACGACGAGCCCCACCGCGGCCGCGATCTGGCGGAGCCGATCGAGCTTCTCCACCCAGTCGCGCCCGAAGCGCACGTCGTCCACGAAGCCGAAGCCGCGCAGCCGTTCGGCGACGTCGTTCACGTGGCCGACGTCGCGGAACCGGGGCTTGAGCTTCACCTCGATCGAGGCGGGCAGCGGATTGCGCTCCAGCTCCTGCAGCACGTCGCGAAACTCGACGAGCTCGGTGCGGGCGCGTTGCAGCGCCTGGTCCTCGCTGACATAGCTCGCGGCTTGCACCTCGGGGAACGCTTCGATGTCCTTCTGCGCGAGCGTAATGGTCTCGATCGGCGCGCCCGGGAGCAGGTAGGCGACGATCTCCACCCGCTCGGCCACGTCACGCAGCGCCTGCTGCAGGTTCACGGCGACGAGCCCGAACAGGCCGACGACGAACAGCGAAAACGCGATCGTCGTGACGGACAGCGCCGACAAGAGGGGGGCGCGCCGGAACGCGAGCAGCGCCTCGCGGATGACGAGGTTCACGGGCTCGCCGCCTCGTCGCGGGGCTCGTCTACCGCGGAGTCATACATCAGCGCGCCCTCCTGGAGTTCGATCACGCGGTACGGCGCCTGCCGGACCAGGTCGAGGTCGTGGGTCGCCATCACCACGGCGGTGCCGCTCGCGTTGATGTCGCGCAGCAGCTGAAACACCCCGCGGGTGGCGCGCTCGTCGAGGTTGCCCGTCGGCTCGTCCGCCAGCAGGACCGTCGGCTCGTTCACGAGCGCGCGCGCGATCGCGACCCGCTGCTGCTCGCCGCCCGACAGCTCGCGGGGATAGGCCTGGGCCTTGGCCGCGAGTCCCACCTGCGTGAGCACCCGCATCACCCGGGCGGGGGTCGACGCGCGTCGCGCCCCGGTCACCTCGAGCGCGAACGCCACGTTCTCCTCGGCCGTGCGGTCCTCCAGCAACCGGAAATCCTGGAATACGATGCCGAGCCGCCGGCGCAGCATCGGGATGTCCTTGCGGCGCGCCTCGGCCAGATTGAAGCCCGAGACGCGTACCTCGCCGCTCGTCGCGGGCTGCTCCGCGTAGATCAATTTGAGGACGGTGGATTTGCCGGCGCCGGAGTGGCCGGTGAGAAATACGAACTCGCCCTTCGCGATGTGGAACGACACGTCCTTCAGGGCGAGCCCCCCCTTCGGGAAGGCCTTGAAGACATTCGTAAACTTGATCACTTACAGCTGCGCCAGGGCCTGGGCGAAGTCCGCGATGATGTCGTCCGCGTCCTCCAGTCCGATGGAAAATCTCAGGAACCCGTCCGGAATGCCAGCCCGGGCCCGGGCGTCGGGGGTGAGCATGGCGTGCGAGGTCAGGCGCGGCTCCGACACCAGCGTCTCCACGCCCCCGAGGCTCGGGGCGTGCGCCGCGATCGTCAGGGCCCGCAGGAACCGCTCCGCTGCCCGCGCGCCCCCCTTCAGCTCCACGGCCAGCATCCCGCCGAATCCGCCCAGCAACCGCTTCGCGTTCTCGTGGTCGGGATGGGTCGGCAACCCGGGGTGATGGACGGCGCCGAACTGCTGCTGGTTGCCGCACCATTCCGCCACCCGTAGCGCCGTAGCGTTCTGCCGCTCGACCCGCACGGCCAGGGTCTTCATGCCGCGCTCGATCAGCCACGCCGCCATCGGATCGATCGCCTGGCCCCACACCTGCATCAGCTTGCGCACCTCTTCGATCACCGACTCGGTGCCGGCGACCGCTCCCGCGATCACGTCCGTGTGCCCGTTCAAGTATTTCGTGGCGCTGTGAATCACGACGTCCGCGCCGTGCTCCAGCGGTCGGAAGTTGATGGGCGTGGCGAAGGTCGAGTCCACGAGCAGCGCGAGTCCCTCGGTCTTGCACAGCGTCGCGATCGGCTCGAGGTCCAGCACGCGCAGCAGTGGGTTGGTCGGCGTCTCTACGAAGATCGCGCGGGTGTTCTTCTTGAGGGCCCGCTTCCAGGTCCGGGACTCGAGCGGGCCGACGAACGACACGTCGATGCCGAAACGCCCGAACTCCTGCGCGAACAGGCGGTGCACGCCGCCGTAGATCCACTCGCTCGACAGCAGATGATCGCCCGGCCGCAGCACCGCCAGATGCGACAGGGCGATGGCGCCCATCCCGCTCGAGAGGAAGATCGCCGCCTCGGCGCCCTCGAGCGCGGCGAGGCGCTTCGCGATCGTCGTCTGGTTGGGGTTGTTGCCGTAGCGGGTGTAGAGGACTTCGGCCGTCGAGCCGATCGGATTCGTGAAGGTGCTGCTCTGGTACAGGGGCGCCACGACCGGCGTCCAGTCGGGGCGGGCCTCGGGGTCGCCGTGGATCGCACGCGTCGAGAACCCGAGGCGGCGCTTCACGCGAGCGTCAGGGCGTACGTGCCTCCGGGCATGCGCGCGGCGAGGCGCCGGGCCACGAGCTCGTCGAGCAATGCGGCCGCCGCCGCGGCCGCGCCGAGGCCCTCGAGCGTTCCGTCGGCCCGTTCGAGCAACGCCGCCAGGCCGTGCCCGGATAACACCGGCTCGATGGCCTCGCGGTGCCCGTCCGTGATCCCCGACAGGACCAGCACGGCCGGGCGGTCCCGCAGCAGCTTGGCCACGATCTCGTCGGCGCAGGAGTAGTCCATGCAGCCGACCCCCGTGAAGTCCATGCGGGCGACCGTTACCTCGCCGCCGCCTCTTCCCGCGATCGCCCGCTCGATCCTTTCGCGCACCACCCGGCCCGTCGGCCGTGTGACCAGGTCCGCGTAGACGCCCGAGATGGACTCCTGGAGCACCGCGTGCATGTCGATGTACTGTATCACCGCTCGGCGGACCCCTGTTCAGGGATGATGATGAGTACCTGCGCGCCCGGGAACGGCGGCAGGCCGTCCTTCAATGGGACATCGTCGTCCCACGGCGGCACGATCGCGATACGCGCGGTGCCGCTCCGGATCGCGATCTTGCCGGCCCAGCGGACGAGGTAGCGCCGGATGCCGGCGAGCCCCTGCCCGCGGCCGGGGTCACGAAACCGGCTCACGCCCTGCACCAGTGCCGCCTCCAGTGCCGCCGCGTCGCCCCAGCGGTCGCCGAAGCGTTTGTTCTGGGTCGGCTCGAGCGAGTGCCGGAACCCCACACCGGCGTCCGCCACCGCGATCACTACCACGCGCCGGGCCAGCTTGCGACGCCAGTTGTACGCCTGCACCGCCACCCACCCGCCCGTGCCCGCGTGTTCTACAATATTCTGACACGCCTCCGAAAGCGCCATAGCGAAGCCCATCGTCGCCTTGGGGTCGAGGCTCAGCTCGGACGCCAGGATGGCAGACGCGCGCTGCTGAATTTTGCTGACCACGGCGTGCACGTCCTCCGCCGCGCGCACCGAGGTCACCGGCAGCAGCACTTCGCTTTCCTCCGCTGCTTTCACCCGTGGGACCTTGCCGTGGATTTCGAACAGCTCGCCGGCCTCGCGAAAAAAACCGGCGCGGGCCCAGTAGCTCAACACCTCGGGGTTGGTCGGCGCGGTGAGCAGCGGCCGTTCGGCGGCCGCTCCGGACCCCGGCCGCCGCGCGGCCTGTCCCGCGGCGAGCAGCCCCACCAGGCCGTACGGCGACGCCCACTCCGCGGCGTGCGCGTCGAACAGCAAGCGCTCGTCGTCCCGGCTCGCCTCGGCGAATGCGCCTGCGAACTGGTCGAACGAGCGGTCGTCGAAGTGCGCCGGGACCTCGACGAGGCGCGTCATGCGGTCGTGAGTTTCCCCAGCAGGTGATCCCGTAGACCGGTCGCGCCACGATAACTCACGTTGCGGGCGGCCATCCGCGTCGCGCGGTGCAACGCCTCCTCGAGCGGCCGGCCTGCCACGAGCGACGCGACCACGGTCGCGCCGAACACGTCGCCGCACCCGGTGGGGTCGCCGGCGTCGAGGGCCGGGCCGCCCGCGACGGCGATGCGCGCCGTGCGCACTGGGCCGGTGCGCCGGCGCGTCTGCGTGTCGGTATCCTGCTCAAAGTAGGCCGCGCCTCGAGCGCCGAGCGTGACGAGCAGGGTTTGACACCCCTGCGCGAGCGCGGCGGCGGCGGCCCCCAGGGGATCGTGCCCCAGCTGCTGCATCTCCGCTTCGTTGAGCTGGGCAACGTCGAAACAGCCGAACCAGGTCGGGGCGTCGGCGAGCGGCTGCAGCACCCGCGTGCCGTCGGCCTCCTTGCCGAGGAAGAGGCTGTGCAGGTCGGCGTACATGAACTTCCCGAACCCGCGGCGCAGAAACTGCGCCGTCGCCAGGGTCATCTCGTAACCGGAGATGAAGTTGACGTATAGGGCGTCCAAGTCCGCCACGTGGGGCCCCAGCTCGGGCCACGTCCAGGGGGGGACCCCCCCCGCCATCTGCTCGCAGCGGCGCTCCGCCGAGAAGTACCGCAGGGTGACGCGGTTATTGGCCTCCGGCACCTCGATGAAGCGGCTGCCCGGCGCGACGTGCCGCAACGTGCGCAGGAAGGCGTTCGCCCTCATGGCGAGGTCCCGCCCCACTTTGACGATGGGGACGATTACCCAATCGTCCGGAAGCGTGGCGTCGAGCGCAGCCAGAGAGTAGGAGATCCCGCCCCATTCCTCGACGGCGGGCTGCGCGGGGTCGCGACCGTAGATGGTGTCCCACACCATGGAGCCGACGACCCCGAGTCGCTTCACACCGTTCCCCAGGTGCGCTGCACGAACACGGCGGCGGCGCCGTACACGCCCGCCGTGCCGGTGAGCTCCCCGGGCACGATGCGGCAGGCGTCGACGGCGGGTTTGAAGGCCCGGCGCTTCACTTCGCCGCGGAGCGGGGCAAACAGCTTCTCGCCGGCCAGCGTTACGCCGCCGCAGATCACCACCACCTCGGGGTTGAAGATATTGACGATGTTGGCGACGCCCGCGCCCAGGAACTTCGCCGTGTCGTGCACCACTTCCAGCGCGTATTCGTCGCCGTCGTGTGCCGCTTCGTACACGATCTGCGCCGTGATCTTGGAGAGATCGCCATTCACGTAGCGGGGGAGCGAGGTGTCCGCGCCGGTTTCGATTCCCTCGACCGCCCGCGCGGCGATCGCGGGCCCCGACGCGTAGGCCTCGAGGCAGCCGTCGTTGCCGCACTTGCAGCG
>Ga0209158_1000386_pt1 | contig 33676 bp, 27 predicted proteins | sample GraSoiAngelo_140_FD_185897 | JGI IMG/M metagenome (GOLD analysis project Ga0209158, IMG submission 185897) | Grasslands soil microbial communities from the Angelo Coastal Reserve, California, USA - 14_0929_12_30cm (SPAdes) (version 2) | ecosystem: Environmental > Terrestrial > Soil > Grasslands ...
TCTTCGTGCTCGCGGTCCCCTTGATTATCGTCGGACTGAAGTTCCGCGCGAAACGCCGCGAAAAGGAATAGAGAGTGGCTGACAGCGTTCCAAGGACCAACGGCCGTTAGAACGGCACGTTTCGTCGTCCACCACAAGGATGGACGGCTAGCGTACCTAGGTCGTCGGCCCAAGCCCTCCTCAAAGGAGGGCAGGCTTCGCGCGGGCTCGCGCACCGCACTACCGCAGGGAACGTGGGCGGGCTTAACTTCCGGGTTCGGGATGGGACCGGGTGTATCCCCGCCGCTTTGGCCGTCAAACCACTGCTGAGACCGCTGAGAGGACGCGAGATATATCAGCGTTTCGATTTCGTGTTTTGGAACATTGTCGAGGGTGGGCTGCGGGAGTCAGAGCCCGGACCCCTCAGGGTACACCGAAGTACGCCACGCGGATGCCCCTTCCCGCCGGTTTCATGCTGAAGGCTTATTCGGTCCCCGCGGTTCTCGTCGGTCCACGAGGTGACGCGGTCGTGCCTGCCCATCCGAGCCGCCGTCTTGCAGCGACGTTCTTCGTCTCGCTGGACGGGGTCGTTGAGTCGCCGGAGAAGTGGTCCTTCCCATTCTGGAACGACGAGATCCAGAAATTCAAGCTGGACGAAACGTTCGCGACGGACACGCTCCTCCTTGGGCGCGTGACATACGAAGGGTTCGCGGCTGCCTGGCCCGAGAGGAAGGACCCCGACGGTTTCGCGGATCGGTTCAACAGCATTCCGAAGTACGTCGTCTCGTCGACGTTGAAGAAGCTGGAATGGAACAACTCGCACCTGATTCGCGGCGACGTTGCCCGCGAGGTGGCGAAGCTGAAGCAGCAGCCGGGCCAGGATATCGTGATCCACGGAAGTCCCGGATTGATTCGGTCTCTCTTGCCTCATGACCTGATCGACGAGTATCGGCTGCTCGTCTACCCGCTCGTTCTGGGGAAGGGAAAGCGTCTCTTCGACGAGAGCAGTGCCGCGAACCTGAAACTTGCCGAATCAGCGGCCTTCGACACAGGGGTCGTGAAGTTGATCTACCGGCCTGCTGACAAGGCCCCCGACACCGCCCGGATCTCGACAAGCCTTCCTCGCCAGGCTCGCAGGCCCGGCCAAAAGTAGGCACCGGCCGACGGCCGATCCCCCTTGCCGGACGTCGGCGAAATCCTCTCGGAGTACCTCTCGGACATAATCTCTCATTAGTCATCGAGCCCGTTTCGAGCGACCTAGCGGGCGAGGCCCAGGACGGCGACGAGGAGGTCTCCGGCGAAGAAGGCGAGCAAGAACCCGAGCAGAAGCGGCACCATGAACGGCGTCTGTGGCGTGACCCACGCGCGATCGACCCCCGCGGCCCGAAGTCGTGAGATATCGCCTGAGGGATCCGTGCCTCGCCTCGGGAAGAGGACGAGGACATGTTCCCCGCGAGCCGTGATTTTCTCCATGAGCCAAGCGTGCGCCGGGAACGGATTGAGAGGAGCCCGATACCCCAGGAGCGCTTGAGGGAGGGCGAGGTCTCCGCGCGCCGCGTTGTAAATGAGCAGCGCAACGGGGACCGCCAGCGAGAGGATTGCGGCGTCGACCCAGATCACCAGGGAGAACGGAAACACAACGCGAAGCAGGGCATCGACCCTCGCATCGGCCTGCAACACGGGGAACGGGAGAGCGTCGGGATACGCGGGGAGCAGCAGGGTGAGGGCGATGAGCCCTTTCGCGTCTGCACCGCCGTGGAGGAGGCGAAGTCGGTGAAATCCCTGGTAGACGAGGACCAGGAGGGGCATCGACGCCAGTTGAGGGAGCACCTCGAACCCGGCTCCCCCCCGTATCGACCCGACGGAGATTAGGAACAAAGCACCGGCGGCGAGAAACAGCACGATTCGAATGCCCCTTGCGTGGAAACCGTCCTCGCCGAACAGGGGTTCGCCGAAGAAAATGGCGTAGAACATAATCGCCGCTGACACGAGGAGTAACCAGGCCGGCCAAGCCAAACCCTTGAAGGCGATTTGCGCCGCGAGGATCATCAGCCCCGCGGTTCCGAGGGAAATCCACAACGGGTCTCGGACGCGCCGCGAACGGAGGTCCGACGCCGCCGCGACGACGAGAAATCCGACGCCGGCCGCGAGTCGCGTCGCCGCGAACGCGTCCACGTCGCTGCATCCTTGCGTCGTTATTTCAAGGGTTGTGTGCGATGAAACCGCGTCGCACAAACTGCAAGTCTTGCGGCAACGACTAAATAGACCCTAACGAATAGCCGCAAATCGTCGGAGGTTTTCTCCCCTCTCTCCGGTCGGTCCGCCATGATGGAACCCCGTCGCATGAAGGTGAAAGTCTGCCTCGTCGGCGAGCACGCCGTGGGCAAGACGTCCCTGATCAAGCGGTACGTCTTGAATGAATACGACGACCGCTACATCGTGACGCTCGGCGCGAAGGTTTCGAAGAAGGAACTCGCTTTGAACCCGCAAGGCTCGGACGCCGTGCAGATGGACATGACGATCTGGGACATCATGGGCTCCAAGGGATTTCGTGAGCTTTTGCGCGAAGCGTACTTTCACGGGGCCCAGGGGATCCTCGCGGTCGCGGACATCACGCGGTACGACACCCTCGAAGACCTCGATTCGTGGGTCGAATCCGTCTTCCGGACCGTGGGCGAGATTCCGGTGACCTTCGCAATCAACAAGATGGACCTCAAGGACCAGGCGGCGTTCGGCGAGGAACAGGTGAAGCAGGCGACGGAAGCGTTCGATGCGCCGTACTTCTTCAGCTCCGCGAAGACGGGCGACAACGTGGAGCGCGTCTTCCGCACGCTCGGCGAGACGATTGCGAAAACCGCCTCGAAGTCCGCCTCGTAACGTGGACGGATATCTCATTGCATCGGTCGAGCGAACGCCTTCTCTCGCTGAAGCGTCGCCATAGTCTCAAGTAGCCGGGCTATGCTGCGCCCCCGCGTGTCGGGCCCCCGCCCTCCAGCGGCATCCGTCCGCGTGCGGGTCACGCGGGACCTCGGCCTGTTCGACGTCACGATGACCGCCGTCGGCGCGATGGTCGGCGCCGCGATTTTCCTGCTCGTCGGCGCCGCGTATACGGTCTCCGGTCCCCTCGTTCTCGCGAGTCTGGGAGTCGCCGCGTTCGTCGCGGCTCTCGCCGGCATGGCGTATGCGGAGCTGGCGTCCGGTCGGCCCGACGCCTCCGGAGGCGCGTACGTCTGGGTGCGGAGCGCATTGCCTTCGCCGAGTGGTTTCCTGAGCGGATGGCTGTCGTGGGGCGGCCACATGGCCGCTTCCGGTTTGAGCGCCCTCGGTCTCGGCGTGTTCCTCGTCGAATTCGTCCGCCCCTCGGACCTCGCATCGTTCTTTGGCCCGAACCCTCTCGAGGTTGGCCTCGTCGCGCTGGCGGTCCTCGCGCTCTCGGCGGTCGCGCACTTCGCGCGGATCCACTTGCCCGTCCGCGCCCTCGGCCGACTGACGTTGGGGAAGGTCCTCCTCATCGTCCTCGTCGCCGGCCTCGGGGTCGCATCGCTGTTCCAGCCGGGTCCTCCGCGGGGCTTCGCCGTGGGAGCCCCGGTCTCGTCCCTCGAACTCATGCTGGGGACCGGCGTGCTCTTCATCGCGTTCCAAGGTTTCGAGGTCGTCGCCCAGCTGTCGGACCAGGTGAAGCATCCGGAGAGCAGCATCCCGCGGGGCGTGTTCGCCGCGCTCGCGCTCGCCTTCCTGGTCTACGCGGGGTTCTTCATCGCGATCCTCGGGAACGTGCCGGCGGCCGCGCTCACGAATTGGCCGAATTGCACCGCGTGCGTCGGCGGGTCCGAGGACATGGTCCTCCTGAGCCTCTGGTCCTTCCTGGGCCAGCCGTATGTGCGGGGCGCCGTCCTATTGATCGGGATCGTCTCGATGTACGGAGCGCTGAATTCGAACCTCACCGCGGCGATCAAGACCTCGTTCAGCATGGCCCGGGACGGCCTCCTGCCCGGCATGTTCGCGCGGATCGGAGGAAGAGAGGTGCCCCCCGCGGCCGTCGCCGTTACGCTCGTGGTTGCCGGCGTCCTCGTCTTCCTCACGATCGAGACGATCGCCATCATCGCGAGCCTCGCGTTTCTCGGGCTCTTCGCGTTCGTGCACGCGTCCGTGATCGCGCTTCGACGACGGGAGCGGCGCAGCGGACCCGGTTTCCGCGTGCCGCTCGTCCCCGCGGTCCCGATGGTCGCGATCGCCCTGAACCTCGCCCTCGGGGCCGTGCTCTGGAACTTCCCTGCCCGGCGCGACTCGCCGATCCCCCCGGGCATCCTCGCGACGTCCCTCGGCGCGGCCTGGATCGCGATCGGTCTCACGTACCACGTGTTCCGAAGCCGCCGCGGCGCGGTCCCTCCGGCCCGTGCCGCCTCCGGCTCCGAGGTCCGGGACATCTTGGCGACCGCGGAAGACCGCGTGGAGCTCGAGCGGTACCGCGTCTTCCTCCCGCTCCGGGAATTCACGGACGAGGCGCTCGTGGAATTGGGAGCGCGGATCGCGAAGGCCCGTAACGCCGAGTTGAGCCTCCTGCATGTCGTCGAGATTCCGCGCAACCTTCCGCCGAAGGCCATCCGCTTCCGGTATGTCGACGAACGGATTCGCGGTCTCCAACGACTCACGCGGATTGGCGAACATCTCGGCGTCGACACGCGCCCCGTCGTCAAGATCGGCCACAAGGTGTACGAGATCATCTTGGACACGATCCGCGAGGAGGCGGTGAACCTCCTCGTCATGGGGTGGCGCGGCCAGCGGGTCGAGGGGGATCGGAGGGTCCTCGGGAGCAACATCGACTACCTGATCGAGAACGCCCCGTGTGATGTCATCGTGTTCAAGACGCAGGGCTTCCGGAAACCCCTCCGCCGCATCGTCATCCTGACGAGCCCCATCTGGGGACTCGAGGGGATCGATGACCTTGCGCTGATCTTGGCCTCGACAGACCACCCGGTCATCGAGGTCGTGAGCCTCGCGAGCGACCCCGCCGAAGCGGAACGACTGAAGCAGGAGAGCTCCCGGTTCGAGGGCCGGGCCCACGAACGCCGGGTCGCCGTGGAGCCTAAGGTCATCTACTCGACGCAATGGGAGTCGGAGGCGCTCCGGGAGAGCGCGGAGGCCTCCTTGCTGATGATCCGCGCGAGCTCGCCCGGCGGGTTCCGGAAATTTGCGCTGGGCCCCGTGGAAGACCGAATCGTCAAGCTCGCGAAATGTCCCGTCCTGATTCTCCGGAAGGGTGGCTAGCGCCCGGGATCGTCGGAACGGGCCGCGGTCGGCTCCGTCGATTCGTCGGTCGCGTCCGGGGTGCGGACTTCCCAGGCGATTCGGCCGGCCGCGAGGAGCATGAGGAACGCGAGGACCCGGGTGACGGTCACGTCCGTGATCCGATGCAAGAGTGCAACGCCGAGCCCGACGCCCGCGATGCCGACCCCGCCCATGATGATCGCGAGCCGAAGCGTCTTCCGGGTTGCCTGTCCCATCTGTCGATGCTTCAGGAATCCGACGACCTGCTGTGGCAACGAAACGAGCGCGCTGATGGTTCCCGCGGCGATGGCAGGGAGGCCAAAGATCAGGATTAGCGCGGGGATGCGGTATTCGCCGCCCGCGACCCCCAGGAGCCCTGAAATGATGCCGAGGCCGAATCCGATCAAGAGTCCGAGCGCGGCCTGCTCGGGCCCGAATGAGAACGGCCCAGGGATGGGGGACTCGAATACGAGGAGCCGAACTGAGGTCGCCACGAGGATCCCCGCGAGGAGCAGTTTAAGCCATTTCGACGGGGTGCGCTGCGCGACGAGCGCTCCGCAATAGGCACCTGGCATCGAGGCGATCACCATCGCGGCCGCAAGGAGGAGGGTGTCGAGCGGCTGCGAAAACGCTCCCCGAAGGATGGCGGTCGAAAGGCCGATCATGGCTCCGGCTAGGAGATTGCCCGCGATCGTCCAACGGACGTTCCGGAGCAGGGCCAAGAGGACCGGAGCCCGGTACTCGCCGCCTCCGACCCCCGTGACGCCCGCGACGACGCCGATCGGGAGTGCGGCGATCCCGGCCGCGACATCGCTCCGCGAAACCCCGCGAGCGTGCGGCTCGGCCACGATCCCCGTCCTCCCTCGCCCTAGCGGCCCTCAATCGTGGAGCGCCTGATAAGGACGAGGAAAAGCAGGATGCGACTCGAATCGAAGGTTAGACGAGTGTGACATCAATGGTCTCGACGCTCCCAACCCCGGGAATCGCGGCGAGCGTCTCTTCCAAGCGATCGGAACCTCCCTCGGCATCGCTCACCAACGCGACGGCGAGGATCGCCGTGAGGCCGAACGCGACAGGCTGTTCCCGGAGGTCGCGGAGGGAGCCCGTGAGACGTTCGCGGATGCGGGACTTGAGCCGCTCGAGATCCGTCTCCGGATCGTCGGGCATGACGCGGAATGTGACGGCCACGGATCCCATCGTGACACCTCATGGGCCGGCGAAGGAACAGACCGGGCATCGATACGCGACCGACTGGTCCCGACAACGTGCACAACGCCCAATCATCGATTTGCCGCAACTCGGACACGAAAAGAGAGTCGTGCCTTTCCCGGACAGGACTGCCCCGCACGAGGTGCAGCGGCTCTCGGATCGAATCACGACACGAGGGATGGTCCCCGCGTATTAAGCATTGCGCTCCGTCGCGACTTGTATCGTTTTCCGTCGATAATTGTCGGGCTTCCGGACTGGTCCATCGCAGAGGGCCGCGACGCACCGCAAACTTTATTACAAGCGCCCGATTTCGCAAACGGTCGCATGTCGCCGCCGCTAGCCGGAGGGCCCGTAGCTCAGCTAGGTAGGATGGCGAACGAACCGTCCCTAGAAAGAGCATCCGGCTTTTAGCCGCTCCCCATGATCGGAGAGCGGAAAGAAACCGGGTGGTCCGGGGTTCGAACGGGCCCTGCGGACCGCGCGGAGGCCCCGAAAGTCCCCGCGGGCCCGTACGGCTCGCGCGCGCGTGACATGCCAGGTGGAAAACGGTCGCCCAGGGAGGACCTCCCCTTGAGGTTTAACGTGTTGGAGCATCAGCTGGTTCCAGAGCACCGCCTCGTCTCAGAGGAAGAGGCCGAGCGAGTATTGAAGGGGATGAAGATCACCCGAGATCAGCTCCCGAAGATCCGGAAGAGCGATCCCGTGATCCAGGTCCTCGAGAAAATCGAGGGGCCCATCGAGGAAGGCCGGATCGTCCGCGTCACGCGGGTGAGCGGGACCGCGGGCGTGTCGGAGGCATATCGGCTCGTCATTGGGAGGTAGGGCGTGCGCGAACTCATCGATGCGTTCTTCCGAGAACGCTCCATCGTAAACCATCACATCGCGTCGTTCAACGATTTCTTGCCCACGATCGACAACCCGAACTCGCGGATGCAGCGGATCGTAGACAACCTCCGGTCATCCCCGGAAGACGAACGCCGCGGGATCATCAAGCTCGATGAAGACCGGACCGAGGGCGACGTCATCGAGATCCGGATTGGCCGGAAGCGGGACGAGCGCGGTCGGATCGACCTCGAGGCGAAGCCGACAATCACGTTGGGCCTGCCGGTCGTCAAAGAGGCGAACGGTGCGACCCACCCGCTGAACCCGATGGAGGCCCGGCTGCGGAACCTGAACTACACGGCGCCGATCTACCTCGACTTCACGGTCATCGAGAACGGGATTGAGCGGGAGCCGGAACGTGTGCACATCGGGAACTTCCCGGTCATGGTCAAGTCCAAACGGTGCTTGCTTTACAAGGAGAACATGGAGACGGAGGGGGAGCTGAGCCTCGACGAGTACCGTCAGCAGCTCGTGCGGGAGTTCCACGAGGATCCGTTCGATCCCGGCGGCTACTTCATCATCGGGGGGACGGAGCGCGCTCTCATTTCGTTGGAGGATCTCGCGCCGAACCGCGTGCTCGTCGAGTTCAACGAGCGGTACGGACGCAAGGTCGAGGTCGCGAAGGTCTTCTCCCAAAAGGAAGGATACCGCGCGCTTACGTTGATGGAGAAGAAGAAGGACGGGCAGCTGATCGTCAGCGTCCCGACCGCGTCGGGTCAGATTCCGCTGATCATCCTCATGAAAGCGCTGGGAATGGAGAAAGACGAGGACATCTACAACGCCGTCGTGTCGACGCCGGAGATGGCGAACATCGTCTACGCGAACATCGAAGAATGCCAGAACAAGAAGAACTACCCGCCGAACGGCATCTTCACGAAAGACGATGCGATCAGTTATCTGGAGAAGAAATTCGCCACGGGCCAGGCGAAGGAATACCGGATCAAGAAAGTCGAGTCGATCTTGGACCGGTCCCTCCTTCCGCACCTCGGCGATACCCGGGAGGATCGGATCAAGAAAGCGATCTTCCTCGGCCGCGTCGCGCGAACGGTCCTCGAGCTCTCCCTGGGCATGCGCCGGGAAGACGACAAAGACCACTACGCGAACAAGCGGCTGAAGCTCGCGGGCGACCTGATGGAAGACCTGTTCCGGGTCGCGTTCGCGAACCTCGTGAAGGATCTGAAATACCAGCTCGAGCGGTCGTACGCCCGACGGCGGGAACTGAAGATCTCTTCGGCCATCCGGCCGGACCTACTCACGCAGCGCCTGCTCCATGCCCTCGCGACGGGGAACTGGGTCGGCGGCCGCGCCGGCGTGAGCCAGCTGCTCGACCGCACCTCGAACATGAGCGCACTCAGCCACCTCCGACGCGTGACGTCGCCACTGACCCGATCGCAGCCCCACTTCGAGGCCCGCGACCTCCATCCGACCCAGTGGGGTCGGCTTTGTCCGAACGAGACGCCGGAAGGCCAGAATTGCGGTCTCGTCAAGAATCTCGCCCTGGTGATCGACGTCTCCGAGGGCTTCCCGGAGGAAGAGGTCAAGTTGCTGCTCGCGGACCTCGGGACGAAACAGGTGAAGGGCCAGCAGACCCAGCTCACCCGCGTCTACGTGAACGGCGACCTGGTCGGCCTCCACGAGGACCCGAAGATGCTCGTCGCCGAGATCCGGGAACGACGGCGGTCCGGGCTCCTGAGCCACGAAGTGAATGTCCGGTACGATGAGAACATGGGCGAGATCATCATCAACTGCGACGAAGGCCGGATCCGTCGTCCGCTCTTGGTCGTCAAGGACGGCCACATCGTGTTCTCGCGAAAACACGTCGAGGAGCTGAAGATGGGCCGCCTCCGGTTTTCCGACCTGGTCCGGAACGGCGTCGTCGAGTGGATCGATGCCGAAGAGGAAGAAGACACCTTCATCGCGCTGTATCCGTACGATGTCCCCAGCCGCTGCAAGGAGTGCAAACACCCGTTGAGTCGGAACGACGTCACCTGGGTGAACATGGGGAGTCGGGACGAAGACGCGGAGCTCGAGTGCGCGCACTGCCACAAGACGTTCGCGGTGAAGTCCGCGATTACGAAGGAACACACCCACATCGAGGTCGACCCGGAGGTCATCCTCGGCGTCGCCTCCGGCGTGGTCCCGTACCCGGAGCACAACTCGTCCCCGCGCGTCACGATGGGCGCGGGGATGGCGAAGCAGTCCCTGGGCCTCGGCGCGAGCAACTATCGCCTGAGGCCGGACACGCGGAGCCACCTCCTCCATTATCCGGAACAGCCGCTCGTCCAGACGGATTCGATGAAGTACGTCTCGTTCAACGAGCGCCCCGCGGGCCAGAATTTCGTCGTGGCGGTCATGTCCCACCACGGGTACAACATGGAAGACGCGATCGTGATGAACAAGGCCTCGATCGACCGGGGCCTCGGCCGCTCGTCGTTCATGCGGACGTACCGCGCGGAAGAGCGGCGGTATCCGGGTGGCCAGGAAGACCACTTCGAGATCCCGTCGCCCGATGTGCGCGGGGCCCGGGCGGACCTGTCGTACGCCAACCTCACGCCGGATGACGGCCTCATCTCGCCCGAGGTCCTCGTCCAGGGCGGAGAGGTCCTGATCGGGAAAACGAGCCCGCCGCGGTTCCTCGAGGAGGAGACGGACTTCCTGACGCCGCAGAAGCGACGGGAGACCTCTGTCACAGTGCGCCACGGGGAGAGCGGCTGGGTGGACTCCGTCATGTTGACGGAGAGCGAGAACGGCTCGAAGCTCGCAAAGGTCAAGGTCCGCGACCTTCGCATTCCGGAGCTCGGCGACAAGTTCGCCTCCCGCCACGGGCAGAAAGGGGTCATCGGACTCATCGCGCCCCAGGAAGACATGCCCTTCACCGCGCAAGGCATCATCCCGGACCTGATCATCAACCCCCATGCGATTCCGTCGCGGATGACGGTCGCCCACGTCCTCGAGCAGATCGGTGGGAAGGTCGGATCCCTCGAAGGCCGGTTCATCGACGGCACGCCGTTCAGCGGGGAGCGCGAAGAGGCGATGCGGAAGGCTCTCGAGGAGAACGGGTTCCGGTCGAACGGAAAGGAGATCCTGTATGATGGCCGCACGGGCCGCATGATTCCCGCGGAAATCTTCGTCGGAGTGATTTACTACCAGAAGCTCCACCACATGGTCTCTGGGAAGCTCCACGTCCGCTCCCGCGGCCCCGTCCAGATCCTCACACGCCAACCGACGGAAGGCCGGTCCCGCCAGGGGGGCCTCCGGTTCGGCGAGATGGAACGCGATTGCCTAATCGGCCATGGCGCCGCGATGGTGATCAAAGACCGCCTCCTAGACGAGTCCGACGGGACGATCCAGTACGTCTGCGGCAACCCGGACTGTGGGCACTTCGCGATCAAAGACCGCAAAGGGAATCTGCGGTGTCCCGTCGACGACAACACGTCGAAGATCTACCCCGTCCAGACGTCGTACGCATTCAAACTCCTGCTTGACGAGCTCCTGTCGTTGGGCGTCGTCATGCGGCTGCAACTGGAGGACATGCGATGATGTCTTCCATGCGGGGGGTGACGAAGCGAATCGCGTCGATCAAGTTCGCCCTCCTCAGCCCGGACGAGATCCGCCGGATGTCTGCGACGAAGATCATCACCGCGGACACCTACGACGACGACGGCTTCCCGATCGACATGGGCCTCATGGACTCCCACCTGGGGGTCATCGAGCCGGGCCTCCGGTGCAAGACGTGTGGCGGGAAGGTCGACGACTGTCCGGGGCACTTCGGGCACATCGACCTCGCGATGCCCGTGATCCACGTCGGGTACGTGAAGGACATCAAGAAGCTGCTCCAAGCGACGTGCCGAAAGTGCGGCCGCCTCCTCCTCACGCGCCAACAGGCCCAAGAATACATGGCGGAGATGGAACAGGTCGAGGAGCTCGGCGGCGACGTCACCGAGGTCGGCTACGTCACGAAGGAGACCGCAAGGGAAGCGCAGAAGCGCCAGCGGTGTCCGCACTGCGGCGAGGAACAGGGCAAGATCACGCTCGACAAGCCGACGACCTTCCGCGAGGACGGTCACAAGCTCACGCCCAAGGAGGTCCGGGAACGCCTCGAGCGCATCCCGAACGAAGACCTCCGCGTGCTGGGGATGAACCCGGAGGTGGCCCGCCCGGAATGGATGGTCCTCACGGCATTGCTCGTGCCACCGGTGACTGTGCGGCCGTCGATCACACTGGAGAGCGGCGACCGATCCGAAGACGACCTCACGCACAAGCTCGTCGACGTCCTGCGGATCAACCAGCGGCTCCGGGAAAACCGGGACGCCGGCGCGCCGCAGTTGATCGTCGAAGACCTGTGGGAGTTGCTCCAGTACCACGTGACGACGTACTTTGACAATCAGACTTCCGGCATCCCGCCCGCGAGGCACCGGTCCGGACGGCCTCTGAAGACGCTCGTCCAGCGACTCAAAGGCAAGGAAGGTCGCTTCCGCTCGAATCTCTCTGGGAAGCGGGTGAACTTCAGCGCGCGCACCGTCATCTCGCCGGACCCGATCCTATCGATTAACGAGGTCGGCGTCCCGGTCGAAGCGGCCCGCGAACTGACGGTCCCGGTCCATGTCCAATCGTACAATCAGGAACTCGTGAAGACGTGGGTGAAGCGGGGGCCGACGCCCCTCGGGCCGCTAGGAGAGTACGCACCCGGCGTGAATTACGTGATCCGCCCGGACGGCCGGCGGATCCGGGTCACGGAGAAAAACGCGGAGGTCGTCGCCGAGGCCGTCGAGATCGGATACACGGTCGAGCGGCAACTCGTCGACGGCGACATCGTCTTGTTCAACCGGCAGCCGTCCCTGCACCGGATGTCGATGATGGCCCACGAGGTCCGCGTGATGCCGCACAAGACGTTCCGGTTCAACCTCGCCGTGTGCCCACCGTACAACGCGGATTTCGATGGGGACGAGATGAACCTCCATGTGCTCCAGAGCGAAGAGGCCCGCGCAGAGGCGCGCGTCCTCATGCGCGTCCAAGAACACATCCTCTCGCCGCGATTCGGCGGGCCCGTAATCGGCGGCATTCATGATCACATCAGCGGGTCCTTCCTGCTAACGCACAAGGAGAGCAAGTTCACCCGGGAGGAGGTCACATATATCCTGAGCAAGATCGACATTCGCGACCTCCCGCCGCCGGATGTCAAGAAGGGCGGCAAGGAGTTCTGGTCCGGGAAGGCGTTGTTCTCCGCGATCCTTCCGAAGAACCTGAGCATGACGTTCAAATCGTCGATTGCGCCGAAAGGGGACATCGGCTTGAAGGAACTGAAAGAGGAAGACTCCCTCGTCGTGATCAAGGACGGGGTCGTCGCCTCGGGGACGATCGACGAGAATGCGGTCGGCGCGTTCAAGGGCAAGATCGTGGACAAGCTCGCGCGGGACTACGGCCCGGACGCCGCGCGGGAGTTCATCGACAAGGCCACGAAGATGGCGATCGGCGCGATCATGATCCGGGGCTTCACGACCGGCATTGACGATGAAGACATCCCCGAGGAGGCCAAGAAACAGATCGCGGACGTCCTCAAGGTGGCGATCGAGAAGGTCGAGGGCCTCGTGGAGTCGTACAAGCGCGGGGAGCTCGAGCAGATGCCGGGACGGTCTCTCGAGGAGACGCTCGAGGTCGAAGCGATGAAGATCCTCGGACGCGCGCGGGACCAAGCGGGACAGATTGCGGGGAAGCATCTGGGGATCGAGAACAGCGCAGTGATCATGGCACGGTCCGGGGCCCGCGGCTCCATGCTGAACCTCTCCCAGATGGCGGGGTCGATTGGACAGCAGGCGGTCCGTGGCGAGCGGCTGAGCCGCGGCTACTGGAACCGCACGCTGCCTCACTTCCGGAAGGGCGACCTCGGCGCGGAGGCGAAAGGATTCGTCAAGTCGTCGTACAAGAGTGGCCTCCACCCGACGGAGTACTTCTTCCACGCGATGGGAGGTCGGGAAGGGCTCGTCGACACGGCCGTCCGGACGTCGCGGTCGGGGTACATGCAACGCCGGCTGATCAACGCCCTCGAAGACCTCAAAGTCAAGGAAGACGGGACGGTCCGGAACACGGCGGACACGATCATCCAGTTCAAGTTCGGCGAGGACGGCGTGGATCCGTCCCGCAGCGTCCAGGGCCGCGCGGTTGACATTGACGACATCTTGCAAGAGGTCCTCGGCGAGGAGCCCTCCTGGAAGGAGCGGCTCCGCGAGCAGGAGATGGCGTCGTACGGCCTCACGGAGAAAGACATGTATGTCGAGATCTCCGAGGAAGAGGTCGAAGTCGAGGAGGAGGAGCCTCCGTCGGAGGAGTGACGATGGCCCGAGCGACGACGATTCAGGCGCTGCGGAACCGCGGGATTTCCAAGAAGACCGCCGAGATCCTGGCCGACGCGGGGTTCACGCTCGAAAAGCTGTCCGCGTCCAAGGTGGAGCGGCTCGCAAAATTCATCGCAAAGAAAGAGGCCGAGAAAGTCCTCAAGAAGCTCGGGGCGGCCCCCGTTGAGGTGAAACCCGCCCCACGCCGCGAGAAGGCGCGGCCGTCGGTCCGCGCGAAGAAGCCGGCCGCGAAAGCGGCGGAGGCGGAACCGGAGACGCCCCTGACGATCCCGGTGAAAGCGCTCCCGCTCAACTCGGGCGAGCAGGAAATCGCGGACGGACTCAAGGAGATCGGCCGATGGCTTCCGCGGTTCGTCGTGACGGAAGTCGCGAAGAAAATCCACGGCCTCAAGCTCAGCAAGAAACGCCTCCAGGAGGTCCTCGAGAAGATCTGCCTAAAGTTCGACCTCCACGTGATCGATGCGAACGAATCCGCCGGGATCGTGTCCGCGCAATCGATTGGTGAACCCGGGACCCAGATGACCATGAGGACGTTTCACTACGCCGGCGTCGCGGAGATGAACGTCACCCTCGGCTTGCCACGACTCATCGAGATCGTCGATGCTCGGCGCGTCCCCTCCACCCCGATCATGGAGTTGTACGTGAAGACGGGGCACGGCGACCTCGAGAAGATGCGCAAGATTGCGACGGAGATCGAGATGACATCCCTCGAGGACGTCGCGTCGATCGAGACGGACCTCGTGAACATGCGGGTCCTCGCGTTTCCGGATGACCACCGCATGAAGTCGCGAGGCGTCACGTGGCCCGAGCTCGAGGAGCGGTTCAAGAAACTCGGCGAGGCCCAAGAGGTCAAGCGCCAGGTCGGGAACGTCGAGCGGAAGACCCGGGCCCTGGTCGTCGAGGCGGGCGAGCCCTCGTTCAAGAAACTCCAGCGGCTCGTCGAGCAAGTCCGCACAATGAAGATCAAAGGCATCGACGGGATCTCGCGAGCGATCATCAAGAAGCGAGGGGAAGGCTACGTCATCTACACGGAAGGCTCGAACCTCTCGAAGATTCTCGAGCTCCCGTACATCGACGCCTCGAGGACCTCGACGAATTCAGTCCAAGAGATTTACGAGGTCCTGGGGATCGAGGCCGCTCGGAACGCGATCGTCAACGAGGCGTACAACACGCTCCAGGAGCAGGGCCTCACCGTGGACATCCGGCACATCATGCTCGTCTCGGACATGATGACGAACGACGGGGACGTGAAGGCGATCGGCCGGCACGGCATCTCGGGCCGCAAGTCGTCCGTCCTCGCGCGCGCCGCGTTCGAGATCACGGCCCATCATCTTCTGCGCGCGGCGATCACAGGCGAAGTCGACTACCTCGACGGCGTCGCGGAGAACGTGATCGTGGGCCAACCCGTCACCCTCGGGACCGGGGCGGTGAACCTGATTTACAAGCCGCCACCCGGGCTACCGAAGCCGATGGCTGTCCCGAAGCCAAAGCCGGCCGCCACGGCTCCCGTGCCTCCCTCGCCGGAGCCGGAGGAACCGTTGGAGGAAATCGTCCCGTGATCGACATGTCCCGCGCCCTCCGGGTCGCGACGGACACGGGCGACGTGCGGTTCGGGCTGCGGGAGGTCCGTCGCGCGACGAAGGCGAAGAGCGCGAAGCTCGTCGTCCTCGCCTCGAACTGCCCGGAGGACGCCGTCCAGGACCTCGGGGACGTGCGCCGCTTCCGGTTTGCGGGCACGAACGTGGACTTGGGCGCCGCGTGCGGGGTTCCGTTCTCCGTTGCCGCGATTGCGGTAATCAGCCCCGGCGAGTCGAACATCCTCAGCGTCTAGGATCCGCATGGCCGAGATCGTTTTTGACGAGCAGACGATCAAGTACGTCGCGCTGTTCCAGGATCTCACGCGGACGACGGTCGTCGATTGCGTCGACGCGGGAGACAAGCTCATCTTCGTGGTGAAGGAAGGCGACATCGGCAAGGCAATCGGGAAGAAAGGCGAGAACATCGCGAAGCTGAAGCGCCTCATGAACAAGGACATCCATGTCGTCGAGTATTCGGATCAACCGGACAAGTTCGTGGCCAACGTCTTCCGGAACTTCGACGTGAAGTCGGTCGCAATCGAACAGCGAGGGGACATCGTCCACGCGACGGTGACGGTCGAGTCGACGAAGAAGGGACGGGCGATCGGGAAGGAAGGCCGAAACCTCCGCGTCTCCCGGGACCTGATCGCCCGCCACCACCCGATCCAAAGCGTCAGCGTGGCATGAGCCGCGGGCCGCCGCTGTCGCCGATGTGAGTCGGAAAGTTCAGGTATCCCTTCCGCTTCGTCGCGCGCCAACGCGGTCGCCCGTGGGCAAGGTCGTCCTCCCACCGTCCGCCGCGGAGGCGATTCCGATTCAGTACAAGTGGACGGTCCTGACGGTGACGACCGTCGGCGTCCTCATGGCGGGGATCGACTCGCGCATCGTGATTGTCGGACTGCCCCAGGTCGCCCGTAGCCTGCAGGCGGATGCCGAACAAGCGATTTGGATTACCCAGGCGTACGTCCTTGGGAGCACGGTCGCGCTCCTGCTCATCGGGCGCGTCTCCGACATCGTCGGCCGGGTGAGGCTGTACACGAGCGGGTTCGCGGTGTTCACGGTCGGCTCGTTGCTGACGAGCCTCGCGGTCAACCCGCCGGAGGTCATCGCGTTCCGAGCCATCCAGGGCCTCGGCTCCGCGATCCTGTTCACGAACAGCGCGGCGATGATCGTCGACGCGACGCCCTCGCAGGAACTCGGCTTGTCGCTGGGGATTAATCAGGTCGCCTTCCGGATGGGCTCTATGGCGGGGCTCACGGTCAGCGGGATCATCCTCTCGTTCTTGGACTGGCGGGCTCTGTTCTACGTGAACGTGCCGATCGGGATCTTCGGGACGGCCTGGGCCCACTTCCGCCTTCGAGAAGTCGGAAAACTCGAACGAGGCGCGCCGATTGATTGGGGAGGCTTCGCGGCGTTCACAGTGTTCATTACAAGCCTTCTTCTCGGGTTGACCCTCGCCGCGTACGGCGTCGCTGAGATCCGAATCGTGGTCATCCTCCTGCTGGTCTCGTTCGCGAGCCTGGCGGTCTTCGTCGCACTCGAGCGGGGTCATCCGCACCCGCTGCTCGACCTGAAGCTCCTCCGCATCCGCGAGTTCACGGGCGGGGTCCTGGCCCAGCTCCTCAACGCGATCGCCTTCGGCGCCGTCCTCCTGCTCTTGAGTCTGTACTTCCAGCTCGTGTTGGATCAGAACCCGCTGACGGCCGGGCTCCTCATCCTCCCCCTTGACATCGCGACCCTTGCGGCGGGGCCTCTGAGCGGTCTCCTTTCCGACAAGTACGGACACGTGCCTTTCACGACGACCGGGCTTGCGGTGATCAGTCTCTCTCTCTTCCTCTTCTCGACGACGGACGCGACGACACCGTACACGTCCCTTGTCGCGTTCATGATGCTGTTCGGCGCGGGTCTCGGGTTCTTCGCGTCCCCGAACATCAGCTCGATCATGGGCTCCGTTCCACCGGAGCGGCGCGGGATTGCCTCGGGGTTCCGCGCGACGTTCTTCAATGTCGGGTACACGATCAGCCTGAATCTCGCGATCCTCATCACGACCTTCACGGTTCCCTACGACCTCGTCACGCAGATCATCCAATCCGTGAATCCCGCGGGAATCTCGGTGGCGGATCGGATCCTGTTCGCCCAGGGGATCAAGACGACCTACCTTTGGCTGGCCGGCATCAACACCCTCGCGATTTTGCCATCCCTCCTCCGGGGGGGACGCGCGAACCGACGGGCCCCCGTGCCATCCGCCGTCGCGGAACCCTAGCTAGCGCGGCGGGCAAACGGTTAATACCGCGAGGGACGATTTCGCGATGCCTGCGGTGGCAGGTGAAGGGATCCCCCCTCATGTCCCTCCCGCCTAGGGAGCCCCCTCTGTCGGCGGATGCCTCCCTCTCCCTCCGGTTTGACGACGCGGACCGGAATCTTCTCGCCCGTGCATTTCGGACGCCGAGCGATGGACCCCTCGCGTGGCGATTGAACGGCGAGGGGCACCGCATCTCCCTCGTGGACGGGTTCGACCGGCTGTTGGCTTGGCCGTCGCTCCGAGGCGTCGCGCGGTACGAGCATCAGGAGCGTACGGTGTTTCGCATCTTGCGCGAGATGCACGGCCGGGGGATCCTGGCGGATGAGGTCGGTCTCGGCAAGACCATCGAGGCCGGGCTCGTCCTCAAGGAATACGCGATCCGGGGGCTCGTTCGGCGCGCCTTGATCCTCACGCCGGCCGCCTTGACCGGCCAGTGGCGCGAGGAGATGGCGGAGAAGTTCTCCCTTCCCTTCGCGGTGCTTCACTCCGTCCGGGACTGGGACCGGCGGCCGCTCCTCATCGCCTCGATGGACACGGCAAAGCGGGAGCCTCATCGTCGGGCGGCTCAATCCCGGCCGTGGGACCTGGTCGTCGTCGACGAGGCTCATCGGCTCAAGAACCGGTTGAGCCTGAACTGGCAGTTCGTCGCCGGCCTGTCGAAGAAGTACATGCTCCTCCTGACCGCCACGCCGGTCCAGAACGATATGGACGAGTTGTTCAACCTGGTCAGCCTCCTGACGCCGGGCCAGCTCCACACGTACGATCGATTCCTAGAACGGTACGTCGCGAGTGCGGACCGGCGGGTGCCCACGCACGTGTCCGAGCTCCGGGGCCGCCTCCGAGACGTCATGGTCCGCAACCGCCGGGGGATTGCGTTCACACTGCCTCCGAGGCGGGTCCACAGCCTTGCGGTACGGTTGAGCGCCGCGGAACGGCATCTGTACGACGACGTGACCCAGTTCGTGCGAGATGCGTACTGGTCCTCGTCGGGCCGCCTTCCGTGGACCGCCCGGCTCACGTTGACGGTCCTGCAGCGAGAAATCGGCAGCAGCACGTTCGCGGTCGCGGAGACATTGCGGCGTCTGGCGCAGAGTCCACTCTTCGGCCCGGACGATCGGGACCGGCTCGATGGGCTTCGGCAAGATGCGGTGGCGATCGCATCGAACGTGAAGGCTTCCCGCCTTCGGACGTTCCTGGAATCGCTCAATGAGAAAGTCCTGATCTTCACGCAGTATCGGAGGACGTTGGAGTACTTGCGAGGTGTCCTCGAGGCGGACGGGCATCGCGTCGCCGCGTACCACGGTGGCCTCTCGCCCGTGGCAAAAGACGAGGCCGTCCGGACGTTCCAGGCGGGGGCCGACGTGTTCCTGAGCACGGAGGCGGGCGGCGAGGGTCGGAACCTGCAGTTCGCGCGGACCGTGGTCAATTACGACCTCCCTTGGAATCCGCTCCGGATCGAGCAACGGATCGGGCGGGTGCATCGCCTCGGTCAAGAGCGCGAGGTCCATGTCGTGAACGTCTGGGCCGAGGACACCGTCGAGGCGTATCTCATCGAGCTCCTCGACCGCAAGATCCACATGTTCGAGCTCGTCGTCGGAGAACTGGACCTGATCCTGGGGAATCTTGAGGCGCGCCGGCCGTTCGAAGACCTCATGATGGACATCTGGGTCCTGCGTCAGGCCGAGGAACGGCGGACCGCGCTCAGGCGCCTCGGGGAGTCGCTTGTGCGAGCCCGCGGCCAGTACGAACAGGTCAAAGAACGGAACGATGCCGTCCTCGGCGACGTGAGCGAGGCGGTGCCGACATGAGCGAGGCAGGCGCTTTGCGGACGTTCGTCGTGGAGGCGCTCGCGGGACTCGGCGCGACGATTTCCGAGGGAGGCTCCCTCGTCTGGGTGAGAGCCCCCGATTCGGTTCAGCGGGATCTCGAAGTGCCCGCGAACTTCGCGCTAGCCTTCGAGCCGGAACAAAGCGGCGCGTTCGACGCGGAGCTCGTCGCCCCGGGCAGCTACTTTCTCGAGAGGCTCGTCGCCGTAACAACGGCTCGAGGTCGGTGGGATGCATCGCGGTTCGAGCCCTCGGAGGCGGACTGGGTTTCGGCCGTATGGTCCGATTCGGGTTTCGGATCCGAGTCTGGGGTGCGCCCTCGGGTGTTGGCGATCGAAGACGGAATCCTCCTCCTCTTTGGATTCCGCCTGACCTTGATCTCGGACGAGAAGCGAGAGAGCTTCCACCTCATCGCCGTGTCGCCTGTCGATGGCTCGGCCTGGGCCGTCCTCCCCGACCCCGAGGATTCGAGGTTGGTCCCGGATGCCCCGATCGACTTCCACCCGGATCTCGAGGCGGCCTACCGTCTCGCAAACGAGGCGGTCCGAGACGAGACGCGGGCCGAGGTCGACCGATTCCGATCGAGAAGTCTGGGCCTCCTGGAAGAAGAGGTGCGTCGGATCTTCGCGTATTTCGACAACACGCTCGCGGGGATCCGCGAGGCGGACCCCGAAGGATCCCAAGATCTCCTGCGGGCGGTCATGGCGGAGCGAGACCGGCGGCTCGCGGAAGCGGTCGAACGGTTCGATCCGAAGGCGACGGCCTCCCTGTGTTCGGTGCGCGCCGTGTTCGCGCCGACCGCTCGGGTCCGCCTGGAGTTCCAAGGAGGTGCCATCGCCGACATCCACGTGGACGCGTGGTCCCGTCGGATCCGGGGGCTGGTGTGTGAGATTTGTCACGGAACGGAGGGACCGTGGTCCTTCGAGGCCAAGAGCGAGCCACGGTGTGGCCGGTGCGCAGCTACCCGAGAGGAGTCCGCTCCACCTCGAGGCCATCCGCGGTCGGGTACTCCTCGACGAGGAACGAAGGCCGGTCGATCTGCGGTGCGATCCCCTCGAGGATCCACGGCGCGATCTCGAGCCGCTTCCGGCGGTGATCGAGGCCCATGAGGTCTCTCGGGACCCGATACGTCCGCTCGAGGTCGTCCATCAACGACTCGAGGTTGGAGCCCTCGAAAATCCCTTTGAGGAGGGTCCCATCCGCCGTGACCACGTCCCAGGGCCGCGCAACGTTCTCCGCGCGCCGCTTGAACCGGGACCGCAGCTGCCACCCGTCCTTGTATCCGCTCGTGCAGTAGTGGACCGTCGTCTTCCAACGCCTTTCCAGGATCCGGAGGGCGACGGGGTCCGCCCCCTTCACGCCGTAGGACAGCTCGTGCTTCATTTCGTACCCGTGGACTTTCATCCGCGGGAAGTTCGCTTCGGAGAACTCCATCTCGTTCAGGTTCACGAAAGCGAGGCCTTCCGCCCCGGCCCATTCGATGAGTCGGATTAGGTCCGTTTCGCGTTCCGGGATGAGAGGGACCTCGATCCCGACCGTCAGGCCGAGGGATCGCGCGAGGCGCGACGCGGGGACGAACGCACTGCCGGCGGCGCGGGACCAGAGTCCCGGCGGCACGTGGAACCGAATCTCGTCCAGTCCGGCCCCCGCGAGTCGGCGAATCTTCGTCGGGTCCGTGGACATCGTGTACAGATGCGTGTGGAAGGCCGAGCCGAACTCACGCTTCAAGAGCTGGATGTAGTGGCACGTCCGCTCGACCGCGTCGAGGGGGTCGCCGCCCGTGATTCCGGCGCCCGTCGCCCCGATTGCTCGGGCTTCCTCCAGGACGTCTTCGTCCCGCGTGACGCGCTTCTCGTCCGCGAAGACGACGTCCTTGTACATCTTCTCGTCCGAGACGGGGCAGTAGAAGCAGTGGAACGAGCAGATGCCCGTGACAAAGAGGACCATCTTCGATCCGTCCGTGCACTGACGGCATCCGACCGGGAGCTTGCCGCGGGCGGACCCACCGAACGGGCGCTCCTCGAGGCGCACGGGTCGACGAACCGAGCTGGGGACATAAAGGTTCGCGGACGGCGGGCGGAACGCGAACCGCGAAGTAAATCCGGGCGGCGGTCCGGCGTACCTCTAAGTAGAGGTATACTCCTTCGAGCGCCTCAGGCCTCCGGTGGGGGGTGTGCGAACGGGCTGTCGCCCGGGTCACGCACCCCGAAGTCCAAATCCCCGGAGGCGATTCGAGGATCCCGATAGGGGTCGGTCGATGCCCGAAGCCGTGATCGTCGATGCCGTTCGGACGCCGATTGGTCGTCACAACGGGGCGTTGAAGGATGTCCGGCCGGACGACTTGGCGGCGCTCGTCGTCCGCGAGGTCGTGCGCCGCGCGGGCGTCGATCCCGCGCTCGTTGAGGAGGTCTACCTGGGCTGCGCGAACCAGGCCGGGGAGGACAACCGCAACGTCGCGCGGATGGCCGCGCTGCTCGCGGGGTTCCCCGTGTCCGTGGCCGGGGTGACGTTCAACCGCCTCTGCTCGTCCGGCCTCGCGGCGGTCAACGCGGCGGCCCGGGCCATCAAGGTCGGCGAAGGCGAGGTCTTCGTGGCGGGCGGCGTCGAGAGCATGACCCGGGCGCCGTACGCGATCCCGAAGAATCTCGACGGCGCCATGGGCAACGTGACCGCCTGGGACACGACCCTCGGTTGGCGGTTCCCGAACCCGCGGCTCAAGGCCCAATACGGGAACGACTCGATGGGGGAGACGGCGGAGAACCTCCGGGAACGAGACCCGAAGATTTCACGGGAGGACCAAGATCGGTTCGCCCTCGAGACCCATCGGAGAGCCGTCGCCGCGACTGAGAGCGGCAAGTTCGCGGAGGAGATCCTCCCCGTCTCGGTTCCGCAAGGGAAGGCGGAGCCACTCATCGTCAGTCGGGACGAGCCTCCGCGACGGGACACATCCCTCGAGGCGCTCGCGAAGCTCCGTCCCGTGTTCCGTGAGGGTGGAACCGTGACCGCGGGAAACTCGAGCGGCATCACGGACGGCGCCGCGGCGTTGTTGATGATGAGCGATCGTAAGGCGAGGGAGCTCGGGGTCGCCCCGCTTGCGAGGATCGTCTCCTCCGCCGCTGCCGGCGTCGAGCCGCGGACGATGGGCCTCGGTCCCGTGCCGGCGACCCGCAAGGCGCTCGCCCGGGCGGGACTTCGGATCGAGGACGTCGGCCTGATTGAACTCAACGAAGCCTTCGCGGTTCAAGCGCTAATGGTCATGCAGACGCTCGGCTTCCGCCCCGAAATCACGAACGTGAACGGGGGGGCGATCGCGTTGGGCCACCCGCTTGGTTGCTCGGGGGCGCGGATCATGTGCACATTGGTCCACGAGATGCGTCGTCGGTCGGCGCGGGAGAAGCGGCCGTACTATGGCCTCGCGACGCTGTGCGTCGGCGTGGGGCAAGGCGAGGCCACGGTCGTCGAATGGGTCGGGGGATGACAGGGCGGAAAGCGAGTCACTCACTGATCGGGGCGTCGCCTTCGAGGAAGGCTTTGAGGGATTCGAGCGCCCGCCGCCAGAGGTCGTTCCAATCCCCCGCGACGGGCTGCGGTGATCGGTGAAGTAGACGGATGAACGTCGCGGGTCCCTTCGGGGTCAGCTCATACGCGACGCTCGTCTCGATCGGCCCGCCTTCCCGGGCAATCGGCCAAGTGTAGGAGAGCCGACCGGGGCCGTCGATCGTGGTGATGGTGCCTTCGACCCGTCCCTCCGAGGTCGTCCCCTCATACCGTCCGCTCTCCTCCGCCTCGACCTCGACATCTTGCGCCCACCACACGCCGAGCTGCTCCGAATTCACAAGCGCCTCAAAGACGATGGGAATGGGCACTTGCACGGTGATTTTCGCGTCGGCAAGGAGGACGACCGAGGGCTGTTTGGGCGGGGAGGGCTTTGCCGGGGGTCCGCCGCCGCCCGGCGACTCGAGGGGACCGGCCATAGAACGCGCGCAAGGAGACGCTCCCGTATAATGCTGATGGCTCGATTACAGGGGATTCTTGCACCGCGCGCAGACGAGCCGACAGTCCTTCTTGCACTCCATGCACGTGCCGTGGAGAAACCGCTCGCGCACGGGCGCGTGATGGCAGTCGGACACGGCCATGACCATGTGACCGCAATAGTCGCACAGGTGTTCGACGGGTTTCTTCCCCGCGACGTAGCGCTGGTACGCCATCAAGATCCCGAGGACGAGCACGAGCGCGCCGATGATCAGACCGACCATCCAGCATTGGAGGCTCCCGTCATCCTGGAAAGGGAGGGCGGACCACGGCCCGGACACGCGCCCCCATCCCGGCTCCTCATTCAAATATTGAACGGTGGAAATATCGTCCGTTAGACAGTTCTATCGGGCGATCTTTCGCCGCCTCCGAAAAGGGGTCGCCTGCACCTGGTGGACACCGTCGAAAGAAATGGTGAGGAGCGTCGACTCAACGGGCTCTCCAATGCTTGACGTTCTCCTCAAACGTCCGGCAGGGGGTACCCGAAAGTGAAAATCCGAACCAATCTCGAGTCCGCGGCTCGAGGCGCCTGTTAGACCAAACCCGAACGAGAAACATGGTCCTATATTCCCGCGGCCACCTACGCCGCGGCGGTGCGATCATGCTTTTGACGACGCGAACGGTCGTGCTCCTCATGACGATGGCCCTCGCCACCGGAGGCGCCGTGTGGGGCGTGCATTCGCTCATCCGTTCGGCGGGCGGCGCGGGCGCGGACTACGGACTCGACACGAACGAGAACGGGAAGTTTGACTGGCTCGTCGTCGAAGCGGACGTCTCCGTTCCTCAAGCCGGGACTTGGGACGTCTACGCGGATATGTCCAGCTCGGCCTCGCCGCCGATCGGATCCTGCAGTTATCCGCGACCCCCTCCCGTCCCGCTTCTCTCCGGCGGCACGACGTCTCCCGTGGCGGCCTCGTACCCGATTGCGTACGTCTACGAGCGGTACTTCTTCCCCTCCGGGGAACAAACCGTGCGCATGGCGTTCTCAGGGACCGACATCGCGCGGGCCGGCGTCGATGGACCGTATTCGGTCCACGCCCGGCTTTCCCTCGGAGGCTGGCCCTACCTGACGGCGCGGCCGATCCCCGACCCGAACTATGTGTTCATCGAATGGAACTACACGACTCGGACATACTTGGCCTCGGAGTTCGATCCGCCGGTCCGCCCAGCCTATTTCACCGGCGGTCACACGGATGCGGCGGTCGACCTCGACGGGGACGGCCTGGCGGACTTCCTCGAGCTCCGGGCCGATGTGCACGTGAACCTCGCGGGCTCCTACAGCCTGAACGGATACATGACGAAGGGCAGCGGCACCGACGTCGTCCGCCTTATTGCCTACGCATACCGACAATTCAATCTCACGACGAGCGACACCGGCGTCGTCCTCCGCTTCCGAGGCGACCAGATTCGCCAATCGGCCGTGGACGGCCCTTGGGACTTCAGCCTCACCCTGTACGGACCGGTTGACGTGCTGTATGGGAACGGGACGCCGCGGCCGATGCCCGCAATCAACCCGCTTCCGCAACCCCTGTACTACCCAGAGATGCTCTGTGGCACGACGTCCGCATATCGCGCGGCGGACTTCGATGATACGATCGAGCTGATTCGCTTCATGGGGACCTTCGAGGAGGTGACCCCGGACGTGAACGGAGACGGGACCTACGACGCCCTCGTGATCCGAGCCCAGGTGGAGGTATTCGCATCCGCGGGCTTCGACCTGGCCGGGACTCTCCGGGCTCCGAATGGTTCCACGGAACTCGCCACCACGAGCGGGCAGACCTGGCTCCAGGACGGCTTGCAGTGGGTGACCTTCTCGTTCCCAGGCCCCGAGATCCGCAAGAGTGGGGTCGATGGACCGTACCTGGCGACCTTGTCAATCATTCCCGGCGTGGTGCGAATCGATCCGAGCACCACCTACACGACGCACGCATACAAGGCGACGGACTTCGACGCCTGAGGAAACGAGGACCGGCGGCAAGCCTAAAGCCGCTCGGGTCGGTGCGCCGATCGTGGAAGACGATCCTCGGCGTGTCTTGGCTCAGCTCGGCGTCCGTCCCCGGAAGAGCATGGGCCAGCACTTCCTCGTCGACCCTCGGGTGGCCGCCCGTCACGTCGACCACGCGCACCTCCGGCCGTCTGACGTCGTGCTCGAGATTGGGCCGGGGCTCGGAGTCCTCACGCGACAACTCGTGGCGCGCGCGAAGCGCGTGGTCGTCATCGAGGCGGATCGTCGGTTCGCGGCGTATCTTCGCCGGACTCTCCCGGAAATCGAAGTGATCGAAGGTGACGCGCTCCGAGTCGAGTGGCCCGCCTTCGACGTCCTTGCATCGAACCTTCCGTACCGGATCTCGTCCCCGCTGACGTTCCGCCTCCTGGACCAGCCGTTCGATCGCGCCGTCCTCATGTACCAATGGGAATTCGCGCGCCGGATGGTCGGAAAGCCCGGGACGGAGGACTACTCCCGGCTGAGCGTGGGGGTCTACCGCCACGCAGCGTGCGAGATTCTCGAGCGCGTCCCGCGCAACGCGTTCCACCCGCAGCCTCGCGTCGACTCGGCCCTCGTCCGGCTCGAATCCCGGCCTTCCCCGTTCCCGGTGGCAGACCCGGAAGCGTACGATGCGGTCGTGGGTGCTCTATTCGAGCACCGCCGGAAGACCGTGGAGAACGGCCTGCGGTTGAAATGGAACGCCTTCGCGTCCTCGCGGGCGGCGTTCGACGCGATCCTCCCGACGGTCCCGTTCCGGACGCGCCGCGTCGAAGAGTTGTCTCCTGAAGAGATCGCGCGAATCGCGGACGCAGTCCACTTGGCGAAAGGTTAAACGCATATCCGCCAATCGCCGCATTCCGACCTGCCTGGAGGACCCGATGGTCCGGAAGAAGACCCTTTCTGAACTCGAACAAGCGGAGATCAAACTCCAAAGTCTCTTCGAGAAGCGGGACGCCCTGAACCATGAAGCGCAGCTGCTCCGCCAGGAGCGGGACCTCGTGCACGAGAAAAAGCGCGAGGCCGGCGCCAAGCTCCGGGAGCTCAAAGACCGACGCGCGTCGTTCGCGGGAGACGCCCGACGGCACCGCGAGAGGCGCGACGAGCTCCAAGCGAAGGCGAAGGCTCTGATCGAGATGAAGCGCAAGCTCCGTGGCTCCGGGCATTCCGATGTTGGCGCGGAGCTCCGCGCGCTCCGGCGGCGGGTCTCCCAAATGGAGATGCGGCAACAGACCGCGTCGCTCACACTGAGCCAGGAGAACGAGCTGCTCGACGATCTCAAGGACTCGATGAAGCGGCTGAAGCAGCTCGAAGTCCTCAAGGCGGACCAGGACAAGATTGCGAAGGAGATCGAGGACGTCGATAGCGGGATCACGGACCTGTTCCGGGCCGCGGACCAGGAGCATGAAGCGGCCGTCGGCCTGAGCGACAAAGCCCGTGCCGTCCATCAAGAGACCCTGGGCCTCGTCCATCAGATCTCCGCCCTCATCCTGGAGGGGAACGAGAAGCACGAGGCGCACCTCGCGGCGCGGGCGAAGGCGGACGAGGTCCACGCCAAACTCGTCGAGATGCGGGAGAAAGTCCTGTCCATCAAGGGGGCGAAGCGCACGGAAGTGCGCGAGGCGCGGACGCTGTTGCGGCAGCAGAACCGGGCGGTCCGGGACGCGTTGCTCGACGAGAAGAAGCTCGAGGCGACCGCGGACGCAGCCCTCAGAGCGCTCCTCGAAAAAGGCAAGGTGGAGATCGGCCGATGAAGGCGGTCGTCCTCGCAGGCGGGGAGGGGACCCGCCTGAAGCCCCTGACCTACAAACGGCCGAAGCCGCTCATGCCCGTCGCGGGGAGGCCGTGCATCGATTACGTGCTGCGGTCCCTCGCCGCGTCAGGATTCCACGAAATTATCGTGACCACGGCGTACCTCTCCGACGCCCTGATCAAGTCAATCGGGGACGGATTGGACTACAACGCCTCGATCCTCTACAGCTTCGAGGAGAACCCGGCAGGCACCGCGGGCGCGGTGCGTCGCGTCGCGAATTTCATCGACGAGACGTTCGTCGTCGCGATGGGCGACATCCTGTGTGATGTCGACTTCAAGGCGCTCTTCGAGTTCCACAAGCGGACGGGCGGCGTCGTCACGATCGCGCTGACGGATGTCGACGATCCGACGCAGTACGGGATCGTCGGACTCGACGCGAAGGGCCGAATCCAGAAGTTCAAAGAGAAGCCGCGGAAAGAGGAGGCGTTCTCCAGCCTCGTGAACGCCGGCATCTACGTCCTCGAGCCCGAGGTGCTCGAGTTCATCCCGCCGGACCAGAAATTCGATTTCGCGAAGGACCTCTTCCCGAAGCTCCTGTCGAAGGGCGTGCCGCTGTACGGGTCCCGCATCAATGGAGTATGGATGGACATCGGGCAACCGCACGATCTCTGGAAGGCGAGCATGGAGGTCGTCCGGCGGGAAGGGAAACCGCTCCGTCGCGCCGGCGTGAAGAGCGAAGGACCCGTGATCTTGGACGACGCCGCGCGGGTCGACGAGGGCGTCACGATTCGCGGGCCCTGTTATGTCGGACCCGGGGCGGTCCTCCGGGCGGGAAGCGTGGTGGACAATGCGTGTCTGTACGAGTCCGCGCGCCTTGAGGGCAAGGCGACCGTCCGGAACAGCATCGTCCTCGAAGGAAGCGTCATCGGCGCGTCCGCGGAGATTCTCGACAGCGTCGTGTCGCGGAACTGCACGATCGAGGAAGGCGCGCGGATCGCGTCGAGCATCATCGGGGACGGGATGACGATCCGGGCCGGATCCCGCCTGGACAATGCGACGGTCTCCCAGCCGCCGTAGGCGCGCCGCGGCCTCGACGCTAGGCGTCTTCGTCGGGTGATGCGAGGACCTCGTAGTGCGAGACGGTCGGCTCGAGTTCGAGGAGGAACTCTTTGTCCTTTGGATAGTAGACCGCGCGGTCGAGATTCGGACCGGCGAAGCGTCGGATCGCTTCGAGCGAGTCCCAAAAGGAAATGAGCAGGAAGTGCGCCCGGTCGCCCTCCGTCCGGCGGAGGACGGTGATGCCGCGGTTCCCCGGGGTCTCGCGGTATTCCTTGAGCCCGCTCTCCTTCAGGTACGCAAAATACGCATCCGCCTTCGACGACTGGGTCACGCCGTGCCACGTCCTTGCAATCATCGCCTCGCCCCGGACAAAGGCAAGCCGCCGAACCGGATGAATTCGCTGCCAGCGGAGGACAGTCCGCCCTCACCGAATCGGGCCGCCCACTCGCACCGCCCCTCGCTTGATCACGACCTGGACCATGTTCCCGCCGATCCGGTAGCCAAGGTGGCGGTACGACGGCACATCGAGAACGAGGAGGTCGGCCCACTTCCCGCGCTCCAAGCTGCCAACCGCAGATCCCAACCCCACGGCGTGCGCCGCGTTGATTGTCGCAGCGACAATCGCCTGCGCGGGGGAGAGCCCGTTGTGGTGGCACGCCAGCGCGATCGTCAGTTGCTGCGATTCGCACCAGGTGTTCGGATTGAAATCGGTCCCCAGCGCGACGGGGACGCTCGCAGCAACCAGGCGCCGACCGTCCGCGTACGGCAGGCGCGAGGCCAGCGACGTCGCCGGGAGCAAGACCGCGATCACATCGGTCCGCGCGAGTGCCTCGATTCCCTCCGGAGACGTATGAAGAAGATGGTCCGCGGACACGGCGCCGACTTCCGCGGCGACGGATGCACCGCCCGTGTCGGCGAGCTCATCCGCGTGAATCTTGGCAACGAGACCGGCCGATTTCGCCCGGCCGAGGATCCGTCGTCCTTGGTCGGCGCTGAAGTAACCGTCGTCGACGAAAACATCGCAGAAGGCGGCGAGCCGCTCCTTCGCGACCGCGTTGATCATTTCCTCGGCCACCAGGTCAACATAGGCATCGGGGCGTCCTTCGAATTCGGGAGGAACCGCATGGGCCCCGAGGAAGGTCGGGACGACGTCGACGCCCGCCATTCGGCCCGCTTGCGCCGCGGCCTTCAGGATCTTGAGTTCATCGGCGGTCCGGAGTCCGTATCCGCTCTTCACCTCGACCGTCGTCGTGCCGAAGGCGAGCATGGACCGAAGGCGATTGGCCGCGGCACGCGCGAGATTTTCTTCGTCGGCATTACGCGTCGCCTGCACGGTGTGGAGGATCCCACCTCCACGCGCCGCGATCTCCCGGTAGTCCATCCCTTGAGCTTTCCACTCGACCTCATGCTCGCGGGACCCGGCGAAGACCGCATGCGTGTGCCCGTCGACGAAGCCGGGCAAGACCGTTTTCCCGGTCGCGTCGATCTGCACGGATGCGCGGGGGTGCCGCGCTAGCACATCAGGCGTCGGCCCCACATCGACAATCCGCTCGCCTTCAACGTAGACGGCGCCATCCTCCACGAGGCCGAGATCTCCCGCCGTTTCGCGGCGCCGAGGACCCGGCGGTCCGCGAAGCGTGATGAGCTCCGCGGCGTGGACCACGAGGAACGATTGCGGCGCACTCGCGCGTTCCTCGCGGGTCTCTCGGATCTTGTGCGCCCGGGACGGCTTCATCCGAGGGTCGTCACTCCCACGGGATCGGATCGCACGATGAACGCCTTTCCCCCCGCGGCGCGAATCGCCGCGGCCGTTTCCTGGGGACGCTCCGAGAGCGCGACCATGCTTCCGCCGCCTCCCGCGCCCGTCAGCTTCGCCCCGTAACTGGTCGCGCGGGCCGCCGACACGAGCCGGTCGAGCATCGGATGTCCCACACCGAGATCCGTGAGGATCGCATGATTCCGGTCCATCAGCTGCCCCGCGCGGGCGAAATCGTGGCGCCGGAGCGCTTGCACGCCCTCGAGGGTGATCCGGCCGATCTCTCGGACCGCCTCCCGGGCCTTCGGGTCCCGGTCGACCCGTTCCTTCACGTTCGCCACAAGGGGGCCCGTCGCGGCGCTGATTCCGGTGCTGCCCACGACGAAGTCGAGCGGGGGCAGGTCGGTCCGATGAAGGCACCATCGCCGCGAGTCGCGCTCGATTGTCCACAGGAGCCCTTCGCTTGGTTTCGGGAGGACCAAGAGGCTGCCGCCGGCGCTCGCGGTGCTCGTATCGATCGGGCTCGCACGACCTTGGACCTCGTGTTCGACCTCGAACGCTTCCCGCGCGATGCGCTTCGGGTCGATTGCCCCGGCCATTCCGTGCAGCGCCCCCAGAGTGGCTACGGTTACGGCCGCGGAGGAGCCGAGCCCCGCTCCGCTCGGCACCATCGACCGGACTTCGAGCCACAAGGGACCTTGCGCCTTCGCCTTCTGGACCGCGCCCCGCACGTACCGGTATCGGGGCTCATCGAGCGATCCGCCGTCCGCCCTCCACTCGGCGTGCGGGCGCGCGAAGACCTCGGCCCGAAGGTTGATCGCTGTGGCGAGCGCCGGTTCCCCGAAGACGACCGCGTGCTCCCCGAACAGGATTAACTTGCCCGGGGCGGACGCCGACATGTGCGGCGATTCCCCGCTCCGCGACTTAATCCTTGGCCTAGCTGACTTCCGGGCTCCGCGGGAACCTCGTCGGCAGGCGGCTGTACAGCGCAGCGTCGCCCGTCTGCGGTTGGACCTTCTTCAGGGCCGCTTCGAAGTGCCGCTTCTCGATCGCGACTTTCTTCAGGGCCGCTTCGTCGAGGTTCGGATACTTCGTCGCCGTCTCGCGAATCGCGAGCATCGCGGCCTCGTTGCACACCGCCGCGAGCTCCGCGCCCGTGTACTTGTCAGTCCGCCGCGCGACGTCGTCTAGGTCGACGTCCTTCCCGAGCGGCTTCCGACGCGTGTGAATCGCGAGGATCGCCTTGCGCGTCGTGAGATCCGGTGGCGGGATGTAGATGTGCCGATCGAAGCGGCCCGGGCGCAGGAGCGCCGGATCGACGAGGTCCATCCGGTTCGTCGCCGCGATGACCGTGACGTTGTGAAGCTCCTCGAGCCCGTCCATCTCGGTGAGGATCTGGGAAATGACGCGCTCCGTGACCTGGGAGTCCTCGGCGCCGCCGCGGACCGGCGTGATCGCATCGACTTCGTCGAAGAAGATGATGCATGGCGCCGCGGTCTTCGCCTTCCGGAACGTTTCGCGGACCATCCGCTCCGATTCACCGACCCACTTGCTCATGAACTCGGGACCGCGGACCGAGATGAAGTTCGCCTCGGATTCCGTCGCAACCGCCTTCGCGAGGAGTGTTTTTCCGGTCCCGGGCGGGCCAAAGATGAGGATTCCCCGCGGAGGGCGGGCGTCGAAGTGGGCGAACACTTTGTTCATCCGCAAAGGCCACTCAATCGATTCTCGCAGTTCCTGTTTCGCCTCGTCGAGCCCGCCGATGTCGTCCCACTTGACGTTCGGCTTCTCGATGAGGACCTCCCGCAGGGTCGACGGCTCCATCTCCCGGTATGCCTGGAGAAAGTCGTCCCGGGTCACCGTGAGCTTGTTCAGCACCTCGGGCGGGATCACGTCCGCCTGGAGATCGATGTCGGGCAAGATCCGTCGGAGGGAACGCATCGCAGCTTCCTTCGAGAGCGCCGCGAGGTCGGCGCCGACGTAGCCGTGAGTCAATCCCGCGAGTTCCTTCAGCTCGACATCCTTCGAGAGGGGCATCCCTCGGGTGTGGATCTGGAGGATCTCGAGACGACCATCGCGGTCCGGCACGCCGATCTCGATCTCGCGGTCGAACCGTCCCGGACGGCGCAGCGCCGGATCGAGCGCGTTCGGGCGGTTCGTCGCGCCGATGACGACGACCTTCCCGCGGGCCTGGAGACCGTCCATAAGGGCGAGGAGCTGGGCGACGACGCGCCGCTCGACCTCGCCGGCGACCTCGTCCCGCTTCGGCGCGATCGAGTCGATCTCGTCAATGAAGATGATGCTCGGCGCGTTCTCTTCGGCCTGCTTGAAGATATCCCGGAGGTTCTCCTCGCTCTGACCGTAGAACTTCGACATGATTTCGGGGCCCGAGATGGAATGGAAGTTCGCGCTCGTCTCCGAGGCGACCGCCTTCGCAAGGAGCGTCTTCCCGGTCCCAGGCGGGCCATGCAGCAGCACGCCCTTCGGGGCCTCGACGCCGAGTCGCTCGAACAACTCCGGGTGGCGGAGTGGGAGCTCGATCATCTCGCGGACCTTGCGGACCTCCTCCCCGAGCCCCCCGATGTCCTCATAGTCGACCTTGGGGACTTTCGCTTCCTCCTCTTTCATCGCCTTCTCGGCGATCTTGATGTCCGTCGACGCTTCGACAAGGACGGCGTCGGCCCCCGGCTGGAACGACGTGACGACGAAATCGAATTTGCGCCCCATCACGCTTACACTGATTACGTCCCCGCGGGTGATCGCGCGGCCCTGAAGGACTTGGGCCATGTACTGCTCGCCGCCCATGATCCGGATCGGTTCGGTCGGCGCGAGCGAGACCTTTTCCGCGGGGCGGGCCAACGCCTTGCGGAGGCCCACCTTGTCGTCGATCCCGACGCCCGCGTTCCGGCGTTGTATCCCGTCCATCCGAATCACGCCGCGGTTCGCGTCTTCCGGATAACCGCGGCGGACCCCGGCCGCGGTCGACTTCGCCCCTTCAATGAGGACGATGTCCCCTTCCTTCAGTTCGAGGATCTTCATGACCTCGGGGTCGAGCCGCACGATTCCACGACCCGCATCCGCGGGCTTCGCCTCGGCGACTCGAAGGAACTTCTCACGAGCTGCGGACATGGTCGGCACAGTTCCTGCCGCGCCGGATCGCACGGGCGATCCGGGCGGGCGTTCGCAACGAATCGGGGTTACTTGAACTCATGTCAAAACCCCTGGGGGAATCGAAAAAGGGAGGAATGGGTGCCGTCTACTCGACGGGCACCTTGACCGGCTTCGGCTCGGCGGTCGGCTCCTTCTTGGGGACCCGGACTTCGAGCACGCCGTCCTTCAGGTTCGCTGCCGCCAAGTCGGCCTTGACCTCCGCGGGGAACTTGAGCGCACGCTGGAGCGCCTGGTACGTCCGCTCCTGGTAGTAGTAGTTCTTCTCCTTCTCTTCCCGGGAGCGATTCGCCTCTGCACGGATTTGGATTCCGTCCGGGGTCACGGTCAGGTCCACGTCCTCCTTCGCGACGCCCGGGAGTTCGGCCCGGACGACGAACTCGGAGCCCTTGTCGATCAGGTCGACGAGGGGCTCGCGAACCTGGAAGCTGGTTTCCTCCGAACGGCTGAGGGAGCTTCCCCAGACGCGGTCGTTGAAGCTTTGGCGGAAGTCGTCGAACCATCGGTCCATTTCCTGGAACCAGTCGA
>Ga0209158_1000387_pt1 | contig 33634 bp, 29 predicted proteins | sample GraSoiAngelo_140_FD_185897 | JGI IMG/M metagenome (GOLD analysis project Ga0209158, IMG submission 185897) | Grasslands soil microbial communities from the Angelo Coastal Reserve, California, USA - 14_0929_12_30cm (SPAdes) (version 2) | ecosystem: Environmental > Terrestrial > Soil > Grasslands ...
AGGTTTCCTGGTCTGGATAAAGCTGCTTGATGATGCCGGAGCTGTCGAAATTGTCGTTGGCGATGGCTGCATTTTTGAAAACGATCGTCACTCGATAATCCCACCGGCTGTTCTCCGTCATGTGATACCGCGGCGTCACCATACTCACTTTCAGCATGCGTCCGAGTTCCATCTCTTTCTTCAGCAGCGGATAATGATTTTTTTTGAAGAGCGCCAGAAACTCCTCCGCATGGCCCCACTTCGCCTTGTAGTAATACTCGATCGCATAAGGTTGCTCTTTTGCGTCGACCATGACGCTTTGCCGTGCCGTTATGCCCCAGGTCGACGCGCAAAGGATGGCAGCCGCCACGAACGCCGTGGTGAGAAACCGCCGGCCCGGCAATGAAGTTTGAAGGTGCATAGGTCGTTTCCTCCCCCATCGTGGGTCAAGATCTCAGCCCCGCAGTGTAAGTCAAAAAGGCAATCGGTGGGATTGCCCGCCGCGCAATGCTGCCCGGCCTGCACAAAGCGGCCCTCTCGCTCCACCCCCTGCGCCTGCTATTCTTGCCGAAAGGAGGCCGCATGCAAAGCGCATCCGTGACGTGGATTGGCGAACAAAAATTCGTGGCCACCAGCCCCTCTGGCCACGCCATAACCCTCGATTCCGACCGCGAGTCCAACCAAGCTCCCGGCCCGATGGAACTCCTGCTCATGGCGCTCGGCGCCTGCACCGCCACCGACGTCGTGACCATTCTCGAAAAGAAGCGCCAAAAGCTGGACTCGCTCGAAATCATCTGTTCGGGCGAGCGCGCCAAGCAACCGCCCGCGGTCTGGAGCAAGCTCGAAATCCTGTACCGTCTGCGCGGCCAGCTCGACGATACCGCCGTCAGGCACGCCATCCAGCTCAGCGAAGACAAATACTGCTCGGTCGCCGCAATGCTCAGGAAAACGGCCGCGCTGTCCTGGCGCTACGAGATTTTGGCCCCTGCTACCTGAGCCAGCGTGGTCGGCCCCCGACCTGCTCCATCCTTCCGACGGGCGCGGCGAAAAGAAATCTCGCAATCCCGCTTAAGCGCCTGGAACCAGCGACGGCGCAAGAACCTTTTGGAGCCCGCGCGGCAAGTGCAAGACCCGCTCTCACTTAAAGCTTACAACTTAGGATAGGACTTAAAACTCCTTCTCGCCTTGTGTCCGCGCTGCGCTATCGCATAAAATCCAATTTCTTCTTGTCCCAGGTCGCCGTTCCAAGGAGAGATATGTCTCACCGCATCGCGGCAAAAATCACCGGCGTCTCCGGCTACGTCCCGCCAAAAGTGATGAGCAACGCGGATTTCGAGAAAATCGTCGACACCAACGACGAGTGGATTCGCACGCGTACCGGCATCCGCGAACGCCACGTCGTGGAAAAGGGCAAGGCCAGCTCGCATCTGGCCACCGAAGCCGCAAAAGTGCTGCTGGCGCAAACCAGAACAAATCCTGGGGACATCGACCTCATCATCGTCGCCAGCGTCACGCCGGACATGCTTTTTCCGGCGACCGCTTGCCTGGTGCAGTGTCGCATCGGGGCGCAGCGCGCCTGGGGCTTCGACCTTTCCGCCGCGTGCTCCGGCTTTTCGTACGCGCTCACCGTTGGCGCGCAATTTGTCGGCGCGGGCACGCACAAGAAAGTGATGGTCATCGGCAGCGACACCATGACCACCATCCTCGATTACCAGGACCGTGCCACCTGCGTTTTGTTTGGTGACGGCGCGGGGGCCGTGCTGCTTGAGCCGGCCGCCGACCCGAACGAAGGCATCCTCGATTTCGAGCACGACGTGGACGGCTCGGGCGGCGAATTTCTGTACATGCCCGGCGGCGGTTCCTTGCATCCTTCGACAAAAGAAACCGTCGAGAAGCGCATGCACTACGTCCACCAGGAAGGCTCGCAAGTTTTTAAGTACGCGGTGCGGCGCATGGCCGATATGTCTGCGCACTTGCTCGAGCGCAACGGTTTCACCAAAGAAGACTTGGCTCTGCTCGTCCCGCACCAGGCCAATTTGCGCATCATCCGCGCGACCCAGGCGCGCCTCGGCGTGGACGATTCCAAAGTGATGGTCAACATCGACAAATACGGCAACACCACTGCCGCCACGATCCCGCTCGGGCTGTGCGACGCCGTTGCGCAAGGCCGCCTCCGCAAAGGCGACCTCGTTCTGATCGTCACCGTCGGCGCCGGCTACACCACCGGCGGCCTCCTCCTTCGCTGGGCCTACTAACGTCAAAACCCTTTTTGCGAGCCCTTCCCGAGAGCCACCGGCCCCAACTGTCAGTATTACGGTAGTACTCTCCACCATCAGGCCACGGCAAACACGGTCCGGAGTCTAACCAGAGGTAGAGAGGGCACCGTCTTTGCGCGTATCGAGCGTGGCATTAGCGGGACTCTATGAATCCGAGATTTGGTGTATTCGTGCTGGCGACCGCAGTCCTACACACGGAAGCGAAAAGCAAGAATCTAACAAGTTTCCGGGGACAACTTGAGGGCCATGCTCAAGAAGCCTTCCGCGACCGTCAAAGATCTGGTGGAATCCAGCAACAAGGGAAACGCAGGGGGAGTTGGACAGCGGGACCGCGCAATGAAACATCCCGGCTAATGAAACGGAAGAAATCGCTGTTGATATTTCGTTTCGCGTGGAAAGGCACACCGCCAGTGCAGCAGGCCTTCGACCGATGGCGAACTCTTTGCGCGAATCGGGGTCGATCTTGGCAGACGGCACGGCTTGGCTCATTTACACAATTTTCTTTATCCTTCCTCCCTGGCTCGTCTTCATTGTGCCCGGTTTCTGGTCAGGATTTGGCCGCGGGTCCGCCGCAGCCCGCCCGTCTGGTGCCGTCGAGCCTCCGGCAGTCGGAGAGCGGAGGGGTCGCACGGCCGCCAAAGGCCGTCGCTACTTCGAAGGGTTCAGGTCTGGTTGGTTACTCCGAGCCGCCGGAGCCGAACAGGCGCAACACCACCCCGGCGGAAGCCCAGTAATTGTTCTGGGTCGTGCCGCCAAAGGAGGTGCGGTAGTAGTCGAGATCGATCACGCGGACTTCCCAGTGTTTCCCGACGCGCATATCGATTCCGCCTCCGGCCTTATAAGAAAGGCAGTTATCCGAGGTTCGGTAGCCTCCGGCGCCGCTGACGGTGACGTCGAAGCGCGATCCGCCAACCAGGCCTTCCACAAAAGGCGTTATGTTCCAGCGGCTCACGCGGTGGTAGAAGTAGCGGCCGCCGAAATGGTTGCCGTACAAAACGTTCTTGACGCCGCCCGAGCTGACGAGACTGTAGCTGGCGTCGCCGACAATCTGGAGCCAGGGCTTCAGGTTGTAGGCACACGAGCCCATGCCGCCGCTCAGGTTGCTGGAAGTTCCGCCGCTGCCGACGCGGTCAAACGTGTAGCCGGAATAGAGTTCCACCAGGAAGCTGTGATAAACGCCGGGCAGAGGCCGTTCCCAGCTCGCGCGTACGCTGGCACTGCGCACTGGATCGGGTGCAGGTTGCGCCGCTTCAGGCTGCGAAGCCGTGGCAGGCGAAGCTGGGTCTGCAGCCGATGACGGAGCTGAATCTGCAGCGGAAGCAGGCACCAGGCTGGGGGCTGGTGCGGCTCCCGGAGCTGCGTCTGCGGCGCCCGAAAGAGGCGCAGGTGGCGCTGGTTGCGGCGGGTTCGGGAACAGAGACCCAGGTTGAGCCGGGCTGGGTGCTTGCGGCGGTGTTGACGACGAACTTGCGGCCGGCTGAGCCGGAGCGGGTTGCGCGGTAGCACCCTGAGCTTGTGAATCCGCTTGCGCAGGCGATGACGGTTGCGAAGGTGCCGGAGTTGCTGGCTGGGCGTTAGCCGCCGGAGCCGTGAAAGCAGAAGGCGACGACGACGGAGTCACCGGAGCCCGAGCAGGTTGCGCTGCGCCAGCCGCCGGCTCGGGCGATGAAACCGGGGAAACCGCGCTGGTCGAAGGCCAAGGTGCGGGCGCAGCCGGAGAAGGCTGCGGGGCCGCAGCAGGTGGCGGACTGTTTGCCGCTGAAGAATGCGCCCTTCGGGACGTCCAGTCGGACGGTGTCACCGGTGGCATGGGCGGCGTTGGGAACAACGGCCCAGCTTGGGCTGCGGGCTTCTCCGGTGCGGACGTGGTCGCCGGAGGAGAATCGATCTTGGGGGCCGCATTCCGTTGTGCTGCCGAGGCCATTGCTGGGGCATTGGTTGAAGCCGCAGGCGCTGAGCTCGCAGGAACTCGCGCGGCGGCCTGCGAAGCGTTGGCGCCGCCACGGTCCGGGGTGATCAGGTTCGAGTAGATATAGCCGATCTTGCCGTCCTTGGTTTCGACGCGCGAGAAGACAAAGCCATAGACCAAAATCGAGAAGCGCTCCCCGCACACGACGGTGCCAAGAGCGTCCGGTGTTTGCCGGGCTTTGCTGAACAGTTGCGCGCCCTCCGGATGGTTCGCGCACTCAAGGTACCCCAAGTCGTCCGCCCAAGCGGGGGAGGCCGCCAGAAAGCAGGCCGTGAGTAGAGTGAACAAACGTATGCGAGACATCGCCGCCTCCGTCGGCTCAGGACAAGCCGAGCCTTGCCATCCATTTTGCGGGCGAAAAGCACCGCGTGAAACGGTCCGAAAGGACAGGGATTCCAAAAAAAACACCTGTCCGGGAGACGGGCTGCCTCAGGCGCGGGGTGAGTTTCATCGGTTTCCGCATGGTGCACGGGGAAAGGGACGGGCAGGGATGCCTGTTTTGCAGTCTTCGGCTTGGCTAGGAGTTGGCCAGGTGTTTCAGGACATCGGCGGCGTGGCCCTTGGCTTTGACGACAGGCCAGACCGCTAGAATTTTGCCAGTTTCGCCGATGAGGAACGAGCTTCGCACGATGCCCAGGAACTTGCGTCCCATGAACTGCTTTTCCTGCCACGCGCCGTAGGCTTCGATGGTCTGGTGGCTGGGATCGCTGAGTAAAGGAAAATTGAATCTATATTTGGCCTTGAACAAGGCTTGCGCTTTGACGGAATCGGCGCTCATGCCCAGGACGGCCACTTTGAGCTTTTCGAACTTCTTTTTTGCGTCGCGAAACTCGGACGCCTCGATGATTCAACCGGAAGTGTTGGCTTTGGGGAAGAAGAAAAGCAGAACGCGCTTCCGCTTGAAGTCTTTGAGCGAGACCGTTTTGTTTTCGTCCGATTGCAGGCGGAACGCAGGTGCCTTGTCGCCGGGCTTGAGCATGGATCCCCCGGAGACATTTTAACAGGGCGGGCATATTGGGGCATGAAGTGACGCCTTGACGGAGGGGAAAGGCGGCCTCGCGCCGCCCTTGGTCTGCGCCTAGGGCCAACCGCGCACCAAAAGGATCAGGAGAGGAGTTTGCGGAGGACCTCGTTGACGGATTGAGGGTTGGCCTGGCCGCGCGTGGCGCGCATCACCTGGCCGACAAAAAATTTGAAGACGCCTTCGTTGCCGGATTTGTATTTGGCCACGTTGTCCGGATTCTTGGAGATGACCTCGCGGGCGGCGGCTTCGATTGCAGAATCACTGACTTGGGCGCCGAGGCCTTCGGCCGAGACAATGTCGGCGGCGGAGCGGCCGGATTCGACCATGGTCGAGAAAACTTTTTTCCCGACGGCGGCTGTGATTTTTCCGGATTCCACGAGTTCGATGAGTTCGGCGAGCGACTTCGCACTGACCGGGCTTGCGTCGATTTCCTTGCCGGAATCGTTCAGGCGGCGAAGAAGTTCGGTTTGCATCCAGTTGGCCGCGGCTTTGCCAAGAGCGCCAGCTTTCACGACAGCCTCGAAATAGTCGGCCAGCGCCTTGGTTGCCGTGAGAACTCCGGCATCGTAGGGCGTGATGCCGTAGGAGGCGACAAAGCGGGCGCGCCTGGCTTCGGGTAGTTCGGGGAGCTGGCGACGAACCTCGTCCCTCCAGGCCGGGCTGACGTCCACCGGAAGAAGATCGGGCTCGGGGAAATAGCGGTAATCGTGGGCCTTTTCCTTTGAACGCATGCCAACGGTGCGGCCTTCGGCTTGATGCCAGAGGCGGGTCTCCTGGGCCAGGCGGCCGCCGGATTCGAGCACACCGATGTGGCGCTCGATTTCGTATTCGAGCGCTTTTTGCAGGAAACGGAAGGAGTTGAGATTTTTGACTTCGACTTTGGTCCCGAATTTGCCAGAGCCACGCCGGCGCACGCTGACATTGGCGTCGCAGCGGAGCGAGCCTTCCTCCATATTGCAGTCGCTGACGCCGGTGTAGAGCATGATCTGGCGGAGCGCGGTGAGATAGGCGTGGGCCTCCTCGGAAGAGCGGATGTCCGGCTCGGAAACAATTTCGACGAGCGGCGTGCCGCAGCGGTTGTAGTCGATATAGGCCTTGGTCGCTGACTGGGAAAAGCCTTCGTGAAGGTTTTTCGCGGCGTCTTCTTCGAGATGGAGACGCGTGATGCCGATGCGCTCTGTGGCGCCGGCGACTTCGATGTCGAGCCAGCCGCCAGTCGCGACCGGGAGTTCGTATTGGGAGATTTGGTAGCCCTTGGGAAGGTCGGGATAGAAATAGTTTTTGCGGGCGAAGCGCGAACGCTGGTGCACGGTGCAATTCAGGGCGACCGCGGCGCGCATGGCCATTTCGACCGCGCGTTTGTTCAGGACGGGAAGCGTGCCGGGGAGACCGAGGCACACCGGACAGACGTTCGAGTTTGGCGGATCGCCGAAACGCGTCGAGCAGCCGCAGAAGATTTTGGTTTTGGTGAGAAGTTGTACGTGGACTTCGAGGCCGATGACCGGCTCGTATTTCGCCAGGATTTCCGGCGTCACGGACGCTTCGTCGGGAACCGATTTCGGCATAAAGAGAGACACATTATAGCATCAGCGGGCGGGGTCGTTCGGCTACGCCGAGGAAACACAAGTCCGCCGCCACCACGCGCGCCCAGAACGGCTGAAAAGTTGGCGAGTCCATGCGCTGATCGCGTTGCGGGCGCTCATGGCGAGATTCGAAGGCAACTCGTTGCGGCTGAACCAGCGGACCTCGCGGTTTTACCCGGCTCCCGGTTCGTAGCTTGGCCAGACAAGAGTTGTCCCAGGTACGCCGGAGAGTGACGCAGAGCAAGACGCGCAGAGAGATTCTGACGCCGACCTCTTCACGGGCTTCGCGGATGGCGCGCTGCTCGAGAGTTTCAAGGAAGTCGACCTTGCCGCCGAGGATGCTCCGGCAGCCAGCTTCCCGAGGCAACTTGCCTAGGGTCAAGGAGCCCCAGGCCCTGGTTGTCGGTCAGCAGAAGGCCGACGCCAACTCTCGGATGTGCAGCCTCCGGCGCGGGAGCAGTCACCGGGCCGCGGCTGGAGCAGGCTCCCGGAAAACGGGAACGAAACGCTCGGCAACGGCAAAGGCCCCGAAGAACAACAAAGCATAAAGGGCATCGCCGGTGACCGTATTCCGGAACAGGGCAAGGCCAGCAAGGTAACAGGCAGCGAGGCCAGAAGCAGTTTTTGGATAGGAATTCAGGAGCCACCAGACGGCGAAATTGGTCACCAGGAAAAACTGCAGGGAACCGAGAACAGTGGCCCCCGCGATTCGAAGAAAAGCGCGACGGTTTTCTAGCGAGCGGCCGATGAGGACGCTGAGAAGAAAACTGGCGTAGACCATGACCATAAGCCCGGGCTTGTAAAAGCCGACAAACAGATCGCCGGCCAAAAGCGCAAGCACCGGAAAAGCAAAGGCCAGGCGGCGATCCTTGATCACTGCGCCAGAGAATAGAGCCATCGCGCCGACGGGCGTGAAATTCCACGGGTGCGGCGCGATGCGGAGAGCGGCCGCAACGGCAAGGATGGCCAAGGCGAGAAGCAGACGACAGACCAGATTTTCCTTCTGCGAGAATTCAGCGTTCATTTTTGACTCCTTGCTCATCAGGAAGTAAATCGCAAAAAACAAAACCGTCGCGGTGGACGATCTCGCCGGTTCGAACCGAGACGGGCCGCCGGAAAACAGGACCATCGCAAACAAAAGTGTGAAATTCGCCGTTTTCGCCGCAGGGGTCCGCGTTTCCTGGAAGATCGCGGAAAAAAGAATCGTCGAGTTCGCGTCCGGCAAAGCTGCGATCGAGAACCTTGGGATCAATGCAAACGGCGATGGCGCGGAAACGGCGCGCTTGAAAGAAGCGGATGAGTTCGTGCGTGTCTCGCTTCCAGATGGGAAACAGAGCGCTCATTCCGATGCGCGCAAGATTTTTTTCGCGATAGGCGCGCAGGTCTTCGAGGAAAATGTCGCCAAAGGCAATCTTGCGAACGCCCTGATCGTAGAAACTGCGCAAGGCTTGCCCCATGCGCGCTTCATAAACGGAATTCGCGCACTGAGGAGGGATGCGCACTTCGTCGAGAGGCAAGCCGATGGATGCGGCTTGGAGCTCGAGAAGCTCGCGGCGAACGCCGTGCATGCTGATGCGTTCGTAGCCCTCGGTGACGGTCGTGAGGAGGGCTGTGACGTGGAATTGCTGCTGCTCGAGCAGCGCGTGAAGCGCCATGGCGCTGTCTTTGCCGCCGCTCCAGCAGAAGAGGATGGGTTCGCGTATGGTCATAAGAGATTTCAGTGATAAGTTCTAGGCCGCAAGTAAGACGGAGCCTTGCGAAATCTACGTGGTCAGCTTGGTTCCCGCGCGTTTGCTCCGGCAGTAACGGCGATGGCCGTGTCCTGAGGAAAACCCGCTCTTTAAACAGACTCTCGACCCTGTGGCCGGAGGTGGGCGCAGCATTGCCCGCCACCGGCGGGCTGGATCCCCACAAGAAACCAGGACTGCTTCGAGAAAGCTCACGGCTGTTCGTTGCGGCCTCCGATCCGATATTTCAGGCCGAGGCGGTAATCCCGGCCAAGGGCGGGAAAGCCGATGGCGTCTTGATATTGCTTGTCGAAGAGATTACTGACACGGGCGTAAAAGAAAAGGCCTTTTCCGACGTCGTAGCTGGTGGCCATGTCAAAGCGCGCGTAGCCAGGATTGCGGGTGATGCCGAGGCCGTCGAAGTCGCTGTCGGTGCGCACGCCGGTGAAGTAGCCCGCAAAGTTGAGATTCACGCGACGGAAGTTGAGGTTGAGCCAGGCATTGCCGGAATTTACCGGCCGGCGAATCAAATGGTTGCCCGGCTGCTCGACCGGGGGCGCACTCGGGATGGTCTGGAGTACGCGCGAGTCATCATAGGAATAGTTGCCCTTGATGGTGAGCCAGCCGAGGAGGTGCGCCTCGCCGGAGGAGTTGAAGCCGCGAGCGCGGGCAGCATCGGTGTTGAAGTACAACATTTCGTTTCCGCCGAAACACATGGGATTGGGCGGGCCGACCAGTTGATTGATCAGGTTGTGAAACTCGTTGTCGAAAAAGCCGATGGAGAGGCGGACGCGATTGCTGCTGAGAAACTGATCGAGGCCGACGTTGAGCGTGCGGCTCTGCTCGGGGTGCAAAGCGGGATTGCCTGGATTGCAGGGATCCTGGCTGAAGGACTCGAACATGGTCGGCTCCTCAATGCCCTGGCCATAGGAAACCTTGAAGCGGGTATCCGACCAGAAACCACTAGAGTAGCGAAGAGCGTAGACCCCGCCAACGCGGGGAACGACGCGCGTGCCAAAGCTCGCATTGTCCTCGGCGCGCGCGCCCGCGCTGAGCGTGAGGCGAGGAACGGGAAACCAGCGAGCATCGAGGAAACCAGCCTGATTGTTGCGGCGCGCATGGAGGCCGCTCAGGTTGTTGGGATCGCCGTTCTCGACTTCATACTGATAACCCGCAGTGACCGCGCCGCGATGGAAGGAATAAGTCGATTGCGCGAGGAATCCCGCGCGATTGAATTGAGCAGTTTCGAAAAAGCTGAAATCCGGAAAGCCGGCGGTATCGAGGAACCGCGCTTCCATGCCGGAGACGCGATGGGCCCAATGGGCACCTGTTTTGAAGTTCCAGCTTAGATTGCCGGAGAGCTGGCGTAGATCGTCGTAGGCCGTCGAATCGGTGAAGGCCGGGCCGAGCAGGGTCTGGCCGGGAGTGCCCGCGAAGCTGGCGTCGCTGCGAACGGTGAGGCGAAGCTGGTTCGAATCGGAAAAGCTGTAGCCGAAATTGCCGGCGAAGCCCCGATTGATAAAAGGATCATTCACGCCCTGGCCGTCGGTATGGAAGTAGGAGCCGGCGGCGGAGTAATCGAATTTGCCAAGCAGGCCGCTGAATTGGCCGCCGCCGCGAGCGGAGGAGAAAGCGCCGCCTTCGGCGAACAGGTCGAGTTCAGGAATTCGCGTGGAGCCCCGGCGGCTGATGATTTGAATGACTCCGGACATGGCGTCCGACCCGTAAAGCGCGCTTTCGGCGCCGTGCACGATTTCAACTTTGTCGACGTTGTCGAGAGCGAGGTTGGAGAAATTCATGTCGCCGCCGGGAAGATTCACGGGAGTTCCATCGATAAGCACTTTGGTGAAAGCGGAGTCGCCGCCATCAATAAAGATGGTGGAAAGGCCGCCGATCGGGCCGGTGCGCGCAAGGCTGATGCCCGTTTGCGTGGACAGAAGATCGGGAAGGAAGACGGCCTGGCGCTGCTCGATTTCCTGCGCGCCGATGATGTCAACCGGGGCCGGCGAGTGAGCAAGCTCGGTCGGCTGCGTGTTAGCGGTGACAACTACGTTGGCAGAAAGAGGCGCAAGGCCGAGGCGAAGACTGAGGACATGGGGTTCCCCGGGGGCGAGGTCGACGACCATCTCGCGCGAAGCAAAGGATGAGCGCGTGAATCGCACACGATAGCGGCCGGCGGGCAAGTCCAAGGAGTATTCGCCCGCAGCGGAGGATTTGGCCGACCAAGTTTGGGAACTCGGGGAACCATCCCTGCGCGCCTGCACCTGAACGTCAGCGATGCCGCCACCGTTCGCATCGGTGAGGGTGCCGGAAAGGTGGGCGAACTCGGAATTATTTTGTGACTGCAAGGAGATGCCGGTGCCGAGAACTGCAAGAGAGAGAAAAGCAGAACGAAGAAGAACAGTTTTCATGTTGTCCCCCACTCCCTCACGCGCGGGAGTTTGAAGGTTGTCCTGAGCGCGGAAAGAACGCACAGGCTGCAGACTTCGCCGGTCTCCTGGCTTGGCGGTGTGCATGGCTCACAGCCTTCCCGCGGCGGCGCCCTTGTTGTTCTTGAGTCGCGACTTCTAACGGGTCGCGACGACGAGCGTTTTGCCGCAGTGGCCTGCGAACCTCTTCAAGTGCAACCCTTGCCGGGTTGCCTTGCAAGCACACTCGACATCCTCAAGTGCGACCCCTGGCCGGGTCGCGGGGATGTGAGCGGCTTCCGCCTTACAGTCGCGCGGCGGCGACGGATTGTTTCGCTGCGACTCCGACAAAAACCGGAGCCAACGAACCGTCTTCCCGAGCACGAAGTCTGCGGTGAATGTAATCCGCGGAACGAGCCGCAGGGTTGGGGTAAACGAGAAAAACAGCAAGTGACTAAGAGTCGGACAAAATCGTCACACGCGGCCGCCCGTGGCCGCGCATCTCCACTTTCAGGGGAACCTGGAAAACCTGTTCGAGCAATTCGCGCTGATAGATGGCGGCCGGAGGGCCAACGCGCAAGCAACGGCCGCGGTGCATCAGAAGGATCTGGTCGGCATATTCGGCGGCGAGATTCAATTCGTGGGTTACCACGATTACGGTGTAGCGGCTGTGCGCACAAAGGCGGCGAAGGGCATCCAGGAGGCCGACCTGCGAGGCGATGTCGAGGTGCAGGGTGGGCTCGTCGAGCAGCAAAAGCAGAGGCCGCTGCGCGAGGGCGCGAGCGAGGACCACGCGCTGCTTTTCTCCGCCGGAGAGCTGGTCCATCCAGCGATCACTGAGCTCGGCGGCGCCGACTTGCAGGAGGGCATTTTGCGCTATGAGGATGTCGTCGTGGGACTCGAAACGGAGTGAACGGCCGTGGGCGTGCCGGCCCTGGAGGACAAATTGCCAAACACGCGCGGGAAAGAGTAGGCGGCTCTCCTGCTGGACCATGGCGATGCGTTGCGCGCGAGTGCGCGGGCTGAGGGAATGGATGACAAATCCGTCAAGAAGAACGCGGCCGGAGAGCGGGGAAAGAACGCCGGCAATCAATTGGAGAAGCGTGGATTTGCCGCTGGCGTTAGGGCCTAGAATAGCAACGATTTCGCCGGGCCGAGCTTGGAAGCTGGTGGCCTCGAGGGTAAAGAGCGGAGCTTGCGTGGGATTGGCGGAGTAGGCATAGCTGACCTGCTCGACGGCAAGGCGAATTTCGGTGCCCAAACGGGCCGATTCGGGAGGCGTGCGAGGGGCGGCTGAACCGCGGCTGGGGCTCATGCGAGCCTCCGCCGGAGGAGGTAGATGAAAAGTGGCGCGCCGACAACGGCAGTCACTGCGCCGACCGGAAGCTCGTTAGGAGCGACGACAAGGCGCGCCAGGGTGTCGGCGACAACCACGGCAATGGCGCCTCCGAGCGCCGAGGTAGGGAGTAAAGTGCGGTGGTCGGAGCCGAACATCAGGCGCATCACGTGAGGAACGAAGAGGCCGACGTAACCGACGGCGCCGCTGACGGAAACAGCGAGGCCGGTGAGAAGAGAAGCGGCGAGATAAACCAGGAAGCGCACGTGTCGAACGTCCACGCCGAGATGCATGGCCTCTTTTTCTCCCGCGAGAAGAATATTCAAATCATTGGCGGTCGAGTAGATCACGCCGATGGCAATGAAAAAGCCGGCGGCGAGAAACCAGTAGATGCTTTTCTGAAAGGAAGTAGAAAGATTGCCCATCAGCCAGAAGACCATGCCGCGGGTGTTGCTGCTGTTCACCAGGCTCATCAAGAACACAATGACCGCGGAAAGAAAAGAGGCAGTGATGACGCCACCGAGGAGAAGCGTGTTGCTGTCAATCTGGCCCTGCCGGCGGCCGAGAAAATAAACGGCCGTGATCGTCACGGCGGCACCGAGGAACGCACACAAAGGCGTAAGCAATGCACCGAACGCGGGAGGAAGCACCAAGTGAGGTTCTGCGATGAGCGAGAGGATGGCGCCAAGGGCCGCGCCGCTCGAGACTCCCAGAACGTAAGGATCGGCGAGGGGGTTGCGCAAGAGCGCCTGGAAGCTGGTGCCCGCAACGGAGAGAGATGCTCCGACAATGATGCCGAGGATGATGCGCGGCAAGCGGATGTTCTGGATGATCAGGCCGTAATCGCTCGAGATTTGGCTGCTCTGACCGAGGATGACGCGGAGCAAATCACGGCCGAGAGCGTAGAGCGAAACGGGCACGGCGCCGAACTTCAACGCCACGACGACGACAAAAAACAAAATCACCAAAAGGAAGAAGCACTGAAACAGGAGTTTGCGGAAAGTCAGCGGCCGCATGCCCAGCCTCCGGTCGATCCGAGATGGGCGCGAAGTCGCTGGTGGACACGGGAAGCGAGCAGGAAGGCCATCGGGTCAGAGGCCGGATTCGACTTCTCGCGTTCTTTCTCGGGGTCATCGGACTTTTCTCTGAAGGCTTGCGGATGCAACTGGCGGGCCAGGTCTTCGATGGCGGAAATGATGCGCGGCGCGGGACGGTTTACCGCGTCACCGACCACCGCGTAGCGGTGATTGCGAACGGCACCGAGAATCTTCCACCCAGGGAGCCTTGCGAGCCTGGCCATCTCGCGGGAGGCGTCTCCGGAATGCGACTCGGCAAATACCAAAAAATCCGGTTGCAAACGAGCGACCTCTTCGAGGCTCACTTGGGGCCAATCCTGAGACGAAGCAACAATCGAAACGGCGCCCGCATGGCGAAGAGCGTCGGCGAGAAAAGTGTTTTTGCCGGTGGAAATGAGGGGCTGCGTCCAAACCACAAAGAGAACGTGTTTGGGAGGCAGGCCGCCAAGGCGTTGCTCGAGGTCGTCAACACCATGCTGCATGGCCTCGGCAACCGAGGCGCCGGCTTCCGGGACACCGAGCACATCGGCCAATGTCTTTACCGAAGACAGGATATCCGCGATGGTGTGAGGGTCGGTCGCGTAGGAGGAGATTCCCAGTCTGTCGAGAGATTGCGTCGTTTCGAGGCGATTGAACGATTTGGTGACGAGAACGAGATCGGGATGTAGCGAAGCAATCACCTCCAGGCTAGGATCGATGCCGCCGCCGACCTTGGTCTTTTTCTTCGCCTCGGGAGGGTAGTCGCAATAGTCGGTGTCACCCACGAGGCGATCCTCGAGCCCGAGCGCATAGATGGTTTCCGTTAGGCTGGGCGCCAGGGAAACGATGCGCCGAACCGGCTGCGGGATTCTAACGCTGCGGCCCGTTTCATCGCTGACCTCGCGAAAAGCGGGAGGCTCGGTAGGAGAAGCGAGGGCGGCGCTTTGCGCGCGCGATGGGGCGGCAGCGCAGGAAAAAACGACCAGGGTTGCGCAAGCCAGGACAGCAAGACGCGACGGCGGCAATTTTCTCAAACAGTTCCCCACGATTCTGGCGAGAATTTTCCCCAAAAACGAAAAAGCCCCGCGAGACTCTAGGGGGCTTCCGCCTTCGCCCTTTCTCGCGAAGAGCGCGGGCCGCTGCGCCAAGGGAGGGTGGCCTGGCTTACGGCTGCTTCAAGCCGATCACAGTGGCGGGACCGCGGCCGATTCGCACGGCCTTCCCCGCTTCCCCGGCTGCCAATTGAAAATTCAGTGTAAGCCGCGGGTGAGGGAGTGTCAATGCAGGTGTTTGCAGCCGGCTACACCAGAAAGCGAGAGAGCTTCAGCGATTCTTCCAATTGGGTTTGCGCTTTTCGACCAGCGCTCGCAAACCTTCCTGAGAATCTTCGAGGCGGTAGAGTTCGTTGAGGAAGATATTCATGGAGTGCTTGAGGCCGTCGCGCAGCGACATTCCCATGCCGCCGAGGATGGCCTTTTTCGCCATGGTGAGCACCGGCCCGGAGTGGCTGTTGATGCGATTCACGAGATCGGCAACAGTTTTTTCAAGTTGTGTTTCGGGGACGAGGCGATTGACCATGCCCAACTCCAGGGCGCGTTCGGCGGTCACGGGTTCGCCGGTGAGGACAAGCTCAAGCGCGATTTTAGGCCCGACCAGAAAAGGAAGGATGGTGGAGGCAAGCGGCGGAAAGACGCCGATGCTGATTTCCGGTTGAGCAAAGCGCGCTTTGGGAGTAGCAATAACGAGGTCTCCGAAAGCCGCGAGCTCCGCGCCGCCACCGATGGCCGGACCGTTCACGACGCAGATGACCGGCTTGCCGAGTTCGAGCATGCCGGCGAAAGTGGCGTGGAAGGCGTCGAGCATTTGGAAGACACGCTGGGACGTATATTCGCCGACGTCGATGCCGCCACAAAAGACTTTGCAGGCGGAATCGAGAACAATCAGCTTGATGTCGTCGCGCTCACCGGCGTAGCCGATGCCGTCGGCCATTTCCCGAAGCATGGCCTCGTTGAGAAGATTGTGCTCGGGGCGGTTGAGGGTCATACGGACGACGCCGCCGTCCGAACGCAGCTTCACGAATTTGAATTCTTCGGGCGTCCGCTTCGCGAGTGTAGAGAATTCTTGGTTGACCGGCTCGATCATTTACACACTCCTCGGGGGGGACCCTTTGCCCTTGGCGAAACGAAACGGGCGGTGCAAACACCAAATTCCATGCTAGCACGGCATAATCGAAGGGCCCGTATGAACGAAAAGGGCGGTGCGCAAAGAGTTCCAGTTGAAGAAAATCGGGAGGGGACGGAGATTCACGGTATGAAAAAACGGAACGCGCTTTCAAAACCGGGGAAGGCTGTGGCGGTTCAAATCGCGGAGCCGCTCGATGCGGAACGATTCCCGGCGCCGTCTTCCTGGGAACGAGCCGTGCCGCTGCGCTTCGACGCCGACTGGCAAGGGAAAAATGCGGACGCTCAGCGCGAGACCGAAGTGCGATTGTTGTGGACGACCGAGACTCTGTTTTTGCGGTTTCGGGCGAAATACCGGACCATCACGGTTTTCCCAGATGCCGAGCGGAACGGGAGAAGGGAGCAGCTTTGGGATCGCGATGTGGCCGAAGTGTTTCTGCAGCCGGATGCTTCGCGTCTCCGCCGATACAAAGAGTTTGAGGTGAGCCCCAACGGCTTCTGGATTGATCTCGACATCGCACCCGGCGAAAAACATGACCTGAAGAGCGGATTGCGCCGGCGCGTGGTCCGCAATGAAGCACCGAAGATATGGATCGCGGAGCTGGCCATACCCGTGCAGTGCCTGGTGGCACGCTTTGATCCCGCCGCGACGTGGCGGGTGAATTTCTACCGCGTCGAAGGACGGGAGGAACCGCGATTTTATTCGGCGTGGCGACCCACGGGCACGGGTGCGCCGAATTTCCATGTGCCGGAGGCTTTCGGGGAGTTGCTCTTCACCAGGGACGAGAGACAACGAAAGTAGCGGAACGCTTGCGCCTACCCGGGATTTGTACGGACCCTGGTGCGCCGCGCCGTTTTTGCCTATGCTCTTGCCGTGAAAACGTTCTCCCTCTCTTCTCAAGATCCTTTCCAGGAGAAACATTTCCTTCAAAGCTTTCTGTTTACGCTTGCTTGTCTATTGAGCTGGGTCGGCCCCGCGCGTGGCGCACCACCTCAACAAAACTCTCTCGACTCAACGGTAAGGGTAACGAAGATCGAGCCACCGAATTGGTGGCTAGGATTCACGCCGGAAGTGATGCTTCTGCTTTCCGGGCAGGACCTCGAGGCAACGCATGTGTCGTGCAATCTGCCGACGCTACGCGTTTCGCGCACACAGGCCACGGCGGGAGGGAAGTATCTCTTTGTTTGGCTGAAGATCGGCGCGGACACGAAGCCGGGAACGGTGGTTTGCCGGATTGCGGCGCCGAAGGGCAGGACTTCATTTGAGCTGCCGCTCGAAGCGCGTGCGCCGACGCTCAGAAGGTTTCAAGGGCTGTCGGCGGATGATGTCATTTACCTGATCATGCCGGACCGCTTCGCCAACGGCGATCCTACGAACGACGAGCCGGCGGACGCACCGGGATCGCACGATCGCACAAAACCGCGCGCGTATCACGGCGGTGACTTGCACGGAATTCAGAATCATTTGGGCTACCTGAAGGACCTTGGCGTAACGACTTTGTGGCTCACGCCGGTGGTGAAGAACGGCGCAGCGCAGGATTATCACGGGTACGGCGCTGTGGATCTGTATGCCATCGACCCGCACTTGGGTTCGTTGAAGGATTATCAGGACCTGGTCGTGGCAGCGCACAAAGAGAAAATGAAGATTTTCTTCGATGCCGTCCCAAACCACGTCGGGCCGCTCCATCCGTGGGTGGCAAGCCCGCCGCTGCCGGATTGGTTCCACGGCACGAAGCAGCATCACCTGGATTCGTCTTCGCCCCTGAAGGAAACCTTTTACGGCAAGCCGGACGGACAGGCACGGACCAGTGATAGGTTCGAATCTCTGATTGATCCTCACGCGCCCGCATGGATGAAACGAAATCTTACGGAAGGATGGTTCTTCGGGATCCTGCCGGACATGAACACCGAGAATCCCGTGGTTGCGGAATACCTCCTCGAGAATAGCTGGTGGTGGGCGGAAATTTCCGGGCTGGACGGCTACCGCGTGGATACCTTCCCGTACGTGGGCCGGAAATTTTGGGCTTATTGGCACGCGGGACTGCGACGCTTTTATCCGAATTTGACGACCATCGGCGAAGTGTTTCATCCCGACCCAACCGTGACTTCGTTTTTTGTTGGCGGAGCGCGCCGCTACGACGGAGTTGACAGCGGGCTCACGACGGTTTTTGACTTCCCCATGTTCTTCACGTTGCGGGACGTGCTCTTGCAGAATGCGCCGGTCGGCCGCATTGCGGACGTGCTACGACACGATGCTCCATATCCGCGCCCCGACTTGCTGGTGCCGTTTTTTGCGAATCATGATGTGCGGCGGTTTGCCAGCGCGGAGGGCAGTTCTCCCGCGAAGTTGAAGTTGGCCTTCGCTTTGACGCTGACCTTGCGTGGCATTCCGGAACTGTACTACGGCGACGAAATTGGCATGCCGGGAGGCGGCGATCCCGATAACCGGCGCGATTTTCCCGGAGGATGGACCGAGGACACGAACAACGCGTTCACAGAAGCCGGGCGAACTCGCGAACAGCAGGAGATTTTCTCGTACGTGCGGGAATTGTTGCGAATTCGCCGCGAGCATGAGGCGCTTCGCGGCGGACAGCTGTGGCATCTCGCCGCGGATGAGAGCTCCTATGTTTTTCTGCGCGCGTCGACGGAAGAGCGCCTGGTAGTGGCTTTCAACAATGCCGACCAGACGAGGGATTTGAACATTCCTTTGCAAGGAACACCTGTCGAGGATGCGGAGTCTATCTCGCTGCTGTGTGGCGGAGCGAAAGGGGCATTGGCGGCAGGCGAGTTACGCCTCTCCGTGCCAGCCGAATCCATTTCGATTTTTTCTGTGAATTGAGCAGACCGCCCTAACAATCAAAAGGCGAGGCGGACGCTCCAGTTCTTTAAGGCGTCCGGCACGGTGAGCGTGACGGTGTGCGTTTGGCTGTCGAAGCGCCAATCCCGGGTGACGCGCTCACCGATGCGAACCTCTTTTGGGGCATCGACAGCGCCATAGACCGTCAATGCCGTGCTGTTCCACCAGGGCTTATAGGCATTCCTTTCGATGCCGCTGGTAATCGTAAGGGCAGAGGGTGAAGCCGCGCAGGAGTAGCGGATGCGCAGGATTTCGCCTTTCTGGTACGCGAAGGTGTGGCCGTCATCTTCATAGAGCGAACCACTACAGTCTTCTCCGGGATAAACGCGCAACTCCAGAGGACCGGCCGGAGTTTCGCCGGTGTTCTGAACCACCGGCTGCATGGGAAGAATGGCCCCCGCTCGAACATAGAGGGGCATTTCAGGCAAGCGGGGACGCAACTGGATTCTCTCGCTCGGTTCATGCCTCGCGCCGCTCCAAAAGTCGTACCAACCGCCGGGCGGAAGCGCAATGTCTTCCGCATCCAGCATTTCTGTAGTCACCGGAGCGACAAACAAATCTCGGCCAAAAAGAAAATCGCGATCGTCACCATAGAATTCAGTTGCCTGCGGGTACTCGAGAAAAAGCGGGCGCATCAAAGGAATGCCTGTCCGCGCGGTTTCTTCGATGGCCGTATAGAGGTACGGCATCAGACGATAGCGCAGCTCAATATATTTCTTGCGAATGGCTTCGTGCTCCGGGCCGTGAACCCAGGGTTCCTGATCCGCGGTGCCCTTGGCGGTGTGATCGCGGTAGATAGGATTGAGCGCGCCGACTTCGAACCAGCGCGTCAACAAATCGGCAGGAGGAGAGCCGGCGAAGCCGCCGATGTCGTCACCGACCAAGGGCATTCCGGAGATTCCCATGCTCACGAGCATTGGCGTGCTCATCGTCAAGTGGTTCCAAGTGCTGCTGTTGTCGCCGGTCCAGGTGGCGGCATAGCGCTGGGCGCCGGGATAGGCCGCGCGAGTGAGAACGAAGGGGCGCTCCCCGGCTTGTAGTTTCAGCAAGCCCTCGTAGGTAGCGCGAGCGTTTTCCATGCCGTAAATGTTATGTGCGGCGCGATGGTCAACGGTAGTGCCGTCATCAAGGCGGTGGACGGTGTCGAGCGGCATGGTCTTGTCCGCGCGGAGAAAGACCGACGGCTCATTCATGTCGTTCCAGAATCCGGCGACGCCCATGGCGACAAAATCCTTGTAAAGGCTGCCCCACCAATTGCGCGCGCGGGTCAAAGTGAAATCCGGGAAGACACTGTCGCCGGGCCATACTTTGCCGACGAAAACGGACCCATCGGGGTTTTTCACGAAGACGTCGTTCCTCATGCCGGTATCGTACGGCGCGTAGCCATGGTTTGGGTCTTTCTTGATGTGCAGGTCGGTGATGACAATGGTGTGAAAACCCTGAGCGCGAAAATCGGAGATCATCTTTTCGAACGTGGGGAAGTACTCGCGATTGATGGTGAAGGGCGAATAGTCCTGCTGGTAATCGATGTCGAGGTAGATGACGTCAGCGGGAATTTTCTTTTCACGAAAAGTCTTGACAATCTCGCGGATGCGGGACTCGGGATAATAGCTGTAGCGGCATTGCTGGTAGCCGAGCGACCATAACGGCGGCAAGGGTGTGTGTCCGGTCAGCGCGGTGTATTCTTCCACGACTTTTTTGGGCTCGGGGCCGGCCATGAAGTAATAGTTCAACTCGCCGCCTTCGGCGCCAAAGGAAAAGTAGTCGCGTCCTTGCTTGCCAAAATCGAAAGAGCTTCGATACGGATTGTCGAAAAAAACGCCGTAAGCGGCGCCCTTGCGCAATCCGATGAAGAAAGGGATGGTCTTGTAGAGCGGGTCGGAGGATTCCTGCCAGCCAAATTCGTCGGTGTTCCAGTTGCTGAAGGTGCGGTTGCGGCGGTTCATCGGCCCGGCCTTGTCACCCAGAGCGTAGTAATTTTCATCGGCAGGCATTTGCTTCCAGACATGCACTTGCGGACCGTTCCAGGCCATGGGCAAGCCAGGCTCATCGGCGAGCAAAACTTTTCCGGAGAGGTCAGAAAAGGTAACCAGCAAGGGCGATTTGGTGACTAGCACACTGACGGCGCCAGCCGTCATCTTTACCTCATTCTGTCCATCGTGGATCTGGACAGGGCTGCCTATGGAGTTCACCGGCGTCTCGGCCAGGGCCCACGAGATATCCTTTGGAAAGTGTCCGTTGGGAGCGACTCGCACACGAATAATGCCGTTCGAAACCTGGGCAATTCGAACCTTGGCCTCGCCGGCCGTCAGCTCGGCGCCATCCTGGAGGCCCTCCTTAAATACCTCGACGCGCTCTACTTTGCCGAGGTGGTGCCAGCCCTGAGCAAACACACCCACGCTTGCTATACGGCAGAGCAACAGCCCCGTTGCCAGGCATCGAACCAGCGCTCTCATGTCCATCCTCGTTGTGTCAGGCGGCAAGCCATTGCTCGAAAAACGCAGACGCTTTCGCCCCTTCCATCCGCCGCCTTATGGCATCCATGACTCGACAGCGGACAGAACCACTGCGCTCATAGAAACCAAGCCAATAAGGCAGGTGGAGCTCGCAGGGGACTCGGGTGATCTCTATCCGCGGATCACGCAACTTGAAGAACCCCTGCTGGAAGATCACACGCAAGACTTTGTCGCGCAGCAGCCCCGCCGCGCGCTCCTCGCTCAACGCCGCCCCGAGCAGATTGCGGCTAGGGCGAGTCAGGAGTTCCCCCTCGCCCGGGATTTGCGGGAATTCGAACAAGTCCAAAGAGCCGTCCACGGCATCCATGGCCAACAGACGCGGCGGCATGGCCGTGCATTTGACGCAAAACAGGAAATAGGGCACGTAAACGTCCGCGATTCGCCGCAAAGGGCCGCTGCGGATTCGCCAATAGAGCGCGGAAGCCCCGGCCGAGGAAAAAGCGCGCAGGGCTTCTTCCTGAGTGACATTGGGCTGTAGGATCCGGATGGGGTTTGCACACATGGTGGTCCTAGCAACGGCTCCTAACGGAAGTAAATCCACAGACCGACGACGGTGCCGAGTAACAACAGGCTAAAGGCGATATTGATGCCATGCTCGAGCGGCGTTTCCTTCGCGGGCTTGCGCATCGGCGGGCTGCCCACGGCGACGGTCTCGATCTTATCGTCTACGGTTGCGAAGGTCAGACCGGCGAGCTTCTTGCGGTCGGGTGCAGGACGCAACAGGCTGACGCCAACGAGCACAACGGAGCAAACCACGAACATGAAGATGGCGTAGTGCAGGAAATTCATGTCAATGCACCAGCGCGCAATCCGAGATTCGAAACGATGAGCGCCGGCACGGTCAGCAAGTTCCAGGATGAAACGCGCGGCGCCCAAACCAAAACCGGAAAGCAAGGAGGTGATGGCGCCGGCACCGTTTAGACGCGGCCATAGGATTCCCAGCACAAAACACGCCGCAATGGGCGGGCTGATGTACGCCTGAACGCTCTGCAAGTAAATGTAGAGCTGGCTGCTGATGTAATGAATGAACGGAACCCAGAGCAGGCCAAGCACGACCATAATGCCTGTGGCAATACGGCCGAAATTGACGAGCTCACGCTCTGAAACCTGAGGACGGAGCTTCTTGTAGAAGTCCAGCGTGACAAGAGTGGAAGCAGAATTGAAAACGGAACTCATCGCACCCATGACCGCGGCGAGCAGTGCGGCCATGACCAGCCCGACCAGCCCGACGGGCAGGAGGTTAAGGACAAGCGTCGGATAGGCAAAATCAGGCGATTTCAACTGGTCGCGAAACAGCGCTTTGGCAATGATCCCGGGAAGGACGAGCATGAAGACCGGCAGGATTTTGAGGAAGCCAGCGAAAATCGTTCCCGCTTTCGCGTGGCCTTCATCGCGCGCGGAGAGCACGCGCTGGACGATGACCTGGTCGGTGCACCAATACCAAATGCCAAGGATCGGAGCGCCAAAGAAAATGCCGGTCCAGGGGAAGTTGGGATCCGAGGCGGGCTTGATCATATGGAAGTAATCAGGCGGCACCATCGTGCGCAGGTGCGCCAGGCCGCCGACGCGTATTAGCCCGATGACCGTCAACGCGACCGCGCCGGTAATGAGAATCAACGTCTGGACCGTGTCGGTGTAAATGACCGCCGCCAGTCCTCCCGCGACGGTATAGATGCCGGTAGCGATGACGAGAACGACGGCCGTCTCCCACAATTTCCAACCTGCGACGCGTTCCAGGACGACGCTTGCAGCATAAAGCTGTACGGAAATTTTGGTAAAGATGTACGCGATAATGGACATGCCCGCGAGATAAACGGCGGACTGGCGGTTGAAGCGGCGCTCTAAAAACTCCGGCATGGTGAAGACGTTGCTGCGCAGATAGAACGGCACGAACACCCAGCCGAGCATCAGCAGAATGAGGCATGCCAGCCACTCAAAATGGCCAACCGCAAGGCCGGAAGATGCGCCCGTGCCGGACAGTCCGATGAAATGCTCGGTGGAAATGTTCGAAACGAACAAGGACGCGCCAATGAAGAACCAGCCTACATTGCGACCTGCAAGAAAATAGTCTTCCGAGGTCCGCTCGCGCCGCGCAAAATACATGCCAATGCCGAACACCAGCGCGAAATAAAACCCAATGATGACGATATCCGGAGTTGCCAGTGCCCGGTGACTACTCTCGACCAGTGAAGCGTAGAGCATCTACTCCTCCTTCGTAGCGGAGCAACCATGCTCAAGCGGCGCGAAGAATTGTGAAGGCGAAGTCTATAACAGGCGCAGCAAAGCCTCAACGGTGTTTAGGGTGCCGCCGCAAGGAGAAGGAACTTTGGGCAACCTGCAGCAAGGCAGCCTCGTGACCCGCGTGGGAAGGCCAGACGTTAATCGATGGCCGAGCTCTCTGGTTGACAATCGGGTAAAGCCTTTAATCTCCATAGGGAGAATGTTGGGAAGCGCCACAAAGAGTCGCTGTCCATCACGCCCGATCATAAAACAGCGCGGTTAAACGCAGAAGGCGCGTTCTGACGGAACCCAAGGATAAAAAAAGGACAAGATCAGGAAAAACCCTGATTCCCTTATCCGGCTCAGTGTGATACTTTGTGCCCTCGGTTTAAAGAGCAAAAAGAAGTTTTGGTTTTGCCAGCGAGCATGATCTTCCCCGGCCCGCGGCACACCGCTCGTCTCCACTAGACGCGACAGTGCGGAAAAGGATGATTCCGCACATTTTCTTCGACCTGCTTATCCTCATCCGAGCGGCGTTCGAATTAAAAGCTACGAGGCCCTTTTGTCGGTCCATCTCTCGTAAACTTTGTCCGACAGCCTGTAAGAAGAGCGCCGACACTCCTTTGCCGATACTCCTACTGAATGACCCCACGAGAACCGGGCTTTTGCCAAATGCATTTGCCATGAAGGCGCTGAAACCCGAGATCTTGGAACCGCGGCGTGCCTTGAGGGGTCGCCGTGTTCGGGAGCTTTTCGAGGCCTAGGCGGCCCGAGGGCGTCCGCTTCTTGCGACCCGGCGCCGCCTTCGGCGACGCCGAGAAATTCGGCGTATTGTCTCCATCGCTACGGCCTGCGCGTTGCCGTCCACCGGCCATCGGCTTTGCCTTCTACCTTCACACGGCCGCCAGCGGATTCGCCATCAAACCAACCCGCGAGCGTGGCCACGGCGGGCGTTGTCGCATCTTTGCTGTCGGTTGGCCACTCTGCGTTGAAGCTAAGCTCAACATAACCGTTGCGCCACGTTCCTGTAACGGAGCGATTCTTACCTAGCTCACCGGACCAAGTTCCGGTGACTTTATTGGCATCGCGTGCGAGCTGGAGCGTACCGTCAAACGGCCCGGCATCGCTAGAACACTTCACTTGCCACGCGCCGGTGGCGTCCGAGCCATTCTTTACAGGCAGCGGAGTCGAGTTGCTGATGCGGAGATTGGAGAAGTACGCCTCCTCGCCCTGGTAACCCCACAGCGCGACGCCGCCGCGCAAATCCTCACCCTTCAGTCCATCCACGATGAGGTCGGGCTGCTCCGACCCGTTTAGATAGATCTTGGCTACGCGGCCCTTGACCTCAATCTTGACCTTCGTCCAAGTCTCTGTCTGCAACTCCGCGTGGGACTCGTAAACCCAAGGCCATTCGCGGCGAAGTTTGTACCAGCCGAAGTCCGGCTCGGACGTGTATTGGACGACATGATTGCGCATGGCTTGATCCTCTGCGTGGGAGTTTCCCGGCCGCAGGTAGAAGAGTTCGTAGCGTGAAGCGTCTGGCCGCGCGCGGAAGGCGATGCCGACAAAGCCCGGCATTCGCACGCCCGGCGGAGTGGTAATTTTTAGGGCGATGTCGGCCTCGATGGTGCCATCCTGAAAGTCGCTTCCACGCAGGAGGGCGAAACCGTCTTTTGTCACGTCCTTTGTGAGGCGGACGGCCTTGCGTCCTTTGTATTCGACGGCTTCGGCTTTGACGTTGAGCAACACCAGATCCTGGGTGTCGCTCAGCGCGAACGTTTGATCGTTGGATTTGGCCGGGCTGAAGCCGGCGCACGCGACTACGATCGCGGCAGCCTGCAGTACTCGGTTCGCTAGCCATATGATTCGAGACATATGCTTCCCCCTTCTCAACGTAAAATGCGGAAGACATCGTTCCGCACACGTTGCTCTGCTTCCTTAGACGTCGACGAGGAACTTTGGCGTGCTGTGGTGACGCCAAACGCTTTGGCGGTAATTCGTGCCGAACGCGACCAGTGGATCGACACGCGCCGCCCCTCGAGTTGGAATCCAGCACGCCGTTGCTGCCGTCAACGTCAACAGCAACGTGGTAGCCGCAATGGCCGAGGGCTCGTAGGCCGAGACCCCGACGAGCTCATCGCTGGGGACTTTGAGTTTCAACAGTCGGTGTGGCTTGAGGCGAGCCGACGTTTGCACGTTATGTGAAGCGGCGCCGACAGTCTGTGCATCAGGGTCCGAAGCGTCTGCTAGGCTGATTTCATCATTGGATCACATGCTTTGGCGCAGGCTGATCGTTTTATGACGCTCGATCCGAAGCGGTATCAGCGGGATTTTCCAGAACTGAAGCGCATATAGTCTACCTTCCGTGACTTCGCCCGGTCGCCTACGTCAGAATTTTGCGACTCATTGCAAAAACTTTCTTCCCAAAAATGTACGTGGCAAACCGCGGCTGGGAAGAACACCTCTCTTGGCCAAGGACGCACTTGTTCTAGAATTGGGTGGCGGAGAGAAGAATGGCCAACGACGTTTCGATAAGGCGCTATTTGGCACTCGGGGGTCTTCTTCTCGAACTGGTTGTTTGTCCGACCCTACCGGGCCAGGCGACGAAATCTCCCTCCGCGATTTCCGTTCCAAGCGAAGTCACCTCGTGGTTTAAGAGCGCTGCAATACCTCTGGACAGCACGAGTCCCGAGAGCGGACTGGGCGACCTGCGCCGGATGGAGTCAACCATTGGGGATGCGCGCATCGTCGCCATGGGAGAGGAGACGCATGGCACTCGGGAATTCTTCCAACTGAAGCACCGCATGCTGGAGTTTCTCGTCGAAAAAAAAGGCTTCACGGTTTTCGGAATGGAGGCGAACTGGCCGGAATCCTTGGCGATCAACGATTATGTGTTGAACGGTACCGGTGATGCTGAGGAGGCGCTTGACAGTTTCCATTTCTGGACTTGGAACACGGAAGAAGTGCTGAACATGATCCGCTGGATGCGCAAGTACAACCAAGATCCGAAGCACACGAACAAGGTAAAGTTTTTGGGGTTCGACATGCAGGTGGCGTACGTGGCAGTGAGAAATGCAGAGAGGTACCTGGAAAAGGTTGACCCCGGAGAAGCCAAAGTGGCCTCGAGGGTACTTGCTCCCTTGAGTGACGCTGAGCGGGAACGCGAATCTGCAGGAAGATCGAGGTACTTCTGGCAGAGAACCGAGCAGAGGATTGAATCCCTGTTGGCGTGGCTTGAGCACCGGAAGAAAGTATACGTGGAGGCATCCTCGCTGGAAGAGTGGACATTGGCTCGACACAATCTTGAGATCGTGCGACAGGCTGTGGAAATGCACTCAGTGGACCGGTCGGGCAATTTTTCGCCTCGCGATCAGGCAATGGCGGCGAACGTAAAATGGATTCTTGAGCAGGAGGGACCGGAGTCAAAAATCATGCTATGGGCACACAACGGACATGTGTCGACGGCGCCGCTCGGAGACGGCGAGTCCATGGGCGCGATCCTCCGGAAGACTTATGGAGAGAAAATGGTGGTGTGTGGATTTTCTTTTGACCAGGGTTCTTTTCAAGCGCTCCAGAGAGGCAAAGGATTGCAGCAATTCACGGTAGGTCCAGCAATTCCCGGTTCGCTGGATGCGGCCCTGGCAGCCGCGGGAATCCCCCTGTTTGCCGTTGATCTGCGCGGCGCGCCATCGAGTGGGGCGGTCGCACAGTGGTTGAATACTCCACAACCGATGAGAAGCATCGGGGCGATTTACAGTGGTGATACCCCCGACGCATATTTCGGTCTAGTGTCTCCGCACAGCTTTGACGTGATCTTTTTCGTCGAGCGGACAACGGCGGCGCACGAGAATCCAAAGCACTCGGAAATTGAACTTCGTGGAGGGCCGTGATGGGAGAAAGGGAGCCCCGCTCATGGAGGACGACAACAGGCGAAACGCTTGGTGCTGAAATTGGCCTCGATGTTGCACCCAATGCACGCTGCTAAGGAAAGTGAGCGCATAGGATCTGCTTGGTGAGCCACAGAGTCTGAATCGGAAATCCAGACTGAGCTATAGAAGGCAAAAAGCAACATCTTCGGCTTGCTGCCGAATGTTAATCGGCCAGAATTCGCTTCGAAAAAATGTAAGTGATAGGAAAGAAACACGTTGGCTCCCCGGGCAAGATTCGAACCAACAATCCTTCGGTTAACAGCCGCGGGTGAAAATCATTAAGTCGTTGCTTTGGCGTCACATACAAAGTTCGGATCACGTCGGAATTGGCCAACTGGCCAACCTACGTGGGACTATTTTCGGCTCCCTGCACATTTCCCGGCCATCAACACTGAACCCGCGTCGCTGATACCATGCGGATAGTTCTTCATAGTCGAGTCTGCCGCCGTGTGGGGGTTGGATGTCACCCCTGATTTCAACTCCGAACTCGTCGGCCAGCGTGCAGAACCAGTCCAGTGCCTTGCTGCCGTAGCCGTTGCCTTCCTGCGTGGACCAGATATTTTCAAGCCAGATGTAGCCATCTTTTCTTGCCACCCAACACCAAACGACTGGAACGTCTGAGACGCAGAACATGCTGCAAGCTCTGTCAGACGAGTGCGGCGCAGTTTGCCTCCAAAACTCGCGCATGAAACTCTTTAGGAGCTTGGGTGATCGGTTCAAGAATGGATTCTTCCTTGTCAATTGCCACTATTTTCTGATGCAATTTATTCCATGCCGAGCAAGACATTCGTACTTGGCGCTGGATTCTCCGCCGATGCCGGGTTCCCTCTTGTTCGCACGCTAAGTAACGACCTCGTTTCCTGGATTGAGGCCGAACAACATCCCTCCGCGAAGCCTCATCTCACGCCCAATATCCACGGCTATCCTCAAGGGCAATTCTACGCGGGATGGGACACGGTTGATCCGGGACGTTCGATGGGGTTCGAGGAACTGATGATGGCAGTCCGCGACCAACTAGCAGCTACCTCTGACCAGGACCCCTGCTACAACTTTGAGCGCATTATGCGGGATGCCTGCGGACGACTACTGTGGAACCGGCAACGCGCGCTTGGCCGCTTGCCTAGTTCCTACGAGAATTTTGCGTCTTGGTTTCACGAGCATCATTTGTACGGACAGACAAACGCAGTTGTCTGCTTCAATTGGGACCTGCTGATTGAAAAGACGCTCACAGACGCGAAGGTTGGCTGGCTTTATACAGCACAGTCGCCTTGGGTTCCGATCTTGAAGCCCCACGGGTCAATCAATTGGAGCGACTATCCCGAAAGGGGACTTCGGGCAGAACGCGAATGGCAACGAATCTCACAGCAGAGTACCTGCCGCTATTTGTCTGATGATCCGTTCTCCGATCCGTTTGAGAATGGCGTAAACCAACGTCTGCGAAAGCTGTTTCTTCCCGGTGATCCAGAGGATCATGGTGGGGCGCGCTTGATTTGGGCTGAAGCCGAAACAGCAATACATGAGCGCGACATGGTTATGTTCATTGGTTATTCGCTACCCCCCGATATGATTCGTTCTCGACTAAATTCTTCCAACGTGTGACTGCTGGCAAACAAATTGAAGTGTATGCACGCTCCGATGAAACTGTTAAACATTACCTTCAAATATTAGGCCACATCTCGACGACTGAGGCGCTTGCGTTTGCCGAATGTCCGTATGCCCGACCGTTCGCGCATACCGCCAGCCACGTCGGAACGCGCTAAACAGTGTTGATGTTTTTATGAGGAGGTCCAATGCCGCGACGCCGGCTGTTCGTTTTGGTAGGCGGTCTTCTGTTTTTCTGTGCGGTATAGTGCCTCGGACAGCAGTAAACGAGGCAATTGATTCAGAATGCAGCTTAGCCATTGGGCCTCGTGTAAGCGAGCTGATGGTTGGAGCCGCCTGGCTACCAACATCAGTCAACTCGCTTCACGCACTATCGAATCTCTAACTTGAGACTGGCCGAAAGTGCTGGTCCTCAGCGCGTTCGTGCGCCGTCATTCCCGGAGCCACCGGATGTAAAGGCCAGAGGAATCCACAAGGAAGCCCGTTCCAAAAATTTCAGGAAAGTGGGGCGGGATACTCGAACCTACGCTCAGCCGATTCACGAAGCTATGCACAGATGGACTGCTGTCCGAAAATAACTTTGTTAGGTCCATTGTCCGAATGTGAAGACGCCGACGAATCGTCCCGTTAGGAGACGGCGCATGAAAGAAGTCACTGGCTTTTAGCCGCGCGCTGCTAGGCTGACTGCGTTTTTCTTCTGCTTAGATTTATACATCTCTTCATCTGCGGCCTTTAGAATTTCCTCCGCCGAGCCATAGACCTTCTCTGCGGCAACAATCACTCCGATGCTCGCGGTCACTGGAACGGAGCCACCAACGTTCTGGAGTTCGATGGCTTTACGAATTCTCTCTGCCGTCGCCGCCGCTTCGGATTCATTGACGTTCGGCAGGACAACCATGAACTCGTCTCCGCTGGCGTAGCGGTATAGTCGGCCCTTGTGCAGCACGACAGACCCGATGATGCGCGCAACTTCCTCAAGACACTTGTCACCCGCATCGTGGCCCTTCGTGTCGTTTACGGTCTTAAAATTGTCCTGGTCGATGAAGATTACGCCTATTTGCCCAGGCAAAAGTAGCAAGCAGATTGAGGTCGGTCAGAAGGTCATCTTTCTTCGGCAGTTCTTTAAGAGCCGCGACCTCGGTAGCGGAGAAGGATTGTTGGCGCGGCGCTCCAAGGGCAACTCGTCTGCGCCAAACATTCCAGTCGCCGAGAACATCATCGTGGTAATGCGCTGCGGTTGATCGCACATTATCGGCTCCAAAAGCGTGCGGACTTCCCGCCCGATGAGCACGCTCCCGGATGCTATTTCCCATCTGCTGGATTCCACTCTCGTATACGTCCTCGGCGGCCTTCCAAATCTCTTGGAGTTCATCTTGCGAAGGCTTTGCGCCAGCGTGTTCAAACGCCTCTTGAAACGAGACCAGCCGGGCCTTCATCTGACTGCCGACCAGCGCGGCGTCAATCTCAATTGTCTTTCCGAAGGCAATTCCACTGAAGCTTTGGCTCAATCCGCGCTGCGCCATTTGCTTAGCGGCCTCGGTAGTCTCTTCCTTGTGCTTCTCTCTCGCGTCGTGCAACGCTTTGATGTAGAGGGCGTCCGCGTATTCTTGAACGGATTTTTCCATATCGCATTATAAGCCCTCACCTTGGATGGGTACTACTGAGCGGAGCAGCTTGCAGAACGCACGGAGTTCGTTGGTCAACAAACTGCCGCCCGACCCAGTGAAAAATGCAAGTCCTCGGTTAGCGATTCGCCATTCGGTTGGCACGCCCGGATGAGCTTCGTAGTTTTGGAATGCGCACAGGGCTCAACGGTGACGAATTGGCGAGCACAAGCCGCCTGATGCCGCGGGCCGCTCTTTACAATATGTCGGCAGTTGTATATAATTATCGACGTTTAGTAAACAACTCGTGTCTAATGGTCGTATCGACGACGTGGTTAGGCTCGTCAAGAGAGCGGGAATACTCCGTCCACGAGACCTCGAATCGCACGGCATTCCTAGGCTATATCTTCGCATGGCTGCTGACGAAGGCGCGATCATGCGCGTGGGCCGGGGCCTCTATGTCGCTCGTGGTGCGCGTCCAACTGAGCATCACAGTCTCGCACAAGCCTCTAAGCGCGTTCCTCATGGCGTCGTTTGTCTCCTCTCCGCACTCCGATTTCACGACCTCACAACGCAGTCGCCCTTCCAGGTGTGGCTTGCAATCAGCGCCAAGGCTCGACTTCCGAAGACCGACAATCCGCCGCTGCGCATAGTTCGATTCTCACAAAGAATGCTCGCTTACGGACTTCAAGAACACCGCATCGAAGGTGTTAGTGTCCGCATCTTCTCTCCGGCAAAAACAGTGGCAGATTGCTTCCGATACCGAAATAAGATCGGCCTCGACGTTGCACTTGAAGCCCTTCGCGAATGCATACGCAAGCGCCGAGCGACATCGGACGAACTCTGGCAAGCCGCCAAGGTATGTCGTGTGGCAAACGTAATGCGCCCATATCTGGAGTCGCTTTCGTGAGCCGGGAGAAACCCAGAAATCTTGCCGCCTCGGTTCGTCAACGGCTCTTTAGTCTGGCCCAAGAAAGACGCGAGGACTTCGGCTTGGTTCTAACGCGGTATGGCCTGGAACGCTTTCTGTATCGCCTGGCACAGTCACAATATCGGGACCAATTCATCCTGAAAGGCGCGCTACTCTTCGAACTTTGGACGCATCGCCCGTATCGCTCAACTCGCGATCTTGATCTCGAAGGGCAGGGCGAAGATAGCATCACGCGAATCAAACGGCTATTTATTGAAATCATGGGCCAAGCCGTCGAGGACGACGGATTGATTTTCGATCCCCAATCCCTCCGCGTCGCGAGAATTAAGGAGGAGCAAGAATACGAGGGCATCCGCGCCAATCTTGTGGCTCGCTTGGAACGTGCCAGAATCCACATGCAGGTTGATATCGGGTTCGGCGACGTGATCGTGCCGCCGCCGAAAGAAATTCAGTACCCGGCGCTACTGAATTTCCCGAGCCCGCGCCTACGAGCGTACTCACGAGAAACAGTCGTCGCGGAAAAACTCGAAGCTCTCGTGAAATTGGGGATAGCCAACACGCGTATGAAAGATTTCTACGACTTGTGGAGACTCTCGCGGAGCTTCGATTTTGACGGCATGCTGTTGACTGAAGCAATCAAGTCAACTTTCGAGCGGAGAGGAACCGAAGTACCAGCAGGCACGCCGCTGGCTCTAACGGACGAATTCTCACGCGATACCCAGAAATCTCGACAGTGGCAAGCCTTTCTTAAAAAGAGCGGCCTTGAGCATGACCAGGCTACCCTTGATGCCGTCGCCGCCGACCTTGCGAGATTCCTGATCGCGCCCCTGCAAGCGGTAACCACAGCGCAGCCCTTCCCGATGACTTGGCCCAAAGGCGGTTCGTGGTCTTCGAAGAAAAAAGCTATTTAGTGAGCCGCAACCTGCGACCATGAGCTAGTCACAGATTGCGACCACCTAGCTAGATGTGTTTGCATTAGAAACAGCCCAGTGGCAGCTGAATGTGCTCTATAAGTTCCCAAGTTCAGCAACACCAGCTTGCCATTTCGCGTTAAGTTGTCTGTGCCTTAATTAGCTGATTATCATCTGCTCTGCAAGCAGCCGTACGGTAACCGTGCAAAAGCTCTGCTCGTTCGCAATCCTCTGGTGCTGCACTAGGCAGTCGTGGCTGGCCTTCAAATGTCGAGGCAGTGGATAGAAATAAACTCGTACGAGAGATTCTTGGTGACAGGGCAGCGTTCTAACCAACTGAACTACGTCCCCAACCGTGGAATCAACAACTTAGCCTAAAACCCTGCAAATAAAGCCTTTGCAAGTTTCGCATACAGCGCACGTTTCGCTTACGGCGCATACGGTAGCAGCTGTCCCTGCCAAATCCGCTAATAAACCGCCAATAAGAATTCGTGTGCCCATGCGAGATTTATCCTAACGCAGATGTTGCTAGAGGCGAAGCTGAGTCCGATGAATCCTCTGCAATTCAGACAGTGGAGTGGGGGCGGGAGAAAGAGTGAAGGAGAAGAGGCTGAAGCGAGCAGATTGTTTAAAAAGGAAGGAAGTGCTACTGCCTAGCTAGGCGACCGATTCAGTGGGCAGAAGGAAGAGATTCTTTATCGATGCCGTCTCTGGGAAGAGAGAAACGCCTACGGTTGCTGCTTGGCGCAGCGGTCTTCAGCCGATAGGAGTGGGATTGCATCTCTACCTTGGATGCTGCCAGCCAGGTGCATGCTACGGAGCGCGAGCATGATCGAGTTGATGGGCCAGGCCGCGACGTAGCTTTTGCGTTTTGGTCAATATTTTCCGGCGAGCCGTTTCGCTGAGCGTCAGCAGCAGCTCCTGGTAGTGCAGCGGACTCAGCCGCGCAACATAGTTCTGGTAGTAGATCAAAATCACCGTCAGCGTGGCCCGCAGCTGCGCCAAGGCATGCGGACGGCTTCGCGGACGCAGTTCTGGGCGACCGATGCGCAGCCAATACCACTGCAACAAGCTGTACAACAACAAGACAAAAACCACCTGATTGACCACCAAAGAAAACGCCCGCGAGGAAAATCTCTCCAGATCCGAAAAGCACTTCAGCTGTCGATGTCGTTCTTCAATGCTAGTGCGCAGGCGATACAGATCGCGCGTCTCCACTGCATGGGTGATCCTAGCGGTATCGAGCAGCACCCAGTATTCGTAACGACCATCACTATAGATCTCACGATTGACCACTGCGTGGAGTGCCACCGGGCAGGTCGTGAACGTCTGCAGGTCCGCGACCGCGGCCACTTCACTGCGAAGATATTGGACCGGCGTCAGTCCGGTAGTTTTCGCGTCCTGCGCCGCTGCGGCCTTCTTCTTGGCTAAGGTGCGTTGTCTAGCCTCTTCGCGTTTCCGAATTCGTTCCGGCCGGTGCAGCGGAACCCCACGAACGGCCGATTCGGGAGCCGGCACCACCTCAAA
>Ga0209158_1000390_pt1 | contig 33488 bp, 32 predicted proteins | sample GraSoiAngelo_140_FD_185897 | JGI IMG/M metagenome (GOLD analysis project Ga0209158, IMG submission 185897) | Grasslands soil microbial communities from the Angelo Coastal Reserve, California, USA - 14_0929_12_30cm (SPAdes) (version 2) | ecosystem: Environmental > Terrestrial > Soil > Grasslands ...
GGCGCTGTCGTTTGAATGGCGGATCCATTCCCAGGCGCTGGCATTCGGGCGCAGCACGAATACGCCGTGCCCATACGTCCCCACCCAGATCGCGCTGTCCGGACCGCGGGCCAAGGCAAGAACATGAACGCCCCAGCCCGACGAGTCGGGCAGGGGCGGGATCGATTGCGCAGGAGCAGCAGTCGCCGCCAGAACTACGAGACCCACACCCCACATCCCACGCATTTCAGCCTCTCGGCGCGTACACCGTGGGCACCAACCGAATCTCCGTCACATCCACCTTCGGCGGTCGCGTCACCGCCCATACCACCGCTTCCGCCACATCTTCGGCGCGCAGCATGTCCTTGCGCTTGGTGAACCCGGGCTTGGAGTCGGGATCCACAGCGTCCCAGATGTCCGTGTCCACCGGGCCTGGCGACACCAGCGTCGTGCGCACCCCCGACTTCGCCGTCTCGGTCCGGATCACTTCGTGCATCCCGCGCATCCCGAACTTGCTCGCGGCGTAAGCGGTCGAGCCGGAAAACGCGACGTGGTCCGAGATCGAGCCGATGGTCACGAGGTGCCCGCTGCCGCGCTCCACCATCGCCGGGACGAACGCGCGAGCCACGAGAAACGGGCCGGTGAGGTTCGCCGCGATCAGCTCGGAGAAGTCCTTGGGGGACGTCTCCTCGAGCCGCTTGATGAAGAACGTCCCCGCGTTGTTGACCACCACGTCCGGGACGCCGAGCTCGCCGCGCACCCGGGTCACGGCGCGCTCGACCTGGGTCGGGTCGCTCACGTCACAGCGGAGATCGGTCTGGCGGTCCGCCGAGCCGTCGGTGAGCGAGCGGGCGAGCCGCACGACGTGGAAGCCCGCCGCCCGCAGCTCGTCGGCCACCGCGAGGCCGATGCCGCGCGAGGCGCCGGTGACGACCGCGAGCGTCACTCGAGCCAGCGGCCGCCGTGCACCAGGCGCAGGAACTCGTCGCGCGTCTTGCCGTCGTCGCGGAACGCGCCGCGCAAGGCGCTCGTGACCGTCTTGGAGTTCTGCTTCTCCACCCCGCGCATCATCATGCACAGGTGGTAGGCTTCGATCACCACGCCGACACCGAGGGGCTTCAACACCCGGCACAACGCGTCGGCGATCTGGTCGGTCAGACGCTCCTGCACCTGGAGCCGGCGCGCGAACACTTCCACGACCCGCGGGATCTTGGACAGCCCCACGATCTTGCCGTTAGGCAGGTACGCCACGTGCGCCTTGCCGAAGAACGGCAGCAGGTGGTGCTCGCACAGGGAGTAGATCTCGATATCGCGCACGCAGATCATGCTCTCGTGCTTCTCGGTGAAGATCGCGTCGCCGATCACGTCCTCGACCGCCATCTGGTAGCCGCGGGTCAGCCATTTGAGCGACGCCTCGACGCGCGCGGGCGTCTCCCGCAGCCCCTCGCGTTTGGGGTCCTCGCCCAGCTGCTCGAGCATCCCGCGCACCAGCTGCTGGAAGGGGTCGGTGGGCGCCACGTGCTCCTCGTGGAAGCTGTGCAGGCTCGCCGATTTCATCTCATCGCGTCCCATCAGTCACGCCCCGTCGTAGTCCACGTAATTACGCTCCGTCTCCCACAGCCGGATGTGGGCGAGCCGGGCCGGCTTGACGGCCGGCTCCAGCACCCGCCAGCACACCACCGCGATGTTCTCCGCCGTGGGATTCAGGTCGCGGAACCACGGGACGTCGAGATTCAGGTTCTTGTGATCCAGGTGCCGCACCAGGCACTCGGTGACGATCTCCTTGAGCCGCTGGATGTCCATGACGTAGCCGGTCGCCGGGTCGATCTCGCCGTCGACGGAGACCTCGAGGTCGTAGTTGTGCCCGTGGAAGTTGGGGTTGTTGCACACTCCGAACACGCGGGCGTTCTCGTCCTCGCTCCACCGCGGGTTGCCGAGCCGGTGGGCGGCGTTGAAGTGCACGCGACGGGTGACGACGCAGCGCGGCATGGCTAGATTGGGCTCCTCCGTGCGACTGCTAAAGGTACTCGCGGCCGTGTCCCAGGCGGGAGCCTCCGCGCTCTCGGCCCTGTGGACCTTCCCCAGCATTCTCGTCTCGGCGTTCCTCGTTGCCTGGGGCGCGGAAGCCGCGCAGTTCCTGATCTCCCAGGGCCTGGCGCTCGCCCTGCTGGCGTGGCTGCAGACGCTCCCCGAGTTCGCCGTCGAGGCGGTGATCGCCTGGGAGGCGGGCAAGGATCCGGCGCGCGCGCACCTGGCCATCGCGAACCTCACCGGCGCCATCCGCCTGCTGCTGGGCCTCGGCTGGCCGATGATCTACTTCGTATTCGCCGTCTCGGGCCGCAAGACCGCCCGTGAGCGGCTGCCCGCCATCAAGCTCGACAAGGAGCACGCCGTCGAGGTGATCGGGCTCATTCCGCCGCTGCTCTACTTCCTGGTCATTCTCGCCAAGCGCAGCTTCGGGTGGGTGGACGCGGTGGTGCTGCTCGGGTTGTACGTGGCGTATCTCTGGGTGCTGTTCAAGAACCCGCCGCACGACGCGGAGAAGGTGAGCTCCGCGCCGGCCGTGTCCCGCTGGGCGTACCGTCAACGTGGGTGGCGGCGCCCGGCGGCGATCATCGGCCTGTTCACCGTCGGCGGCGCCCTGCTCTACGTGACGGCCCACCCCTTCCTCGAGTCGATGCTCGCCGTCGCCGGGGTCGTTGGGGTGAGCCAGTTCGTGCTGGTGCAGTGGGTGGCGCCGTTTCTCTCCGAGTTCCCCGAGAAAGTTTCGGCGTTCTACTGGGCGCGGCGCGTCACCCACGCGCCGATGGCGCTGATGAACCTGGTGTCGAGCAACATCAACCAGTGGACGGTGCTCGCGGCGATGATCCCGCTGGTGTACGGCTATTCGCACCTGCGGCATTTCGGCGCGTGGAGCGATTTCCACTTCGACGACGCGCAGCAGCTCGAGATCCTGCTCACCCTGCTCCAGACCGGGCTCGCGATGCTGCTGCTCTTCAAGATGGAGTTCGAGTGGCTCGATGCGACGATCATCGTCGTGCTGTGGCTGGTGCAGTTCCTGCGGCCGTCGCTGCGCGAGGAGGTGGCGGTGGCGTACGGGCTGTGGATGGTGATCCTGGTGGTGGGCTACGTGGTGGGAGGAAGACCGCTGCTGGCGCCGAAACTGTTCTGGGAGACCATCCGGCGTCCCAGAAACACGATCGGCCGGATCACGTCGTAGACGCGGCCGGCCGGTCGGGCGCAACAGGAACGGAGAGGATTATTGAAGCCCGTGTCGTACGCTTGGTCCCTCACCGTGACTTCGGTCTTCCCCACGAGGGGGCCTGACTTCCGCCCCAGTATCCGGGCCCACGATCGAGCCTGTTGGCTCAATAATTATGCTCTCCGTCCCTGGACTCAAAGTACGTCGTCCAGCAGAGGCGTCAAGCCAGGTCGTCAAGCGGGAACCGTCGAGCGAGAACCGTAGGAGGGAACCGTGAATCTTACCGTGCTTTTCGGGATCGTTTCGCTGGTCGTGTGGGTGGTGCTGGCGTTCGTGGTGGCGGTGCCCGCGGGGTGGGTGCACCTGTTCTACGCGGCGGCGGTCGTGTTGTTCGCACGGCGGGTGATTGGGGGCCCCGGAGTTCCGGTCGTGACTGGCGGCCGCCCACCCCGGGCCATACACTAGCGCCAATGCCGGAAGTCAAACGCTGGGACCCTGCCCTCGGGCCCCTGCAGCTCAGCACCCTGCGTCGCGCTCTCGAGGCGGAGGGCATGGTCACCGCCTGGTGGTCCGACGTGGGGAGCACGCGCACACCGGAACACGTCCACCCCTTCCCCGAATCGCGCTGGGTGCTCTCGGGATTCGTACGGGTGACGGTGGGCCGCGAGACGTTCGACCTGGGCCCCGGCGATCGCCTCGACCTTCCCGCCGGGACCCTGCACGCCATCGAAGTGGTCGGGCTCTCGCCCGTCGTGTACGTCACGGGCACGACCGACCAGTCCCTGGCGCCCGGCCCTTCGCGCTAGACGCCGGCGGTCAGATCTCCCAGTTGGAGAGCACCACCCCGCGGTCGGGAGCGCGCTCGGCGTACCCCTCGAGCGTCATCCGCAAATCGGTCCAACGGACCCGGTAGCCGCGCGCGATGAGCCGCCGGTAGGCGTCCTCGTAGTTGGTCTGGCAGCGGAACGACACCCGGCGGATGCCGGCGCGGGCGGCCGCCGCCTCGGCGGCCGCGACGGCGGCGGTGAAGGCGCGCTCGTCGCGCGCGACGAGCTTCAAGATGCGGACCTCGTCCGGTCCCCGCCCTTCGGCCAGGGGCACCGAATGCCACAGCACAAACGCCTCGAGGCCGCCCTTCCCCTCGACCAGCGCGGTATCGCCGAGGCCGAGCTCGACGGTGAGCTCGAGCTCGCGCGTGTAGTCGGTGCCGGGCGCGAGCGCGTCCACGAGATCGCGGGCGGCGGCGAGCGCCGCGTCCCGCTGCGCGGGGGGACGCTGGGACCACAGCAGTGGCGCGCGGTGGCCGCGCGTGGCGATGTCGTTGGTCATCGTGACGGTGAGGCGGCCGGGCGTGAATCCCAGACGCGAGTAGAACCCGATGTTGTCCACGGTGCGCGGCATCGTCTCGAGTCCCAGGGTCGCGACGCCCTGCTCGACGAGCCAGTCCACCGCCGTCTGGACGACGGTCTTCCCCGCCCCGGCCGCCTGGCGGTCCGGGCGCACGGCGAGCGGCCCCATCCACCCCTCGCGTCCGGAGCGGTGGGCGATGTTGAACGCGGCGACCTTGCCGCTCTCGTCGCGCCACAGCATGGCGCCGTCGCCCGCATCGAGCAGGGCGTAGCGCCAGACCTGCGGGTTCAGGTAGGGCACGCGCACGCCCACGAGCCCGTCGCGGCGGTAGCGGTCGGTGAACGCATCGGCGAACACGCGGTTCAGGGCCTCGATGTCCGCCTCGGTGGCGCGCACGGGCCCGTCGAGCCGGCGCTCAGGCAGCCACGCCCGCATCGGCTCCTCCTTCGCCCGCGCCCAGCGTCGCGGTGTCGTCGCGGACTACGCTCGTCCCCCGTCCCGCGTCGTACTCCACGCGGATCACGCGGTCGAGCCCGTCGCGCACCTGCTCGATGTGGGTGATCAGTACGACCTGCGGGAAGCGGTCCCCCAACCGGCGCAGCAACGCCAAGACGTGCTGGCGACGGCTCTCGTCGAGGGACCCGAAGATCTCATCGAGCACCAGCAGCGACAGCGGCTGGCCCGCCCGCTCCGCGATCATCTGCGAGATCGCGAGCCGCAGCACCAGGTTGGCGATGTCCTCCTCCCCGCCGGAGATCACGGGCTTAGGGACGCCGTCGTCGAGCACCGTCACCTCGTAGTCCTCGCTCAGGTCCACCTCGTCGTAGCGCCCATCGGTCAGGTCCGCGAGGAAGCCGGAGGCCAGCTCCGCGATCTCGGGCCGCATCGCCGCGTTGAGCTCGCCGCGGAGGTCGCTGAACGCCCGGTCCAGCTCGTTGTGCAGGCGATGCTGGGCCTTGAGCGCGGCGATCTCCCGCTCGCGCGCCGTCCGCTCCGCCTCGCGGCGCTCCGCGTCGCGCACATCCTCCTCGCCGCGCACCAAGTCCCCGCGCGCTTCGACGACCTTGAGCTGCGCCTCGTGCAACGCCAGCTGCGCCCGGTCGTGACGCTCCTTCGCTTTCTTGAACTCGTCCTCCGTGAACCCCTCCGCCTGAATCGCGGCGACGAGGTCCTTCACCTGAGCTTCCTTCGCCGTCAGCGTCTGCTCAGCCACCTCGGCGTCCTTCACCAGCGTCTCCGCCCGCTCGGCGCGCGTCTCCAGCCCTTTCGCTTCGAGCCGCACCGGCTCGAGCCGCGTCAGCTCGGCCCGCAGCGCCTCGTGTCGCGCTGCGTCGTAGCCGGTGCGGCGGGCCTGCACCCGCTTCTCCAGCTCCGCCGCGCGCCGCCGCGCCCCGGCCAGCTCGGCCTGGGCACGGCCGCGCTCCGTAGCCTGCGCCTTCAGCTCGCCGACGCGGCCCGTCGCCGCTCCCAGCTCCGCCTGCACCGCGTCGCGCGCGTCTTCCGCCGCCTTGAGTGTGGCCGGCGACTCCGCGAGCTGTTCCACCCGCTGCTTGAAGAAGTTGCCGTTGATCGTGATGTCTTCGAGCTGCCGGTCGAGCAGGCCCAGCACTGCCTCGTACTCGTCGCCCAGCGGCCGCTGGCATGTCGGGCAGGCGCCCTTGGGCCCGAGCTTCACGATCCGGTCGCGCTGCTCCTTGACCTCCTTGTAGTGCTCCCGCAAGGCGAGCCGCTTGGTCTCGGCGTCTTGGCGGTCGCGCACCCACGTCGTCCGCTCGGTCTCGACGGCGGCCTCGGCGCGGGCCAGCCGCGTCTCGATCGTGATGACCTCCGCCTCGGCCTGCGCCAGCCGCTCCCCCGGCTCCCCCAGCTCCCCGAGCCGGCGCTCGAACCCTGCGATCGCCCGGCGCAGCTCCTCGAGCTTCGCCAGCTCCTCGCGACGCACCGCCTCTTCGCGCTGCAGCGCTTCCAGACCGTCCCGCTCTTGCTGCAGCGCCTGGATCGGCACGAGCTCGGGCTCGAGCCGTTTCAGCGACTCGCGCGCCGCCAGCGCTTCGGCCAGCTCCCTGTCGAGCCGTTGGAACTCCTGCCGCGCGGCCGTGACCGCCTGCTCGGCGATGCGCCGCTCGCCGTCGAGCGACAGCGTGCGGTCGCGCCGTGCCTCCCACGCCTGCCAGTGGGGCTGCTCCTTGGCCAGCGCGCCCTGCGCGGCCTTGCGCCCGGCCTCCGCCTCGCGCGAGGCCTTCCGCGCCGCCGCGAGCCGTTGCTGCGCCGCCTCGCGATGCGCCACCAACTCCGCCGGGTCGGGCAACCCCGCCTCCAGCCCCTGGAGCTCGGCGGCCAGCGCGTTGCGCCGCTCGCGCACACGCACCTGCGCGATCTCGAGCCGCTCGTAGCCGAGGACCCGGGCCAGGAACTTGCGCCGGTCCACCGGCTTCAGGGCGGACATCACCGCCAGCTCCTTCTGGCCGGTGAAGTACGTGTTGAAGAACTCGTCGTGCGACATCCCCAAGGCGCGCTCGAGTTTCTCGGTCACGGTCTTCAGCGCGTTAGCCACGAGGACTCCGTCCTGATACAGCTCGGCGTCGTGGAGCGAGCGCGCCACGCGGTACTCGTGCGCCCCCACGCCGATCTCCAGCTCCACCCGCACGCTGGAGCGCGGCCTCGCCCGCAGGTTGCGCACCGATTCCTTGTCGCCGCGGGCCGCCTGCCCGCCGTAGATCGCCCACGCCATCGCCTCGAGCAGCGTCGTCTTGCCCGAGCCGTTGGGCCCGACGATCCCCGTGATCCCCGGCCCGAAGGCGATCTCGGTGTCGGCGTGCTGGCGGAAATTCACGAGCCGGAGGCGGTGGAGCCGCATCAGCCCGCCCCTTCGGCGTCGCCGTCGGCCTGCTCGACGTACCGCGTGCCGAGCCCGACGAAGTCGTCGCGCTCCAGGTCCGCGTCGAGCGGCCGGTGCGTAAGGAACTGCCGCACCGTCTCGGGGAGCGTCAGGCGCCGGCCGGGCGCCCCCGAGGCTTCGCTGCGTTGCTCCGCCGGGCGGCGCACATCGAGCTGGAAGCTCAGCGCCCGCGATTTGTACGCGCGGATCGCCGTATGGTCGAGGTCGCGCTGGGTGGCGCGCGACACGTCCCACACCACCAGCCGGACGACCTGGTTGTCGATCGCCGGCTTGGCCTTGGCCACCCGCTCGGCGATCAGGGCGTCCACCTCCGCGGCGGTGAGCCCCTCGCCCTGGACGGGCGGCAGGTCCACGAGCTGCCGCACCGCCGCGATGGGCCGGAAGCTGACGCGCGCGGCCGGCAGGTCGACCAGCAGGTACCCCTTGCCCTTGCCGGTCCGCTTCTCCTCCCGCTCGTACGCCAGCTCCAGCCACGGCGTGGTGGTCACGTAGTCCAGGCTGCCGCTGTACCAGGCGTTGGCGGCGACCTGATGGGCGAGGTGGTAGTGGCCGAGGGCGATGTAGTCCCACTGCGCCGGCGCGAGCTCCTGCTTGGTGACCTGCGCGCCCCCGAAGGCGAGCGGCGTCCGATCCTGGCGGCTCACGACCCGGTCGACGTCGCAGTGCGCGACCAGCACGTTGAGCGTCGCGCCGCGCTCCGGGCGCAGCGCCGGCCGCTCGCCGGCGGCCAGCGCCTGGTGCGGGACGGCGAGCACGGCGCAGTCCAGCTTGGGGAAGACCAGGCGCCGGGGCGCGTCGACGACCGCCTCGACGCCGAGGGCTTCGTACAACTTGAGGATCGTCCCGGTCTCGAGCGACCGCGGCGTGTCGTGCGTGCCCGCGACGAGCACGATCGGCGTCTCCGGCAGCCCCACCCGCAGCCGCTGCAGCTGCTGGAAGAGGAAGAGGATCGCCGGGTTGGTGGGGCGGACCGAGTGAAAGACGTCGCCCGCCACCACGATGAGATCCGGCCGCTGCGCGAGCAGGTCGTCCACCGCGCGCCGAAACGCTTCGGCGACGTCCGCTTCGCGTTGGTTGCCCCCACGCGCCGTCTGCCGGTCGAACTGCCGGAACCCGAGGTGCAGGTCGGCGAGGTGGGCGAGTTTCACGGGCCGCCGATACGCCTCACTGCTCCGTCATTTTCATCGTCGCCTGCTGCTCCATGCTCATCGCCATCGTCTGGCCGCCCAGCGCCCCGCCTTTCATCTCGATGTGCATCGTGCCGCCCATGGTCGTGTGCACCGCCGCCCCCTGGCGCAGCGAGAACAGCTGCTCGCCGGTCATCGTCCCGGTGAACCGCAGCTCGACCGTCTGCCCCTGAGCGGGGACGGTGACGGCGTCTTTCGGGAACGACGTGACGACACTGAGGAGCACGCTGGTGTCCGCGCCCGCCACCTGGATCTCCTTGACCGTCACCTTGGTCGAGGTCCGGATCGGGCCCGCCCCGGGAATGTTGCCCATCGGCAGCTCCATCTGGACATCCCAGGAATCTCCCGCGCCGACGGGGTGGTCCGGGAAGGGGAAGGCGAGGTTCTTGAGACTGCCGGTGATTTGATCGGACATCTGCGGCGGCAGACCGGGCGCGCCCGAGAAGTCCACGTGCTGCACGCGCATCTGGTCGTCGTAGAGCGCCGTGGTCTTCATGCCCCGCATCTGCCGGAACGCCTGTTCCATCATGGCGGGCGGCAACATCGGCGACTCGGCGCTGATCGAGTCGAAGGTCATCGTCACCTGGACCTGTCCGCCCGAGGGCGCGCCCACCTGCTGAGTGAAGAACATGTGCATGGTGAGCTGCTGCTCGCCCATTCCGGCCGCTGGGCCGCCCTCGAACTTGATCTTCGAGTGCTGCTCGAACGCGTAATGGTAGACGGCGCCGGTGGGCGGATGGTAGCGCAGCGCCACCTTGGGGCCGCCCGATCCGCAGCCCGCGAGGACCGTGGCCAGGACGGCGCCGGCCGGGAGGATGGGACGAGCTGCGGTCATGCGAGTCTCCTCTCTCAGTAGGGTTCGTCGGTAATCGCGCCGAGCGGCGGCACCGCCGCGCGTTCGCGGGCCGGGTCGGGCGCGACGCGGCTGCCCAGCACTTTGCGGAAATACGCCAGCACGTCGTCGGGGCGGCGGCGCCGGGTTTCGGCGAGCGCCCGGCGCACATCCTGCTCGTCGCGGCCGTCGACCAGATCCCGCACCGTGTTCGGCCGGACGGCCCGGTCGAGCCGCCACAGCTGCCGCGCCACGGCCTCCGCGAACGGCAGGTCCGCGGCGGGGGCGAAGCGCTCGACCCCGTCGCGCCCCCGCAGGACGGGCGGGCGCGGGAACCGCACGAAGATCGGCTGCGTGAAGTGCGGATGGCGCACCATCAGCTCGCCGACGGGAAGCGTCGCCAGCTTGATCTTCGTCGCCGGACTCAGTACCTGGTACGCCGGGGTCGCCAGCTCGTCCATGTCCATCCGGCCGTAGATCTGGCTCCCCGCGTTCCCCACCACCCGGCGGTGCACCTGTGAGCGGAACTGCTCGGCGCCGAAGAGCACGAGCCCGAGGTAGCGACCGCGCTCGGAGATGTCGAGCAACATCTTCTTGACGTAGGTGTCGGGGCCGTCGGCCGGCGCGTACTTGTTGAGCTCGTCCACGAACACCACCACGGCGTCCACGCCGAGCTCGCGCCGCTCCAGTCCCTCGCGCAGCCGCGACACCACGCGGGCGAACACGAGATCCTGGCCCAGCGGGTCCACGTTGGCGATGTCCACGACGTACACCGCGCGGTCCTCGAAGCGTCCCCACGGCAGGTCGCTCGCCGGCCCGTCGTCGGTCACGAGGCCTTTGCAGCGCGTCGACACGTTGGACAGCCGGTTGCGCACCTTGCGGATCGTGGCGATGTGATGCGTGCGCCACATGTCGCCCCGGCCCGACAGCTCGAGCGCGTCGAAGATCGAGCGGAACAGCCGGTCGAGGTCGGCGAACGTCTGCACGCGGTGCCGCCCGGCGAGCGGGTCGTCGAATTCGCGATTCAGCACCCGGTCGGCGAGGAAATCGATGAAGGCGTCCGCCTTGGCGTCAATGTCGTCCCGGTTGAGCAGCACCTCGGCGAAATCGAGCACCTCGGCGAGGCCCCAGACGAGCGGCTCGACGTCCCCCACCAGATCCGGGTGCGTGCGCAGGGTGTTGAGGTTGACCCCGTCCCCCTTGTACGGCGCGAAGTAGCGCACCCGCTCGAACGGCTGCGGCGCGACGCCGAGGCGCTCGTAGCGCCGCAGATCCTCGTCAGTCAAGGCTCCGGGCTGGTCGAGGAAGCAGAGGTCCGGCCCCTTCACGTTGAAACACACCGCGGCGACGCGGCCCTTGTGCTTGGGGAAGTGCTCGAAGATCGAGGCCAGGAGGAACTCGACGGCGCTCGTCTTGGTGGCGAGGCCCGACACGCCCGACAGGTTCAGGTGCGCCGCCTCGGGACCGAGCAGGAAATCGGCGTCGAGGTAGACCGGAGCCTCGAGCCCGCCGGAGGTGTACAGGCCCACGGGAATGCCCGTCGGCTGCGCCCCGGTGAGATAGGTATCCATGCGCAGCGCCTGCGCGACGTCCGCGTCGGTCGCGACGAGCACGCGCGCGAGCGGCACCGGTTGCAGCGGCTCCTCGGGCACCTGGCGCAGCACCGCCGCCGTCCACAGCCGGATTTCCTGTCGCACCGTCGGGCTCTCGGCGGCGCGTACGGGATCGCCTTCGGCGCCGACGACGTCATGCAGCGGCGTCTGGAGGTCGGAGTAGGCGAACCCGTCGGTGACGACGCCGTACACCACGCGCCCCGCGCCTTCTTCGACTTTCACAATCGCGCCGATCCCGATGCTCGTCTCCACCGCCGTCCAGAAATGGAACTGGTGCGGCGTTGCGGGTTTGAGCTCGGTCGCGACGACGCGGCCGATCGGTGCTGGCCGGCTCTTGTCGATCACGTCCCCGTTCGCGGCAGGCGGGAGCCCGACGCCGGGAGGAAGTCCCGGGGCGCGCGGCTCCGCAGGTAGGTCTCCACGTCATGTATAGGATACAGCAGACGGTCCCAGCGCGCGTCCGGGGTCGAGACCGGCGCCCGCTCGCCGAGCAGCCAAGAACTGACCCCGCCCGCCTCCGCGATCGTCTCCTCCGCGGCCCGGGCCTCGATCCGCAGCAGCCCGTACAACAGGTCGTTCCCCTCCCACGGCCACAGCCGCAGGTACCACGAGTACACGTCGTTGCGCGCATGGCCGCCGCGGGCGCGGAACACGCTGGTGCGCTGTCCCATGGCGACCGTCAGCGCCCGGCGCAGCGCCTCGCCCTCGAAGAACTGAGTGCCGAAGCTCTTGATGACGCCCAGAGCGCGCGGGTGGGCCGCAAGCTTTCCCGAGACCGACAGCAACCCGTCCACGATCAGCCACTCCCGCTCTCCCAGCAGCCGCAGCGCCCGCTCCGCGAGGGCGCGTTCCAGCGTCTGGCGCGCGCCGTCCACGGCGCGCCGGGCCGCCTCCAGCACGGGACCGGGCTGCGACGGGGCGAGGTCGGGCAGATCCACCACGTCGATGTGCGCCTCCAATGCCGCCCGCTGCTCGCCCCCCAGCGCCGCCAGCGGCGCGACGGCGAACTCGCGCGAGCCTTCGAGCACGGTCCGCATCCGCTTGCCGGCGCCGCGGCGGCGCACGGCCGCTGCGACGTACGCCCGCACGATCGGCACAACGCCGTCGTAGCCCACGACCCGCCACTGCTGGATGCCGTCGAGGAACGCCGCCGGCGGGGGAGCTGCCGGTCCCGAAACCGCATGGGTCGCCAGCTCCGCATCTTCCAGCACGTCGGCGGCGGCGCGCTCAACGGGCTCCTGGTCGAAGCGGCCCTGGCTCGCGTCGGGGACGAACGTCGCCGGCGTGACCCCCGCCGCGAGCAGCGCCTCGATCCACGCCCGCGCCATCAGCGCTTCCGCGCCCAGCCGAGGTACGTGACGCTCAGATCGTCGGCGAGCGCGCGGCGGCCACTCTCGTCGGCGCGGACCATGCCCTTCATCTCCTGCACCGCCAGCCCCTCAGCGTCGAGCGCGGCACGCAGCTCCTTGGGCGACAGGAAGCGACGAAACTCGTGGAACCCCTCGGGCATCGTGTGCTCCACATACTCCTCGCGCCAGATCAGCTGGAGAAACGCGGCCGGGGTGCGGTTGTGCGTCAGGAAGCCCAATCCACCACCGGGCCGGAGCGTCACTGCGATCCCCTCGAGCGTGCGTCCCAGATCGTCGACATGCTCGAGCACGTCAACGGCAAAGACGAGGTCGAAGGGTGGTTGCATGTCCCAGGTCGCCAGCTGTTCCGCCGCACCGACGCGATAGTCTATGCGCAGGCCGCCCTCCGCCGCATGTCGTCGGGCCACCGCGAGCGACTTCTCCGACGGATCGAGTCCCGTCACGATCGCTCCTTCCCGCGCCAGCGCCTCGGCGAGGATGCCCCCGCCGCACCCCACGTCGAGCGCCCTCTTCCCCCGGAATCCCCCGAACACACCCCGAAAGTAATCTACCCGGGCGGTATTGAGCTGGTGTAGCCCCACGAACGGCCCCGTGGCCGCCCACCAGACGTCGGGGGAGTGCTCGACCAGACGCTCGTACTTGGCGTGCTCGGCGAGTCCCTCGACGCGCGGCAGCGTGTCGCTCACCGGCCCGCCACTTTCACGGCGACGACCAGCCCGTCGCGGATCGGCGCCACGGCCGCCACGACGCGCGGGTCGGTCGCGGCGAGGCGGTTGAAGGCACGCACGCCCTCGGCCTGGGCCGATCGGTCGCTCTCGTCGACCACCGCACCATGAAAAAACGCGTTGTCGCACAGCAGCAACCCGCCCGGTCGCAGCAACCGCACGCTCCATTCGAAGTACTGCGCCAGCGGCTCCTTGTCGGCGTCCACAAACACGGCGTCGAAACCGGGGGCGAGCGTCGGGAGCACGTCGAGGCACGCCCCCTCGATCAACTGGATGCGGGACTCAAGGCCCGCCTCGCGGTACGCCTGGCGAGCGAGCGCGGCGTGCCGCGGGTCCTTCTCGATGGTGACCAGCCGTCCGTCGGCCGGCAGGGCCCGGGCGATCCACACCCCGCTGTACCCGGCGAGGGCGCCGAGCTCGAGCGCGGTGCGCGCCGCGATGGCGCGCAGCAGCACGTGGATCAACTTGCCTTCGTCGGGCGAGATATGGATGGGGGGAAGGTGCTGCTCGGCGTGTCGCGCGCGCACGCGCGCGAGGACGGCGTCTTCAGCGGCGAACAGCTGCTCGACGTAGCGCTGCAGCCGTTCGTCGTCCACGACTAGGCGGTCGCCTCCACGTTGGGGAACGGGGGCACCTCGAGCAGCCACAGGCCCGCCAGGCGCGACTGCTTGTCGACCTCCACGAGGAGGTGGTCGGCGACCCGCACCGTTGTGGCCCGGCGCTGCCGGCCCACGCGGATGTGGAACACGGACTCCGCCTGGTTCTTCTCCACCGTGAGCGCGGTGTCGACCTCGACCGCGGCGACACCGGGCTGAGAGCGGCGGGACGGGAACACCACCCTCCCTTCCGTGGGCGCGTCGGGAACCGGCAGCACCTCCACCGTGCGGATGTCGTCGGGCCAGGTGACGACGTCCAGCCCGCGCAGCGTGCCGCCCGCGACATCGAGGACGACAAACGAGCCGTCCGCGCCTTCCAGGTCCACCGTGCCGTTCATCCCCGTCGCTTTGCTGACGCCCTTGCAGACGACCGACAGGATGTCGGTCTCGGGATCCCAGCGGTACGTGACCTTGGGGAGCTTCCCGTCTAGCGGCGCAATGCGGGCTTCGAACTGCATACGGGCGATACGACCGCGCTGTGCGGAGGGCGGGAAATATAGCGCGGGGCCCGACGGGAGCCAGCGATGGAGCGGCGCGAGTTTCTCACGGTAGCCCGGGAATCCTGGCGATGGGTCGCCTTCGGGGAGGAGTTCTAGCTTGGTATTCTCCCCCCGAGCGCGAGAATTCGCTGGCGTGCGGTGGTCCGGTTGTCTTCCATGCGCCGTGGCGACCGGTGCAAGTATTCCAGGAACGCCCCAACCGCGCCGCTGGTATCGGGCACCCCCTCGAGCGCTCGGCCAAGCACGAAGTATGGCTCGGCATAGAAGGGCTCTAACTCGATGGCGCGGTGCAGCTCCACCACCGCCTCTAGTGACCGGCCCGCCCGCACCAGTTCCGCTCCGTACCGAAATCGGTACCACACGTTGGCAGAGTCCAGCTCCACCGCCTGCGCGAGCTCCTGGGCAGCTGCAGCATGGTCGTTGTCCATCACCGCGAGCTCTCCTAACGCAGCGTGCGCGGGGGCGAAGGCCAGGTTCTCGACCAGCGCATGACCAAGCGCCGAGCGCGCCGCCGCGTGATCACCGTGCACGATTTCGAGCAATCCGATTGCGTAATGGAGCAGCTCTCGCGACTGGTACACAAGGACGATTCTAGTCGAGGCCGTGTCGACCTGGGCGGTCAGCCGGGTTATCTCAACACGCGCGCTGTCGAACTGCTGCATGGCAGCGAACGCCAGCGCACGGTTATATCGCCACCACACGTTTCGCACCGAATCCTGCAGGACGAGCCGCCCCCACACCTTGACGGCGTCCCCATATCTACCGTCCGCATAGGCGAGATACCCCTCGGTCGCCAGGTCGTGGCCCCACTCTCCCGGTACGGAATGATAGACGAGCGCCTCGAGCCGTCTGCCTGTCAGAGGATTCCTCACCAGCGCGGCCAGGAGCAACGAATCGGCCCGACGGACCTCTGGGTTCCGCAGGATCCGAGGATTCTCGGCGAGGTAATCCGCCCAATCCCCGTCATGGCGCATCCAGAACGTCACCCAGCGACCGTAGAACGGCTCCGAGCGCCACGGATCAAGCCGACCGGCCCAATAAAACGCCGCATCGGCCCTGCCGGGCACGCGCTGCAGCTGTTCGACGCCGTAGTCGAAGTAGGCTTGCCAATCGTTGGTGTCGGCCTCGGCCGCGAGGCGGGGGCGCACCGGGGAACCCTGCGCCCAGAGCGCGCCGGCGCCGAGCACCAACGCGATAGCGCCTGTCAGCAGCACCAGCCTGCCCCTCGCCCCACACATGGCGGCGTTGCTAGTCCCCCAGCTTCTTCGCGAAGCTCACGATCCGGTCCAGCGCGCGCTCGATGTCCGCGGTCGCCGCGGCGTAGGAGAGCCGCACCCAGCGGTCGTCGCCGAACGCGGCCCCGGGCACCAGCGCTACGCCCTTCTCGGCGACGAGCCTGGTGCAGAACTCCGTGCCGCTGATGCCCCCGAACGAGTCCACGCGGAAGAAGAAGTAGAACGCGCCCAGCGGCTCGACGAACTCGACGCCCGGCACCGCCTGCCGGAAGCGCGCGACGACCAGGTCCCGGCGGCGCCGGAACTCGGCGACCATGCGGGCCACGTCCTCCTCGACGCGGGGATCGGACAGCGCCGCCGCCGCGGCGTATTGCGCGGGGTGGTTGGCGCCGGTCGTGGTGTGTGACTGCAACGCCGCCATCGCTTTCGCGACCGCGGCCGGCGCCAAGGCCAGGCCGATCCGCCAGCCCGTCATCGCATAGGCCTTGCTGACGCCGTAGATGACGATCACCCGCTCGAGGAACTCGTCGGGGAGATCCAGGAACGACGGGGCCGGGCCCGTCCCATAATGGATGCGCCGGTAGATTTCGTCGGCGATCACCCAGATGTGGCGCGCCTTCGCCCACGTCGCGAGGGCCTTGAGCTCGCCGTGGGTGTAGACGGAGCCGGTCGGGTTGCACGGCGAGTTGAGAATCAGTCCGGTCGCGGCGGGGAGCATCCGCTCGAGCTCGCGCACGCTCACTTTGAGCCCCCACTCGGGGGCGCCCGGGATCAGCACCGGCCGCGCGCGCGCGAGGTGCACGATCTGCGGGTACGACACCCACGCCGGCGCCGGAATCGCCACCACGTCGCCGGGGCCGAAGACGGTGAAGCACGCGTTGAACAGCGACTGTTTGGAGCCGTTGGAGACCACGATGTGATCGGCGTTCACCGGCCGGCCGCCGGCGGACAGCGACAAGTGCGTCGCCGCCGCGGACCGCAGCTCGAGGATGCCCTCGTTGGCCGGGTACTTGGTCTTGCCCTCCCGAATGGCCTTGAGCCCCGCCTCAGCGGGGATCGCCGGGGTCGCGAAGTCGGGCTCGCCGGCGCCGAGGTCGATGACGTCCTCGCCGGCCGCGCGGCGGCGCTTCGCCTCCTGCGAGACCGCGATGGTGGCGGACGTCTCGAGGTGCTGGAGGTTGACCGAGAGACCGGGAGTCACGGGCGCACGGCCCCGTAGCGCCGCAGCACGACGCGGGTGGAATCGAGAGGCAGCGCGCGGCAAAGCGAGCGACCAGTGTCCGATACGCTCCGCATTCCGCACTCCACATTCCGCATTGGCCACTCACCATTGCCTTTCACGTCTCCCGAAGCTAGCATCTGAGCCGCTTCCCCGCCCTTTGACAACCGAGGTCCGTGTGACGGATGTGAGTGCAGCGCGCGCCGCGCTCGATCGCGGCCGCCCCGTGGTGCTCGTGATGCCGCCCGCCGTCGAGCAGGCGGATGCGGTCTGGGAGCTCGTGCCTCCGGCGATCCCGGCGCTCGTGGTATGTCTGGACCACACGACCGCCGCCGAGTGGGCGGCGCGGGCGCCTGTCAGCCTGCGCGTGCACGCCGTCACCAGCCTCGGCAGAGCCGTTCCCCTCCTCAAGGAAACTCCCATCGACGTCGTCGCGGGCGCGCCCCAGGACCTGGCTGCGCTCGCAGCCAAGAGCGTTCTCAAGCTCGACGCCATCCGCACGGTCGTCCTCGCCTGGCCGGAAGGCTTCCCGGGTCCCGAGCCGGCGGGGGCGCTCGATACGTTGCTCGCCGAGACCCGGAATGCCGTGCGCCTGGTGCTGAGCTGGAACCCCGCCGCGCTGCGCGATTTCCTGGAACGTCACGCGCACCGGGCCGAGGTCGTGGGCAACCTGCCGGTCGACGCGAACGGGAAGCCGCTGGGACCGTTGGGCCCGGCGCGCTACCTGGTGACGCCCGTCGGCCGGCGCGCCGCCGCGGTGCAGGAAGCGGTCGACGCGCTGCGTGCGACGCGCCCTGTGGTCTGGCACGGCGGCGACGTCCCGGGCACCACCGGCGACGTGGTTCTCTGCTCCGCCCTGCCGACCCGCGCGCAATTCGCAGCCCTCGCGAAGCTCGGCCGGCCGGTGTTGCTGCTCACGCCGGCGCAGCTCCCGTATGCCCGCACCCTCGCCGCGCCACTCACCGTCGTCCCGCTCGCCGACGCCGCCGATCGGGCGCTGGGGCGCCTGGAGAGTCTGCGGGCGCGGGTGGGAAGGCTGATCGAGCGCGGCGAAGTGGATACCGAGCTGGCGGCGCTGACCCCGCTGTTCGAGCGCTATGACGCAGCCGAGGTCGCGGCGGCGCTGCTGGCGCTGCGACGCGAAGGGGACAGCGAGAAACCGGAACCGCAAGCCGCCGCAGCGCCGAGCTGGGTGAAGGTGTTCGTGGGCGTCGGCAAGAAGGACGGCGCCGCCGCGAAGGACCTCGTCGGGGCGCTGATCCGCGAGGCGGGGCTCGCCCGGGAAGACCTCGGCCGCATCGAGCTGCGGGAGACGTTCAGCCTCGTCGACGTCGCCTCCCATGCCGTCGATCAGGCCATCCAGCGACTCGCGGGGACGACGATCCGCGGTCGCCGGGTGCAGGCGCGCCGCGAGCGCTGAAACGCCGACGGGCCGCTCAGCGGAGCGGCCCGTGTACGGCATGCAGAGAACGACCGGCGGGTTACCGCTTGCCGTTCAGCGCCATCTTGAGCTGCTTGCCGGCGCGGAACGCGGGAGCGATCGACGCCTTGATCTGGATCGTGCCACCCGTCTTGGGGTTGCGGCCCATGCGCGCCGCGCGCTTACGCGCTTCGAAGTTCCCGAAGCCGGTGATCTGCACCTTCGCCCCCTTCTTCAGCTCGCCCGCGATGATGCCCTTCTCGTCGAACAGGGCGTCGATCGTACGGGACGCGTCGGCCTTGGACATCTTCGTCCGCATGGCCAGCGCCGAGGTCAGCTCGGCTTTGTTCACGGCGGTCTCCTTCTGAGAGTCCAGCGGGTGAATCCCTAGAGAATCCGCCCCTATCGCGGGGGGGCGCCCGAAAACCCGCATGAAACCAGCACTATTATGGGGTATCCCCAGAAAATCCGCAAGATACCTGCACTTCCTTGACCCACCCCCCTCCGGCCACTACCCTTCCCACCGCCCCGTTGCCAGACGCCACGACGCCAAGTTCCTGAGGAAGGCCATGTTCCACGGCACCCGCCCTGGCTGGATCGAGGTGATCGCCGGGGTCATGTTCTCCGGCAAGTCCGAGGAGCTGATCCGCCGGGTGCGGCGGGCCGTGATCGCCCGCAAGCAGGTCCAGGTCTTCAAGTCCCACCTCGACGCCCGCTACGCCGGGCTCTACAACGTCTCCACCCACGACGGCATCACGGTCGAGGCCGAGCCCGTGGATAGCGCGGCCGAGATCGTGCAGCGCATCCGCCCCGCCACGGAGGTCGTGGCTGTGGACGAGGCGCAGTTCCTCGACGAGGCGATCGTCGAGGTGGCCAACGGCCTCGCCGATCGCGGCGTGCGGGTGATTTTGGCGGGCACGGACGTCGACTTCCGCGGCCTCCCGTTCGGCCCAATGCCGACGCTGATGTGCGTCGCGGAGTTGGTGGACAAGTTCCAGGCGATCTGCGTGGTGTGCGGCGGCCCGGCAACGCGGAACCAGCGCCTCGTCAACGGCAAGCCGGCGTCCTGGGACAGCCCCACGATCATGGTCGGCGGCCGGGAGTCCTACGAGGCCCGGTGCCGGCATTGTCACAAGGTGCCCAAGGCGGATGAAGACCAAACCGCGCTGCTCTGATCCGTGCTCAACGTAGCCCTCACCGGCAACATCGCCGCCGGCAAGTCCACCGTCGTGGATTGGCTCCGCCGTTGGGGGGCCACGATCATCGACGCGGACGAGCTGGCGCGGGAGGCGGAGACGCCGGGCACAGAAGTGCTCACCGCCATCGTCAAGCGGTTCGGTACCAACGTGCTGCACCCCGACGGCACCCTCGACCGCCCCGCCCTGCGCGCGAAGGTGATAGGCGACGATACGGCGCTCGCGGACCTCAACGCGATCGTGCATCCGGCCGTGCGGCGGCGCCGCGACGAGCTGCTCGCCGCCGCCCGTGCCCGGGGCGACGTGCTCGTCATCAACGACATCCCGCTGCTGTTCGAGTCGCTCGATCCGTCCCAGTTCGACGCGGTGGTGCTCGTGGATGCCCCGGTGCCGGTGCGGCGGGCGCGCCTGCGGGCGTTGCGCGGCCTGTCCAATGAGGAGGCGGACCGCATGATCGCGGCCCAGATGGACGCCGGGCGCAAGCGCGCCCGCAGTCAGTACGTCATCGACAACGACGGGTCGCTGAAAGAGTTGGAAGCCAAGGCGCGCGTCGTGTTCAAGGAGCTCATGCACCGGGCCAAGAGTACCAAGCCGTTGCCTTGACAGAGGTTGCCGCCTCCGGTAACCTTCGCCGCGACTTCCTCACGCCTCCGGCCTCGAGCGATCACCCCCATGGCCAACACACCCAAGGACCTGCGGTACACCGCCGAGCACGAGTACGTGAAGCAAACCGGTGACACCGCGGTGGTGGTCGTCGGCATCACCGACTACGCCCAAGGGGAACTGGGCGACGTTGTATATGTGGATCTCCCGAAAGCCGGGGCCGTGTTTACGCGAATGCAGGTGTTCGGGACGATCGAGGCGGTGAAGGCGGTCTCCGAGCTGTTCTGCCCCGTTGCCGGAACGGTCGTCGAGGCGAACGCCGCGCTCGAGAAGGATCCCGCAGCAGTGAACCGCGACCCCTACGGGGCGGGGTGGATGATCAAGCTGCGGATCCAGAACGCGACCGAGGTAGGTCAGTTGATGGACGCGGCGGCATACGCGAAGAAGATCGGACAATAGAGACGTTGCCGGTTGCCGGTAACCGGCAACATGGAACGGTTGGCATGCTGACACTCACCTGGCACGGCCACGCCTGCTTCACCATCGAAGCCGAAGGCCGCCGCGTCATCATCGATCCGTTCCTGACCGGGAACCCCGCCGCGGATATCGGTCTCGACAAGCTGCCGAAGATCGACGCCGTGCTCCTGTCGCACGGCCACGGCGACCACCTGGGCGACACGCTGGCGATCGCCGAGCGCGACCGGCCGACCATCATTTCGACCTTCGAGCTCGCTTCGTTCTGCGAGGCGCACGGCGCCGTCGTGCACAAGATGCACCTGGGCGGCGCGCGCGAGTTTCCCTGGGGTCGCGTCAAGCTGGTGCCGGCGTTCCACGGCGGCGCGATCGACGGCGACGACGCGGGCCGCTACCCGGTGACGCCGTGCGGGCTCGTGGTGACGATGGGCGGGAAGACCGTGTACCACACCGGCGATACCAGCCTGACGATGGAGATGCGGCTGCTCGAGGGCCGGATCGACGTGATGCTGGTGCCGATCGGGGACAACTACACGATGGGGATCGAGGACGCGGTGCGCGCGGTCGACTTCGTGAAGCCGCAGATCGCGATCCCGATGCACTTCAACACCTGGGACGTGATCAAGGCGGACCCGCAAGAGTTCCGGCGCCAGGTCGGCGGGCGGGCGGACGTCGTGGTGCTCCAGCCCGGGCAGTCCCTGAAACACTCCTGATGACGGATCACCCCGACGTCTTCGTCGAGCGCCACGTCGGGCCACGGCCCGAGGACGTGGGCGCCATGCTCGAGACGCTCGGGTACGCCTCGCTCGACGCGTTCATCGACGCCGTCGTCCCCGCCGACATCCGGCTGCGGCGTCCGCTCGGCGTGCCGGCCGGGCAGAGCGAGCAGGCGGCGCTCGCCGAGATCCGCGCGCTCGCCGCCAAGAACCAGGTGTGGCGCTCCTACCTGGGGATGGGCTACCACGACTGCGTCACCCCGCCGGTGATCCTGCGCAACGTGCTCGAGAACCCCGGCTGGTACACCGCGTACACGCCATACCAGGCGGAGATCGCGCAGGGTCGGCTCGAGGCGCTGCTCAACTTCCAGACGATGGTGTCCGACTTGACAGGTCTCGAGATCGCCAACGCGTCGCTGCTCGACGAAGCGACGGCGGCGGCCGAGGCGATGCACCTGACCGAGGCGGTCGCCGAGCGGCCGGGGGCGTCGGTGTATCTGGTGGACGCCGCCTGTCACCCGCAGACGATCGCCGTGGTGCGCACGCGCGCCGAAGCACGCGGCATCGAGACGGTGGTCGCTGATCCCGACACGTTCCAGTTCGGCGGGGGCGTCATCGGCGCGCTGGTGCAGTATCCCGCGACCGACGGCCGCGTCCGCGACTTCCGCGCGCTGTGCGAGCGGGCGCACGCGGGCGACGCCCTCGTGACCGCGGCGACCGATCTCCTGGCGCTCGCCCTGCTCACCCCGCCCGGGGAGTGGGGCGCCGACATCGCCGTCGGCAATTCGCAGCGCTTCGGCGTCCCCCTCGGCTACGGCGGCCCGCACGCCGCTTTCTTCGCGACGCGCGACCGGTTCAAGCGCCACCTGCCGGGACGGATCATCGGCGTCTCTCGGGACGCCGCCGGCCGTCTCGGGCTGCGCATGGCGCTGCAGACGCGCGAGCAGCACATCCGCCGCGAGAAGGCCACCAGCAACGTCTGCACGGCGCAGGTGCTCCTGGCGGTGGCCGCCAGTATGTACGCCGTGTATCACGGACCCGACGGGATCGCGCGCATCGCCGCGCGCGTGCACGAGCACACCGCGCTACTCGCCGACGCGCTCAAACGGCTGGGCTATCGGCTCGCCCATGCGGAGTTCTTCGATACACTCGCGGTCGAGACCGACGCCGCCACGGCGACAAAGATCCACCAGGCCGCCCAGGCGAAGCGCATCAACCTGCGCGCCCTCTCGCCCACGCGCGTCGGCGTCGCGCTCGACGAGACCGTCGGGCTCCCCGACGTCGCCGACCTGGTCGCGGTGTTCGCGCTCGGCAAGCCCGGCGCCGTCAAGCTGGAGGACCTCGCCGCCAAAGTGCCGCGAGCCCTCCCCCGCGCGCTCACGCGCACGAGCGCGTTTCTCACCCACCCGATCTTCCGCTCGCACCACTCCGAGACCGAGATGCTGCGGTACCTGAAGCGTCTCGAGGACCGCGACCTGTCGCTCACCTCGGCGATGATTCCGCTGGGCTCGTGCACCATGAAGCTCAACGCCACCGCCGAGATGATTCCGATCACGTGGCCCGAGTTCAACCGCCTGCACCCGTTCGCGCCGCCGGCGCAGGCCGCGGGCTACGCAGAGCTGTTCCGCCAACTCGAAGGGTGGCTCGCTGAGATCACCGGCTTCGCCCGGGTCTCGCTGCAGCCCAACGCCGGCTCGCAGGGGGAGTTCGCCGGCCTGCTGACGATCCGCGCCTATCACCGCGCGCGCGGCGAGGGGCACCGCATCACGTGCCTCATCCCGCAGTCGGCGCACGGCACCAACCCGGCGAGCGCGGTGATGGCGGGGATGCAGGTGGTCGCGGTGAAGACCGACGCGCGCGGCAACATCGATCTCGCCGACCTCGCGGCCCGGGCCGAGCAGCACACGGGCACGCTGGCGGCGCTGATGGTGACGTACCCCTCCACCCACGGCGTCTTCGAGGCCGGGATCACGGAGGTGTGTCGCATCGTGCACCGGCACGGCGGGCAAGTGTACATGGACGGGGCCAACATGAACGCGCAGGTCGGGCTGTGCCGCCCCGGGGACATCGGCGCCGACGTCTGCCACCTGAACCTGCACAAGACATTCTGCATCCCGCACGGCGGCGGGGGCCCCGGCATGGGGCCGATCGGCGTCGCGCCGCACCTCGTGCCCTTCCTCCCCGACCATCCGCTCGTGCCGCTGGGCCACGCGCAGTCGCTGGGCACGATCTCGGCGGCGCCGTGGGGCAGCCCCTCGATCCTGCCGATCTCGTGGATGTACATCCGCATGATGGGCGGGGCGGGGCTCACGTACGCCACGAAGATCGCGATCCTCAACGCCAACTACGTGGCCAGGCGGCTCGCCGGCATCGTGGAGCTGCTGTACGCCGGGGAAAACGGGCTCGTGGGGCACGAGTGCATTCTCGACACCCGCCCGTTCAAGGCGTCGGCGGGCGTCGAGGTCGAGGACATCGCCAAACGGCTGATCGACTATGGCTTCCATCCGCCCACGGTCTCCTTCCCCGTCGCCGGGACGTTGATGGTCGAGCCGACCGAGAGCGAACCCAAAGCCGAGCTGGACCGCTTCTGCGACGCGCTGATCGCCATCCGCGAGGAGATCCGCGAGGTCGAGGCGGGCACGGCCGACCGGGAGAACAATCTGCTCAAGAATGCTCCGCATCCGCTCGCCGACCTCGTCAGCGACGCCTGGGACCGGCCCTACTCGCGCGAGCGGGCGGCATTCCCGAGCCCCGCGACGCGCGAGCACAAGATCTGGCCTCCGGTGGGGCGGATCGACGGTGCGTACGGCGACCGCAATCTCATGTGCGTGTGTCCGCCGCTGGAGGCGTACGCGAACGTCTGAGTGGGAGTTGCTGCTCGACGTCGAGGGCCGCCCCGGCTCCGACAACATGGCGATGGACGACGCGCTGCTCGAGGAAGCTGGGGCGAGCGGCCGCGCTTTCCTGCGGTTGTACCGGTGGTCCCCGCCGTGCCTTTCCTTCGGCCGCCATGAGCCCGCCGCCTCGCGCTACGACCGCGCCGCCATCGCGCGCTTGGGGCTCGACGTGGTGCGTCGTCCGACCGGCGGTCGCGCCGTGTGGCACGAGCACGAGGTCACCTACGCAGTGGCCGCGCCCGCGAGCGCGTTCGGCGGCGTCGGTCTGCGGTCCAGCTGCCGGGCCATTCACGAACGCCTGGCGGCCGCCTTACGGGCGCTCGGTGCGAAGGCAGAACTGGCATCCGATCGTCCGGCCGTCCGACTGTCCGACCGTCCGACTGCGTGTTTCGCCGCCCCCGTCGGCGGCGAGATCCTCATCGGCGACCGCAAGGTGGTCGGGTCCGCGCAGGTCCGCCGCGGCACGGCGTTCCTGCAACACGGCTCGATCCTCCTCGACGGCTCGCAGGACCTGGTGAGCGAGGTGAGTCGGACGCCAGGAGCGTCGGCGCAGGCGACGACGCTGTCCGCCGCCCTCGGCCGCCCCGTAGGTTTCCACGAAGTCGCGGACGCGATCGCACGGGCCTGGGGCGATTCCCTCGCTCCGTCCTCCTCCGTCCCCCTCGCTGCGCTCGGGGCAGGCTCGTCCTTGTTCGCGGATCCCGCCTGGACCTGGCGCCGGTAGACCGCCGGTAGAATCTTACCGGACATGCGCACACGTGTGGTCGTGGGGGTCTTGGCCGCCGTCGTGGCCGTGGCCGCGTGCGGGCGGCGCGGCGGCTGCACGGGCGAGTATTGCGGCACGCTGGTCATCGCCGCGCCCGGGGAGCCCGATATCCTGCTGCCGCCGGCGTCGGACGACGCGCGCGCGGCGGCGGTGTTCGACCAGGTGTTCGTCAAGCTCGCCGACCTCGGGCCGTCCGGGAACACCATCGGTGACGCCGGCTTCGTCCCCGAGCTCGCCGAGAAGTGGGAGTGGGACAACCCCCGGACGCTCACCTTCCACCTGAACGCCGCCGCCCGCTGGCACGACGGGCGCCCGGTGCGTGCCGAGGACGTGGCGTTCACGTTCGACGTCAACACCGACCCCGCCGTCAACTCCCCAGCCCGGGCGTCCCTGGCGCGCGTGCGCCGCGTGACGACGCGCGACTCGCTGACCGTGGTGTTCCACTTCAGCGAAGCGTACCCCGAGATGTTCTACGACGCCGTGCACCACCTGCGCATCCTGCCGGCGCACCGGCTGCGCACCGTGCCGCGCGACCAGTTTCGCACGGCGCCCTTCGGCCGCGCACCGGTCGGCGCGGGCTGCTACCGGTTCGTCGAGTGGCGGGCGGGGCAGAGCCTGGAGCTCGCGGCGGACTCGACCTGTTTTCTCGGGCGGCCCCACATCCGGCGGCTGGTGTGGCGGTTCACTCCCGACCCGACGGTGGCGGTGACGCAGCTCCTGGCCGGCGAGGCCGACGTCTTCGAGTACCTGTCTCCGCCGGACCTCGAGCGGGTGCGCGCCGCCGGCGACCTCGTCACCTACCCGTATGCGGGACCGTATTACACGTTCCTCGTTTTCAACCTGCGCACGCGCGGCGATACCACGCTCCCCCATCCACTGTTCGCGGATCGCGAGATCCGCCGGGCGCTCTCGCTGGCTACGGACCGCCAGCAGATGGTGCAAAGCGTGTTCGCCGGCCTCGCCAAGGTCCCGCCGGGTCCGATGCCGCTCCTCTGGGCAACTTGGGACTCGACGCTCCGGGTCCTGCCCTTCGATTCCGCGGCCGCGGGGCGCCTCCTCGGCGCGCGTGGCTGGCGCGATCACGACGGCGACGGCGTGCGCGATCGGGACGGGCAGAAGCTCGGCTTCGAGCTGCTGACGCCCACGACGAGCGTGATCCGCCGTCAGTACGCGCGGCTGCTTCAGGAGCAGTTCCGCCGCGTCGGGGTCGCGGTCGAAATCACGGAGCTCGACAATAACGTCATGACTCAGCGGCTGGAGACCGGCAACTTCGACGCCGTGCTGATGTCCCGCCTGGCCGATCCCTCGCCCACTTCGAGCGTCGCGCTCGTCTGGCTGGCGGGTGGCGGCTCGAACTATTCGCACTACGCCAATCCGGTGTTCGAGGAAGCCTACGCGCGCGCCACGGGCGCCACGACCCGGGAGGCGTCGATGCACGGCTGGCGCGCCGTGTTCCAGCAGTTGATCGACGACGCGCCGGGGATCTGGCTGTACTCCCAGCAGAGCGTCGCGGCCATTCACCGCCGCGTGGCCGACGTCCGCCTCCGCCCCGATGCGCCGTATGCCTTGGTGCGCACCTGGCGGATCCCTCCCGACCGGCTGATCGACCGGGACCGCGTGGAGCGCCGGTGACGGCGTGGCTGCTCAGACGCCTCGCAGCGTCCGTCGCCATTGTCTTCGCGGTCCTCACGCTCACCTTCGTCCTCATCCACCTCGCGCCGGGACGCCGTTCCTGCCCTCGACGGATGACCGCAGCGTGGGCCCCGAGATCATCGCCCGGTTGCGCCGGCAGTACGGCCTCGATCGCCCCCTTCCCGTGCAGTACCTCAAGTACATCGGCAGCGTCGCCCATGGGGAGTTCGGCGAATCCTTCAGCCAGCACCGGCCGGTCGCGCGGGCGCTGGCGGATGCGGTCCCCAATACCGTGCTGCTGGGCATCGCCGCGCTCGTCATCGAGTTCGCGCTGGGGATCGCCCTCGGCGCCTACCAGGCGGCCCGGGCCCGCCGGCGCGTCGACGCGGCGCTCAGCCACCTCACCCTCTTCTTCTATTCCGTGCCGACGTTCTGGCTGGGGCTCGCCCTGCTGCTGGTGTTCGGCCAATGGCTCCGCTGGCTGCCGGTGGGCGGGGTCAGCGACCCCATCGTGCACGACACCCTGCCCTGGGCCGGACGGGTGTTCGACACGCTGCGGCACCTCGTGCTCCCGGCGTGTACGCTGGGTCTGGTGGGAGCTGCGGGCACGGCGCGCTACCAGCGCGCGGCGATGCTCGAGGTGATTCACCAGGACTACATCCGGACCGCGCGCGCCAAGGGGTTGAGCGAGCGACGCGTGCTGCTCCGCCACGCGTTGCGCAATGCCGTGCTCCCCGTCATTACGCTGCTGGGGTTGTCGCTCCCGTTCCTCCTCACCGGCGCGGTGCTCGTCGAGACCGTGTTCTCCTGGCCGGGCATGGGGAAGCTCGCCGCCGACGCGATCTTCTCGCGCGACTATCCGGTGGTCACAGCCGCGGCCATCCTCGCCGCCGCGATGGTGGCGCTCAGCAGCGTCGTCGCCGACCTGCTCACCGCGCTGGCCGATCCGCGTGTCCGGCTCGGGGACGGCGACGCCGCCTGATGCTGCGCACGTGGGTGAGCCTCGCCGTCCTCTTCGCCGGGTCGACAGGCGGCGCTCTCGTCCTGCGCCGGCGCTGCGAGCGCACGGGCCGCGGGCGACGCTTCTTCCGGCACCCCACCGCCACCACCGGCGTCGCGGTGCTCACGTTCTTCGTCCTCGTGGCGGTGTGCGCGCCGCTCGTCGCTCCGTACGACCCGTCGGCTCAGCCGGACCCCGTCGGCTTGCAGAACCGGCCACCGTCATGGCTGCATCCGTTCGGCACCGACCTCTACAGTCATGACGTCCTGAGCCGCGTCGTGTACGGCGCGCAGGTCTCGCTGGGCGTCGGGACACTCGCCATGCTCGTGGCGCTCACGCTGGGGGCGGTGGTAGGCGCGATCGCCGGGTACACGGGGCGCTGGATTGACGCGGTGCTGATGCGTCTGGTGGATGTCGGGATCGCGGTGCCGCGCATGTTCCTGCTGCTGATGGCGGTGGCGTTATGGAGCCGGGTGCCGCTGGGGACGCTGATCGTGCTGATCGGCGTCACGGGCTGGTTCGGGACGAGCCGCCTCGTGCGCGCCGAGGTGCTCTCGCTGCGCGAGCGGCCGTTCGTCGACGCCGCCCGGGCGTTGGGCGCCCGGTCGGGGCGGGTTATCTTCGGCCACGTCCTGCCCAACGCCGCGGCGCCGCTCATCGTGTCGGCGGCGCTGGGGATCGGGCACGTGATGCTGCTCGAGGCGGCGCTGTCGTTCCTGGGGATCGGCGTGCGGCCCCCCGTCGCGAGCTGGGGCAACATGATCGCGGACGGCCGGGACCTGCTCACGACCGCGCCGTGGATCTCCCTGGTCCCGGGGCTCGCCATCGCCGCGGTGGTGATGTCCCTCAACGCCATGGGGGACGCGCTCCGCGACGCCCTGGATCCGCGCGAGGAGGCGACGTGACGCAGCCGGGGGGAAACGCGCCGCTGCTCGCGGTCCGCGATCTCAAGACGTACTTCGTCACCGGACGGGGAGGCGGGACGGCGCGCGCCGTGGACGGGGTCTCCTTCGAGCTCTATCCCGGCGAAACGCTCGGCATCGTCGGAGAATCGGGGTGCGGTAAGACCGTGACCTCGCTCTCGATTCTGCGGCTCATCCCCGAGCCGCCCGGACACATCCGGCCCGGCAGCTACATCGAATTCGACGGCCGCAACCTCCTGACGCTCGCCCCCCGGGACCTGCGCGCCATCCGCGGCAACCGCATCGCGATGGTGTTCCAGGAGCCGATGACCTCGCTCAATCCCGTGTTCACCGTGGGCGATCAGATCGCCGAGGCGGCCGTCGTGCACCAGGGCTTGTCGCGGGGCGCGGCCCGCGCGCGGGCGATCGACATGCTGCGCCTCGTCGGCATCCCCGACCCTGAGACGCGCGTGGACGATTACCCGCACCAGCTCTCCGGCGGCATGCGCCAGCGCGTCGTGATCGCGATGGCGCTGGTGTGCCGGCCCCAGATCCTGATCGCCGACGAGCCGACCACCGCCCTCGACGTCACGATCCAGGCGCAGATCCTCGAGCTCCTCGAGCGCCTCCAAGCCGAGTTGGGGATGGCGGTCATGCTGATCACGCACGACCTCGGCGTCGTGGCCGGGACCGCCGACCGGGTCGTCGTCATGTACGCCGGGCAGGTCGTCGAGACGGCGTCGACGGCGGAGCTGTTCGCCCGCCCACGGCATCCGTACACCGAGGGGCTCCTCGCCTCGATCCCCCGGCTCGATCGTCCCGCGGACCGCCTCTACAGCATTCCGGGGAACGTGCCGGCCGCGACGCACTGGCCCGCCGGGTGCCGCTTCCATCCGCGCTGTCCCCATGCGTGGGACAAGTGCCGCCGCGAGGAGCCGCCGCTGCTGGACGCCGGCACCCCCGGCCATACCGCGCGCTGTTGGCTCGTCGTCGAGCCGCAGCGTCGCCGGCCCGCGCCGTGAACGCGACCGCCCCGCTCGTCGACGTCCGCGATCTCGTCAAGCACTACCCCAGCGAGCGCGCATGGCTCGGCCTGGGCAAGCCGAAGCGCGTGGTGCGGGCCGTCGACGGCGTGTCGTTCACTATCGCGGCGGGGCAGACGCTGGGGCTCGTGGGCGAGTCGGGGAGCGGAAAATCCACCGTCGCGCGGACGCTGCTGCGGCTGACGGAGCCGACGGGGGGCGCTGCGCTGTTCGAAGGCCGCGACGTGTTCGCGCTGCCGCCCGGCGAGTTGCGCGCCCTGCGCCGCCGCATGCAGATCGTCTTCCAGGATCCGTACAGCTCCCTCAACCCGCGGATGACGGTGCGGCAGACCCTGCGCGAGCCGCTCGCGATCCATCGCCTCGCCGCCGGCGCGGACGCCGAGCGACGCGTCGCCGCCCTCCTCGACGAGGTGGGACTCGACGCAGCGCTCGCCGACAGCTACCCGCACGAGCTCTCGGGAGGGCAGCGGCAACGGGTCGGCATCGCGCGCGCCCTGTCCGTCGAGCCGACGTTCATCGTGTGCGACGAGCCCGTCTCGGCCCTCGACGTGTCGGTGCAGGCGCAGGTCCTGAACCTGCTCACCGACCTGCAGCGCCGCCACCGGCTCACGTACCTGTTCATCGCGCACGACCTCGCCGTCGTGCGCCACACCGCCGAGCAGGTGGCGGTGATGTACCTCGGCAAGATCGTGGAGCGGGCGCCCGCCACGGCGGTGTACCAGGAGCCGCGCCACCCGTACACGCGCTCCCTGCTCTCCGCCGTCCCGATCCCCGATCCCCACGCGCCGCGGCGGCGCATCGTGCTGTCGGGGGACGTGCCGTCGCCGGCCAACCCGCCTCCCGGGTGTCCGTTCCATCCGCGCTGCCCGCACCCCAAGAAGAACGAGCACTGCCGCACCGAGGTCCCCGCGCTGCGCGAGATCACACCCGGGCACCTGGCGGCCTGTCACTTCGCTGCCGAGCCGATGTGAGCGCGAACTGGCTGCTGTTGCTGCAGACACTTACCAACCTCACCGCGATCCCCCCCGGCGACGGGCTGCCGCGTGGCTGGACGCTGGAGACCGTCCGCGGCGCACCGGCTCCGCGGTTCCGTCTGACCCGCAACCATTTTCTCCACCTGGAGCACGTGAGCGGTGCGGGCTTCGCCCGCTACCGTCTCCGCCAGCCAGTGCCGCCCCCGGTCCGTAAGGGGACACTGACCTGGGGGTGGCAGACGGCGACGCCGGTGAACACCGCCACCCTGCGGCAGCGCGCCCGCGACGACAGCCCCGTGCGCATCTTCGTGCAGTTCGCGGACGGCCGCATGATCCTGTACACGTGGGGGAACACCGAAGGGCGCGGCGAAGCGTTCCTGAGCCCGACGAGCCATCTGCGAGCCGTCGTCGTCCTGGAGCGCGCCGAAGACGCGGACGGATCCTGGCACGTCGAGCGCCGGGATCCGTTCGCCGATTACCGCCGCGCCTTCAATCGCGCCCCGAAGGCGATCGTCGCCGTCGGGGTTGCCACCGACACCGACCAGATCGGCGGGCGCGCGCTCGCCGAGGTGGGCGACCTGGAATGGCAGCCCGGGGCCAGCCCCTAGCCGCCGTGCGTGACCGGCGCCGTGCGGCGCAGCCCCAGCACTTCGACCACGACCGCCGCGACGTAGCCGACCGTGAACACCCACCCGCCGTATTGCAGTCCCCCCTCGGTGAGGAAGGCCGTCCCGTAGTAGACCGCCGGCACGCCCACAATCGTGAGCAGCAGCAGCGGCAGGCGCTGGGTCTTGGTGCCGCGCTGCTGCTGCCAGTACAGCAGCCCGCCGCAGAACAGCAGCGCGATGAGCCAGAACCAGGGGAAGTTGTCGTCCCTTCCCTCTAGCCCCCGCATCAGATAGGCGCCGGCGAGCAGGAAGAACACCGCCCGGAAGATGCCGTGGAGCCCCGCCCCATGGCGCTCGTGGAAGCGCGCCAGCGCCGGAAGCAGCGTGTGGAGTCCGTATGCGAGGACCGCGAGCACCGGAACGCCGACAACGAACAGCATCGCGAGGTCGCGCCACCCCGTCCACAGGACGGTGATCGGCCGCGCGTCGCAGCCGTACGGCAGGACCAGCCCGGCGAGCAGCAGCACGGCGGCGAGCTTCTTGAGCGGCGATAGGCGCATCGTGGCCTCCTTTGCCGGACCAACATACGCGATTTGACGGAGCGCGCCGCGCCGGTAGCTTGGTCCGCGCCCGCAACCCCCCGAGTCTCCGATGATCCGCCCGCACCGCTTCGTCGCGCTCGCCGCCGCCATCGTCGCGACGGTCCCGCTCGCCGCTCAGCAACCGGCGTTCACGCTCGAGCAGGCGCTGTCCGCGCCGTTCCCCGACGACCTCGTCGCGGCGGCGACGGGCGGCGCCGTGGCCTGGGTGTTCAACGCCAACGGCGCGCGCAACATCTGGGTCGCCGCGCCCCCAGAGTACCAGGGCCGCCCGGTCACCGCCTACGCGGACGATGACGGCCAGGAGATCGGCGACCTCGTCTGGACGCCCGACGGGAAAGCGATCGCGTTCACCCGCGGCGGGAGCGCCAACGGACGCGGCGAGATCCCCAACCCCCGCAGCGTGACGTCCGGCGTCAAGCAGGAGGTCTGGCTGGTGACCGTTCCCGGCGGGACGGTGCGCCGGCTGGGCGAGGGCAACTCCCCGACCATCTCGCCCAAGGGCGATCACGTGGCGTTCATCCAGCGCGGGCAGGTCTGGTGGGCGTCGCTCGCGGACTCGTCGCCCGCCGAGCAGCTGATCCACGCCCGCGGGTCGGCGAGCGCGCTGCGCTGGTCCCCGGACGGCGGCAAGCTCGCCTTCGTGAGCAACCGCGGCGACCACGCCTTCATCGCCGTCTACGACATGGCCGGAAAGACGCTGCGCTTTCTCGATCCGGCGCTCGAACGCGACGACGACCCGGTGTGGTCTCTGGACGGGGCGCGCATCGCCTTCACGCGGGCGCCCCCCGAGCCGGGCCGCGTCCCCTTCACCCCGCGGCGCGAAGCTCAGCCGTGGTCGATCCGCGTCGCGGAGGTCGCGACCGGCGCCGGGCGCGAGATCTGGAAGGCCGATCCCGGCGCGGGCAGCGCGTTCCACGACGTCGTCGCCGACCAGCAGCTGCTGTGGCTGGCGGGCGACCGCATCGTGTTCCCGTGGGAAAAGGACGGATGGACGCACTTGTACGCCGTACCGGTCACGGGCGGCCGGGCCACGCTGCTGACACCGGGGGAGTTCGAGGTCGAGTACGTCGCTGCGAGCGCCGACCGGACTACCCTGTACTTCAACTCCAACCAGGGCGACATCGACCGCCGCCACGTGTGGCGGGTGGCGGCGGCGGGCGGCGCGCCGGCGGCCGTGTCGAGCGGCGCGGGGATCGAGTGGGCGCCCGTGCCAACCGCTGACGGCAAGGCCGTCGCGTTGCTGCGCAGCGACGGCCGCAAGCCGCCCCGTCCCGCCGTGCAGATCGGCGGGGGCCCGGCGCGGGACCTCGCGCCGCAGGCCGTGCCCGCCGACTTCCCGGAAGCGGCGCTCGTCGAGCCGCAGCAGGTCGTGTTCTCCGCCTCTGACGGCATGGCGATTCACGGGCAGCTGTTCGTGCCGAAAGGCCTGCGGCCGGGGGGGGGCGAGCGGCGGCCGGCCGTCATCTTCTTCCACGGCGGCTCGCGGCGGCAGATGCTGCTCGGCTGGCACTACATGTACTACTATCGCAACGCCTACGCCCTCAACCAGTACCTGGCGAGCCGCGGCTACGTCGTGTTGTCGGTCAACTATCGCAGCGGCATCGGCTATGGACTGAACTTCCGCGAGGCGCTGCACTACGGCGCCCAGGGCGCCAGCGAGTTCAACGACGTGATGGGGGCCGGCGTGTACCTGCGGACGCGCGCGGACGTCGACCCGGCGAAGATCGGCCTGTGGGGGGGCTCCTACGGCGGCTATCTCACAGCGCTGGGCCTCGCCCGCGCGTCGGATCTGTTCGCGGCGGGCGTGGACCTGCACGGCGTGCACGACTGGAACACGGAGATCCAGAATTGGGTGAGCGAGTACGACCCGGCGAAACAGGCGGACGTG
>Ga0209158_1000393_pt1 | contig 33356 bp, 25 predicted proteins | sample GraSoiAngelo_140_FD_185897 | JGI IMG/M metagenome (GOLD analysis project Ga0209158, IMG submission 185897) | Grasslands soil microbial communities from the Angelo Coastal Reserve, California, USA - 14_0929_12_30cm (SPAdes) (version 2) | ecosystem: Environmental > Terrestrial > Soil > Grasslands ...
GGGAGAACGGGGACGGAGTGGGGCTACTCGCAGGTCGGATCCCGCTCCAGCTGCACCGTGACGTGGGCGATACCGAACCCCTCCATGCGTTGCTGAACGTCCTCCAGCACCCGCTGGTTCGCCGTCGGGTCCTTGACGACCAGGTGCCCGCTCATGGCGACGACGCCGCTGGTCACCGTCCAGACGTGCAGGTCGTGGACCGATTCCACGCCGGGGACCGCGGCGATGCGGTCGTGGACGGCGGGGAGGGAGATGTGGGCGGGCGTCGCCTCGAGGAGGATGTCCACGCACTCCTTCACGAGCCGCCACGCGCCGCCGAGGATCAGGAGGGCGATCCCGACCGAGACCAGCGGGTCAGCGAGCGTCCATCGCGTCGCCAGGATCACGACGCCGGCGGCGAGGGCGCCCAGCGATCCCAGGGCATCACTCACCAGGTGGAGGTAGGCGCCGCGCTGGTTCAGGGAATGGCCATGGCCGCGGTGCAGGATCGTGGCGCCGCCGAGATTCGCCACGAGCCCCACGCTCGCGATCCCCACGAGCAGGCCGGCCCGGATGGTCCCCGGCGATTGGAAGCGGCGATACGCTTCAACCCCGATGCCGACCGCGACGGCGATGAGCACCGCGCCGTTGATCAGCGCCGCGAGGATCTCGAAGCGCACCAGGCCGAACGAGCGCTCGGCGGTGGCGGGCCGCTGCGCGATGCGCGCTGCGAGCAGGGCGAGGGCGAGGGCGCCGACGTCCACCAACATGTGCCCCGCATCCGCGAGCAAGGCGAGCGAGCCGGAGAGGTAGGCGCCCACGGCTTCGGCCATCATCACCAGCGCCGACAGCGCCAGCACCACGGTCATGCGCTGGGCGCTCTCCGCGCGCAGCGGCGCGCGGTGGGTGCACTGAGCTTCGAGGGGAAGCGTCGCCATCAAGCGAAACATATGCGGCCGCTCGCGCGGGAGGCAACGCCCCGCTAGGTTCCCCGCCCCATGCCCGTTCAACTTCCCCTGCGTCTGTTGGCGGTCGTGCTGCTGGTCGCCGCGAACGCCTTCTTCGTCGCGGCGGAGTTCGCGCTGGTGGCGGCACGGCGCACGCGCATCGAGGCACTGGCGCGCCGCGGCGACGCGAAGGCGAAAACGGTGCAGAAAGCTCTGCACGACCTGTATCGCCAGCTGTCGGCGGCGCAGCTCGGCATCACCCTCGCGTCGATCCTGCTGGGGTACGTCGCCGAGGACACCGTCGCCCACCTGTTCCGGGACTGGTTCGCGAGCCTGCCGCCCGCCCTCAATTTCCTGGCGCGCGGCGGCGTCGCGTCCGCCGTGGCGCTGGCGGTGATCACCTTCCTGCACGTGGTGTTCGGCGAGCAGGCCCCGAAGGCGTGGGCCATCACCTACCCCGAAGGCACCAGCCGCTGGGTCGCGGCGCCGCTGATCCTGTTCTCGTGGATCACCCGCCCGGTGACGGACCTGCTCAACTGGAGCGCCAACCGCGTCGTCAAACTGCTGGGGATCAAGAGCGCCCCGTCCGACATCGACCGCGTCCATTCCCCCGAGGAGATCCGCATGCTGGTCGAGCAGAGCCGGCGGACGGGCTCGCTCGGGAAAGAAGACGCGCGCCTCATCGAGGGCGTGTTCGAGTTCAGCGAGAAGAGCGCCCGCGACGTCATGACCCCGCGCACCGCGATGATCGCGCTCCCCGCCGACCTGCCGCTGGAGGAGGCGGCGGACCGGGTCGCGGCGGCCGGGCGGTCGCGCTATCCCGTCGCGCGCGAATCGCCCGACGACATCGTCGGCACGGTGCACGCCAAGGCGATCCTCGCGGGGCTGCGCGCCGGCCGTGGCAGCACGGTCGCGACGGTAATGCGACCGCCGCTGTTCGTGCCGGGCACGCGGAAGGTGGAGGACGTGCTCGCCGACATGAAGCGCCACAAAGCGCACCTCGCCATCGTGCTCGACGAGTTCGGCGGCACCGCCGGGCTGGTCACTATGGAGGATCTGCTGGAGGAAATCGTCGGCCCGATTTACGACGAGTACGATCGCCCCCCCGCCGCGCCCGCGCCCGGGGAGACGGCGCCGGTCATCCCCGGCGCGACGGAGATCAAGGACGTGAACGAGTGGTACGGCCTGGCCCTGGACGACGCGGACTACTCCACGATCGGGGGCCTGCTGTTCGGGACCCTCGGCCGCCTGCCCAAGGTCGGCGACCGCATCACGCTGCCGGGCGCCACGTTCGAGATCGTGGAGATGGAGGGCCGGCGGGTGGGAAAGGTGCGCGTCACCCGAAGCAGTTAGTCTCGAGCCGCCTTCCGGTTCGCCAACTGCGCGGCCAACTCCAGCGCGGCTCGCATGGAGGAAGGATCCGCAACCCCCTGCCCCGCGATGTCGAACGCCGTGCCGTGATCCGGCGACGTCCGCGGGAACGGCAGCCCCAGCGTCACGTTCACCCCGTGGCCGAAGCCCGCCACCTTCACCGCCGTCATTCCCACGTCGTGATAGGGAGTGAGGACCGCGTCGAACTCGCCGCGCAACGCGCGCACGAACACGGTGTCGGCGGACAGGGGCCCCGCGGCGCCGAGCGTCCGCGCCGCGGGGGCGAGGAGACGCTCATCCTCGTCGCCGAAGAGCCCGGCCTCCCCGGCATGGGGGTTGAGCGCGCACACCGCCAGTCGCGGCGCGGCGATGGCAAACCAATCGCGCAGCGCGGTGAGCGTGATGCGGCCGACGCGGACGATCCGCTCGGTCGTGAGCTGGCCGGGGACTTCGCGCAGCGGCAGGTGCGTCGTGACGAGGACGACACGCAGGCCGGGCACCACCAGCATCATCACCGCCTCGGCGCCTCCGGCCAGGCTCCCGAGGAGCTCCGTCACTCCGGGGAATCGGTACCCGGCAACATGTAACGCGGCCTTGTGGACCGGGCCGGTGACGATCGCCTCCACTTCCCCACCGCGCGCCAACCACACGGCGCGCTCGATGGAGCGGGCCGTCAGCTGGCCGGCGAGCCGATCGCCGCCGTCCCCACGCCCCCATTCCCCCACACCCACCCGGCTCCTGGCGGGAATCGCCGCGATCTGGTCCTCGGGCCCCACCAGCACGACGTCGGCTTCCAGCGGCGCCACGGTGAGCGCTTTGGCCACGACCTCCGGCCCGATCCCCCGGGGGTCGCCCAGGGTGACCGCGAGACGGGGAGGAGGGCGTTGCGAACCGGACGAGGAGTTAGAACCGGATGTCGACGTAGGTCTGGCGGCGGACCAGGTCCAGATAGTGCTGGACCGCGAGGTCCTGGCTCAGGTTGGCGCGGATGCGGTCCTTGACGTCGTCGAAAGCCAGATCTCCCTCGGGGAGGCGTTTGGTGATCTCGACGACGGCGAACTTGGGGCGCGGCCCCGATTCCAGCTGCAGCACCGGCTTGAGCCCGGTCGCCGAGTCGGCGGCGAGGAGGTGCTGGTAGGGCGCCGGGAGCTGCGCGATCGGCACCGTTTCGGCGAGCTTGGCCTCGTTCTCGTCCGCATAGCGCCGCGCGAGGGCGTCGAAGGCGGCGCCGGCCGCGAGGGCGTGGTGCACCGAGTCGGCGCTGTGGCGTGCGCGCTCTACCTGGGCCACGGAGATGACCGGCGCGATCAGGATCTGGCGCGCCTGGATTTCGGCGGGCTGCACGCGCTCGACCTGGATGATGTGGAAGCCGAAGGCCGTTTCCACGACAGGGGACAGTTCGCCGGGCCGGAGGCTGAACGCGGCCTCCTCGAACCCTTTGACCATCTGGCCGCGCCGGAACCAGCCGAGCTCGCCCCCTTGCGCCGCCGACACACTGTCGGAGGAAAAACGGCGGGCGACCGACGCGAAGTCCGCGCCGCGGCGCAGCTCAGCGAGCAGCGAGTCCGCGAGCTGCAGGGCCCGCGCGCGGGCGGCGGAGTCGGGTTGTGGCGTGATGACGATCTGGCGGAACGACACGACCGCCGGCCGTTTGGGTAGCTGCCCCTTGTTCGCCTCCCAGTATTCGCGCATCTGCGCGTCGCTGGGCGCGATCGGCTTGAGCTTGCCCTTCTGCTGGAGGCCCTCGAGCAACCGCTGTTGCAGGATCTGCCGGCGCTGGTTTTCGGCCAGCAAGCGCCGCCAGGTCTCCACCGTGCCGAACCCCAGGCGCACTTGGTTCTGGAACTCCTGCTCCGACGGATAATGGCTCCGCACCTCCTGCACGCTGCGCTCGACGGCGTCCTGCACCTCCTGGTCCGTCACCTTGATCGCGGTGTCCCGCTCCGCCTGCTGCACGAGCAGCTCCTCGTCGACCATTTGACGGAGCACCTCCCGCTTGACGGCCTCCCGGCCCGCCGAATCCGTCGGGAGCTGCAAGCCCTGCGACTGCTTGAAAACGAGCCGCTCCTCGAGCTGTGACGCGAGGATGGGCCGAATGCCGACGACGGCGACGACCCGGTCCACGGGGAGGCGGGCCGTCCGCTGCGCTCCCACCGGCGCCGCTGCCGCGAAGGCGGCCGCCCACGCCAGGAGACCGAGACCGCGCAGTCGGAGGAGGGCGATCACGTCAGCGCAGCGTGCGGCGCCGCGGGGTGATCGGCTGGGCGCCCGGCGGGATGGTCGGCACCGGTTGGTTGTTGGGCCGCGGCGTGGGGCGCAACGAGTCGAGCTGCGCGCGGATGGCCTGCGCGCGCTCGATCGCGAGCTGCACCCCGGCGTCGTTCTTCCCCCACGAGCCGTGCGCGCGCAGGTATTCACTCAGGTACGGCGGCAGCGGCGCGAACTGCGCCTCCCCACCGACCACGCGGTCGACATAATCGTTCACGCGGGTCATCGCCAGTCGCGCGCGGCCCTCGGGCGTCGTGACCGAGTCGCGCACGAGGGCGGGGGTGAGCTTGAGCAGTCCTTCGACGGTGGTCAGCGCCGAGTCCTGCTGCGCGCGGACCATGGCCCAGTCGCTATCGCTGAGCCCGACCCGCGCGGAGTCGGCCTGGTGCAGCAGGATGTCGCGCTGGGCGAGCCCCTTGAGCAGCCCCACGACCTGCTGCTCGGTCGCCGTGGACAGCGCCGGGAGCACGCGCGGGTCGAGCGCCGGCAACCAGTGCATGAAGTCGCGCACGCGGAACGCCCCGCCGCGGTAGTCGACGAGCACGCGGCCGCTCCTCCGCGCCGGGTCGGGGGCCTGCGCCGCCTGTCGCACCGCTCCGACGGCGCCGCTCACGACCTTGACTGCGCTGCGGGTCTCGAGATCCGACAGGTACAGGGAGTCCCGCGCGCCGCCGAGCATGTCCTCGAGCCCGCGCGCGAAGGAGTCCCGCACCTCCGCGAGCGGCGGCCGGCGGATGATGTGGTAGCCAAACGAGCTGCGCACCAAACCGGTCATGCCGCCCGGCGCGAGCTGCCACGCCGCGTCCTCGAACGGCGGCACGAATTGCCCCCGCCCGCCGACCGCGAGGAGCCCGCCCCGCGTCTTCGACCCCGGGTCCTCGGAGTAGCGCTGCGCCAGCGACGCGAAGCTTCCGCCGGCGCGGAGCTGCCCGAGCAGGCCCGTCGCCTGGTTTTCCTTCTGCTGGGCGACGGTCGGCGCGGCGCTCGGGGGCACGGCGATGAGGATGTGCTGGAACAGCCGCACGCTCCCGGCGCGGTAAGCGGAGTCGACCTGCGCCGCCGTCAGCGTCCCGCGCCCGGACACGAGCCGCTCGTGGAAGCGGTCCCAGCGCAGCTGCGAGACCGCCGGCCACATGGTTTGCGTGAGCGTCGCCGTGTCGTCGAAGCGCTGCCCGGCGGCCAGCGCCTGGCCGAACAGCGCGTAGTCGATCCACACGTCCGCCAGCCGGGTGAGGTTGTCGCCCTGCAACGGCATGCCCTTGACGCGCGCGGCGAGCTCCGCCAGCCGCTCGACGGTGAGCAGCTGGTCGCCGGCGCGCGCCGCCTCCGCCGGGTGGGTCGAGAACGCGTCCTTGAGCGAGCCACACCCGGCCGCCGCGAACGCCACCAGCAGTATGGCACAACGACGCATGCGATCTCCTAGTCCGGTTGATTCTGCAGAACGGCGGTGAGCGCGCGCACGAGGCCGGGGCCGATCGCTTCGCCTCCCAGGCGTCGGAGCCGCAGGGAGAGCGGCTGCGCCCGCCGCACGTCCGCCTCGAACTGCACGGCCTCCAGGGCCGCGGTCAGGCCGGCCAGGCGCGGCTGGGCATCCCGCCGAAACACGAGCCGCGCCTCGTCGCCCCGGGCGAGGACCGTGTCGAGGCCCACCCGGGCGCCGAGCGCGCGGAGCTCGGTCACGAGGAGGAGCCGCTCGGCTGCGGCCGGCAGCGGCCCGAACCGGTCGCGCAGCTCCGCTCGGACGGCTGCAATCTCGCATGGCTCCACCGTCCGCGCCAGCCGCCGATAGAGATCGAGCTTCGCCGCGTCGTCGGGCACGTACTCGTCGGGCAGATGCGCCGGCTGATCGAGCACGACGTCGGGCGCCACCGACTCCCGACTCCCCGCTCCCGGCTCGCCCTTGAGCGAACGCACCGTCTCCTCCAGCCATCTGAGGTACATGTCGAATCCGACGGCCTGCGCGTGCCCCGACTGCTCGCCGCCCAGCAAGCTGCCGGCGCCGCGCAGCTCGAGGTCGCGCAGGGCGATGCGATAGCCCGACCCCAAATCGGTATGATGCTCGAGCACGCGCAACCGTTCCTCCGCCGCGGCGTCCACGAGGTCCGGGACCAGCAGGTAGCAATAGGCGCGCCGATGGCTGCGGCCCACGCGCCCGCGCAGCTGGTAGAGCTGGGCGAGCCCGAACTGGTCGGCCCGGCTCACCACCATCGTGTTCGCGTTGGGCACATCGAGCCCTGATTCGACGATCATCGTCGACACGAGCACGTCCACCTCGCCGCGCACGAACCGCGACATCACCTCGTCCAGGTCGTGCTCGCGCAGCTGGCCGTGGGCGACGGCGACCCGCGCCCGCGGGGCCAGCGCCCGCACGCGTTCGGCGATCGTGTCGATGGTCTCGATGCGGTTGTGCACGAAGTACACCTGGCCGCCGCGATCCAGCTCGCGCGCCAGCGCCTCCTCGAGCAGCGCGTCATCCCACGGCTCGATGAACGTGAGCACCGGCGAGCGGTCCTTCGGCGCCGTCTCGAGCAGCGTCAGGTCGCGCAGGCCGGACAGCGAGAGGTGCAGCGTGCGCGGGATCGGCGTGGCGGTGAGGGTCAGCACGTCCACGCTGAGCTTCAGCGCCTTGAGCCGCTCCTTGTGCCGCACCCCAAAGCGATGCTCCTCGTCCACGACGAGCAGTCCCAGGTCCTTGAACCCCACGTCCCGGGACAGCAGCCGGTGCGTCCCGATCACGACGTCCACCTGGCCCTCGGCGAGACGCTGCGACACGGCGGCGGCTTCCTTCGGCGCGCGGAACCGCGACAGCACCTCGATGCGCACGGGATAGTCGGCGAGGCGCTCGCGGAACGTGCGGCCGTGCTGTTCGGCGAGAATCGTCGTCGGCACCAGCACGGCGGTCTGCTTGCCCGCCTGGACCGCCTTGAACGCCGCCCGGATCGCGATCTCCGTTTTGCCGTACCCGACGTCGCCGACGAGGAGCCGGTCCATCGGCCGGGCGCGCTCCATGTCGCGCTTCACGTCCACGGTGGCGCGGCGCTGGTCGGGCGTGTCTTCATAAAGGAAAGAGGATTCGAGCTCCGCCTGCCACGGCGTGTCGGCGGGGAAGGCGTAGCCCGGGGCGATCTGGCGGCGCGCGTACAGGTCCAGGAGGTCGAGCGCCATTCTCCGGATCGCCGCCTGGGTTTTCTCCCGCTGGCGCTGCCAGGTCGTGGACCCGAGCCGGTGCAGCCGCGGAGGAGGCGCGTCGGCGCCGCTGTCGCCGCCCGCGCGGTACGGCTCCAGCTGGTCGAGGCGGTACAGCGGCACATTGAGGCGATCGCCTCCCTCGTATTCGACGGCGGCCACGTCGAGTGTGCCCTCCCCCACCGTGATCGTCTGCAGGCCGCGGTAAATACCGATGCCGTGCTCCAGGTGCACCACGTAGTCGCCCGGACGCAGCGCGCCGGCAGCCGCCGCTGGCGCCGCGGTGCGGTAGCGGCGCGGACGGCGCAGCCGCCGCGCGCGCCGGAAGATCTCGTGATCGGTGAGCACGCGGAGGCTGGGCAGGACGAACCCGCCGTCCAGCGCCCCCACCACCAGGGTGGCGCGATTGGCGCCGAGCAGCTCCTCGAGGCGCTCGAGCTGGCCTTCGTTGTCGCAGAGGATCACCGTCGCCGGCTCGCCAGCCACCAGTTGCCGCAGGCGGCGCAGATCGCGGTCCACGGCCTCCGGGGCGAGCACGGGAAAGCGCTGCGCGGCGTCCGCGGCGCCGGGGGCGAGACGCGCGCGAGCGGCGAGCCGCGCCCGCCACGCGGCGGGATCGAGCAGCAACTCCTCGCGCGGCGACGGCTCCTCGCCGAGCCGCCGCGCGACCTCGAGGTGATGCGCCGCGTCGGCCCAGGCACGCTCCACCTCGCGCTCGACCGCCGCTTCCTGGTCGACGACGAGCAGGGTATCAGCCGGGAGCAGATCCAACAGGGACGTCCGGACCCATCCCTCATCCCGCTTCCCCCATCCCTCGCCGGTGCGGATCGGCAGCACGCTCACACGATCGATCGGCTCGGCCGAGCGCTGGGTATCCAGGTCGAACCCGCGCAACGACACGATCTCGTCGCCCCACCACTCGACGCGCGCCGGCACCGCCATCCCGAAGCCGTAGACGTCCAAGATCCCGCCGCGCACGCTGAATTGACCGACCTCGGTCACGCCGGGAACCCGCTCATAACCCATGTCGGCGAGCCGCTGCGCGGCGTCCGTGAGACCGGCAACCGGCGACCGGTCACCGGTTGCCAGCTCCAAACGGCTCGTCTCCAGCACCCGCGGCACTCCCGTGCGCTCGGCGCTGGCGCGCGCCGTCGTGACGACCACGCGGGCCCGGCCCGACAGCAACGCCGCGATCGTCTCGATGCGCTCGCCCGCGATCTCCACGTGGGGCTCGTCCGCGCCGAGCCCTTCGCGTTGCGGGTACAGGACCGCCCGCTCCCCCACGAGTTGCTGCAGGTCCGCGAGCCAGCGCTCGGCGTCGGCGGGGGTCGCGGTGACGACCGCGAAGAGCCGCTGCGGGAGCCGCCGCGCGAGCGCGGCGACGAGTAGCGCAGGGCTGGAGCCCGGGAGGCCGGCGAGCGGTAGCCGGTTGCCGGCCACCGGCAACCCCTCCAGCAGAGCCCCGGTGGCGGGCAGCTCGTCGAAGCGGTCGAGGAGGAACTGGAGCGGCATTAGCGGGTCAGGGTGGCCACACCCAGCTCCGCGGCCGCGAGCAGCAACGCGGCCACGAGCAGCAGGCCGCTCACTTCGGCGAGGCGCGGGCCCGCGAACGCGGCGGCGGCGAAGTCGGCGTCGCGCGCGAGGTCCGCGCCGAGCGCGCGGCGCGCCAACGCCGCGCGCGCCGGCGTCAGGTCCGATTCGCGGGGATCGACCCGGAAGACCGTCGCCCCGGTCGTATCCGCCCCGGCCACGACGAACTCCACGCGCGCGGCACCCTCGGCTTCATGCACGTCGGCTTCCCCACGGACGATCCGATTCGCGAGCGCATCCACGAACGGCACGAACCCCGGCGCCGCGGGCAGCGCGGTCCACGCCGTGTCGAGTCGACTGCCGAACAGCACGACGTTCCCCACCCGCACGAGCCACGGCTCTCCGTTCACGGTCGCGAGCACGGCGGCGCTGTCCACCCCCGAGAAGCGGTAACGCCGGGCGACGCTCACGCCGGCGAGCCCCGGCAACCCTGGGGCGGTGATCGGCCCCGCGGTCCCTGGGGCGGCGAACCGCGCGGTGACCCCACGCGCCGCGAGGGCGCGGTTGGCTTGCCCCAACAGCGCCGGATCCGCGGGAGGAAACAAAACGCTTGCGCCTGGACCCGGTCGCTCGCCGAAGCTCACGTCGCTGCCGGCGGCGAGACGACCGGCGTCGCGCAGCACGCCGATCGCGGCCGTGAGGAATGGCCCGGCGTCAGCACCAGTCGCAACGCGCGCGGGCGGCGCGACGCGCCACACGAACGGCCGTGCGTCATCGGCGCGCAACTCGTCGGCCTCCAACTCCACATCACCCGCCCACCACCCCGGACCGGGCGCCGATAGCGACACGGTCACCGTCGTCCCCGGCGCGCCGATCGCCCGCGCGACCGGACGGCCGCGCAGCCGCACCGTCAGCGGCCCCGGCGGCGTCCCCGGTGTTCCCACCACTGCGACCGCCAGGCCACCGTCGGTCGGCTGCAGCGTCCCGATCCCCCGGTTCGGCGGCGCGGCATCCGCCGGTGCGAGCGCCAGCACGCGTACGTCGCGCGGCGCATCCGCCGTGCCCTCGAGCGCGGTGCGCTGCAGGTCGCTGACCAAGTGAACTTCCCGGGCGGGCACGGGCTCCGCCTCAACGAGGCGCGCCGCCCGCGCCGTCGCCGCCACCACCGCGAGGCGACGGGAGTCGGGGCGGGCGCTGTCGACGGCCGCGAGCAGCGCGTCGCGCGAGCCGGCCCGGGCGACGCCGTCGGCGAGCACCAGCCACAGCCGGTCCCCGGCGGCCGCGCGGGCGAGCGCGGCGTGCGCCGCGAGTTTCAGCCGGTCGAGGAGCGGCCGGCCGTCCACCACGACGCCGCTGGAGGGAGAGTTGTCGAGGATGACGACGAGGGCGGTTGGCGGGTGCAGCGTACCGGCCGTGCCGCGCGACGGCACGAGCGGGCGCGCCGCGGCGAGGACGATCGCCACGATGAGGGCGGTCCGCAGCATGAGTAGGAGCAGATGGCGTAGCCGCAATCGACGGGCGCTGCGCCGCTCGGCGTCCGCCAGGTAGCGCACCGCCGGAAACGGCAGCTCGGGCGGCACGCGGCGCTCGAGCAGATGCAGCAGCGCGGGAATCGCGGCCGCCGCGAGCCCCGCGAGCGCCAGCGGATGCAGAAAACTCACGTGAGCAGCCGCAGCGCCAGGCCGAAGGGCAAGTCCGTCGTCACGTGGTGGTAGGCGATGCCGTGCCGGCGACACGTCGCGCGCCACGCGGCGATCTCCCGCCGCACCGTCTCCCCGTAGGCGCGTGCCAGCTCGCGCGGGCGCACTACCACGCTGGCCGGCGACTCCAGGTCGCGAAACCGCACCTCGGGCGGCCCGCCGAGGTCGAGCTCCGCGGGGTCCATCACGTGGTAGACGATCACCTGATGGCCACGGTGGCGCAGGTAGCGCAGCGCGGTGAGCGCCAGGTCGCGGTCGAAGAGCAGATCGGAGATGAGGATGACGAGCCCGCGGCGCACGAGCAGGGACGTGAGCCGGCGCAACGCGGCTTCGGCCGCCGTGCCACGCCCATCCGGCGTGTCGAGCAGCCCGCGCACCAGTCGCCCCCACTGCCCGACCTTCACGCGGGCGGGGATCGCCTGGCGCACGGCTTCGTCGAAGGTGACCAGGCCCGTCGCGTCTCGCTGGCGCAGCAGAATCAGCGCGAGCGCGGCCGCGAGACGGTCCGCGTAGGCCCGCTTGGTGAGGCGTCCTTCCGCCCCGCGCCACGCCATCGACCGGCTGGCGTCGACGAGCAGCATCGCGCGCAGGTTGGTCTCTTGCTCGAACTGCTTGACGAAAAGACGATCGGCCCGCGCCAGGATTTTCCAATCGAGGTAGCGTGGCTCGTCGCCGGGCTGGTACGGACGGTGCTCGGTGAACTCGACGGAGAAGCCGCGGAACGGCGATCGGTGCAGCCCGGTCAGAAACCCCTCGACCACACCTTCGGCAACGATTTCGATCCCGCCCAAACGGCTGACTTCCGCCGGATCCAGCAGGTCGAAGCGCTGAGAGGAGGGGGCGGCGACGGTCATCGCGAGGGCAAGCTAACCGAGGTCATCGTGTCCGGAACAGAGGACAATGGGGCGCTCAGAGGCATAAACGGGAAGAGGCTAAGTAACTCCCACACTGCGTGTTGGAGATTGCCGCTGGATGGCACGGTCCCTGCCCTTAGGGGGTCAGGAGGAACCATGCTGACTCACATCGCGCTGCTCGCTGCCACGATCTCCGGGCCTACGGCTCCTACGGCCATCCGGCCATCCGGCTATTACAAGCCCCGCGTCGAGGTCTGGACCGCGAAGGGCGACAACCCCTTCTTCCGCGGCGACGGCGCGCGCGTCTACATCCGGGCGGACCAGGACGCCTACGTCACCCTGTTCCGCGTCGACACCGACGGCCGCGTGCGCGTGCTGTTCCCGCGCAATCCGTGGGAGGACAACTTCGTGCGCGGGGGGCAGGAGTTCGAAGTCCAGAGCTACTCCTCGAGCTACGCCTTCTCCGTGGACGATTACCCCGGCGTGGGCTACCTGTTCGCCGTCGCCGCCGCCGACCCGTTCGTCTACGACCCGATCGAGACGGGCGACCACTGGGACTACCGCGTGATCGCCGACGGGCGCGTCCGCGGCGACCCCTACGTCGCGCTCACCGACCTCGCCGGGCGCATCCTCCCGGCGAACGACTCGGACTGGGATTACGACATGGTGCCGTATTATGTGGAGCGGCACTACGACTACCCCCGCTTCCTCTGCTACGACTGCCACGCGTACGCCAGCTGGTCCTACTGGGATCCGTATGCGTACTCGTGCGTGCGCTTCCGCATCGTCGTCTTCGACGACCCCTATTACTACCCGTACCGCTACTACGGCGGCACCCGGGTGGTGTTCACACGGCCGCTGCGTCCCCAGCCACGCTTCATCTTCAGGGACCGGAGCGGCTCCGATAACAACGGCTTCCTGACGCGCGAGCGCGAGCGGCCGGTCAACGATACCGAGCGTCGCGGCGTGCGCGGCACCGACCTGGGAGGCCGGGGCATCATTCCGCCTCCGCGCCAGCGTCCTCCGGTCCCCGACCGTCCCGGCAACGGCGGCGGCCATGACGGCGACGACGGGCGTGGCCCCGGGCGGCGCGACCGCCCGGATCATCCGGATCATCCGGATCACCCGGATCACCCGGATCATCCGGATCACCCGGATCATCCGGACCACCCGGATCATCCGGATCACCCGGATCATCCGGACCACCCGGACCACCCCGACCGTCCGTCTCAGCCCGATCGGCGGGATCGTCCCGATCGGCCTGGGGACCAGGGCAGGTCAGGCCAGGGCGAGCGTCTGGAACGACAGGCGCGCCCCGATCGCCCCAGCGACTTGGGGCGGCCGCAGGAGTCACGGCCGCAGGAGTCGCGGCCGCAGCCGGCCGAGGCGCGTCCCGAGCCGCGCCGGGTCGATCCGCCGCGCGCGCAGCCGCGTGAGGCGCCGCGCAACGAGCCGCGCAGCGCGCCGCCGCGGGCGGAGCCGCGGCGCGATCCGCCGCCGAAGGAAAGGCCCCAGTCCAACGGGCAGCCCGAGCTGCGGCGACGCCGGCCGTAAGCCGGCGGAACCGATCGATGCGCCCGGCCGTACCACAGTGCGGCCGGGCGCAGTAGTTTCAGGTTCCTGCCGTCGCAGCCATCTATTCTCCCCGAGGAACGCATGGTGTCCAAACTCTCTTGGCTCCTCATCGCGGCCGGGGTTCCCGGCGCGCTCGCGGCGCAGACGCCGGCGTCGGTGCAGCGCGCCGTCAATTCCGTCACGCCGCAGGACGTGGTCCGGCGCATCGCCATCATCGCGGACGATTCGATGCTCGGCCGCGCGACGCCCAGCCCGCAGCTCGAGCAAGTCGCCCAATACATCGCGGCGGAGTTCCAGCGCTTCGGCTTGAGGCCCGGCGGCGAGCGCGGGACATACCTCCAGCGCTACCCCGTCGAGCGCGCCGTCCTGGCGACCGACAGCTCGGCCGTGTGGTCAACGGGGTCGCTCGCGCTGCGCTGGGCGTATGGGACCGACCTCGTCGAGGTCGACGGGCGCACCCCGGCGGACGCGATATCGGGTCAGGTGCTGGTCCTCGTCGGGGCCGTGCCCGACAGCGGCGGCATCGATTCCGCAGCCGTCGCCGGCAAGATGCTCCTCGTCCTGCGGCCGAGCCGCGGCGCCCGGCGCCTGCTGGGGTGGAACCCCGCGGCCATCCTGATCCCCTCGACGGCGCCCGATTCCATCTGGCCGCTCATCGCCGGGCGATTCGGCAGTGGTGGTTGGCGGCAGCCGGGAGCGGGCGTCGCGACCACCGCCCCACCGCAGTTCCTCCTCCGTCAGCCCGCCCTGCGGCCGCTGCTGAGCCAGCTCGGCCTCACCTTGGAGGCGGCGCGGCAGGCGCCGTTCGCGGCTCTGGCCGTGGCCGGCACGACCCTCCACGCCAGAGTCCTGGAGCAGGTCGCTGAACGGGCGACCGCGCCGAACGTCATCGGCATTCTCGAGGGCTCCGACCCCACCCTCAAGGGCGAATACCTCTTCTTTACCGGGCACATGGATCACCTCGGGACGCCCGGCTCCGGAGAGGACTGCGTCGCCAAGGGCGCGGACTCGATCTGCAACGGCGCCGACGACGACGGCTCGGGCACGATCGCGGTGGTCAAGCTCGCCGAGGCGTTCTCCCAGCTCACGCCCCGCCCCCGGCGCTCGCTCGTCTTCATGACGGTCAGCGGCGAGGAGCGGGGGCTGTGGGGGAGCGAATACTTCAGCGAACACCCCACCGTGCCGCTCGCCAGCATCGTGGCGGATCTGAACACCGACATGATCGGTCGCAACTGGAAGGACACGATCGCGGTGATCGGCAAGGAGCACTCGGACCTGGGCGCGACGCTGAACCGCGTGGCCGCGGCCCACCCCGAACTGCATATGACGCCGATCGACGACATCTGGCCGCAGGAGAACTTCTACTTTCGTTCCGACCACTACAACTTCGCGCGCAAGGGCGTACCGATCCTGTTCTTTTTCAACGGCACGCACGCCGATTACCACCAGGTGTCGGACGAAGTGGCCAAGATCGACGGGGAGAAGGAGAGCCGCATCATCAAGCTCGACTTTTACCTCGGGCTCGACGTGGCGAACCGCACCGCGCGGCCGAAGTGGAATCCCGACAGCTATCGAAGGATCGTGCAGCGCACCGGCAACTGAGCGTCGGCCGCCGCGTCAGGCGAGCGCGGCGAGCAACTCGGTGTTCGTCTTGGCGCGCTTGAGTTGCGCGAGCAACGCCTCGATCGCCCGCTCCGGCGGCAGCCCCACCAGGGTGCGCCGGAGCTTCTGTTTGGCCTCCACCGTGGCGGCGTCGCCGAGCAGCTCTTCGCGCCGCGTGCCGCTCGCCGCGAGGTCCACGGCCGGATAGAGGCGCCGGTCGGCGAGCGCGCGCAGCAACCGCAGCTCCGCATTCCCCGTCCCTTTGAACTCCTCGAAGATCACATCGTCCATGCGGCTCTCGGTCTCCACCAACGCGGTGGCGATCACCGTCAGCGACCCGCCCTTGGGCACGGCGCGGGCCGCGCCGAACAGCGCCTTGGGTTCGGCGAGGGCGTTGGCGTCGATGCCGCCCGTCATGGTGCGGCCGCTGCTGCGGCTCGCGGTGTTGTGCGAGCGCGCGAGGCGCGTGAGCGAGTCGAGCACGATCACCACGTCCCGCCCCAGCTCCACCTGGCGCCGGGCGTGCTCGAACACCATGTCCGCCACCGCGACGTGCCGCTCGTGCGGCAGGTCGAAGCTCGACGCGATGACTTCGCCCCGACCCCAATCGATCATCTCGCTCACCTCTTCGGGGCGCTCGTCCACGAGCAGGATGAGGAGGATGGCCGCGGGATAGTTCAGCGCCACCGCCTCCGCCACGGCCTGCAGCATGATCGTCTTGCCGGCCTTGGGCGGTGAGACGATGAGCATTCGCTGACCGAAGCCGAGCGGGCACACGAGGTCCACCACGCGCTGGATATCGGCGGTGCGCGGGCTCGAGGCGCCTGGCGTCTCGAGCGTGAGCGGGCGGCTGGGGTGGACGGCGCCCATCTCCGGAAAGTTCGGGCGGGCGTCGAGCTTCTCGGGGGGAAGCCCGTTCACGCTGCGCACGCGGCCGTCCTCGAGGATCAGCAGGTCGCCGCACCGCAGGCCCTGGAGGCGCACCGGCGGATCCCCGGAGGCCGGCAGGTAGCCGTTCGCCGCCCGGCGCAGGAAGCCGCCCTTGGGGGCGGGGTCGAACCAACCGGTGGTGGGGGGCAAGGATTGAAAGGTACAGACATCAGACGTCAGACGTCAGACGTCCGCGAGTATATTCCTCCTCCAATGCGCCAAGCCAACATCCGCAACTTCTGCATCATCGCGCACATCGACCACGGGAAGTCCACCCTGGCCGACCGTCTCATCGAGCTCACCGGCACCCTCGACAAGCGGCAGATGCGCGACCAGGTCCTCGACACCATGGACCTGGAGCGCGAGCGCGGCATCACCATCAAGCTCAACGCGGTGCGCATGAGCTACCGCGCCCGCAGCGGCGAGCTGTACGAGCTCAACCTCATCGACACACCGGGCCACGTGGACTTCACCTACGAGGTGTCGCGCTCGCTGGCCGCCTGCGAGGGCGCCATCTTGGTTGTCGACGCCTCCCAGGGGGTGCAGGCGCAGACCCTGTCGAACCTGTTTCTCGCGCTCGACGCCGGCCTCGAGATCATCCCGGTGTTGAACAAGATCGACCTGCCGGGCGCCGAACCCGACCGGCGCGCCCAGGAGCTCCACGAGGTCATCGGCGCCCGTCCCGAGGACATCCTGCGCATCTCCGCCAAGGAAGGGACCGGGGTCCCCGAGGTGCTCGAAGCGGTGGTGCGACGCGTGCCGGCGCCGCGCGGCGATCCGACGGCCCCCCTGCGCGCGCTGATCTTCGACTCCTACTACGACCGCTACCGCGGCGCGGTGCCGAGTGTCCGCGTGGTGGACGGCGTGCTCACGCGGGGGATGAAGATCGCCTTCGGCGCCCACCGAGACGACACGTACGACGTGGACGAAGTCGGCTACCTGCAGCTCGACCGCAAGCCGGCCGACCAGCTCGAGGCGGGCGAGGTGGGCTATTTCGTCGCCAACGTGCGCGGGGTGCGCGAGACGCGGCCCGGAGACACGGTGCTCGACGCCGAGCACCGCGACGTCCCGCTGCTGCCGGGCTATCGGGACATCAAGTCGATGGTGTTCGCCGGGCTGTACCCGACCAACGCGGAGCAGTTCGAGGAGCTGCGCGACGCGCTCGCGAAGTTGCAGCTCAACGACGCGTCGCTGCACTACGAGCCGGAGTCGTCGGTCGCGCTCGGTTTCGGCTTTCGCTGCGGGTTCCTCGGCCTGCTGCACATGGAGATCGTGCGCGAGCGGCTCGAGCGGGAGTTCACGCTCGACCTGATCAGTACCGTGCCGAACGTGGAGTACCACGTGTACCGCACCGACGGATCGCTCGAGGTCGTGGAGAACCCGAGCCGCATGCCGCACGGCTCCACGGTGGACCGGATCGAGGAGCCGTACGTGAAGGCGCGCATCATCGTTCCCGCCGAGTACATCGGGGCGATCATGACGCTGGGCCAGGAGCGCCGCGGCGTCTACCTGGGGATGCATTACCTCGATCCCGCGCGTGTCGAGTTCACGTGGGAGTTCCCGCTCGCCGAGATCATCCTCGACTTCTACGACAAGCTCAAGACGATCTCGCGCGGCTATGCGACGCTCGATTACGACTTCCTCGGCTACCGCCGTTCCGACCTCGTGAAGCTCGACATGCTGCTCAACGGGGAGCCGGTGGACGCCTTCAGCGTCATCATCCATCGCGACAAGGCGTACGAGTGGGGCAAGAAGATCGCCGAGAAGCTGCGCGAGCTGATCCCGCGGCAGCTGTTCGAGGTGGTGATCCAGGCGGCGATCGGCACCAAGGTGATCGCCCGGGAAACGATCCGCCCCCTGCGCAAGAACGTCACGGCCAAGTGCTACGGCGGCGACGTCACGCGCAAGCGCAAGCTGCTCGAGAAGCAGAAAGAAGGAAAGCGTCGGATGAAGCAGGTGGGCTCGGTCGAGATCCCCCAGGAAGCCTTCCTGGCGGTCCTGCAGGTGGACTAGTCTCCCGGTGCCCGCTCGCGCCTCGCGCCGCTACGCGCTGCTGGGCCTGGGCGCTTGGGTCGTCGGGCTCCCGCTCGGCTCGGCCCGGAACGCGAGCGCCCAGACGGCGCGCGCCCCGGAGGCGGGCGGCCGCACCGCTTCTCTCGGACAACCACCCCGCTGGCGCTGGCAAGCCGGACTCAGCGCCGGAGCTTTCTTCCCCCACTCGCCCGCCGACCTCATCGTCCGAGCCCAGGGCGGCCTTTACCACGCTCCCCTGAACCCGGTGACAAAGCTCGCCGAGCTGGGACTGGAGGCCTACATCGGCGCGCGCGGCAGCCACATGGACGGCGGTGTGCGCGCCGTGGCCGAGGTGCCGTTCTTCAGCGTCGGCGTCGGAGGGGACTACAGTCTGCGGGGCGGCCGTCTCGACATGCTCGTCACGGCGCACTCCCCCGTGCGGCGCGGGGGTCTGCTGACGCCAGGCTCACAGTTGCGCGTCGACTGGTATCCGACGCTGCGCCACAGCTTCACCATCGGGGTGTCCGCCCCGGTGGGCGACCCGCTCGCCGGTCGCAGCCGTCCCATCAGAGACTACGTGGTCGTGGCAGGCGACTTCCAGGCACCCGCCCCCCACCGGGCGACCCATCGTCCCGCGCTCGACGCGGCTCTGGACAGCCTGCGGGCCTCCGCGGAGTGGATCAGGCGTCTGGTCGTCCCCTACCTCGATCACGATGGCCGCGACGCGCACATCGCGCAGATGCGCACTGCCGGCTACCTCGCCGAGCTCAGGGCGCATCTCGCGATCCGCAGCGCCACGGAGGAGGTGCGCTTCTTCCACGCCCAGCTGGAGCACGCCTTCACCCTCGCGTCCGGCAGCTCGCAGGCGGGCCAGCAGCTGGCCCGCCGGTGTCGGGAGATCGTGCTCGACGAGGTGCTCCTCCCCTACGACCGCCTGCTGGGGCGCAACAAGCGCAAGGACACGCTCAAGCAATTCGCCGTCGCGGCCCGCGGACGGTTCAGCGCCTGGGTCGCCTCGTCCGGCGTGGTGCCCGCCGACGGCACTGAAGACCTCTTGTTCGTCTTTGAACGCTTGACCGACATCCTCGAGGAGCTGCGGGGGCGGGCCGCAAAGGAATGGGACGACGCTCGGCTCGTGTGGCTCCCGCTGCAGTACGCGCTCCTCCCCGAAGACCACGACGACCAGTCCGAGCTCGAGGACCTGCTCGAGCGCGCCACCGGCGTGGCCTTCACCGACCGCAACCGCGTCTCTTATGTGGCCAACCTGCAGTTCCACTGGGAGCTGTTGCGCATGATCCGCGAGACCCAGGACTACCACGTCCTCTGGATTCACGACTTTCCCGCGGTGACCACCGAGGGCACCCTCGACTGGGCGTCGCTGGCCCAGGTCGTGGACGGATACCTCGCGGCGCTGGCGGATCGGATCGAGGCCTACGACTCGACCGGCACCCTGCCGTCGTACTTCATCTTCTTAGACCAGTTCTACTACGAGGAGCGGAAGTCGCGGGAGCTGATGACGCTGCTTGAAGACCCCCTGCGAGCCTCCGCGCACCTGCGGCATGCCACCCGGCAGGACGCCGACCGGCTGCTCGCCGCACTGGAGCGACTCCGCCACGCCGTGCGGGGCTCACACGTTCTGCAGGCCCAGGCGCGGGAGTATGGAGACGGGTGGCTGCGCAACCGCGTGAAAGTACACGTGAATATCACCAACCGCGTCGACCCTTCTTTCTGGGGCGGCGGTCTCGTCGGCAGCCTGTTCGGGTATCCCGACGACGTGATGCGCGACCACCGCAAGATCGCGTTTCGCGATGTCAGTGAGCAGAACCCTTTTGCCGGCGGAGCGATCCTCACCGGAATGGGCGTGGGCCAGCACTACCTCGGCCCCGGATGGGACGACCGCTCGCTTCTCCTCCAGGGCCCGTTGCTGCTGGAGCTCAAGCAGGCGGCACGCGATCTCCTGTTGAGCCAGGGTATGGGCGAAGCCGACTTCCCACTCCCGCTGCGCGGTGAGCGGCCCGCTCAAGGCGTCACCCATCCTGTCGTCCCGCTCGACGCCGCCCGCTTCGACGCACGGGCGATGGCGCTGCTCAACGGCACCGGTTACTTGCCGAAGCCGCTCAACGTGGCGAAAGCGCTGCTCTACTCATTGATGTCGCCCGGCTCCGTCATCACCGTTCCCGATCCGCTCTGGAATTCGTCATTCTACGCCGGGCTGCTCGTCGGCGCCTGCCTGCGGGGCGACCACGTACTCGTCATTGCCCCCGCGCTGACCAACGCCCCGAGCAGCGGGTTCCCGTCGATGGCCCGCGCGCACGAGCTCGTCACGCGATTGCTGCTGGTGCGCCGCGAGCTGGGCGCGGCGATCACGGTGTCCGGGGGCGAGCTGCGTGCCGGACTGTACGCCCTCCCGCCCGATCACCACGGGTTCGCGAGTCGCGCCGACCTGTGGGCACGGGACATCGGCACCACGCCGTTCCTGCAGGCGCTGATGCCGTTCGCCCCCGCTCTCGTACCGATGGTTGCGGCTGCGGGCCGCAGCCCCCCCGGGCTCGACAGCGCGGCGCCCGATACCGCGCGGCCCAAGCTGCATCAGAAGGTGCAGTTCCTCGCCACGTACGACTTGTGGCGCGCGATTAGTGCCTCCCCGGAGTGGCCGCGATTCATGTCCACCTACCTGCGGTATCGAGAGGCCACGTACTCCCCCGAAGGCGTGAACGCGCAAGCCCGTGAACTCTCCGACTCTCTCGAACAGATCGCGGAACGGGTGCTCGCCCCTGCGCGCAGCTCCCGGCGGTCCGCGAGCTTCGCGATCGTGGGCTCTCAAAACCAGGACTATCGTGGGATGTTCATGGACGGCGAAGCAGGAGTGGTGTTCACCGGCCCGGAGTCGCTCGTGCCCCTGATCGACCTCGTATTCATGGTAGGTACCGTCACCTGGGTGGACGATCAGACGACTCTCGATCAGCTGCTGCCGCCGGTCGGGGAATTCCAGCGCCGCGTCTCCAGAGCCGCCAAGGACGCGTTGTGAAGCGATTCGCCCGCGGGGGCGGTTTTGTCGCGGTCCTTCTCTGCGTCGTCTCTTCGCTGCCGGCTCAGCTCGCCGAGGTGCAGCTCGGCGTCGTGGCGAGCTACGGCTCAGGCGATCCGTTCAAACCCGGGGGCGGGCTCGTGCTCGGAATCGCGCCCGGGCGTCTCACCTACGCGGGATTGCGGTGGACCTATTACCCCGGGGCCACGCGGCAGGGGGTGAGGAACCGCGCCCAGGTGTTCGCCCTGGACCTCGGCGTGCAGCTCCCGGTTGGGCCGCTCGAGGTCGTGCCGGGCCTCAGCCTGGGATTCGTCCGATTCGCTCAGCGCACCAGCACGGTCTCCGGGCACGCCACCGAGTTCCTCGCTGCGCCGGGCGTGTCGGTGGAGACGCACCTGGCGTCCCTGGCATTCATCCCGGAGCTCCAATACGATCTCGCGGGGAACCCCGACCTGTCGGTCCCGGTCCGGCACCGTGGGCTGGTCGCCTCGCTGCGGATCGTGATACCGATAGAGGTCGGCCGTCTAAGGCATTAGGGCGAGCGCGCCAGGGGTCGGCTACCGACTCGGTGTCGGCCCCATCAGATTCCACGCTCGCCATGCCCGACGCTCCCGCCGCTCCGGCCCTCCTCGTCCAGACCGCTTTCCTGGGCGACGTGGTGCTGACGACGCCGCTGCTGGCCGCGCTCGCCGAGCGCCACGGGCGGCTGGACGTCGTCACCACGCCAGCGGCGGCGCCGCTGGTCGAGACGCACCCCGCCGTGCGGCGGGTGCGGGCGTACGACAAGCGCGGCACGGACCGAGGGCTCACGGGGCTGCTCGCCCTCGCCCGGGCCCTGCGCGCCGAGCGTTACGAGACGGCGTATCTTCCCCACCGGTCCTTGCGCTCGGCGGCGCTGGCGTGGCTCGCCCGGGTGCCGCGCCGCATCGGCTTCCACGACGGGTGGCCGCTGCTGTATACGGAGGTGAAGCGGCGGCCGACCACCGGGCATGAGATCGACCGGCTGCTCGCGCTGGCGGACGTGAAGCCGCATCACCAGACGCCGCCGGTGCTCGTCACGACGCTGTCGGACCGCGCCGCCGCCGAACGGGTGCTGCGCGAGGGCGGCCTCGCGGCCGGCGGAACATTCGTGGCGCTCGCGCCCGGATCGATCTGGGGCAGCAAGCGGTGGCCGTACTTCGCGGAGCTGGCGGAGCGGCTGGCGGCGCGCGCCGCCATCGTCGTGGTGGGAAGCGGAGACGATCGGGAGCTGGGCGAGGCCATCGTAGGAGCGGTGGGGCGGTCCGGCGGGCGGGCGGTCAATGCCTGCGGACGCCTCTCGCTGCGGGAGGCCGTCGCGCTGATCGCCAAGGCCGCGGCGCTGGTGACGAACGACTCGGCCCCGCTGCACTTCGCGGCCGCCGCTGGCACGCCGATCGTCGCGCTGTTCGGCCCGACGCTCCCCAGCTTCGGGTTCGGGCCCCGTGGGCCGCGCGACGTCGCGCTGGGCGTGGACGACCTCGGCTGCCGGCCGTGTTCGCGCCACGGGCCGCCCCGCTGTCCCCTGGGGCATCATCACTGCATGCGGCGGCTGGCGCTCGAGCCGGTGCTCGCCGCCCTCGAGGAGACCGGTGCGCTACATCGTCGGGATTGACGTCGGGGGGACGAACGTCGTGGTCGGCGTGGTGGCCGAAGACGGCTCGGAGGCCGTGGGGGTCGTGTCCGAGCCCACGCTCCCCGAGCAGGGGCCCGACGCGGTCGTCGAGCGCATCGTGAAGCTGGCGCGCGCCTCGATGGCCAAGGCCAAGGGCCGGGAGATCGCCGGCGTCGGCATCGGCTCGCCAGGGCCGCTCGACACCAAGAGCGGCGTGGTGCTGCTCACCCCCAACCTCGGCTGGACCAACATGCCGCTGCGCGATCGCATCGCGCAGGCGCTCGACCTCCCGGCGACCCTCGACAACGACGCCAACTGCGCGATCTTCGGCGAGTGGTGGCGCGGCGCGGCGCGCGGCGTCGACCACGTCGTAGGCCTCACCATCGGCACGGGGATCGGCGGCGGTATCATCCTCGGCGGCAAGATCTACCACGGCGCGTCGGACGTCGCCGGCGAGCTGGGGCACATGACCATCAACGCGAACGGTCGCCGCTGCAAATGCGGCAATGATGGTTGCCTCGAGGCGTACGCCTCCGGTCCCGCCATCGCCGCGCGCGCCGTCGAGGGGATCGAGGCCGGGGCCGATACGACGCTCCCGCAGTACGTCCGCGGCGACCTGTCGAAACTCACCGCCCAGGTCATCTATGAGGCCGCGAACGACGGCGACCCCTACGCCCTCGAGGTGGTGCGGGAGACCGCCGTGTTGCTCGGCGCCGGCGTCGCCAACATCGTCAACATCTTCAACCCCCAGGTCGTCGTGATCTGCGGCGGCGTCACGCTCGCCGGGGACAAGCTGTTCGTGCCGCTGATTAGCGAAGTCAAGCGCCGTGCCTTCAAGCCGGCGGTGGACGTCTGCCGCATCGTGCCCGGATCGCTGCCGGGGACGGCCGGCGTCTACGGCGCGGCGGCGGTGTTCATCCAGCGCACCTGGGGGCAGGTGTGAAGCGGCTCGGGGTGCTGGGCTCGATGGTGTGGGATACCATCTACGGCCGCGATCCCGCCCAGCCGGCGGTCGAGGAGTGGGGTGGCATCGCCTACGCGCTGGCGGCGCTCGACGCGAGCCTCGGCGACGACTGGCAGATCGTCCCCCTCGTGAAGGTGGGCCGTGACCTCGCCTCGCGGGCCAACGGCTTCCTGCGCACGCTCCGACACCTGACGCCCGACACCCGGTTCATCGAAGTCCCCGAGCCCAACAACCGCGTCACGCTGCGCTACTACTCCACCGAGCGGCGCTGCGAGCAGATGGTCGGCGGCGTGCCGCCGTGGACGTGGCCCGAGCTCGGGCCGCAGCTGGCCGACCTCGACGCGCTCTACCTGAACTTCATCTCCGGCTTTGAGCTGTCCCTCGAGACCGCCGGCCTGCTGCGCCGCGGCTTCGCCCGTTTTATCTACGCCGATCTCCACAGCCTCTTCCTCGGCAAGGCGGAGGACGGGACGCGCTACCTCCAGCCGCCCCCGCAGGCGCTCGACTGGTTCGCCTGCTTCGACACGGTGCAGCTCAACGAAGAGGAGATGCAACAACTGGGCAGTGACCCGCTGGCCGTGGCCGCGAGCGCCTTGGCCCAAAGCGGCTGCTCGACGCTGTGCGTGACCCTCGGCGCGCGGGGCGCCGTCTACTTTACGCAGGCGGGGGACGCCAAGACGCCAAGGCGCACAGGGCCGATCCGCACCGCCCGGATCGCGGCCCCGGCCGAAGAAGGTGCGAGCGTGGACGCGGGAGACCCTACCGGCTGCGGCGACGTGTTCGGCGCCACCACGACCGCCGCCCTCCTGCACGGCGCCGACCTCGAGACGGCGATCCGGACGGCGTGCCGCATGGCCGCGCGCAACGTCAGCCACCGTGGCGCCACCGGCCTGCGCGACCATCTCCTCGGCCGCCTCACCGCGGTATGACGCGCCTCGTTGAGGTCCCGGCGTCTTTCGACGATCGCACCTTCGATCAGTTCGCCGGCGGCTTCGTGACCGCCTGGGCCAACGGCGAGCGCCTGCTGTTCGACGCCCACGCCGCCGACTGGGCGTCGCCGTACGGCCTCGTGGGCCTGCTGGCGGCCGGGCAGGCGGCCGGCGCGGGCGGGCGCGAGAAGCCGCTGCTCACCGCGCCGACGGCGGCGGAGGTGGTGTCGTACTGGTCGCGCGCCGGGTTCTTCCGCGCGGCGGGCGAATTGTTCGAGATCCACGGCCGGATCCCGAAGGCCAAGCCGCCGGAGGACAGCGACGTGTTGCTGCCGGTCACCGCGGTCCGGGCCGCCGAGGACGTGCACGAGGTGGTGAGTCACATCCAGCAGCGGGCGACGGCGATTCTCACCGCGGAGCTGGGGGTGGATCCCAAGGCGACGATGGGATTCGCTATGGCGCTTTCCGAAGCGTGTCAGAATATTGTAGAACACGCCGGCACGGGCGGCTGGGTCGCGGTGCAGAGCTACCATTGGCGCCGGCGGCTCGCCAAGCGCGTGGTTGTGATCGCGGTGGCCGACGCGGGCGTCGGGTTCCGGCACTCCCTCGCGCCGACGCAGGCCACACGGTTTGGAACGCGCTGGGGCGACGCGGCCGCGCTGGAAGCGGCGCTCGTCCAGGGGGTCAGCCGCTTTCGCGACCCCGGGCGCGGGCAGGGGTTGAAGGGCATTCGCAATTATGTGAGCCGGTGGGACGGGAAGATCTCGATCCGCAGCGGCACGGCACGGATCAGCATCACGCCGTCGTGGGACGACGACGTGCCGCTCGCGGACGGGCTCGCCGCTTTCCCGGGGGCGCAGGTCCTGATCATCATCCCGGAACAGGGGACCAGGAAGGCGTGATCCAGCACATCGACGTTCATGCCGTGCTGCGGCGATCCGTATCCGGCTCCTACACCGACCTGGTCACGCGTCCCACGGGCCGTGCGGTGCGCGAGGGCATCGAGCAGGCGATCGTGGCTGAAGCCAGCATCGCGCGCATCGACTTCACCGGCGTCGGCTGCATCGACTACTCGTGCGCCGACGAGATCGTGGCGAAGCTGCTGCGCGAGCGCCTCCGTGTGCTGCTCCTCTCCGGGCTCACCGACGGACACCGCGAGGCCATCGAGCCGGTCCTGGCCGGACACGGGCTCGCCGTGCTGCTCGAACGCCCCGACGGGACCCTGGAGCCGCTGGGCCCCCGGGAGAGCGCCGACGCCCTGCTCGAGGACCTGATCGCGCGGCGGCTCGCCACCCGGACGCCCGGCGGGGATCTGCACCTTACGGCCGCGTGACGCGCCGCCGTCTCGGCTTCTCGACCCGCGCTATCCACGGCGACCCGGGCGCCCGCCCCGACTGGACGCCCGTCGCTCCTCCGCTCTTCCAGAGCAGCACCTTCACGAACCCGATCGGCTCGACCAGCGAAGTGCTGTACAGCCGCTACGGCAACAACCCCAACCAGACGGCGATCGGCAAGCGCCTCGCGCTCCTCGAGGGCGCCGAAGCCGCGATCTTCGTGGCGAGCGGGATGGGGGCGACGGCGCTGGCCCACCTCGCGGTCCTCCGCCCCGGCGACCACCTGCTTTCCAGCGAGTGGATCTACGGCGGCGTGCACCGCCTGTTCGCCCAGGAGTTCGGACGGCTGGGGATCGACGTCACGTTCGTCAACCCGGTGCACAGCCGCTCCTGGAAGCAGGCGATGAAGAAGACGACGCGGGCGATCTTCGTCGAGACGCCGACCAACCCGCTGCTGCGGGTGATCGATCTCGAGCCGGCGGCCCAGCTCTGCAAAGCCGAGGGCCTCGCGCTGCTCGTGGATTCGACCTTCGCCTCGCCGCTCAACCTCCGGCCCCTCGAGCACGGCGCCGACGTCGTCATCCACAGCGCCACCAAGTACCTGAACGGCCACAGCGACGTGATCGCGGGCGCGGTCGCGGGGACGGAGAGCCTCGTCGAGGAGGTGCGCAAGCTGATGCAGGTGTGGGGGCAGGCCATCGACCCGCACGCGGCGTGGCTGATCGACCGCGGGCTCCGGACGCTCGCGGTCCGCGTGGAGCGGCACAATGCCACCGGCCTCACGGTGGCGGAGTGGTTCGCCCAGCAAAAGCCCGTCGCGGCCGTGCATTACCCTGGCCTCGCGGCCCATCCGGACAACGAAGTCGCGCGCCGCATCCTCAACGGGTTCGGTGGGATGGTCGGGATCGAGCTGAGGGGCGGGGCCCGCGCGGCGGAGCGGTTCCTGCGCGCGCTCACCATCGCCGCCCACGCCCCGAGCCTGGGCGGGGTGGAAACGCTGGTGTCCGAGCCGCGGCTGACCTCGCACGCGAGCCTGTCGGCGGAGGACCGGGCGCGGGCTGGCATTCCCGACGGCTTTCTGAGATTTTCTCTCGGATTGGAGGACGCCGACGACCTCATCGCCGACTTCGCGCACGCCCTGGCGCAACTGTAAGTGATCAAGTTCACCAACGTCTTCAAGGCCTTCCCAAAGGGCGGCCTCGCCCTCAAGGACGTCTCCTTTCACATCGCGAAGGGCGAGTTCGCGTTTCTGACCGGCCACTCGGGCGCCGGGAAGTCCACGGTGTTGAAGCTGGTGTTCGCCGAGGAGCGCCCCACGAGCGGCGAGGTGCGCGTCTCCGGCTTCAACGTCTCCGACCTCCCCACGCGCGCGATCCCGATGCTGCGGCGGCGGCTGGGGATCGTGTTCCAGGACTTCCGCCTGCTGGAAGACCGCATGGCCGCCGAGAACGTCGCGTTCGCGCTCGAGGTGACGGGAGCGCGGCGCGCCACGATTCCGGCGCGCGTGATGCGCGTCCTCACGCAGGTGGGCCTCGCCGCGAAGGCGCAGGCGTACCCGCGCGAGCTGTCGGGCGGCGAGCAACAGCGGGTGGCGATCGCGCGCGCCCTCGTGAACGAACCCACCGTGCTGCTCGCCGACGAGCCGACCGGGAACCTCGACGAACGCGCGACGCGCGGCGTCTTCCAGCTGCTCCGCGACATCAACGCGAGCGGCACGGCCGTGGTGATGGCAACGCACGACCTCGACCTCGTGCGGCAGGCACCCTACCGCGTCATCGAGCTGCAGGAGGGCGCGGTGGTGTTCGACTCGGCGGTCGACGAACCGCGCGGGCAGGCGGCCCCCACGACGTGAACCTGACCATCCGCGAAGCTCTGCTCGCCTTTCGCCGCGCGCCGCTGCTGTCGGCGCTCTCGGTCACGACCATCGCGTTCTCGCTGTTCGTGCTGGGGCTCTTCGGCCTCGTGGCGGTGAACTTCCAGCGCGCGCTGAACGAGATCGCGCAGCGCGTCGAGATCGTGGCCTACCTCCTCCCTGGCACACCGGGGGAAACGGTCACGCTGGCGCTCAAGGACATCGAGGCGTTCCCCGAGGTGCAGGCCGCGAACTACGTCTCCGAGGACTCGGCGCTCGCCCGCGCCAAGCGCGAGCTGGTCGAATTCCGCGATCAGTACCGCGAGCTGGAGAACAACCCGCTGCCGGCGTCGATCGAGGTGAAGCTCAAGCCCTCATTCCGCGACGCCGCTCACGTCAACGTCGTCGCCGATCGGCTGCGGGGCTTCGGCTTCGTGGACGACGTCCACTTCGGGCGCGATTGGGTTGAGAAGCTCGACCGGCTGCGGCAGCTCGCGGCCGCGGTCGGGATCGTGGTCGGCGGAGCGTTCGCCGCCGTGGCCATCATCATCATCGGCACGACGATCCGCATGGCCGTGCTGCAGCGCAGCCGCGAGATCGCCATCATGCGGCTCGTCGGCGCCACCGACGGCTTCATCCGGCGGCCGTTCCTGCTGCAGGGGACGATCAAGGGGTTGCTCGGCGGCATCGTCGCGATGGGCTTCTCGTTCGGCGCGTACTACCTCATCAACCGGTTCCTCATCCAGGCGACGTTCTTCACCAAGGTGCAGGCGCTCGCCATCATCGGATTCGGCGCGCTCATCGGACTCATGGGGAGCCTCCTCAGTGTCGGTAGGCACCTGAAGAGAGTATGACGAGCCAGATGCAACGACGTAGAGAGAAACCGTATGGGACCAACGTAACGGGACGACGTCTTCTCCTTACGCCGTATCCTTACGTCATTCTCCTTACGTCATTTGCTGTTTGCTTAGCCGCGCAGCGCCCGTCGTTCGAGCAGCAGATGCGCGACAACCAGCGCCGCCTCGAAGACATCCGCCGCGAGCGCTCGGCGGTCGAGCAGGAGCTCGAGGGGCTGCGCACTCAGGCCCACAGCATCACCGACGAGCTCGCCAACCTCGAGCACCAGAAGGACGCCACCAACCGCATCGTCAACGAGCTGGACCGGCAGATCGCGGCCCTGAGCCGGCAGATCGACGAGACCACCGTCAACCTGCTCCTCGCCCAGGACGCCCTCGCCGAAAAGCGCGCCGTCCTCGAGCGCCGCCTCGTGGACATCTACAAGCGCGGCCCCCTGTACACGTACCAGGTGCTGCTCGCCGCCGAGAGCTTCGGGGACCTCCTGTCGCGGTACAAGTACCTCTTTCTCGTGAGCCGCCAGGACCGGCTGCTCACGAACGACATGACCAAGTTGAAAAACCGCATCGCGCGGGAGCGGCAGGTGCTGGTGGACACGCGGGACGCGCTGGGGCGGCGCAAGACCGAGCGCACGCAGGAGCTCGATCGCTTCGTCACGCTGGCACGCGAGCGCGAGTCGCGCCTCCAGGCCACGCGCCGCAGCCTCCACGAGGCGCAGCAGCGCCTCAGCGCCACCGAACGGGAAGAGCGGCGCATCAGCGACCTGATCGCGAGCCTGGAGCGCGCCCGCCGCGAGGCCGAGGCGCGCGGCGCGGCCCCGGGGGCGGCCGCCATCACGACGGCGAGCCTGGGCCAGCTCGACTGGCCCGTGGACGGCCGCCTGCTCTACCAGTTCGGTCCCGCCGCGGGTCCCGGCAATACGCGCATCACCTGGCACGGCATCGGCATCGGCGCGGCCGCCGGCACGCCCGTCCACGCCGTCGCCGCGGGGACCGTGGCGCTGGTCGGCAACATGGGCACGTACCTGACATCGGTGATCGTCGACCACGGCGGGGGCTACTACACCTTCTACGCCTACCTCGACGACGCGGCGGTGACCAAGGGCGAACGCGTGCTGCGAGGCCAGGTGATCGGGCACGTCGGCGGCGCCGCGAGCGACCAGGGCGCGCACCTGCACTTCGAGCTCCGGGGCCAGGGCGGCATCGCGCTCGATCCGCTCAACTGGCTGAAGCGGCGCTAGACGACACCGACTTTGTCGGGCTCGCTCTTGCCGCGGGCCAGCGCGCCTTCGGCGAGCGTGAGCAGATCCTCCGGTCGCAGCACTTCGGCGTGCGGATACCCGACGACGCCGGCCGTCAGGAACGGCACCTGGCCGGGGGCGAGATCGGGGAACGCGTGCCGGTGCAGCGCCGCGCGCAGGCGCTCGACGAAGTGGCGACCACCGCGCCCGTCGGTCTCGGGCAGGATCAGGGCGAACTCGTCGCCCCCGTAGCGCGCCACGAAGTCGGGGGCGCGGATCTCGCCCTGCAGCATCGCCCCGGTCTCGGCGAGAACGCGGTCCCCGGCGGCCTGACCGAGCCGGTCGTTCACGTCATGCAGCTTCTCGATGTCGAGCAGCACCAGCGCGAACCGCAGCTGATAGCGCCGCGCCCGCTCGAACTCGTCGCGCAGGCGGCGGTCGAGGGAATCGAGGCTGGCGCACCCGGTGAGCACGTCGGTCGAGCCGGCGCTGAGCTGGCGGCGGTAGATCGCCGCGCGGCGCTCTTCGTTCTCGAGGACGCGCGCCGCCGCCTGCGCGATGGTGTTCGCCAGGGCCACATCCTGCGGCCGCAGCTGCGGGTCGCCCGGCACCGTCCGCAGGAAGAACACGCCGGCCGCCCGCCCCTGCACGAACACCGGCAGCGCGACAGCCGACTGGACGTTCACCTCGATCTCCTGCTGGCTCCAGTGCCGGCGGATGGCGTCGAACAGCGGGTGCTCCTGGACGTCATGGACGACGACCGGGCGCTCGGTGCGGATCGCCTCCTGGATCTCCGGGTAGCGGTCGAGCTCGACGCGCAGGTCGCGGATCGCGGGGTTCTCATAGACGGCGACCACCCGCCCCTTGCTTTCCCCCGGCGCCGTCAGCACGAACGAGCAGTGCGTCAAACCGAACGCCTGGCCCACCCGGCGGACCAGCGTCTGGAAAATCTCCTCGGCGCGCAGCGCCGCCGAGACCTCCTGGAAGATGTCGAAGAGCAGGTCGCGGGCCCGCAACGCGTCGCGCGCCCCGCGTACCTCGTCGCGTAGCCGCAGCTCGGCGTCGAGGCGCGCGTGCAGCTCCGTCAGGTCCACCGGCGCGCGCACCACGTCGTTCGCTCCGGCGGACAAGGCGGCCGCCGCCCCCGCCGCGCCCCCGCCGTCGAGCAGCACCAGCACCGGAGCGCCGACGTGCGCGGGGGTCGCCACCACCTCGCGGACCCGCTCGGCGAGACGCGCCTCGTTCGCGCCGACGGAGAGGATCACGAGGTCGGGGGGCAGGCCCGCCTGGCTGGGACGGCCGCCGGTGGGCGGTCCCCCTTCGGTGACCTCGAAACCCGCGCGCACCAAAAACCGCTCCAACCCTTCGGGTCGAGCGGCTGAGTCACCGATCAGGAGGATGCGGCGGCGCTGGGGGTCCATGAGCCTCGGGTGACGCGCGGCGAAGGGACGCAAAGTATAGTTCACGCCATGAGACGGCAAGCACGGACGGCGCCGCGTGCGGCCAGCGCCTGAAACGCGCGCGCTCCGCTGCCGGATGATCGCGACCCAGATCGCGAACCGCGGCGTGCGCAACCGGCGCGTGCTCGCGGCGCTCGCGTGGACACCACGGGAGTGGTTCGTGCCGCCGACCCTGGCGGCGGACGCCTACGAAGACGCACCGCTGCCGATCGGCAACGGGCAGACGATCTCCCAGCCATTCGTCGTCGCGTTGATGACCACCGTGCTCGCGCCGCGGCGTCGCGACATCGTGCTCGAAATCGGCACCGGCAGCGGCTATCAGACCGCGATCCTCGCGCGCCTCGCGGCACGCGTGGCCACCGTCGAGCGCCTCCCCGACCTCCTCGTCGAGGCCGAAGCGCGGTTCCAGCGCCTGGGACTCACCAACATCGAGACCCGTCTGGGCGACGGCGCGCGCGGCTGGCCGGAGCGCGCCCCATTCCAGGGCATCCTCGTCACGGCCGCCGCTCCCCGGATCCCCGCACCCCTGCTGGAGCAGCTCGCGGTCGGCGGCCGCCTCGTCATTCCGCTCGGTGACCTGGCGACGCAAGAGCTGGTCATTGTGACGCGGGGAGCGAGTGGCTGGACTGAGCGCCGCGCGGGCGGCGTCCGCTTTGTCCCGCTCGTGTCGAGCCTGGCCTTCACGGAGCCGGTGGAGCCGTGAAGCGGCGCCCCATGGATCTCGTGGGCGCGCACGTCTCGTCGCAGGGCGGCGTCGCACGGGCGCCCGCGCGCGGGGTGGAGGTGGGCGCGTCGGCCATCCAGCTGTTCACCAAGACGCCGAGCCAGTGGCGCGAGCCGACGCTCACGGCTGCTCAAGCGGCGGCGTTCCGTGCCGCGCTGGCGGCGAGCGGCATCGCGGCGGTCGTGTCGCACGACAGCTACCTCATCAACCTCGCGTCCCCGCAGGCGGGGCTGCGGCGTCGCAGCATGCGCTGCTTCACAGGCGAGCTGCGTCGCTGCCGTGCGCTCGGTATCCCGTGGGTGGTTTCCCACCCCGGGAATTACATCGACGAGCGCGCCGCGGGGCTGGCGCGCAACACCCGCGCCTACGCCGAGTGTCTGGCGGCGGTCCCGGGAGCCGTCGGCGTGTTGATCGAGGGCACCGCCGGCGCGGGGACGGCGCTCGGCGCCACCTTCGAAGAGCTGCGCGCCCTGCGCGACGCGATGCCGGTCGCGGTCCGGGATCGCGTGGCGTTCTGCCTCGACACGGCGCATCTGCACGCCGCGGGGTATGACGTGGCGGGCAACGTCGAGGCGGTGTGGGGGGAGTTCGCGCGGGTGGTGGGGCTGCCGCTGCTGAAGTGCCTGCATCTCAACGACTCCCGGGCGCCGCGCGGCTCCCGGCGCGACCGGCACCAGTGGATCGGCGAAGGGACCATAGGTCCCGAGGCGTTCCGGCGCATCATGCGGGACGCACGGCTCCGGGATGTGATTAAGATTATCGAAACGCCGAAGGGCGACGACCCCGTCCGGCACGACCGCCGCATGCTGCGACGCCTCCGCGCGTACGCGCGTGCCAGCGGCCCGAGTGCCCTGGCCGTAAGGATGACGTGACCGTGCACAACCCACGCCGGCGTGGCCTGCGCTCCAGCGCCGCTCTGCTCCTGGTCCTCCAGGCGCTGGGGCCGGGTGCCGTGTCGGTCGCTCACGCCACGGAGCGCCTCACCGCGCCGGCGGGGTGGGAGGCACATCACACCGCGGCGTGCGCCGTGCTCCACGATGCCGCGCGCTGCGCCGTGTGCCACTATGCGGGCGCGCGCTTCGTCGCCACGAGCACCGTGCGTCCGGCGGCGCCCGTCCCATGTCATCCGAGCCCACTCTCCGCCGACGTTCACGGCCGGCGCGCTGCGCTGTTCTCGCAGGCCGCCCGACCCCGAGCACCCCCCAGCTTCATCTCCTGAGCTCCGCCGCCACATGGTGGCGGCCGCCGACCGCGCCGGCTGGCGTGGGCGGCCACGGCTTTCAACGGGAGATGACGATTCTATGCGCACCAGACATCCGATGCTGTTGTTCCTGCTCGTTGGGGCGCTCGCCGCGCCCGCCGCGGCGCAACAGCCCACCCCG
>Ga0209158_1000394_pt1 | contig 33236 bp, 22 predicted proteins | sample GraSoiAngelo_140_FD_185897 | JGI IMG/M metagenome (GOLD analysis project Ga0209158, IMG submission 185897) | Grasslands soil microbial communities from the Angelo Coastal Reserve, California, USA - 14_0929_12_30cm (SPAdes) (version 2) | ecosystem: Environmental > Terrestrial > Soil > Grasslands ...
ATGAAGATCCGCCTCCCGGGCTTCAAGACAACGATCTCCATAAACTTTGTCTTTGTTCTGATCGGCCTCGCTTTGTTCAGCTTTGGCGAGACTGTGTTGATCGGTCTAGGCGGGGCGCTCGTGCAGTCGCTCTGGAAGACGCGGAGTTGGCCCAAGCCGGTGCAGGTGCTTTTCAATGCGGCATGTCTGACGGTTTGTACGGCGGCGGCGTTTTGGATTTCGCACGCTATTCCCGCGATGCTGGGATTGAATTCTGTGGCAGCGATGATGGTCCTGGGAGCCTGCGTCTACGTGGTGCTAAACACCGGACTGGTCTCGCTAGTCATCGCCTTGGCGGAGGGCCGGCCTCTAAGAGATCTCTGGTCCTCTTGTTATGAATGGACCTTCCCGTACTTTCTTGTGGGCGCGGCTGTGGCAGGTCTGGCTAGCGCCGCGAGCCATGGGACCAATCTAGGCGTAGCTTTGCTGGTTGCGCCGGCAATGTATCTCGTTCATACCTACTACCGGATGCACATCGTTCGCGCCGTACTCGAGAACATTTCCAACGTGAGCCAGGAGAGCGAAGCCGTACTTGCCGGCGCATCGCGAGGCCGCTGAGCTCGCTCACGAATACGCCACTCCGCGCAGCAGATTCTTCGAATCGAAACTCTTCGGGGTAATCGCCAAAGTCTTCGGGACAGAGCGTCCAAACGCAGGTGCGCCTCTCAGAGTGTGTAGGCTGCCGGGCGTAGTCGACTACGCGGCCAATGGGCTCGCGTCCTCCTTTCGTCGGCTAGCGTCCCCGCCTCTTTGCCTTGATCAGCACGTCTACTGCGCCCGGCCGTCCATTCCAGAAATCTAGCCGGATCCGACCATCCGCCATCTGCGTGACCGTCGTCGGAATCGAGCTGGCCAGCAGGTACCATCCCTCGGGGAGCACCACGGCGTTTCGCGGACGTCCCAGGCTCCGGTCAAACACCAGTTCATCTCCCTCCACACGGTAGCTTGCTGCCGCAGTGTAAGTCTCAGAAATTCGCAAGCGTGTGGACTGCCCCGCCTTCACTGGAGAAAAGGGAATCACCACAACCTGTGCCGTCGCGTCGACCGGCTCTCCGACATCCATCTTTGCCGCCACCAGTTCGGCGCCGGTCATTATCTTCGTTTTCAGTTTTTCGCCAGTGTCCAGCACGTAGGCGGATGGCTCTGACACTTTGCTGCCGCTGCGGACAACATTGAAGTACGTTTCCACTCCCGGGCGTGACTCCGTGTAGTCGTGATACAAGCGGAAAGCGTGCGTTTCCGGCTGCTGCAGTAAGTAAACTATCTCGCGATCCTGGTGCGCCCGCTCCGAAAGACGCTCCCGCTCGGTCTCTCCCTCGAATGGCGCTTCCCAGCTCTTCGCCGAACCCGGTGGACGTGGCGCCGCCGCAGCGCCCGCGTGAGCGCCCAGCTTGCCTTTCACGATCAGCGGCACTTCCGCGCCGCTGCCATTCAAAAAGCTGATGGCGATCCGACCATCGGGCTCCGCCAGAACCTGCGAAGGCACGTTGCATGCCACTAGTTCATATCCCGCGGGCAGCACCACGCTGTTGCGCGGAACGCTCAACGGCCGCTTAAACACGAGCGCATGGCCCTCGTGGTAGAAACTCTTGAGGTCCTTGTACGTTTTCAGGATCAGCAGGCGCGCTTGTCCTTCGGGCGGTACCGGACGTGCCAGATACACCTTGATGTAATCCACCGACGAGTCTTCCACCTTCATCAGAGGGTCCTTCACCGCCTCAGAGCCGCTTACGACTTCAAACCGCAGCTGCTGTCCGGTCATCACGTCAACCACCGACTCGCCAGTGGCCACGCTGCCCTTGCGGATTGGATTGAAGTAAAACTTCGCCCCGGCCATCGTGGCCGTCACCTGGTAGCGGATCGCGAAACTTGCGCTCTCCGGCGACAGCAGTTCGTAGCGCGTGTACTCGTCAGTCTGCGTCTGCACTGCGGCGGCGGGAGCCGCCCCCTGCGCGCTTGCAGTCCCTGCCGCGCACAACATAACAAGCAGCCACGCTACCACGTTAGTCATGTGTACCCTCCGTTTCATCGCCAGCACTCTATCATTGCCGTCCGGCAGGACTACTCTCGAAGAACGAAGCCGCCAGCCCAAGCATGGTGGCCAATCGCGTCCCGCTTCGAAGTGTCGGCCAACGCTGGTTCGGGGATGCCTCGACGCGCGCTAGAGCGACGGTTGAGATCGGTGCTGCGGCAGATCTTCTATTCGGTACGCAGCGAGCGAATGCTGATCGAGCAACTCCAGTACAACCTGGTGTTCCGCTGGTTCGTGGTGATGGAGATGGACGAGGGGGTGTGGAATCACGCGGTGTACAGCAAGAATCGGGAGCGTTCTTCTAGATCATTGGTGCATTATACCTCGAGGGCACTCGAATCGGCGGGCTCCAAGTGGTACTATCTCGCGCAAATCATGAACAGAACACGCTTGTTTTCGCTGTTCGGCATGCTGTTTGTGGCCTGCACCGCGCTCTTTGGCAGGCTCGGTCAGAATCAACGGCGAAGTGTTCCCCCGGCCGCGCACCCCATTGTGTTGCACGCCGCGCGGGTGTTCGATACCGAAGCCGGACGCATCGTCACTCCTGGCGAAGTGCTGGTGCAAGGCGAGCGCATCCTCGAAGCCGGCTCCTCTGTACAGCATCCGGTCGGCGCGGAGACGATGGACCTGGGCGATGTGACTTTGCTGGCCGGCCTAATTGACGCGCATGTGCACCTGTTCCTGCATCCGGGTGCAGAAGACCTGCAGACCATCGAGGAATCTGTTCCGCAACGCACCATCACTGCTACACTCGCTGCGCGCGACGATTTGCTCGCCGGCTTCACCTCCGAGCGTGACATGGGGACGGAAGGGGCTGGCTCCGCCGACACCGCCGTCCGCAACGCCATCAACCAGGGGCTCATTCCCGGGCCGCGTCTGCGCATCAGCGGCAACGCGATCAGCATTGTTGGCGGCCACGAAGACGCTATCAACTACAATCCCGAACAGCACATCTTCTCGAACGCCACGTATGCGAATAGCGCTGCCGAGCTGGTGACCGTTATCCGCCAGCAATTCAAGGAAGGCACCGACTTCATCAAGATTTACGAGACCGGCCGCGATTCATTTCGCGACGGCCGGTTTTCCACGCCGTTCCAATACAGCGAAGCCGAGCTTCGTACGGCGGTGGATGAGGCCGCGCGTGTCGGCAAGCGCGTCGCGGTGCATGCCACGGGCGAGCCGGGCACGCTCTACGCTGCGCGCGCCGGAGTCGCTTCGGTCGATCACGGCTATCAGCTTAGCGACGAAACCATGCGCATCATGCGCGAAAAACAGATTCCTGCCGTGCCCACGTTCGCCATCGGCGAATACTTTGCCGATCACGCCGCTTCGGCCGCCGCGGGAGCGCGCCAGCATGAGCAGCTTGACTATCATGCCGGACAGTTTCGCAGGCAGCTCGCCGCTGGAGTGCCCATGGCGGTTGGCTCCGACGTAGGCCCGTTTCCTCACGGGACGCAGGCGCGCGAACTGGTGCTGATGGTGAAGTACGGCATGACGCCCGTCGGCGCTCTGCAGGCTGACCTTCTAAATGGCGCAAAACTGCTTGGCTGGGAAGGGCAGATTGGCGCGTTGAAAGCCGGCTACTTTGCCGACATCATCGCTGTTCCTGGTGATCCCATCAAGGACATCAGCGTGGTCACAAAAGTGTCCTTCGTCATGAAGGGTGGCGTGGTATATCGCAAGTAACCACGGGCCTCATTTCAGATACGATCTCGCCGGGCCTGCCTCAGCAACCCTGCGTGCTTCCACGTGTCGATTCGCTGGGGCCAAACGGCAGAAGAATCTCGATGTATAACCCACGCCAATACTTGCCCATTTCCGCGCAGATTGATTTTCGCATACTCTCTGGGGCTGGATTCAAAGTACGGATCAAGTGTGAAGACCTGCCGGAAATAGCTGTGCCTCCATTTGGGGCGCAAGCGGTCGCCTTCGGAAGCGCCAAACGAATAGACCACGGTCCGTTTCCAGGTGGCGAGATCGGCCTTTTTCAATTCACTAAGGGTATCGGAGCGTGCCTCCCGCGCATAGGTTCCGCATGATTGGTAATCCGGAAGAACGGTGTACTCCGGCGATGGCTGATTGTGCTCAGCCGCTTCGGTGGACCTGATGTGGACATAGCGCGCTATTCCTTCGATAGCTGGAAGCTTTGGATACTTGCGATCGTCCGGAAGAGAGCTGCACAGAGAACTTTGTGCGCTCGACGATGTACTGGCGTGTGAAAACTTTGAATTTCTCGCGTTCACGCTCGTTGAGCGCTGTCAACAACAGATTGCGTAGATGTCCAACTGCGCGCCGGACTTCGCAGCCGCAGGTTCGTTGCTTGCCTTCCAAACGGACCGGTGAAATAATTCCGCTATGATTATAGGCGACCGCCTGCGCGCACTCCGCGAAGAAAGGAAACTCTCCCAGGGCGACATCGAAAAGCGCACTGGCCTGCTTCGGTGTTATATCTCCCGCGTCGAGAATGGTCATACAGTTCCCGCCATCGAAACGCTGGAAAAGATGGCTAGGGCTCTGGAAATCCCCATGTACCAGCTATTCTACGAAGGTGATGAGCCGCCCAAGCTACCATATCTTCTCAAGCGGAAGTCGTCTGATGTAAACCTGTGGGGTAGCACTGGCAAGGATGCACGCTTTCTGAACAAGCTGTGTCGTGTGTTGAGCAAGACTGATGAGGATGGCCGCAAGCTCGTGATGTTTATGGTCCACAAGATGGCCCATCGCTAGAGGTCCTGAGCAGAAAAGAATTGATAATCACAGGCCATCGTGCATCGATGCGTTCCATAATGAAGACAACATCTTCGACGGCACGGTCCACAAAAAAACCCTTCGCCATGTTCGGTTTGTCTGGGTCCAAGTGAACGAGCCTCCGCGCCGCAAAAATCGCTGCGGCAAACAGGATGGCGAATTTTCTTCTGCAGTCCTTGGAATCCACGCGGTCTGGAATCGTCGCGGGTAGAGGGGGGAATTAGACTCTAACTCTTGCTCCAGATTTGGCAAAATTGTTTAACCGTTGCTGGCCCATGCCCCGCGTAGTGGTTATTCGCGTAGGCGAATATCTTGAGGTTTCGTGCTACGAATTTTCGGAAGAGTTCCACCCAGTTCATCAGGTCCTCGCGGCGGTCAACAATTGCCTTGTCCCAGGTTTTTGTCTGCTCTTCGATTTCCTTTCTGTCACCTAGCCAGCGCACATAAGTAAAGTCCGCAGTAATCAAGTCGAAATTGTTCTTCATCTCCCACGGCCTCGGCACAAACGACGTGTCAGTCAGTGCCAAGGCGACGTTGCACTCCCGGAGCACATCCGCGAATTTAGCATCAAGCCAGTTCCTGTTTCGAATCTCGACTGCAAATTTGTGGTCCCGAGGAAGCTTATTCAGGAAGCGTGTCAGCACGACGAGAAAATCTTCTTGCTTCAGGAATTTCCAGGTAGCGAAGAACGGGAACTGAAAGACCATAACACCAAGCTTTGGACCGAGAATATCCATCGTTTTCACGAACTCCTCGAATTCAGAATCGCAATCCACTAGCACTTTTTCATGAGTGATGATCTGCGGAACTTTGACCGAGAATATGAAACCTTCGGGAGTTCGGGCGGCCCAGTTGTTGACCGTGCGAGGAGAAGGGCATCCGTAGAAGGTCGAGTCCACTTCGACTGTGGCAAATTGAGTCGCATAGTAAGAGAGAAAATGGCGTGGCTGCATGCCCGGTGGATAGAACGAACCTTCCCAGCCCGTCGCCGTGAAGGCCGAAGTGCCGAGAAGAATTCCGGGCAAAGAAAAAGGGCGGTCAACTGTGAGCGTGTTTGCAACCTTGCCTGCCTCCTCCAATTTCTCCATCTGGAAGAGTGTCGGGTTGCGAATCGGCTCCACTTTGGGACGCTTGGGGCTCACCGCTCAGAGAGGCTAACATCATTTGTGTTGCAATCGTGCCCGTGCCTAGGAGAAAACTCGGTCTGCTCGGAAAGAGCCTCTACCGGCACAGGGACGCTCGGCACTTCGAGCTATTCTGTCGACCCAAAATGCTTTAGAATGAGGACGATGTGGGTTGCGCGCGTAGCTCAGACGGAAAGAGCAACGGCCCTCTTAAGGGGCCGCAAATCCAATCCAAGTCGTTGTTTCGGTTGCGCTTACGACTTTCGAGCAATCCTTGGCCTGTGCCAAACCTCCCGAGGGCCAGAATTCTCGGGCAATCCAGTTCTGAGCGGGAAGCGGGGAAGGCCGGGCTGAGACCGACTGAGAAACTGAATGCGGCGGTTTGCCATGGCGAAAGGCCGGTCCGCTCTAGTTTGGGTGACGGTCGAGTGGTTCACCCTCTCGCGCACATGACTGTCACAACACACATTTCGGCAGCACCACTCGAACGCCTCCAGCGCATGAGCCCGAGATTGTCGCGGCTGCCGTCGCTAATAAATATTAGACAAAGAGTCTGCAAGTACCAAAACGCAGACTCCGGGTATCTAAATTTCTACGGGACCTCAAGGTCCGCACACAGAGTTTGAGTCGAGCGGCGCGCCAGTTCATTTCCGCTCTTGCGCGTCTTATCTCGCAGGTTGTCCGGTACAAAGCAAGACGGCTTCTTCAAGCCCGTGTTTATGGATGGGTCTTGAAAGACGAGTGGAAATAATCTCCTTAACTCGTGCGTAAGAAAAATAGGGGAGGTACGAATGAGTTTGAAATACACATTTTCGTATTTCATTCCGTTGTTGCTGTGGCAGCTGACCGCGAGTGGATGCAATCGGGCGAACCCTCAAGCAGCTGGCCCGCAAATGCCGCCCCCTCCACTGGTGACCGTCGCGAAAGCCCAGAAGCAGGACGTGCCCTTGTACTTGGACGAAATCGGGAAAAGCGGCGGCTCCGAGTCCGTGACAGTGACACCGCAGGTCGGTGGGCGAATCACGGAACGACATTTTCAGGACGGAGCAGACTTGACCAAAGGGGCACTCTTGTTTGTCATCGATCCGCGTCCCTATCAGGCTCAGTTGGATTCGGCGAGAGCCAGTCTGGCACAGGCGAAAGCGGCACTCGCACTCGCGAAGGCTCAGTTTGCACGCGACGAGGAGTTGGTGGGATCGAAAGCGATCTCCAAACAAGACTATGACACGAAGAAGAACACAGTTGATGTGGATCTGGCGCAGGTCGAATCGGCAGAAGCCGTACTTGAAACCGCCAAGCTCAATCTGGAGTACTGCTACATTCACTCTCCCATCGAAGGCCGCGCAGGCGCGCGTCTGGTCGATGTGGGGAACGTGGTGCAGGCCAACACGACAGGGTTGTTGTTGATCCAGCGCCTAGATCCGATCTATGCGGATTTCACTGTGACCGAAGGCGATCTCCCAGAGGTGCAGAAGGAAATGTCGCGGGGCAGTTTGAAGACGTTGGTGCGGCTGCCGTCGGATCCGGAGAATCGCGCGCGTAGCGGGAAGCTTACGTTTCTTGACAACGCCGTACAGAACGGCACCGGCACCGTTAATCTGCGCGCGACGATGTCCAACCCCGACCATCATTTTTGGCCTGGCCAGTTTGTCAATGTGAGACTCGTTTTGGCCACGCAAAAAAACGCGGTGTTGATTCCAAATCAGGCCACGCAAATCAGCCAGAAGGGACCATTTGTTTACGTGGTTAAGCCCGACGGCACCGCAGACTTGCGGCCAGTCACGCTTGGCCAACGGCAAGGAGACAACGTGGTCATCACCCAGGGAGTGGCGGCAGGCGAAAATGTGATTGTCACCGGGCAAATGACCGTGCCGCCGGGTGGGAAAGTCCGTGTCGATACCGGAGTGGCGCCCGGTCCGGGTGGAGCTCCGGCAGATGCCGGTGCCGCAGGCACGAAGTAAGGAAAACGAGGGGACATGAGTCTCTCTGAACCATTCATTCGACGACCCGTAATGACGGCAGTGCTGACTGTCTCCGTCGTTCTGTTCGGCGTGCTGGCGTACTTTGGCTTGCCAGTCAACGATCTGCCGGCCGTGGACTATCCGGTCATCCAAGTGAACGTCGGCTACCCCGGCGCTACACCCGAGACAATGGCGAACAATGTGGCCACACCCCTCGAACGTCAGTTCATGCAGATACCAGGGCTGCAACTTATTACTTCTAATAACGGCCAGGGACACAGCAGCTTCGTTTTGCAGTTTGATCTTTCCAAGAACGTCGACGCGGCAGCGACTGATGTGCAGGCAGCGATCTCTCGAGCGACGGCGCAATTGCCCGTGGATCTACCGAGCCCGCCGACGTTTACCAAAACCAATCCAAACGACCAGCCGATCATGTACATCGGATTGACCAGTGACAGTGCGACGCAAGGACAGCTATATGACTACGCTAACACGCAAGTCGGTCAGCGCATCAGCATTCTGCCTGGGGTTAGCCAGGTCGCCGTGTACGGTGCTCAGTCTGCCGTGCGAATCAAGGCACACCCTTCGGCGATGGCGGCTCGCAACCTGACAATCGATGACCTGGCCACGGCACTGAAAAACGGGACGAGTTACACAGGGGCGGGTCAGTTTGACGGCGAACACCACACTTTCCTTCTTCAACCGCAGGGCCAGCTCAGCGAAGCGAGTCAATACGACAACCTGATCGTGAGGCAGGGAAACGGATCCCCGGTGTACTTGAAGGACATCGCGACCGCCGAAAACGGGCTCCAAGACGAGCGCATCAGGATGCGTTTTTGGTTCCGAGGCCATCAAGTTCCCTCGGCAACGGTGGTGGTCGCGGTGTTTCGGCGCGCTGGGTCTAACGCCGTCGACGTTGCCAAGTCGATCCGCGATTTGCTTCCCACGGTTAGGGCGCAGCTTCCCAGTGCGGTGGGAATCATTCCCATTTATGACCGTTCGCAGACAATCGTAAATAGCGTCAAGGACGTGCAGGAGACGCTCTACATTGCGTTCGCACTGGTAGTGCTGGTCATCTTTGCTTTTCTCGGCCGCGCCCGCGACACACTGATCCCGGCCGTCGCTTTGCCGCTCTCGCTGCTGCTCACGTTTGTGGTAATGAATATTCTGGGCTACAGCCTGGACAATTTGTCGTTGATGGCTCTGACGCTTGCGATCGGGTTCCTGGTGGACGACGCGATTGTCTTTCTGGAAAACACGGTGCGGCTCATGGAGCATGGGCAAGGAGCACTCGAGGCCTCGCTAAACTCAGCCAAGGAAATAAGCTTCACGATTCTGGCTATGACAGTGTCGCTCGCCGCGGTATTCCTTCCGCTTGTCTTCATGAGTGGATTGGTCGGTCGGATTTTCCGCGAATTCTCAATCACCATCATTGTTTCCATTTTTGCCAGCGGCATCGTTTCGCTTACGCTGACGCCTTTGATGTGTTCTGGCCTGTTGGCAGAGCGCGGTGAATATGCCAAGAAGACCTGGATGGAGCGAGTCATCGGAGGAATTGAGAAGAGAGTGTTGGCGTTTTACGGGCGCTCATTGTGGTTCTTTCTTGGTCATCGCTGGATTTCCCTGGCCACCTGGGTTATCTGCCTCGCGGGGACCGGATACCTCTTCTATATCATCCCGAAAGCGTTTCTGCCTGTCGGTGACAGTTCGTTTGCACTGGGAGTTTTTGTAGCACAAGAGGGTACCTCGCCATACGAGATGCATAAGCACCAAGAGGAAGTCGAGAGCGTTCTGCACGCGAATCCCGCCGTGGACATGACCTTCACGATGAGCGGCAATAACACATTCTTTCCGGCGAACCAGGGCCTGGTACTTGCGTTCCTGAAGAGTCCGGACGAGCGTGCGCCCATCGAGGTGGTATCAAATCAGCTGATGGGCCGACTCAATTCCAGCATTCCCGGACTGATCACCTTTTTGAAGCCCCAACCCGTGCTCCAGATCAGCACCGGCGCGACAGCGAACTTGCAGGGACAATTTGCTTATGCGATTTCCGGCATCGATCCGAACGAAGTCTATGCGACCGCGGGAAAGCTTATTCAGAAGATGCACGAGTTCCCGGGATTTCTTTTCGTGAACTCTGATCTGTTCAATCACACGCCGAACTTGCAAATCAACATTCTGCGAGACCAGGCAAAACTTTACGGAGTTTCCGAAACGCGCATTCTGAACCTCTTGCACGAAGCATATTCGCAGAACTACATATACTTGATCAAAAAACCGACCGATCAATATCAAGTGATTCTGGAGGTCGCCGACGATCAGCGCTCCGAGCCTCAGGATCTTCACCTGCTCTACATCAAGAGCGACGACGGCTCGCGAATGGTCCCGCTGAACGCTATGGCGACGTGGCATTCCATTCTGGGCCCGCAGTCGGTGAACCATATCAATCAGTTCACAAGCGTCACTTTGTTCTTCAACTTGAAGCCAGGGTACACGATCGGCCAAGCGACGCAGTTTGTAGAGAATTCTGCCAAGCAAATCCTTCCGCCGGGAATGCGCGGCGGGCTGCAGGGCGAGGCGCTTACGTTTCGCGACACCGTATCCAGCCTCACCATCTTGATGTTCCTGGCCGTGTTCGTCATGTATGTGATCTTGGCAATTCTCTACGAGAGTTATCTGCATCCAATCACGGTTCTTTCGTCCCTGCCAGTCGCCTTGGTCGGAGGACTGCTCACGCTACGGCTCTTTGGTGCCGAAGCTTCGCTGTATGCGTTCATCGGCATGTTCATGTTGATGGGTATCGTCAAAAAGAACGGAATCATGATCGTAGATTTTGCCCAACAGCGCGTGGAGCACGGAATACCCGATGATCATGCCATTCACGAGGCCAGCATGGAGCGTTTCCGGCCCATTATGATGACCACACTCGCAGCATTGATGGGTGCGCTGCCGATCGCGTTCGGCTTTGGAGCCGATGGTGCTTCACGTCGCCCGCTGGGACTGGTGGTCGTCGGTGGATTGATCATCTCGCAATTCATCACGCTCTATGTCACGCCGGCCATTTATCTGTACCTCGAAGAGTTCCAGGAAAAGGTGTTGGATCGCGTGTCATTTTTCCGGGCACGTCACTCACCAGCTCCCAATGCAGGCGGTTCGGTCGCGCCAGAACCTGGCCTCGGAGACTGACGTCGATGACCATAGTTGCTCAACGCGTTGGCGCTGCGTTTTTCTGGTACGCGAGTGTCGGCTTGTTGGTGGCCTGCCTGTCCGGCTGCATGGTCGGCCCAAACTACAAGCGCCCCAAAGTGGACATGCCAACCGCGTATCGCGGTTTGACACTGGAGGAAGCGTCAAAGTCCGAATCCGCCGCGCTCGCGGATGAAAAATGGTGGGAAGTCTTTCAAGACAAGGAGCTTCAGGGCCTGATTCGGACGGCTCTCAGTAACAACTTTGACGTGCGCATCGCCGCCTCGCGCGTTCTTCAGGCTCAGGCGCAACTTGGGATCGCGCGCGCCGACCAATATCCCTCCCTGAATGGCGGCGCCAACATCGTAAGCATTCGCAATCCTGCAGTCGGTCCGATACCGGCGTATTCGCTGACGAATGGGGAGTTGACGGCCTCCGCGACGTGGAATCTTGATTTCTGGGGTAGGTATCGGCGGGCCACCGAGGAAGCCCGGGCAAACCTCCTGACCAGTGATTGGGCTCGCCAGCAAGTGGTCGCCACGCTGGTGGCCAGTGTGGCGACCAGCTATTTCCAACTGTGTGAGCTCGATCTTGCGCTCGAGATCTCCAAGAACGCGCTGGCCTCACGAAAGGAATCACTGGAGCTCACCACACAGTTAACTGAACACGGAATTGACACCATGCTGGACCAGCGCCAGGCGGAAGAACTCGTCTACACCGCTGCGGCGCAGATTCCTGATCTCGAACGGCAAATTGCGCAGCAAGAAAACGCCATCAGCTTGCTGCTGGGCAATAACCCAGGTGCAGTGCCGCGAGGTCTGAAGCTAACGGAGCAACCCCATGCCCCGGAGGTTCCGGCTGGTTTACCCTCCACCTTGCTCGAACGCCGCCCCGACATTCGCCAAGCCGAGGAAAACTTAGTGGCGGCCAATGCGCACATCGGCGTCGCAAGAGCAGCTTACTTTCCGCAGATTACTCTCACCGGATCGGCTGGATTTCAGAGCTCGGCGTTGGGCAATCTGTTCAGCGGTCCGACTGGATTGTGGAATCTGAGCGGGGGTCTAACCCAGCCAATCTTCGAGCGCGGGCGTTTGAAGAACAACGTACGCTTGGCGGAAGCCCAGCAGCAGGAAGCGCTTTTGACGTATCAGCAGACAATCAAGGGGGCCTTCCGCGACGTTTCGAACGCGCTTGTCGCCTATCACAAGAACCGGGAATTCCTCATCGAGCAAGAACGACTGACCGCCTCGGCCAAGGACGCCGCTCGTTTGTCCGAGATGCGCTTCAAGGCTGGAGCTACCGACTACTTGGAAGTCCTCACCAACGAGACGAACTACTTTTCTGACGAACTGGCGCTTGCCCAAGCGCAGTTCAACAAGGTGCAAGCGCTCGTTCAACTCTATCAGGCGCTGGGCGGCGGCTGGCAGCAGTAGCACCCTACGCGACATTCCGTGCGCCATCCGCGGCTTCCTCAGCAACGCAGTCCTGGCACGGACCTGTGGCCTTAGCCGTACTGTAAGCGGCAAGCTTTCTATGCTGTGTATGTCCCTGACTTTATTTTTCATCAAACGCGAATTCTAGACACACTATGACGTCGACGATAGGTCGGACCTGGGCTTCCATTTCTAGAGGTCCGGCGCAACTTTTCGCGGGTAGAGAGCATTTGAGGTTTTTGGAGAGTGGGAGTCACGGTAGTTATCCAATTCCGTTCCGCTGATCTGATAGTGTGTTCTCAGTGGATCGTCCACGGAGTTGGTCATCTCGCGATGCAGCTTCAGTGAGCAGAAGTCCGGCGCATCTTGCTAGCACACCGTGGGCGCGGAACGCTTCGTTCAATATCGTAAATGTGATCTCGCGCGGCTCGATCGATGATTCCCGCAAGAGGAAGCTGTATTCTCGGACGATCGCCTTCGACTTGAAACCCACATACTGTATGTTAACGGTCATTTCAGCCCTCGGGATAAATTCTTCATCAACGATCGATTTCCCCCGCGAAAATGGAGAGGGTCTGAGGCTTTGCCATTCCCGGTAGTAATAGAGTGAAGTAGGACGTTTTCTGTTGAACTTCCCACGAGAACGTAATCGCAGGAACCCGTATGCCACGCGGCTTAGTGCAGGGCGTCGCGGACGAGTGGGTCACGCAACTGCTTCGTCAGGCCGACTCGAATGTCTTCATCGCCAGTTAGTGCCTTCAGTTATTCTGATGAATAGCGGATTTGGGACATCAGCCAACGTCTTGTTAGAATCTCCTCGCAGGTCGTCCGATTGCAGCCCTGATAGGAGACGGAGACGAATCCCAATAGAGCCGGGAACAACAATCCCATTGAAGTAGTCTCCTTCGGCAGGAGAGGCACTTACCTGAGGCAGGTCGCTAAGGCGCCCCGGTAGTTTCCCGATACGCCGGGCACTATTACCAAAAAGCTCATCATCCCTTTCCGCGACCGGTGCAACCTGATCTCACCGCCGAGGATATCTGGCATGTTGCCCCGGTAGGCAGTATGCATTCGCGGCCCTGTGTCTAAAACCAAGCATTGCAGTGCAAATCGGCCTGCATGATATACTCCCCAAAAATCCTGCTGCTTGAAGATTGAGGGCTCCTGTCCATGGCCGTTGGGGTTCGCACTCAGGATCTGCGCAAGGTCTATAGCACCGCTCCTCCATTAGGTGCTGCTGGTCTGTTTATTGCGCGCGCCGATGCGAAAGGTGGGAAGCAGCCCAAAACCCAAATTCCAGCCCTCGACGGACTTTCGCTTGATATTCTTCCCGGAGAGATTTTCGGCCTTCTTGGCCCAAACGGCGCGGGCAAATCCACCACGATCGGAGTCCTAACCACTCGGGTGCGGCCTACGTCCGGGCAAGCCTGGATTGGCGAGCACGACGTGTGGAAGGAACAGACCCGGGTCAAGCATCTGATTGGTGTTGTGCCCCAGCGCCCCAACCTAGATTTTTCTTTGACAGCCCGCGAGATTCTCATTTTTCATGCGGCTTACTTCGGAATTGGGTCAAAGCAAAGAAATGAGCGCGCCGACGCTTTGCTCGCGAGGTTCAAGCTTACCGAGCGCGCCAACCAGATGGTGCGCGGCTTTTCCGGCGGAATGATGCAGCGGCTTTCTATTGCTCGCGCGATGATGCACGATCCGCAAGTTCTGTTTCTCGACGAGCCGAGCGCCGGGCTCGATCCTCAAACGCGTATTCTCCTGTGGGAGATCATTCGTGAATACCATCAGACGGGAAGGACCGTCCTGCTGACCACGCATAACATGGAAGAGGCCGACACGGTGTGCCAGCGCTTGGCCATCATTGACCATGGCCATGTTATTGCCCTGGGTACACCGGCGCGGTTGAAAGCATCGATCCCCGGAGGATTCCTCCTGCGCCTTCGTTTCGGGAATCAGACGGCGGATCTGCTTCAGCGTTTACAATTGCTGGCTGGAGTCCGCGAGGTGCGCGCTGCGGACAGCACAGGTGCCGACGTCTATGCGGATCGCGGCGGTTCTCTCATTCCTGAGATCGCGAGCTTGGCCGCGAATTCAGGCGCGGAATTGTCAGACGTTCACATTTCTGAACCGAGTTTGGAAAACCTCTTCCTGCACCATACCGGAAGGAGCCTGCGCGATTGAACTGGAAAGCTTTTGCTGCCATGCTGGCGCGCGACGCCCACGTAGCCCGGCGTAACGCGATTCAACTCTTCCTGCAGACCTTCCTACAGCCGCTGCTCTTTGTTTTCATCTTCGGCCGGGTGATGGTCGGCAGTGGTTATCTGCCTGCCGCGTACAAGAGCCTTCTGCTCCCCGGCATCATCGCGATCAGCATGGTCTTCACCGGAATTTGGGCTGTGGCCATGCCGCTCATCGCTGAGTTTCAGTGGACGCGCGAAATCGAAGACCGCCTGCTCGCCCCGATCGGCGTTGCCTGGATCGCCATCGAGAAAGTCATCGCCGGAATGCTGCAAGCGCTGGTCGCCGGGCTGATCGTGATTCCGCTGGCATGGCTGGTGCTTCGACCCGGAGTTGAAATCAGTATCGGGGCGCCTTGGACCTTCGCTGGGGTCATTGTACTGGTAGCCACCTTCTCCGCATGCGGCGGACTGGCTTTGGGGTGCAGCATCAATCAGCAGCATATTGGCCTGATGTTCGGCATGGTAATTACTCCCATGATTTTTTTCGGTTGCACTTACTATCCATGGAGCGCTCTGAAAACTTTCCCTATCCTGCAGAAAGCTGTGCTCATCAACCCGCTGGTGTATGCAAGCGAAGGATTGCGCGCAACCTTGGTTCCGCAGTTCCCACATCTGTCAATAAAAGTCGTACTCATGGCGCTGCTTTTGTTCGACCTTGTGCTGCTGGTTGTCGGACTGCGGCAGTTCGAGAAGAAGGCGGTGAGTTAGCTCAGGCCGACACGCTCTTCTGGGGAATGAGAGCAAAACCGGTGATCATTCGCAAGGCATCAAATTGGACGTCAGAGCAGCCGCAGAAGCAGCCGCACTCCGTATGGGAAGACATGAAATGTCTTGGAGAAGCGCAAAGGACCGTATGTTCAGCCTTGCTAGTCAATTTGTTTTGCGGCGCCCTCTGAATTCAGAGCCGTTTCGGTAGATGCGCAGGCCACATACAGCGCCGTTGTCATGCTTCATAAACTCAACCCAGTTGTTTTGCGTCTCGGGGAAGGCAAATCTGGTCCCATGGACGGGAATCAACATTGATTTTTGTTCGCCGGGAATTTCGATCATCAGTTGTCCGTCCTCAGCCGTGATGAGCACGCTGAACTTGCCCGGCGCGTCGGTTGAGTACACCCCAACATAGGAAAAGAGGTTTTCTCTCGATAGGTTCGTGGGGACAAAGGGTTGACCCAAGGACTGACCTGGCGGGGTAGTAGTTATGTTCCGATGTACCTCCCCCGAGGCGCTCAATCTGGCCTGTTCCTGAGGTTCAGAAACCTCCGCTGAAGAGTTGGCTTCCGGGGGTATGTGCCTTGCAAGCCATACACGGTCTGCTTCTGGAGTATTCGTTCCAGATTCTATGATGGCTTGCGTGCGTGGGTGCGTGCTCGCTTGTGTGCCAGGGCGCACGATCGCTCGTGTGGGGGATGAATTGGGAGTGCTCGCGGGAAGTTGGACCTCGGAGTTGGCGGGAAACTCAAAGCTGACCGAAGGCAAATAGACGGAATGGATCCTACCGTGACCAAGAGCGAGAAACACTGAGGAGCACGCCATCCATGTCAGAACTGCTCCCCCAATCAAGGCGCTTTTTCGAGGCTTGAAATTCTCCAAGGTATAGAAGACGGGAAGACCGCCTACACCGGCTGGTACGCTCACAGCCGCTTTTTCTTCCCAATATTCCGAGCGCATGGTCCACTGCCGCAATAGCGAGATGAACGCATCCGCCAAGAGCCCGGCAGCTGCCGCCCTTCCTTCGATATGGTCGAAGATTGAACCGCGTCGTGTGGAGAAGCCGAACTAAAGGCACGGTCAGCAAAAGACACGGTCAGCAAAAGACACGCGGACCGCATAGGGCCGATCGGGGTGCGTGGTCGGCCACGCTCGCAGTACGGTCGCCGTGTAGGCTCTGCACCCAAACCGTCGGCGACGGGGACGATTAGTCGGAAACTCTTCCACAATCCGATAAGGGAAGCGTGGCCCGTGATTTCCCGAAGAGGACCGCCCAAGTAAACTGGAGTGCCGCGGAGGCACGAAGAAATACCCGGATCCTCACCACGCCATCAGAAGCCTTTCGAGCCGCGGTTGTTATTCGCCCTACGTCGCGGCCTCTGTTTGCATCGCCGCCAGCTCACATCCTGGTTTATCTTGTTCGGCCCGCCGCTTGGTGTATCTTCCTATAAACTCATGGCGTACAACGCGTTCATCTCTTATAGTCACACCGCCGATGGCACTCTTGCAGCCGCCATTCAATCGGCCCTGCATTCTTTTGCCAGACCCTGGTACAAGCTGCGCGCTTTGCACATCTTTAGAGATCAAACCAACCTCGCAGTGAATCCTGCGCTTTGGTCTAGTATTCGCGACGCCCTCGATCAATCCTTGTACTTCATTTTATTTGCTTCGCCTGAAGCAGCCGCCTCTCCTTGGGTGGCGAAGGAGGCCGAGTATTGGATCGGCAAAAACGGGACGGCGCGCGTCCTGATTGTCCTTACTGGCGGCACTTTGAAGTGGGATCATCTAGCCAGCTCTTTCAAGTCCGAGAGCACGAATTCTCTGCCCCCAAGCCTTCTACCCTCCTTCCCCGAGGAGCCTCTTTTCCTCGACCTTCATTGGGCACGCGACGGTGTCACTCACCTTCGGATGCGCGAGCCGCGCTTTCACGAAGCCGTCCTCCAACTCGCTGCTACTCTGCACAACCGGCCCAAAGACGAACTCGACGGTACGGATATTCGCATCCGGCGGCAAAATCGCTTGTTGGCCACCTCAGGCCTCATCGCCATTCTTCTGACTGCGCTCTTCGCACTCCGGCAAGCTCGCCTGAGCCACGAAGAATCGATCCAGAATCTCGCCGCCAGCCTCGCTGCGAACTCATCCAAAGTCCTCGCCGATAGTCCGGATCGAGCTCACGAGGCAGCGCTTCTCGCCATCGAGTCAAACCGTCTTAACCCTTCGTTCGAAGGAAATCAGGCATTGCGGGCAGCGGTTTCCCTTCTACCGGCAAGCGCGCATGTGTACCCACCTGAAGACTCAGACCCAACCGAGCGTATTCGCGACATGGCATTCTCACCCGACGGCAGCATCCTCGCCGTAGCGCGCGATGACGGTTCCACCCAACTCATTGATGTCGTGAACTACAAACCGCTCGGATTTTTCGAGGCGGACGAACACCCCGCGGCTCGCATCGAAATCCCCGGCGACCCGCAAGGCGCCTCGCTGGACAACAATTCAGCCGTTTCCGTTGCCTTCAACTCCTCCGACTCGCTGCTTGCGACCGGCACTCGCGATGGCATCGCTCATGTCTGGGGCTTGCCCGGGGGGCGCGAATTGCTGCGCATCGCCCACGGTGCTCCTGTTTCCCAAGTGGCATTCCGCCCCAAGGCCAACCAACTTGTTACCGCTAGTGACGATGGCCATGTCCGTGTTTTCGATGTCGCTCGCGCAGTCCTCGTGGCCGATTTCAAATGTCCGGGCAAAATGGTTTCCGCTTCCTTCAGTCCCGGCGGCGACCTCCTCGCGGCGTTATCTTCAGAAGGTGTGGTCTCGCTTTTTGATCCAGTGCATCGAAAGCTTCTTCGCACGTTAATTGGCGGTGAAGCTGCCTTCAACTTGGCATTCAGCACGAGTGGCAAGCGCCTGGCTACTTCAAGCGGCGATTTTGCTTTTGTTTGGGAGGCAAATACGGGCCGGCAATTATTGAGAGCCACACATGCGGCTTCGTCAGAAACGCTCACTCCGATGCAGTGGATCTACAATGCCGCCATCACCTCCGATGGCAAACTTCTGGCCTATGCGGCGCGCGGTGATAACTTGGCTCATGTATGGAATGTGGAGACTGGCCGCCAGATTCTTGAACTGAAACATGATTCCGCTGTTGCGGCCGTCTCCTTCAATGCGGATGGCACAAAACTTGGCACGGGCTCATACGACGGCACCGCACGCGTCTGGGAACTCCCTTCAGGAAGAGAACTGGAGCGTGGGTCGCTCGGCGGAAGCGCTGAAGTTGTCGCTTTCAGCACTGCTAGCGGGCGCTTCGCCGCTGGCGGTGGAGAGGGCTCGGTTTTCGTCTCCGAGACGCGCCGCGCCGACCGCCCTGCCTACTTCGATCTGCCCGCGGACGTCCGCAGCGTTGCATTTAGCCCGGATGGCAGGCGCTTCGCCATCGCCACGAGATCGGCAAACTGGTTATCCCTGGTGCGAATTGCCGACATCGATGGCAAAGTTCTGCGTGACATCGAATTCCAAGGTGCTCCCGTCATCGACCAGCTGTTTTTCCCCGATCCAAATGAAGTGATTGCCCAGTGGAGCAACAAGCTATTTCTCATTGTCATTGACTCGTCTTCGGTAATTCCTTTAGCTGAGGTTTCCGGAGAGATGCGGATCGACCCATCGGGTAAGGCGCTTGCTGCCCAGCATGACGGCGTTAGCCGACTGTATACCTTACCCGGCCTTGGACAGACCACATCTGTCGATGGCACTTCTTCCGCTTTGCTGCGGACGGCGGACGAAGGCAGGCTGTTGGCCTTCGGAACAACCAAGCCGCCAAACGAATTCTCTATCGACATTTGGAGTGTCGCCAGCAAAGCCCGCGTCAGCCGCATCCAACTGCCCGCAGAGTTGACTCGCCTCGCCTTCAACTCAGCTGGCACAATCCTTTTCACTGCGCAAAGCGAAAACCTGCAAGCGTGGGATATCCCGTCCGGCAAGCAACGTTTCTCGCTCACTGCCAGTGGCGACATCGACCTAATCGTTTGCGATCCTTCTTCCGCCTCCTTCGCGACGGTTACTCACGGCCGTCTGACCGTATGGGATGCCACGACTGGCGCTCGCTTGGCGCAGCTACCCGATGTGGGCTACCTCCACTCAGCCGCTTTCAGTCCCGACGGCCGCTATCTGCTAACCGGGTACGACGAACGCGCCGCAGCGCTTTGGCTCTGGCGCTCGAGCGATTTGCGGGACCAGGCCTGTGCTCGGCTCACTCGCAACTTGTCTCACGATGAATGGAATCGTTGGTTTCCCAAACAACCCTATCGCCAAATTTGTCCCAACTTGCCTGCCACCAACTGAATCATTCGCGCGCTACGCTGGATGAGCCATTCAATCTGAGCGGCGCTGATGTTGGGCAACGGCATGGTGACCCTCCATGCGTTCAGCACGCTATCACGCGTGCGTCCTCGCCGCAGCTTTCCCCTGATGCCCGGAGTGTAATCCTTTCTCGGATCAGAACGCACAATGAACCCCTCCTTTGAGCAAACGCTCGTCGAGGTCTGGCGACAAGTTCACGCCGAGAACGCCGACGCGGCCGAGCTAGGCACAGAGCGTTACCCTGTTCGGCGGACCACCAAACGAGGTTTACGGCAGGTGGATTTCGTCTTCAGTGGGAACGAGCTTCGTGGGCTGGGGCAGAACCCTGATACAAAATCCCGTTGGGCGCAAATGGCACGGTCTGGCAAGAAGGTGATGCAGTTTCTAAGCACCTCTATGCAGCAGGTGAGAGGGAACGAGTCGATGACTCAGGCAGTGAAGGAAAGTAAGGGGAGATTACAGCCGATTTCACATATGTTCGATGGCTTGGAGATCGCATGGCATTGAGGAAGACACGAAAACGTGGGACAACGTGATCATTGATGGCCAGAGTGATCTGAAAGATTGGGTTGATATCATAAAGAGATTGTGAACGACAGGAAGATTCGAAAAATGTCTGCCTACGCCAACAACCACTACGCTGGGTTCGCGCCTGCGACGGTGCAACTCTTCCAGCCGCTATGGGACAAAAGGGCGATGAAGATGGTGTACCGGGGTTATTACGTACGTTTGGCGCGATGATTCGCCTTTTTGTCCGCTTTCCGCTGCGCCCTGCGTTGCGCCTTCTTGTACTTCTTCATTGCTTTCTGCTGCTTCTTGGCTGCCTTCCTATTCATCTTTTGCTGCTTCTTGTCCGCCTTCCGGGACTGGCGTGCATTTTCTTCGACACTCATGCGTTGAGCTTTGGCCGGTATCGACCATGCAACACCCAAGGCGACCAGCAGTGTCAAAACGGCAATTCGTTTCATTCGGAATTTCCCTTTGACTTCAAATACGGTATCAGTGTATACCCTCCCGCCCGTGAAAAGGCTCAAATCTGACCGCTCTAGGACCGCCGACCACATGATTACATGCGAAATTGAGCCCGCTGATCACAAGAAGGCAGAATGTCTTCCCGCTTCTTCTGCACCCCTAATCTGACAAGACAGCATGCACTATCATTCATTTCGCTTGTTGCAAAACTGTTTTTCGCGGAAACTGAGGGAGTTCGACTGTTTTCTTGCTCACAGAAAGGTAGTGTGTCAGTTTCCGATTATGCGACTCTAATCGTCCACTAGCAGCCGGACGTGGTTCTGAACAAGGCAGCTCCGAACACCTCGGGCGCGGCAGTTCACCCAATGCAATTAGGTCAGCAAGAGCATTAAAATCATGGAAACTTTTCGTTTGCGACGCATGGACACCGCGCCGCCTCCTCTTGGATGAGCCCCAAACCCAGCCCATTCCGGAATTAACACCGAACCGCGAGAACTGGAAGGGTTCGCACTAAACCGTTCCTTCCAGTGGCTCGCTAAAAGTACAGCTTCAGAGCGAATTGTATCTCCCGCGGATCGCCCGGCCCGCCCGAATCAGTGCCCAGAATGGGAGCAATCGTGTTGGAGACCTTTCCAAACGACCCTGGCGAGGAAACATCGGCACTAGGGTTCGCGAAGTTGGGATGGTTGAAGGCGTTGAAGAATTCCGCCCGAAACTGTAGTTGCAATCGTTCCGTAAATTTGAATTGCTTGAACAGACTGAGGTCTGTCATCTGAATGCCCGGGCCGTGGAACAACCGGGGAGCGCACGTTCCGAATGTGCCCGGCGCAGGAGCCGCAAAAGCCGCGGGATTAATGAGGAATCCGGCGGTTGTATAGGAGCTGGGATCGTTGCTAGCGCCGACAAACGGATTCCCGATACAGTCAGCATAGACGGCATGCGTAAAGCCCATCAGCCCATCGTTCGGCGCAGTGACACTGTATGGACTGCCAGTCTGCAGCGTCACGATCCCATTCAGTTGCCATCCCCCCAGCCATCGGCTGGCTGCGTCGTGCTCGGAGAGGAAGCGTCGGCCTTCGCCGAACGGCAAATCCCAAATGAAATTTCCTACAAAACGGCTCCGGATATCGAGATTCGAATTGCTCATCTCTGCCCCGTAGTTGTAAGCGTTTTGAGGAAGAGCACCGGCGGTGAGGTTGTCGCCAAAATTGGCGAGCCCGTGACTCCAAGTGTAGCTCAAAGAGTAGCCCAAGCCCTTCGCCATCTTCCTGCGCAGGGAGACTTCCAGAGCGTTGTAGTCCGTATTGCCATCGTTACTCGCGTACTCCAGGAATCCGTGTTGGCCACTGGAAGCGCACCCGGGGCCCGCGAAGGTGTCTATGTTCGATACCGTGTTCAGGTTGGCGAAGGGGTACTGCAAGACGGGACACCCGCGGTCAAAGGCGGTCACATGAGGCTGATTGTAATCACGCAGGCGGTTCATCTTCCGGCCCCAATTTCCTACATAGGTGACAGAAAGCACGGTGTTACCTGTCAGCTCAATCTCGGGACCAAAGCTGGTCTGTTCCACGTAACTCGACCGCTGGTTCGGATCCTGGGCACGGAGCTGGAGTTGCGTCAAATCGAATCCCGACCCCATGATCGTTCCCAATGGGAAGCCATTCTTCAGTTGAAAGACAGTGTTCGCCCCACCTTGGTTCAACTGCACGTCAAGAAGGAACGGCGGGTTCAGCTGGATCAGGCTTTCCGATCCAATGCGGTTGCTATGCTGATAGAAAACTCCATAACCGCCGCGCCAGACGAGGCGATTCGTCAACTGGTAAGCAAAACCCAGACGCGGTGCAAAATCGTTCCTGTCGGGATGAATCAACGAACGGTCAAACCAACCGGAGGCGTTACTTGCGGCCGTCACGATTCCCCCGCCGTCGGCCGGCGTAAAGTTTGTAGTATTGTTTTTCCGCTCCATGATGGGTGAGAAAAGCTCGTAGCGAACCCCGTAGGTGAGGGTCAGCTTCGGAGTAGTCTTCCAAGTGTCCATGGCGTAAAAGGAGTGCCCCGGTTGAAAATAATGAACGACCAATGGCGTCGTGAAGTGGACGCCGTCCACGTCACCGAGCAAGAAGTCCGCCAGGCCGAAGGCCCCGCCAGCAGTGTAGATACCGTCTGTCTGCAGCTCGCCTTGAGGAGCCCGCAGGTCGAGAAAGTTGTCGGTCCGCTTGAGGAATTGATAGCCGAATTTGAAGCTATGACTGCCTTTCAACCAGCTCAAATTCTCAATAATATTCCAGGCCTGCGAAATCTGGTACTGAGGCCGCCACGGCGACGTTCCGATTCGCGTCAGGCCATTGATTTCGATCGGGGGCAGTCCTCCCGAACCCGGCCCGTCCGGAATCCCCGTCAGCCCGATAAGACTCTGGGCCTGAGACTTACCAAGAGTTACCCCAACCGGGTCGCTGTGGGCGTAATCGCGGTTGAACCCGAACCGCGCATCGTTGACCATGGTGTTCGAAAGGGTACGAGTCCACCCGAGCGCTAGCGACTGCGTATGAATGCGATATTGAGTCGCGAAGTTGCCGCTCCCGATGACCCCGTTGCCAGTCCACGGGGGATCCTGGCGGCTCAGATGGCGGTAGCTATAACTTCCAAACAAACGGTTTTTCTCGTCGAGCGTGTGATCAATACGCCCATCAAGTGAATAGACGTCGTCGGGCACCGCCGTCGTAAAGAGATAATTAGGAGCTTTCGTCCAGCTCCCTGGAGTACCTTGTAGAGCCATCAAAGAAGCTACGTTAGGATCGGGGAGCAAAGTCATGAGCTTAGCTGCAACGGGATCACTGCACGGTTGGTTGGTGGTACTGGTGGCTTGAATGATGTTTCCAGCCACGCAGCCGGCCTGTCCAGTCACGGATGAATCGCTCAAGGAGTAAGGCAACTCCGTGAAGTTGCCCGTCTTCATCAGCGGTGTCGGAACCGTGCTAGTAACTGTCGTGGACTGACGGTTGCTAAAACGTTCGAAATCGCCAAAGAAGAAAGTCTTATTCTTTATGAGTGGACCGCCAAGCGTGCCCCCAAATTGGTTCTGTGTGAAGCGGCCGCGCGGCTGATGGTTGGCGTTGTTAATCCATGAGTTGCCTTCCAGTACGGCATTCCGGATGTATTCAAATAAATTTCCATGGTATTGGTTGGTGCCGGACTTCAAGGTGGCATTGATCACCGCTCCGGCGGAGTTGCCGAATTCCGTCGAATACGTCCGAGTTTGAACACGGAACTCCGCAATGGCGTCCGGTGGGGGTTGGACCACTTGCACAGAGAATTCCTGTAAGTTTTCCGACCAGGAGTTGTTGTCGATACCATTCAAGAGAAAATTGTTCTGAAGTTCAAGATTCCCATTGACGCTAAACCGGTCTGGCGCCGGGTTATTGGCCGCGTAGAACTTCTGTACGCCGGGCTCCAGCAGTGCCAAGTCGGCGTAGCGCCGTCCGTTCAGGGGAAGGTCATTCACACGCGCAGTGTCGACCACATTTCCGACGTCGGCCGACTGCGTCTGAAGCAATGGCTCGCCCGCCGTGACCACCACTTCTTGGTTCACCGATCCAACCTTCAGCGTAAAATCGATTTCGAGGCGGTCCTGCACGTGGAGCACGATGCCATCTTGCACAACCGTGCCAAAGCCTGCCGCGTTCACTTTGACCGCATAAGTGCTGGGGATTAGCGCCAGAACCTGGTATTCTCCCGACTCGTTTGCGGGCGTGGTAATCGAAATCCCTGTGGCCTTATCTGTGACCGTCACAGTCGCACTCGGGACGACGCCGCCGGAGGAGTCCAGTATCCTTCCCGCGATGGCACCGCGGTCGATCTGGCAAAATGCGGGCACAACGCACATCGCCTGGAGGATCCCCAGCGCGCCCATTCCGTAAAGGAATCGTCGGATCCCTAAGTCTCGATTCATTTGAAGCCTCCTTCTTGGTGCACAATCCCCGATTGGAGACGGCAGCAAAAACGACTCTGGCTCTCTAATTCCTCAAAAAGCCGACAGGGCTGACACTCGCGACAGCATGGAGTTCGGATGTCGATTCCGCGAAGAATCTTTTGGCGATCCAAAAGATTCCCATCTACGATGAAGCACGCTTCAGCAAGGCTGCCGAAAAACGGCAACTTCACGCTATCGAACACGTCGCCCGAGATGCTTCGCCACAGAAGGCGCAAGGCGAGCTGACATCGGGAACCCCACCCCGAACGCACCGAAACAATTCGGCTGCGAGTGAATTGACCTCTAACACTCAACAAAAACCTCGTCAAGTTTATTTTTCGACCTATCTTCATCCAACGTAGTTGTGCTTCGAAAGCAGGAAAGTCGTTCCGAGAGTTCGCTTCCCGTGTGTTGTCAGAACTTTTGGGGTTCTTATTGACAATGCTCCTTCCAAACGTACAATGCCCTTCTGCGAATGAAAATACGGAGGCTTGATGTTTGGCCTCGCAGTTCTTGCACGAGTGCGAAGCATTCTAGATTCAGGGGGTCGTATGCAATCCGAACTCACTGCGCGCCGCTTTTGCTGCCGATTCGGTGGGTCATCGCGAATATCACACTGGACTCGTTCCGGCGGGTTCAGATTTGTAAGTCGGGCAGTTCTGGCAGGAGAAGCACGGGCATTGCGGCCGCCGAAAGCCGGGCCGGCTTGTTAATCGGTGGAAGATTTCAGACCGCAGCTGCTACGGTACCGATCGAGTGGGACATTAGAGACCATTATTTGATACGACCAATGAAACCTAAGAATTCGCCCGAGAAACCCGAAGTATGCAGAGGAGAGACCATGAGACCTCGGTGCCAAAACGCATCCTCCATTATTCTCATTGCCGTTGTCTGCGCACTCCCATTCTTATTTCGGTCGCTCCCGGTCAGGGCCCAGTCTCCTGGAGCAACGTCCCTGGGACCGATTGCAGCGGCACAACCCCTGTCTTTCGATCGAGGCGCGGCGGCACTCTGGCAGAGTCTACAAAAACTGCACACGCGGGCCAGCCTAATGATGGTTACAGCTCACCCCGACGATGAGGACGGTGGCATGCTGACTTACGAGTCGCGCGGACAGGGAAGCCGCGTCATCCTGCTGACACTGAACCGCGGAGAAGGTGGCGCCAACGTGATGTCCTCTGACTACTTTGATGCTCTGGGCCTGGTTCGCACGGAAGAGCTTCTGGCCGCCGATCGTTATTACGGCGCTCAGCAATTCTGGACGCGGGTCTGCGACTATGGCTTCTCGAAAACGAAGGAAGAGGCTCTCGACAAGTGGGGACACGACCGCGTGCTCGCGGATGTGGTACGCGTCGTCCGCATGACGCGCCCGCTCGTCATCACTTCCGTCTTCGTCGGTGGACGTACCGATGGCCACGGCAATCATCAGGTCGCAGGCCAGATGGCACAGGAAGCGTTCAAGGCTGCTGGGGATCCCAATATGTTTCCGGAGCAGATCAAAGAAGGCCTGCGGCCATGGAAGGTCCTCAAGGATTATGGTCGTGTCCCCTTTACGCCTGTTACAGACAAGGGAATTCTCGACTATGCGGACGGCAAATATTATCCCGCGGAGTTTCGCAACTACGTTGACGATACCCTGGTAAAAGGTGCGCTGACGACGGAGGTTGAAATTCCCGAGGGTGATTACAACCCGTGGTTTGGCTTGACCTATGAGCAGATCTCTCGCCTGGGACTCGGCCACCAGAAGTCACAGAATGGCGGCACCGGTCTCCCACCCGCAGAGCCGGAGCAGAGTCCTTATCATCGTTTCGCTTCGTTGGTCCCCGCTTCCGAAAAGGAATCGTCATTCTTTGATGGCATTGACGTTACCCTGATGGGCATAGCCGGCCTTGCTCAAGGAGGCGACGCCGCTTTCCTGAAGGACGGACTCTCTCAGATCAACGCTATCGTCGAAAAGGCTACGAGGGATTTTTCGGCCCAGCATACGGAAATGATAGCTTCTACCCTCGCCGAAGGAGTAAAGGCAACAAATGCGCTGATGGAAAGAGTCGCTTCCAGCGGCCTCTCAGCCGAATCCAAATATGACGTGACGCACGAACTGAGAATCAAGCAGGCCCAATTTAGCAACGCGCTCGCCGAGTCTTTTGGCCTGTCGATTCTCGCCACGGTGGCGCCCACCACAGAACCCACCGGGCCCTTCGCACGCTATTTCCGAAATCCACCGACCTTCCAAGTGGCGATCCCCGGGCAAGAATTTTGGGTGCAAGTCCACGCTCACAATCCAACCAACACCGCGGTGGAAATCGAGAGCATCCTCCTAGAAACGCCTCAAGGCGAGCGATGGACGATCGACCCCGCCACGCGCTCCCCCGGCACGCTGAACGGTAGAGAGTCGTTAGCTGCACGGTTTTCCGTCCGTACGCCGCAGAATGCCGGTTACAGCCGACCTTACTTCACGCGACCCGACATAGAACAACCCTATTACGACATTCAGGACTCCAATGATCTGGATTTGGCTGTGGCTCCCTATCCTCTTTCCGCTAGACTACGCTTCGCTTTTAACGGTGTGCCCTTCGAGGTATCGCAGGTCGTTCAATCGGTCAAGCGTGTGAACGGTCCCGGAACGGTGCTCGAGCCGCTCATCCTGGGCCCGGCCATCTCGGTTTCCATTGCACCGCGGGCCGGAATAGTCGCTCTGGCTGCCAAGTCGTTCGACCTAAGGGTCATCGTGCACAGCAACGTCAAGGGTCCAGCGAAGGGGACAGTGAAGCTCGATCTGCCGGAGGGCTGGAAAGCGCCACAAGAAGAGTTTTCAACTAGGAAGGACGATGAAGATCAAACTCTCACCTTTCGCGTGACGCCTGTGCAGTTGGAAGAAAAACCTTACGCTGTCACAGCGATAGCTGCATTCGCCGGTCAGGACTACAAGGAGGGTTATTACACGGTAGGCTACTCGGGATTGCGTCCTTATAATCTCTACCGTCCGGCGATCTTCCACACAACAGGAGTTAACGTGAAAGTAGCGCCCGATCTCAACGTCGGTTACATCGTTGGTGCAGGTGACGAATTACCGCAGTCCCTTGAGAACCTAGGAATCCAGGTGCATTTCCTGTCAGCCGAGGATCTCGCCAGCGGGAACCTTTCGAAATTCGACGCCATCGTCATGGGCGTCCGGACCTACGCAGTCCGTGAGGACCTGAAAGCCCATAACGGCCGCATCCTCGACTATGTGAAGAGAGGGGGCGTAATCATTGTTCAGTACAACACTCAGGAATTCGATCAGAACTATGGCCCCTATCCGTACAATATGGGGTCCAACCCGGAAGAAGTTACCGACGAAAACTCCAAAGTAGAAATCCTGGCTCCGTCGAACCCCGTTTTTGCTTGGCCCAACAAGATCACGAACAAGGACTTTGACAACTGGGTGGAAGAGCGCGGGTCGAAATTTCTTCAATCGTGGGATGCATCTTTTGAACCGCTGCTGGAAACTCACGACCCCGGACAGGCTCCTCAAAAAGGCGGACTGGTCTACGCGAAATACGGCAAGGGCGTTTATATCTACAACGCCTACGCTTTCTACAGGCAGATGCCGGAGGGAGTTCCCGGCGCATATCGCATTTTCGCCAACATGGTGAGCCTGGCGAAGAATCCCCAACTGACCGGTACACGCGCAGCAAAAGAATCTGGTGCCACTAAGAAATAAGCACAGTCAGGAATCGAGGCGGAAAGAAGAAGGTTAGAGGCCGAATCAAATCACCGATGCGGTATGTTCTGAATCTTGTATAAGAACGTCTTCATGGTTTCATCACGTCGAGCGTTCTCGTCCGCCTGGCGCTGCGCAGCGGCGTCGTACAGTTTCATTTCCTGCCGCGCTCGTTCCGGCTGTCCAATGTGTTGATAGATTTTGGCTAGGCGGTAATGTGACTCGGCCAGATCCGTGTCCATGCGAGCGCAGACTTCCATTTCTTGGCGCGCTCTCGCCCATTGCTCCACCCAACTGTAGATCTTGCCAAGTTCACAATGCGAAGGAGCGTTGTCCTTCGGAAGGAGGTTAGCGGCTGCCTGCAGACGCCGCACGATGTCGTCGATGTGCGCCCTGTCGCCGGAAGTGTAGTCCCTCTTGAGGGTCAGCGCGCCGCAATAAAACTGCATTTTTCCTTCTTTTGGATGATGATCCGCATATTGGCACAGGCGATCCAAGGCCACAGGATCAGGAACGGCTGCTTGATCCATTTGGATGTCTCCCAAGTACCCCAAGGCGGTAAAGGGCTCTGGAGCCAGGTCTGCAGCGTGTACGAGGATTCGGCTGGCCTGCTCATCGCTTCCCGCAAAGAATTCCACCATTCCTAACGCGAGCTGAATCCGCCAGGAACTCGGTAGTAGCTCCTCCGCCTGTTTGAGAACCACTTTGGCAGCCTCGAAGCTCTTGTGCCGAATCAATTCAACCGCGAGCGAAACCCGATACTTTTCCTCCGCAGGAGCCAGCGCCACGGCCGCCTGGTAGCTCCGGACGGCGGCCAGATTATCGCCGCGACCCTCCTGGATATCCCCGAGCAGGTCCTCAAGATCGGCGCTATCGCCGACCTCTCGACATTTGTCTGCGCTCACCAGGGCTTCGCCCAAATGACCGGCCTTGAACTGTGCGAGAGCCAGGTTGAAAGCCAAATCGGCTCGCTCCGGTTCGAGTTCCGCAGCCTTCTTGAAATCTTCGATGGATTCTGAAAACTGTCCGTAGGTGGTCAGAACTTCTGCGATGCGTTGGTGGAGAGCTGCGGTCTCCTCCGGGGGCAAGCTAGTCGCACGAAGTGACTCCAGCGTCTGTTTGACGTCATCGCTTCCGCCTAATTGCGCCTCCAGTAGGACTAGCCCGATTCCGGGATCGTGGTTAAGGGAGTAAGCCGGACCTACCAGGCGTGCGGCCCGCTGCCAGTTGTTCGAATGAACCTCGGCTGCTGCAGTCGCGACGTTGAGCCCAACGTCATTCGGTTTTAGCAGTAGCGCCTTCTCCATTTCGGCTGCGGCAGCCGAAGGATTTCCCAGGCCGAGGGCTACCGAACCCTTTAGCCGGTAGAAAGCTATGCGCTCTTCCCGACTGCTGGGCGGTGGCAGACCCGCCAGGGCACTTTCCGCCCCCTTGTAACGATGGAGGCGCGCTAGTACGGCCGCCCACTGCGTTCGAGTTTGCCGTGTACCATGGCTGAGCTTTACGGCGCGTGCAAGCATGGGCTCAGCCTTTTCCGGGTGCCCTGCTCTGTCATGCAGTCCGGCAAGGGCTGCCAACGCGAAATAATTGTTGGGCGTGATCTGCAAAACACGCTGAAACTCTGCTTCGGCGCGGTCGCTTTGGCCAGCAATCGCGAATGCCTCACCAAGGAGCATTCGGACGGAAGTGTCCCTGGGATAATTCTGAAGATAACTAGACAGGGTTTGTATGGCCTCTTCAGGGTTTCCGCGCTCAAGGGAAGAGTGAGCTTGCGCCAGAGGACTAGAAGGCTCACTTCGCGCGCCCTGGTTGCGTACGCCGCGTCCCAGCACTGAGAGGATGATGACGAAACAGGCGCTGGATGCTGCGAAACATCGCAACAAGTTGGTGCGCATGGTCACAATGATGACTTCTCCCGACTAGGCGGGTCGACGCGACATGCCCAGGGCATGTTACCGACGACGAATCTGCGACAGCTCCGCCCGTTTTACCAACTGCCCGGAACCTCATCATGGCTTAGCCAGTTTTCAATGAGCTTCACAATGGCGTCCTCGCTGATCCTGACCAGTTTCCGCCCCTTCTCGGCGGAGGCCGCGCTCACATTACCAGAATATCCGGGCCATTCTGCAGCCTTGGACTTCTGCAGATAATACGGTGCCCCGCCGGAAAGCTCGGGCGGCTCAGGTAGGTCGCGTGCATGACTTAAGTGAATCAAATCGGGTCGGAAGGCCGCTATGGCAGACGTTTCCAGTGGTCCACCGTGGCCGTGTCCGCCATTCGATTGGTGAAAAAGACCCATCGTTTTCATCGTTTCGCTGGAGACAAATTCCCACCAGTTTGCAAACAGCAACGCCGCGTCCTGAATCTCGTCGGCGATCCGTGCGACCGCACCGCGTGCCGGCCCGATGTTTCCGTCATGGCCGTTCAGGATGAACACCTTACGAAAACCGAGATGCAGAATGTTTCTGAGTATGTCCTCGAAGTACAGGGTCATGACTTCAGGACGGACCGAGATCGTCCCCTGAAAATGCGACGTGTGCGCGGGACACTGAGTGAACGTGACCGCTGGAAAGAGCAGCGCCCTCGTGCGCGCCGCTACCCGCTCAGCGATCCCAGATATGATGATCGAATCCGTCCCCAGGGGATTGTGGGGTCCGTGAAACTCCAGGCTTCCGAGAGGCAGGATGCCTATCGGATGACCAGAAACTGCCTCCGCCACTTCGAATCCGATCACTTCCTCGAATCGTTTCGGCTTCTCAGAGCCTTCCGCGGTGGACACGTTTGCGTGCACGGCCTCTGCGATACTCGGAAGCGCGAGGCCGGCCAACAAGATATTCCTTCTTGTGATCTGCGCCATGACTCCTCGTCCTCAAAGCTTTCGCAGGTTAGCTTAACATTCGGGAGGCTGTCCTAGCCCAATTCCTCAGCCATGCCGTAGCCACAGGATGGTTTACCCTTTCACAGCGAACTTGGCGACCCATCTCCTCCCTTCCTTGTGGCAAGAACTTGCTACAGTACTTCGCTGATGCCAACGCGAATTGCGAGAAATGTGGATCCCCACACAAAATAGACAATCGCGAAAGCCAACAGAGTCTTCCACGTCGGGCGATGGGCTTTGGCTTCCATAGCGGATTCCTGCCAGCCCGCTGCCAACTCCCTCGCCTGATCGCTCATACCTCCCAGCGCACTCGGAAGCACGGCCACGCGCTTATGAAAAAAAGCATTCCTCAGGGGCTAAAACCCAAAGAATAGAGCTCACCCTGCGAATACAACATTGAGCACATTCCGTCCCTTTAGTACGAGCAGTCTATCGTTATATGAGCCTCGGCCTGCCAGGCTAGTGGAAGATCGCAGATGATTGCTTGGACGCAAATCAAATCCAAGTCGTTGCTTCGGTTGCGCTTACGAGTTCCGAGCCTTCCTTGGCCTGCTCCAAAGCTGCACCAAAAGGGCAGCGTCGTTTGCTTCTAATCCAGCCCTCTCGTGTCAAGTTCAGATCGACGATCGACATAGCGACATAGCCGCCGTCGGGTCGCATCGAGGCTCGTTTGGCGGTTTCACTGACTTGTTTGGTCTGTTTCTCGCCTCCAACCTGCCTGGCCGCACACTTGTCCCGACTGGCTCACTCGGAGCGCTCAATTTGGCTGTCTTTCCTGGTTCGCTACGCGTCCGGCTGTGGCAGCCCCGCGATCCTTCGAAGCATGCTGACAAACCAAATCGAGTTTCTCAGGCATTGGGATTGATTGACGGGTGGCCCGTCTGGAATGGGCGCGTCAGAATTTGTTTCGCCGATCTGCCAACACGTCGGGTCTTCGACGTGACTGAACGGCTTTGACCAGTCCATTCAGCACACCTAAGAGTCACAACCCGTTTGCGGACTGAGTCCGGACCAGCAGGCGCGCGAGGACGTTAGCCAGCCCATCGAGAGCAGTCGAGTCTGGCAGCGCGAAGGTCAGGCGCGGACGGCCGCGATCGTCTGGTTCCACGAGATCGGTGAGGTTCTGTTTCAAAGTTACTGCCAAAGCAGTCGTCGCCGCCTTCGATTCCGAGGAATCCGATGGCGCCGGCAACAGTTCACCAAGGAATTGAACCGCGGCGCTAAGCAGGTGACCGCCGCTGACGGCGAGTTTTTCGCGGCGGGCACTGCGTTCGGCGGCAGCCTGGGCTACGGCGAGTTCACTCTCCCGGCGGAGACTCATGTCCGATGGGGCTTCGGGGCGGGCGCCGAGCAGAACTTCGAGACGCCGGCGGAGTTCTTCGATGCCGCCGGCGAGATCGACTTGATCCACGTCGCTCTCGGCATCCAGGGCGGCAAGGGCTAAATTGTGCTTCGCGGAAAGCGTGCTGAGCAGTTTTTCTTCGATGGTGTCCTCGGTGATCAGGACGAAAACCTGAACCGGCTGTTCCTGGCCCATGCGGTAAGCTCGCGCGATGCGCTGTTCTAGAACCGCAGGGTTCCAAGGGAGATCGACATTGATGACTGTGTTCGCCGCCTGCAGGTTGAGCCCGGTCGAGCCAGCGTTGGTCGTCAGGAACAAGCGGCAGCCGGGATTGCTTTGAAATTCGTGGACCAGCCCCTGCCGCAGTTTTTGCGGCACCGAACCGTCAAGGCGGACGAAGGAAAGGCCACGCTTCTCCAGGAGGGGCTCGATCAGGTCGAGCATTGTGGTCCATTCCGAGAAGAGAAGCACCTTACGGTTCTCTTCTGAAAACAGCCGATCGAACAAATCGTCAAGTTCTTCGAGTTTCGACGAGTACCCGGGC
>Ga0209158_1000397_pt1 | contig 33080 bp, 29 predicted proteins | sample GraSoiAngelo_140_FD_185897 | JGI IMG/M metagenome (GOLD analysis project Ga0209158, IMG submission 185897) | Grasslands soil microbial communities from the Angelo Coastal Reserve, California, USA - 14_0929_12_30cm (SPAdes) (version 2) | ecosystem: Environmental > Terrestrial > Soil > Grasslands ...
CTCCGCGCTTCTGTTCCTCGATGATTTCGGTGAAGCTCAGCCGTCTGCCGTCCGCAAGGGCGATCCTTGTGTCCCCCGAGAAGCAGCCTCCCGCGCTCGGTCCCTCCACGATGAACAACTCCGACTTGGCCGGATCGCGCTCCTGGCAATCCGCGAGTTTCCCGGGGAGGTTGAAACCCTCCAGGAGGCCTTTCCGTCGCGTGAGCTCACGGGCCTTTCGCGCGGCCTCGCGCGCCTGCGCCGCAAGGACCGCCTTCCCGATGCAGATCTCGGCGACCTTCGGCGTTTCCAGGAAGAACTCAGTGAGCTTCTCATACACGATGGACTCGACGATTCCCTTGACCTCGGAGTTTCCGAGTTTCATTTTCGTCTGTCCCTCGAATTGCGGTTCGGGGATCTTGAGACTGAGAATCGCCGTCAATCCCTCGCGGGCGTCGTCGCCCTCGAGGCTTTCGCCCTGCTTCAGGTACTTGTTGTCCTTCGCGTACTTGATGAAGGCGCGTGCCAGCCCCGCCTTGAACCCGACGAGATGGGTGCCACCCTCGATCGTGTCGATGTTGTTCACGAACGTGAAGATCGACTCGTTGTAGCCGTCGTGGTACTGCATCGCGACCTCGACGAGCGTGCCCTCGGATTCCTTCGAGAAGCGGATCGGATCCGGATGGAGCGGATTCTTCGCTCGGTTGATCCATTTGACGTACTCGGCGATGCCGCCTTGGAATTGGAAGACGTCCCCGCGGTCGTGCACCTTGTCCACGATGATGATCCGGAGGCCGGCGTTGAGGAATGCGAGCTCACGCAAGCGCGTCGCCAGGATGTCGTAATCGAATTCGATCGATTCGAAGACCTGCGAATCCGGGAGGAAGGTGATGATCGTGCCCGTGCCTTCCGCGGGGCCGACGACTTCCAGGTCCGTGGCCTTCTTCCCGCGCTCGAAACGCATCCGGTGCTCCTGCCCTTCCCGCTTCACGCGGACCTCGAGCCATTCGCTCAGGCCGTTGACGACCGAAAGCCCGACGCCGTGCAGACCGCCGGACACGCGGTACATCTTCCGCTCGAACTTGCCGCCACTGTGCATCCGCGACAAGACGATTTCGACGCCGGGCGCGCCGTACTTCGGATGGATGTCGACCGGAATCCCGCGGCCGTCGTCCGCGACCGTGACGGACCCGTCTGCGTTCAGGGTGACCTGGATTTCCTTGCAGAAGCCGGCCATCGCCTCGTCGATCGAGTTGTCGACGACCTCGTGGACGAGGTGGTGGAGGCCACGCGCGTCGACCGAGCCGATGTACATTGCGGGTCGTTTTCGAATCGCCTGCAGGCCTTCGAGGACCTGGATCTGCGTGGCGTCGTAGGCGGTCTCTTCTACCATCTATTTCGTAACCTCTTAGAGCGCGTTCCGGTGCCCTCTCGCAGCCCATCCCGAAGGATGGTCCAAGTATGCGGAGGGTATTTATAAACGTTCGGAGGCCAGTTTCTATGGAGAAAACAGACCTCCGCGGGCGCGGTCTCTTCGGAGTCGATATCTTAAATACTGTAGCACGGTCATTTTTGACCCCTCATTCTTGATTCGGAGAACATCGGATGGACGGGTCGAAATTCGACAGCGGCCAGGCCTATTTTCGCTTCCACCGGACTCCGTCGCGGGTATCCTCGAGGATGACGCCGACCGCCGCGAGGGCGTCGCGAATTCGGTCCGCGGTCGCGAAGTCTTTCCGCTTGCGGGCGTCCTCACGCAGCGCAACGATCAGGTCGAGGAGGCCGTCCACGAGGCCCGCCCCCTCCGCGGCTGGCTCGAGGATCCCCAGCACCTCGGCGAAGGTCCGATACGCTTGTGCGGCGTCGTCGAGGGCGCCGCGGCCGACACCCGTTTCGAGGGCCTTGTTCACGACGCGTCCGTACTCGAAGATCACCGCGATGGCCTCCCGCGTGTTGAAATCGTCCGACATCGCCGCATCGAAATCCGCGGTGGCCTTCGCCGTCGCCACCCTCAAAGAATGATCAGCTTTCCCGGCGTCGGGCGCCCGGCGCCGTTCCGCCTCGACCGTGCGCATCGTTTCCCGAAGGCGCTCGTACGATCGCTTCGCCTCGTCGAGGAGCTCCGGCGCGAAGTCGATGGGTCCGCGGTACTGGACGTTGATCAGGAAGAAGCGGATCACCTCGGGCTCGTAGAGCTTCAGCGCCGCCTTCACCGGCCAGTAATTGCCGAGGGACTTGTGCATCTCCTCCCCTTTGACGGTGACCATGCCGCCATGCATCCAGTACTTCACGAAGGGCGTAATCCCCGTGTACGCTTCCGCTTGGGCGATCTCCGCCTCATGGTGCGGGAACATCAGTTCCGTCGCCCCGCCATGGAGGTCGTATTGCGGTCCGAAGTGTCGGATCGTGATCGCGGTGTCCTCGATGTGCCATCCCGGCCGGCCTTTGCCCCACGGGCTGCCCCACGCGGGCTCGCCTGGCTTTTGCGCGCGCCAGAGGACGAAGTCGGCGGGATGTCTCTTCCGCTCCTCGATGGCGATTCGCGCCCCGGGACGTAGCGCCTCCACCTTCTGTCCGCTCAGCTTGCCCCAGCCGGAGAACGTGGTCGTGTCGTAGTAGACGCTTCCGTCTTCGGCGACGTACGCGTGTCCCTTCTCGATGAGTCCTTGGATCTGGGCCATGATGTCGTCGACGTAGTCGGTCGCGAACGCATACACGTCCACCGAATTGCAACGGAGGGCGTCCATCACCTCGAGGTACTCGCCGAAGTACTGATTGACGATGTCTTTCCACTCGCGTCCGGTCTTCTGCATCTTCTCGATGATCCGGTCCTCGATGTCCGTGACGTTCTGCAAGTAGAACACGTGGAACCCTTTGTGGCGGAGGAAGCGGGCGACGACGTCGAATGCGACGTAGGTCTTCGCATGGCCCATGTGGGTCTCGTCCTGTGGGGTGAGCCCGCAGACGAACATCGACACGCGGTTGCCATGGAGAGGAACGAACTCCTCCTTCTTCCGGGACAGCGTGTTGTAGACTCGGATGGGCATCGCGCGGTCCGCATGAAGGCGGCGCGTATTAAGGTTCTTGAGCGACATGGAGCGCACGTCCCATTTTTTCTGAGTTTGTCAATCGCGATACATTCGATGCGTAAGACTTATGGACCCCGGGCCCGCAATGATGGGCCGGCCATGGGTCTCCTCCCCTCCCGGCGTGCGGCGATCGGTCGCGTCTTCTGGCCCCGCGGACTCCGGCGGGCCGCCTTTCTTCTCGCCGCGAGCGTCGCACTGTTCTGGTCCTCGGTAGCATCCGGTCGTTGGACCATTTCGATTCCGGACTCTGGGCCGGTCTACGGAGACGTGCTGATCGCCTGGGTCGCCGTCCTCGTCCACGTCTCCGCATGGCCGAACCTCTGGGCCGGACTGCGCGACCTCCGGGCGCGTGAGCCCAACGAGCCCAGCGTCCTCGTCGCATGGAGGGCGTTCCTGCTGACCGTCGCCGTGGTCGTCGCCGCCATCGCCATCCTCCTATTCGAGTACCGGGCGATTGTGGCGCCGGATGCGTGGATTTTCATCCTGCATGCGACCGTCTTCCGGTACATCGGCTGGTCGTTCGTCCCGATCCTCGCCCTCCAGGGCGTCCTCTTCGGCCGCGTCGCAGGCTATCTCGAACCGCGGTTCCGGTATCTCGCGGACGTCGGCGCATTCGTCCTGTTCGCCGTCGCAGCCGCGACGACCGGCGTCGTCCTCCAAAGTCCCGGGGAAAACGCCTTCGCACAAGTTTGGAGCCTGGGCTCTGGAATCCTTCTGGGGGCGGCGCTGGTTGGCTACGTCCTGATCGCTCTCGGGATGACCGCGCACTTGGCCCCGGCGACCTCGCGGCTCCCCATGTGGCCACGACAACGCCCGCGCGGGTCGTCAACCGAGCGCTCGCTCCAGGTCTTCCGTTAAATCCTGAACGTCTTCGAGCCCGATGGAGAAGCGCACCAGGCCGTCCGTGATTCCCTGCTTCTCCCGCTGTTCCTTCGGCACGCTTGCGTGGGTCATCGATGCCGGGTGTTCGATCAACGACTCGACTCCGCCGAGGCTCTCGGCCGGCACGATCACCTCGAGGCGTTTGAGCCGCTCGACGATCCGCGACGGATCGCGAGCCTCGAAGCTGAGCATCCCGCCGAAGCGGCGCATCTGTTTCTTGGCAACCGCGTGACCGGGATCGTCGGGGAGGCCGGGATAATGGACCTTCGCGACGGCCCTGTGACCTTTCAGGAATTTCGCGATGGCTTCGGCATTGTCGCAATGTTTCTCCATTCGGACCGCGAGGGTCTTGATCCCCCGCAGCGTGAGCCAACAGTCGAACGCGCTCGGAATCGCGCCGAGCGCGTTCTGGGAGAACTTGAGCTTCTCGTGGAGGTCGTCCCGGTTCATCACGAGGGCGCCCCCGAGCAGATCCGCATGCCCGCCGATGTATTTCGTCGTGCTATGGACGACCAGGTCGACGCCGAGCGTCAATGGATTCTGCAGTGCCGGCGACGCGAACGTGTTGTCGCACACGCTGATCGCGTCGTGTGCCTTGGCGATGACGGCCAGCTCCCGGAGGTCGACGACTTTCATCAGGGGGTTCGTCGGGGACTCCGTCCAGAGCATCCGGGTCTCCGGTCGGAATGCGTCCTCGGCGTCGACGAGGTCTCGCAGGTCGACGAATGTCGATTCGATCCCGTAGTTGCTCATGATCCGCGTGAAGATGCGATAGACCCCGCCATAGCAGTCGTCCGTCACGACGACGTGGTCTCCTTTCTTCAGGAGCGTGAGGGACGTCGTGATGGCGCCCATGCCACTCGAGAACGAGAGGGCGTACTTCGCGCCTTCCAGACCGGCGAGGCTGTTCTGCAGCGCGTCCCGCGTCGGGTTCGCGCCGCGCGCGTACGCGTACTGGTCCTGAGTCTTCCGGGAGTATGTCGAGGTCAGGTAAAGGGGCGGCGTCACCGCGCCGGTGCGAGGATCCGGTTCCTGCCCGACATGGATGGCCTTCGTGGCAAAGCGCATGGGATCGCCGGGGACGGAGTCGCGGGCCCGCCGTAAATAGGCTTGCTACGCGCGGCCCGCCAGATACTCGATGACGTCGATCCGGGTGATGATCCCTTCGAGCCGGTTCTCCTTGCCGATGACGACGGCCGGGTTGCCGCGCATCAAGAGTTTGTACACTTGCTCGAGGTCCGCCCCCGGCTCCACGATGGGGAATGGTTTCTCCATCACCTTGGCGACGTACTCGTCGTACATCTTCGGATTCTCGAGCAGAGCCTTCATGAGGATCTCCTCCCGCAGGCTGCCCACGAGGATGCCCGTGTCCATGACCGGAAGCTGGGACACGTTGTACTGTCGCATCATGTCGGCCGCCTCCCGGACCTTCGCGGCGATGTCGATCGTGATGACGCCGGGAATCGTTCGCTCCTTCGCCCGGAGGATCGTCATGAGCGGCGCGACCGGTTCCTCCAGGTAGCCCTGCTCCTTCAGCCACTCCTCGTTGTGCGCCTTCGACAGGTAGCGCTCTCCCGTGTCGGGCAAGAGGACGACCATCACGTCGTCGGGGCCGAGATTCTCCCCGATTCGTCTCGCCGCGACGACCGCGGCACCGCTTGAGCTGCCCGCGAGAATCCCTTCCTCTCGGGCCAGGCGGCGGGTCATCAGGTACGACTCTTTGTCCCCCACCTTCACGATTTCATCGATCGTGTCGAACCACGTGGACTCGGGCACGAAGTCCTCCCCGATTCCCTCGATCTTGTATGTGTGGGCCTTCATGGCCTCCTTCTTGTAGAAGTAGTCCTTCAAGATCGATCCGAGCGGGTCGACCCCGATCACCTGGACCTTCGGGTTCTTTTCCTTGAGGAACTTGCCCACGCCACTGATCGTGCCGCCGGTCCCCATCCCGCACACGAAGTGGGTGACCGTCCCGTCGGTGTCCCGCCAGATTTCCGGGCCGGTCGTCTCGTAGTGTGCCCGCGGATTTGCTTGGTTCGCGTACTGGTTGGGCAAGATCGAGTTCGGCGTGTCTCGATGGATCCGCTCCGCGACGCGGTAATAGGAGTCCGGGTGTTCCGGCGGGACCGCGGTCGGCGTCACGACGACCCGGGCCCCGAGGGCCTTCAGGAGATCGATCTTCTCTCGGCTCATTTTGTCCGGCATCGTGAAGACCGCGCGATAGCCCTTGATCGCGGCGACCATCGCCAGCCCGAGGCCCGTGTTTCCGCTCGTCGGCTCGATGATCGTCCCCCCGGGTCTCAAGAGCCCCTTCGCCTCGGCGTCTTCGATCATCTTCTCGCCGATTCGGTCTTTCACGCTTCCGCCCGGGTTCATCATCTCGAGTTTCGCGAGCGCGAGGCAGGGGACGCCCGCCATGATTTTCGGCAGCTTGACCAAGGGCGTGTTCCCAATCGTGTCGAGGATGCTCTCGAAGTATCGCATTCCTAGGCCGACCCCATCGCCGACGTTCGATGAAAAGGATGGTCGCTATAAGAACGTGCGCGGGTCGGTCAATGGCCGGAGTCGTCGAACGCAGATTCGGGTTCGGGGGCCTCGGGATCGGTGCCATGTTGATTCGGAATTGACCGCCGGGCTCCGTCGGTTCGCGGATGCCGGGGGAGGGAGTCGAACCCTCTGGAAACCGATCTGCAGTCGGTCACATTAGCCGCTCTGTCACCCCGGCGTCGCTCGCCCAACCGGCGCGCCGTAATTGAAACTTTGGAGACGGATTCGTGTCTTCGCGGAACGGACTGGAGCGATGGGGATCTGGAACATGACCGCCCTGCGACTCGGAGGTCTCCTTGCAAGACCGCACGTCTCTCGTAGGCGTTCGAGCTTCGTCTGACAAACTATTAGAGTCGACTCTCCCTTTCTACGAATTCCGGCCTGGAGGGGAGTTGTATGGAGCCCGAGGCGGACGCGGAGGGAGGACGCGTCGATGTTCCGCCCGGTGCCGAGGGTCCTCACCGCCGGCCCTGGGGCCGCATCACCGCGGTCCTGGTCGTCGCGCTCGTGACGATCACGGCTCTCGCCATCGCGGTTCGACAGCCGAACCGCCCTCCTTCCATCAGCGACGTATCCGTCAGCAGCGACACCGCGACCGTGGCCACCCCCCCCGCGCCTCTGACCTTCATGGCTCAGGCGACCGACCCCGACGGCGACGCGCTGACTTATTCCTGGAACTTTGGCGACGGGCAGACGGGATCGGACACCCAACCGACCCACGTCTATGCCGTGCCCGGTTGGTACACCGCAGTCTTGACCGTGAGCGATGGAAAGGGCGGGGTCGCAACGAACGATGACCGACTTCTGTTCATTCACGTCCGGTCCGATCTGTCTGATGGAGCGGTCCCTTCGAACCCTCCATCGCCGTCGAGTTGCCCGGTCGTCTGCGTCTCGTCGACTGGACTCGCGGTGCTCGTGGCAAACCGTTCTGCGGCGGCGGCGGGTTCCGAAGTCCGTTTCAGCGGGAATGCCTCGTGGGCGTACGTGTGGGCGTGGAGCAACGCATCGAATGCGTCCCTCGGCGGAACGTACACCGTTGTGAGTGCCGCGGAGAACGCATCGTTGTTTTCGTTCGGTTACTCCTGGGGGGACGGAACCACGAACACGACCGGCACCGCGATCGAGGTCGGCCAGACCGCGCACCGATTCTCGTCGCCGGGGAACTACTTCGTTCGCCTGAGCGTGTCGTCGGGCGCATTGACGACATCCGCGGGCTACACGGTGCGAGTCCTCGCGGGAGCTCCCCCGGCCCAGCTGAAGTATCCGGACATCTTCGCATCCACGACGGCGCGGGAACCGGATTCGCTAGAGCCGGCCATCGACAACGAGTCTGCCGGCGGAGGGGTGCTGCAAAACGTGTACGAAACTCTCGTCACATTCCCATCGGACAGCGAAAGCGTCGATCCGCTCGTGCCGCGCCTTGCCACGGAAGTCCCGTCGATGGCGAATAACGGCACGTCCGCGGACGGGAAGAACTACACGTTCCAGTTGCGGCAGGATGTGGTCTTCCACGACCTCACGCCCATGACGGCGCGGGATGTCTCGGCCTCGTTCCGGCGCCTGCTCGCGATCCACGCTCCGGTCGGACCCTCGCTGATTCTGGACCGCCTCATGACGAATCTGATCAGCACGTTCGCGGACACGGACTGCAATCCCTCGATTCCCGGCAGGCAAGACTGCACGATTGGGGACTGGGTCAACAAGACGTTCCCGGTGCGAGCCGCCGTCCCGTCGTACATCAGCGCGGCTTTGCCGCCAGAACCGTCGTGGGATACGACGGCGCTGAACGTCTCGACGGCATGGGCGGTGAGCAATTCGACGACAATGCCAACGGGGAACTATTCCGTGGTGTTCCATCTCCTGCGTCCTTATCCCGCCTTATTGGCGCTTCTCGCTTCGACGTTTGGCTCCATCCTATCGGAATCGTGCGTCGGAAGGCACGGAGGTGTCCGATGGGGAGTCTCTAATGCCTTCCTCGCTCGAGGCTCTGAGTGCGGTAGCGGACCGTTCACCTTGGCGACGTGGTCCTCGAACCAAGCGATCCTGCTCGCACGGTTCGACCAGTACTGGCGTGGCGCCGCGAAGGCCGCATCGATCCAGATCCTTCCCGTGCGCGATGCGTTGAGCCGCGAGTTCATGCTACTCGCCGGCGACGTGGACTCGGCCGCGATCGGCCGCGACCATCAGTGGGACGTGATGAACCCGGATGGGACGCCGAGGTCGCCGACGTTACGAATCGCAAAGGACCGACCTGCGTTCGACATGTCGTTTTTCGGATACAATCAGAAGATCAACGTCACGACGGCGCCGGATGCCATCACGGTGCCCATCACTTTCTTCGCGGACGCGCACGTGCGGAGGGCGTTCACGTACGCGTTCGACTACGGCGGCTTCCTTGCGAATGTGACCCACGATGCGGGCCTTCAGCCCCGCGGGCCGGTCCCGCTCGGCCTCCCCGGGTACAACGCGAGCATCCCTCTCTTCCCGTTCGACCTGGCCCAGGCCGTGGTCGAGCTGAACGCCACGCCGTACTGGGTTTCGGGATTCAATCTTACCTTGTACTATCGCGCCGGTAACGGATACGAAGAACAGGGCGGTCGACTGATCGCCCGGGGCCTCGAGGCCTTGCATTCGCAGAAGGGTTCCCCCGGGGCGATTCGGGTGGATGTTCGGTCGTTGGGCGCCGCGGCGTACGATGCATCGTTGCGCTCCGGCGGTCTCCCGCTCGCCCTCTTTTCTTGGGCCGCGACCTTCGCCGATCCCCTCGATTCGGTCGTGCCATTCCTTCGGACCGGGAGTCCGTTTGCTACGTGGATCGGGTACGGCAACGCGACATTGGACTCGCTCATCGACGCCGCGACCAGCGAGTTGAACGGGACCACGCGAGTCCAAGATTTTCTCGATCTGTCCGCCCGCGCCGTCCTTGACGACGTGCCGTACCTATGGGTCTTTCAGGCGACGAGTTTTCACGTCGAGCGCGCGTGGGTCACCGGTTACTACTTCAACCCGATGCTGTGGGGCCTGGACTACTATCGCTTGTCCAAGGCCTAGACCAGCCCGCGCGGCGCCAGGATCGCGACGATTCATCCTCCAGGACATTCGGCAGAGAGTCTGTCAAACGGTCTCGCCGAATCTATTTATGCGGGTACGGACTGGCGCGTCGGATGGCCGATCTGAAGACGATTACGGACACGGTTCACGGGACGATTCGCCTGGATCCGCTGACCCTCGATCTTCTCGAAACGCTCGAACTCCAGCGACTGAATTCGATCCGCCAGCTCGGTTTGACGTATCTCGTGTTTCCTGGGGCGAACCATTCCCGCGTGGAACACTGCCTCGGGGTGGGCCATGTCGCGGGAGAGATGGCGCGAGCCCTCGGCCTCTCGGACGACGAACGAAAACTCGTCCAGGCGGCGGGCCTCTTGCACGACGTGGGCCACGGTCCATTCTCCCATACCCTCGAGCATGTCCTGAGCCGCGAGCTCTCAGTCGATCACATGCACCTCACCCAGCGGATCATCACCGGTCACGACGACAACGTGTCCCCGGAGGACCGGGGCGCCTTCCCGGACATCAAGCGGATCCACGAGGTCCTCGAAACGCACCGGGTGAGCCCCGCGGCGGTCGCCGACCTGATCCGCGGACCATTGGAGAGGGGCGCGGGCCTCCTCGTGCCGGGAGGCCGGAAGGAGTCGAAACGCTACCTCGCACAGATCATCCACAGCCCGATGGATGCGGACCAGATCGACTACCTCATGCGGGACGCGCATTACACGGGCGCCTCCCACGGGACGATCGACTTCTCCCGCCTCCTGCAAACGCTCCGGACCCACCGGGGCGAGCTCGCCTTGGATCGGAAGGGCCTTCCGGCCTTGGAGGGGATGCTCGTCGCGCGGGGCCTGATGTACTCCTCCGTGTACTTCCACAAGACCGTCCGCATTGCTGAGGAGATGCTCGCTCGCGCCGTGGAACGATCGGACGCCCCGATCGCGGAGATCCAGAAGATGGTGGACCATGAGCTCCTGAACTGGCTCATGCACCAAGGACCTCTCCAGCGGGAGATCGCACTCCGGCTGAAGTATCGCAAGCTCTACAAGCGCGTCCTGGCGTCGGACCGAGACGATCTCACCGACGCCACGCGGGCCGTCCTCGCGTCGTTCAAAGATCCGGACGAGCGCCGCCGCGTCGAGGACCGCATCGCGCGCCGAGCGGGCGTGAAGCCGGGTCAGGTCATCGTCGATGTACCGCTGCCGGAACTCCTGTTGAGCGAACCTCGCATCGCAAAGACGGAGGTCCCTATCCTCGACGACGGCGACGTGAAACCGTTCTCGAAGGTGAGTCCGCTCGGCCGTGCCCTTCAGGTCCGGCAAGTCGTTGACTGGGTCGTCATGGTTGCGGCACCGGCCGACGCTGTCGTCGCGGTCCGAAAAGCATCGAAGTCCGCACTCTTCGATTGACGCCCGCCGATCGAGACGATTTGCGGGCGTTTGTCAACGCGGCGGACGTTCGTCCGACAACTTTTAAATAGCGTCCGCCGGATACGCGGCCATCTTGCGGGATGGGATGAACTCGCAGGCTCTGCAGGTGTCGCAATGAATTCGATGCTAGAGGATGTACTCGCCCGGGAAGGGAGTGCCCCCGCGTTTGAAGACAGCCGTGTCGACGCTGAGCTCGAAGAGATGCTCAGCAAGATGCGGACGAACATCAAGATCATCGGCCTCGGAGGTGGAGGATGCAACACGATCGGCCGAGTCTACAACGAAGGGATCGTCGGGGCGGAGTTGTACGCGTGCAACACGGACGCGCAACACTTGCTCCACATCGCGTCCCCCAAGAAGGTCCTTCTCGGTCGACGGATCACGAAGGGCCTCGGCGCGGGTGCCCTGCCGCAGATCGGCGAGGAGGCCGCTCGCGAGGCCGAAGAGGAACTACGGGCGATCGTCCAAGGCGCGGACATCGTCTTCGTGACGTGCGGCCTGGGCGGCGGGACCGGCACGGGCAGCTGCGGTTATGTCGCGCGCCTTGCCAAGGAGATGGGCGCGCTGACCATCGCGGTCGTCACCTTGCCGTTCCGCGGAGAAGGCAAGCTCCGAATGGAGAGCGCGGAATGGGGGCTCGAGCGGCTCCGTGACGCGGCCGACACGGTCATCACGATCCCGAACGACAAATTGCTCGACCTCGTGCCGCGGCAGTCGCTGAACCTCGCGTTCAAGTTCGCCGACGAAGTCCTGATGCGGTCAATCAAGGGACTCACCGAGATCATCACGAAGCCGGGCCTGGTGAACCTCGACTTCAACGATGTCAAGACGATCATGAAGGGCGGCGGGGTCGCGATGATCGGCCTTGGCGAGAGCCAGGCGGTCGGGGACAACCGCGCCGTCGAGGCGATCGAGGAGGCCATCAACTCTCCGCTCCTCGAGGTCGATGTCTCGACCGCTCACGGCGTGCTGATCAACGTCACGGGCGGGAACGACATGACGATCTCCGAAGCGGAACGCGTCGCCGAGGTCGTCCAATCGAAGGTTTCCCCCACCGCGCGGATCATCTGGGGCGCGACGGTTGATGCATCGCTCGAGCACACGCTGCGCGTGATGCTCGTCGCGACCGGCGTCAAGTCGAAACAGATTGTCGGACGACGAGACCCATCGGAGGAGAAGGCCCGCGTCGGCGTCGACGTGATCCGCTGAACGCCGCGCCGTGGCCATTCCACGGGAGGCGGGCGGATGGAGCGAATTCGAACCCGGAAACATTTATTAATCGTCCCCCTTTACGTGAATGTCGCGGTTGCTTCATTCGCTTCCTCGGGCAGCCGGAGGCCGAAAAATGGATTCCATTGTCAGGGAAGTCGTGAGTCGCTCGGGGGTTCAGCCGCGGCTCCCTGAGTCCCCCACGCAGACGATGGGCGTCGGCGCGGAAGACGCCGAACTCGAGCGGATCCTCGCGAGCCTGAGGACGAACATCAAGATCGTTGGGATCGGGGGCGGCGGCTGCAACACGATCGACCGCCTCGTCGAATCCGGCATCGTCGGGGCGGAGCTGTTCGCCGCGAACACGGACGCCCAGCATCTCCTCATCATCCGGTCCCCCCACAAGCTCCTCCTGGGACGCCGCGTCACGCGGGGCCTGGGAGCCGGCGCGCTCCCCCAGGTCGGCGAGGAGTCGGCCCGCGAGGCCGCGGACGAACTGCGGTCCGTCGTCCAGGGTGCGGACATGGTGTTCATCACGTGCGGCCTCGGAGGCGGCACGGGGACGGGCGGCGCTCCGGTCCTTGCGCAGCTCTCGAAAGAGGCGGGCGCCCTGACGATCGCGATCTGCACGTTTCCGTTCCGGGCGGAGGGCGCGATCCGCGCGGAGAACGCGGAGTACGGCCTCGAGAAGCTCCGGAACTTTGCGGACACGGTTGTCGTGATCCCGAATGACAAACTCCTTGAGCTCGTCCCGCGTCTCGCCCTGAATGCGGCGTTCAAGGTCGCGGACGACGTGCTCATGCGGGCCATCAAGGGGATCACGGAGATTATCACGAAGCCGGGTCTCGTGAACCTCGATTTCAATGACATCAAGACGATCATGAAGGGCGGCGGGGTCGCGATGATCGGACTCGGCGAGTCGGATCGCGACAACCGCTCGGAGGAGGCCATCGAAGAGGCGATCAACTCGCCCCTGATCGACGTGGACATCAGCGCCGCGACCGGGGCCCTCGTGAACGTCACGGGCGGGAACGACATGAGCGTGGCCGAGGCGGAGAAGGTCGCCGAGATCGTTCAGGGTCGGATCGCCCCGAACGCCCGGATCATCTGGGGAGCGGCGGTCGACCCGAGCCTGGAGCACAAGCTGCGGGTCATGCTCATCCTGACCGGCGTGCGATCGAAGCAGATCCTGGGCCCGGGGGAGCATGTGCGCTCCCACGGCGGGGTCGACATCGTGCGGTGAGGCCATGGCGGACATCGTGGACAAGAGCTGGGAGGTGCAACGGCGGATCGAGGAGCGCGCGAAGCGCCTCGGGAAAGGGCGGTACGGCCGAGTCCTGAAGATGGCGCGCAGGCCGACGCCGGACGAATACTCGAAGGTCGTGCTGATCACCGGCCTCGGCATCGCCGCGATCGGCGCGCTGGGCTTCGTCATCTACCTGATCATGCGGTACGGGCCGGGCGTCTTCCGCGGGATTTTCGGTTACCTGGGGCTGTGATGGAATGGGATTGCTCGACAACCTCTCGAAGCGCGAGCCGCCACCAGAACCGAAGCCCGGGCCGCCTCCGGTAGGTCACTTCGGCGTGAGGATTGAACTGAAGGAGGAGAAGGTCTCGCTCACGGCGGGGCAGACGAAAGAATACGCCCTCGTCGTCACGAACACGGGGACCGAGGACGATACGATCCGGATCAAGGTGGACCTCGTCTACCACTCCGAGCTTCCGGATCCTCCGGAGTGGACCGTCAAGCTGTATGGCGTCGAGGACAAGGTGTGGGACGTCACCTTCACGAAGGTCACGGAGAAGGAGTTCCGGCTCATTGCCGACGGCCAGCGAGAGATCACGCTCACCGTCACGTGTCCGAAGGGCGCGCGGTACGGGGACCGCCTGAACGTCGTCGTGAACGCGATTTCGAAGGGCGACCCGGGGGCGTTCGACGCGAAGACCTTGAGCTTCAGCGCGCGGCAGGCGGTCCTCGCCGTGAAGTCATCGATCGGTCACGAACGCGCGGTGGCCGACGCGATCTACGCGCGGGCCAGGGCAAAAGACGTCGGCGTGTTCTCGATCCTCGTGCCGGCGAACTTCCGCGGTTACGTGTACGTAGAGAGCATGAACCCCGACCGCTTGGAGGAGGTCGTCCGCGGCCTCCGGCGGGCGCGCGGCGTCGTGAAAGGCGAGGGAGAGTCGCCCGGAATCGCGTTCTCGGAAATCGAGGCATACCTCACCCCGAAGCCGATCGTCAGCGGCATCATGGAAGGCGACATCGTCGAGCTGGTCGCCGGGCCGTTCAAAGGTGAGAAGGCCCGCGTGATGAAGATTGACGAGACGAAGGAAGAGATCACCGTCGAACTGTTCGAGGCGATGGTTCGAATCCCAGTGACCGTGCGCGGAGATAGCGTCCGGGTCCTCCAGAAAGAAGAGGAGAAGTGAGTCGGAGGCCATCCGCCTCAGTGGGCATCGGCCGAGATGTTAACCTTGTTTAAGGTTGATTTCGACGTCTCGCAGTCTGACCCGCGCTGGCCCGATTGGGTGCCCGCCGCGTCCTCGCATTTTCGAATTCAATGGCCGGAGGGAGGGGCTCGATGATCCTGGTCGAAACGTTTATGTCGGCCCGTTCTCTGGGGCCGCCTCACTCAGGTTCCTACCATGGTTGAGAAGCTTAGCGTGCTCGTCGATGGCGGCAAGGCCACCCCCGGGCCTCCGCTCGGACCGGCGCTCGGTCCGCTCGGCCTGAACATCGTCGAAATCATCAAGGCCATCAACGAGAAGACAAAAAGCTTCGAAGGGATGAAGGTCCCCGTCACCCTGCTCGTCGATCCGAAGTCCAAGGCCTTCACGATCGAGGTCGGGACTCCACCCACGTCCGCGCTGATTGTCAAAGAGCTGAAGGTCGAGAAAGGCTCCGGCGACGCGGGCAAGACGCGCGTCGGGAACTTGACCCTGGCGCAGGCGATCAAGATCGCGAACATGAAGGCGGACGCGATGCAGGCGAAAACTTTGAAGGCACGCGTCCTCGAGGTCATCGGCACGTGCGTCTCGATGGGCGTCACCGTCGAAGGGAAGCCCGCGAAGGAGTTCACGAAAGAAATCCAGGCCGGCAAGTTCGACAAACAGCTTGCGGGCTGATGTCACCGAGCCTTCGGAAACGCCTTCCGCTCCCGAGCCGTCGGTTGCGACAGGTCCAGGAGCATCGCCTCGAGTTGAATCCGGACGAAGTCCATGTCGCCGACCCACAGCCCCTGGAGCTTGTCCGCCGCGAGTCCCCCATCGCGGTAGAACGAATTCAGGATGAAGACCTCTTGGTCGCTCGGGAACACGTAGGTGTGGGCAAGGCGCGTCGCCGAGAGCGGCCGCGCGGGGAAATGGAACTGCACGCGCATGTTCCGTCCGAGGAGACTTCCGAGCTCCGCGAGGTCTGCGCGGTTCGCCTCGTTCAAGACCACTCGCACGACGCGGCGGGATCGCCCGAGCGCATCGAACAGGAGGCGCAGGATCTCGGGGGCGACGGGAAATGGACTCACGCACAGGATCTGCCCGCTGCTCGAGAGGACCACCTCGCGGAGCTTGCGTCCGATCGACTCCGTCCCTTTGTAAATCCAGAGGTCCGTCTCGGTCTCCCGGACTTTCGGCACGGAACTCTCCTTCAACCCGCCCACCATTTCGGCTGCGGCAACCAGATCATCGCCTTTCGATTGGCGCGCTTCTTCGGCGACGATTCGAGGCGCGCGAGCCCGATACCGGTTCGGCCGCTCCCGGGATACCTCGATCCAGCCTTTCGTCTGCAGGGATTGCAAGATCCGATACACCGCGGGATACTGAACCCCGAGGAGTTGGCTGACCTGCTGAGCGGTTGCGACTCCATTCTGCAGCAGGCTCAGGTACGCCCGCGATTCCTTGCCGGTGAGCCCGAGGGTCTCGAGCGCACGCGCAACGTCCTCCTCCCGCACGCACCGGGCTAGGAGCGATTGCTACAAAAGGATTCTGCAGTTATCATCGTCCGACTGATAATTCACCGTCCAGTGTCCAGGACGGAATCCCAACCGCGAACCCGTCCCCGCCGGTTTCCCTCTCCCGTGAACCGTGCCGCGGCCGTGTGTCCGCAAAGCCTTATTAGGGGCACGCTCTTTCGCCGCCTCTCCTCTGCAGGAGGCCCCGTGGCTGCACGCACTGCAGGAGGCGATCTCCCTTGGCGGACAAGCATTCGGTCGAGACAATCAAGAAGCTGCTCGAGGCCGCCAAGCCCCGCGCGTTCAAAGAGTCCGTCGAGGTCGCCGTGAACCTGCGAGACGTTGATCTGTCGGTCCCGAAGAATCGCGTCGAAGAAGACATCGTCCTGCCCAAAGGACGCGGCAAGCCGATACGGATCTGCGTCTTCGCGTCCGGAGAGCTTGCCCTGAAGGCGAGGAACGTCGCGGACCTCGTGATCCAGCCGCAAGAGATCGAGGAGTACGCCAGCGACAAGCGGAAGGCGAGAGACCTCGCGACGTCGTACGACTTCTTCGTTGCCGAAGCCCCGCTCATGCCCGTGATCGGCAAGCGCCTCGGCGTCGTCCTCGGACCGCGGGGGAGGATGCCCCGGCCCGTGCCGCCCACGGCGGACCCGACGAACCTGATCAACTCCTTGCGGAACACGGTCCGTGTCCGGAGCCGCGACAAGCGGACGTTCCACGCGGCGATCGGGACCCGAGACATGCCCCCGGAGGATCTCGCGGAGAATCTCGATGCCCTCATGCGCCGGGTCGTCGGCAAGCTCGAACGCGGACGCTTCAACATTCAGTCGGCCTATGTCAAGACGACGATGGGCCCGGCGGTGAAGTACCTCTGAGGTGGTCCCATGGCGCACGTCGCTCCCTATAAGAAGCAACTCGTCGAGGCGCTCGCGACGCGCTGCGCGCAGGCCCGCGTCGTTGGAATCGCGAACATCCACGGGATCCCCGCGCCGCAATTCCAGGCGATCCGGAAGAAGCTCACCGGACGCGCCACGATCACGGTCGCGAAGAACAACCTGCTCCGCCTCGCGCTGCTGCAGGCGAGTGAGAAGAAGCCGGAGCTGGTCAAGCTCGGCGACACGATCGAGGGGCAGACGGCCGTGGTGACGGCGGACATCAATCCCTTCCGGCTCTTCAAGGAACTCGAGGCGACGAAGACGCGCGCTCCAGCCCGCGGGGGCGAGATCGCGCCCGAGGACCTCTGGGTCCGCGGGGGGGAGACGCCTTTCAAGCCCGGCCCCGTCGTTGGCGAGCTCCAGAAGGCCGGGATCCCCGCCGTGATTGAACGGGGAAAAGTCGTGATCCGGCAAGACAAGCTCATGGTGAAAGCGGGTCAGCGAATCCCGAGGGACGTCGCCCAGCAGCTGGCGCGGCTCGAGATTTTCCCGCTGGTCGTCGGCCTCGACTTGCGGGGCGCGTACGAGGACGGCACCGTGTTCCGGCGGGACGCTCTCGCCGTCGACGACACGGTCGTCCGGGGCCAGATCGCGCAAGCCTGGCGGGAGGCCCTCGCCCTCGCGCTCGAGATCGGGTACCCGACGAAAGAAACGATCCGTCCGCTCCTCGCGAAGGCCCACGCGCAGGCGTTGGGGCTCGCGGTGGAATCCGAATTCCCGACGAAGGAGTCGATCAAGTTTCTCCTGGCGAAGGCGTACGCTCAGATGCTCGCCCTCGTCGCACGCGTGCCCGGTGCGGCCGACGAGGACCTTCGCGCAATGACCGGGTGATCAAGAACAAGGAGGTGACGACGAATGGAATATGTGTACGGGGCGTTGGTCTTGCACGCGGCCGGGAAGCCGGTCAATGAGGAGAACCTGAAGAAGGTCCTCACGGCCGCCGGAGTGAAGGTCGACGAGACTCGCGTGAAGGCCCTGACCGCTGCGTTGGAAGGCGTGAACATCGACGAGGCCCTGAAGGCCGCCGTCGCGATGCCGACCGCCGCTCCCGCGGCAGCGCCGCCCGCCGAGAAGAAAAAAGAGGAGAAGAAAGAGGAAAAGAAGGAAGAAGAGAAAGTCTCCGAGGAAGAGGCGGCCGCGGGCCTGGGTGCGCTCTTCGGCTAGGCCGAGGGCCCGCCCGCACCCCTTTTCCATTTCTTCGAGCGCGAGCGGGAGCGCCGGTCCGTCAGGCGGCGCCTCTCTTCGCGGCTTCCTGCGCCCGCTTGCTCCGCTCTTTCGCCGTCAGGCCGGTCGCCCGCTCGAGGAACGTGTTGTACGCCTTGATCGTGTCCGTGGCGATGTGGTCTGCCACCCCCGCCTTCATCGATGTGTCGACGAAGAGTTTCTTCCCGTCGGTCCACGCGACCATCCTCTCGAGGGCCCCGTAGGACACGATCACCTTCGCGCCATCCATCGCGACATCGCCGAACACTTCTGCGGCGATCTTTCTCAGGCCGTCGTCCTCAAGGATCTTCCCCGTGCCCCTCTTCAACTCGTAGTCGCGCATTCGGATCGAGATTCCCGAACCTCGGTCCTCGCATCAACGTTACGCTTCGAGCACCGCAAGCGGATCAGACGACGTCAGCATGAACGGCTGGGCCTCGTAATAGGTGCGCCACACGTCCTGGCAGGGGCACGACAGGTCGGCGAAATCGTCCCGGAGGCCGAGAGAGAATTCTTCGATCGCGTTGACGACACGGCGATCGCAGGTTCCGCAATTGTGCGCCCCGCGGACCATGCCGCCGGCGGTCGGGTGGCTCTTCACGTGCGCGTTCAGGTCGCGCGTCCGTTCGAGGACCTCGACGACGGACCAGAGCCACGGGGGGCGGTACTCGCCGCGGCGGAAGAGGCGGTCGACGATTGTGCGGCTCTGCACGTTCACCGGGTTGAAGGAGACCGTGTCGCTGTACGGATCTGCCTCGTGTCCCGATCGGACCGCGTCCTCGATCGCCTCTCGCTCCGTCAAGAACGGCGGCTTGATCAGGAGGTACGTCTTCACGGTCGCCCCGAGCTCGTGAGCGAGGGACGCGGCCCGGGCATGCTCCTTGAGGCCCCACACTTTGTTCACGGCGTACTTGAGGACGTTCTCGTTCGTCGATTCGAGGCCGAGTGCGATCTCGAGTTCTCCGACGAAGCGCATGGCGTGTTCGAGCTGGTCTCGGCGTAACAGATGAGCGAGCGTCTCGACGATGACCTTGTCGCAGCGGTCACCGAGTTCCTTCAAGATTCGCTCCCTGACATCGGGGGAGACCTCGTGGTCGTCGAAGAAGTTCCCGGACGTGTAGACCTTCACTAGGGGCTGCCCCTGGTGTTTCTTGAGGACGACGTCGAGCTGATGGCCGATGTCCTCGGGGGCGACCTCCTGGGCCACATCGTTCACGTAGCCGCACATCGAGCAACCGCTTGCGCGCGCCCAGTAGCAGCCGCGGGTTCGGAAGATGATGACCCATGCATCCGCGACCTTCCCGTGGAGGACATCTTTCTCTGTCCACGTGGAGATGTATTCCCGCGGGTCGAACTCGCGGGGGCGCCGTTCGTCCTTCACGATCTGCTGGAGCCGCATGGCCCGGCGTCGAACGTCGGGGCGGGGAAAAACCTTTGCCGGCTCAGCGCCGGTCGCGCACCGCGGACAAGCCCATGATCGCGCCGAGCGCGACGAAGACGAAGGCGAAGAACCGGAGGCCGAACGCGAAGTCCGGCGCGACCGCAATTCCCGTGGTGTAGGAGAGGACCCCGGGCAGGTCCACGAGGAGCTCGTACAACACGAACAGAATGATGCCAAACCCTACGAGGCCGATCCCGCTCCCGGGGCTCCGGTGGCGATGCGTGATCGTGCTTGTCGGATAGGCGGTCGCGTAGGAGACCGGTTTCGCCACTTCGGCGGGCGTCGCGGTGGCGACCGCCGCGGACTCGGGCTTCGGAAGGTCTGCAGGAGCGTATCGTCGGCAGGAATCGCACCACCATCGTTCGTACTGGCCGATCCAACGCAGCGCGGCGCCGCAGTTCGGGCAGGCGAATTTCGACTGGCTGACCGGGGCGTACGCGCGACAATGATAGCAGTACCAACGGCGGTATCGGGCGATGTACGTGAGCTCGCGGCCGCAAGTCGGACACGGATGGAGCGCCCTCGACGGCTCGAATTCGGGAGCGGCGGAAACATCGGGCTGAGATTCGGTGACCGAGACCAACACGGGCGTGTCAATCCTTTCCACGACGGATTCCTGCAAGGGCCCCGTTTCGATGACCTCCGGGGTGACCGCCGACGGGGAGGCCGCGGTTGGCTCTCCTCTTGCCGGTTCCTCCTCGACGGGCTGCGCTTCGACGATCTCTCGCGAAGTCGGCCAGGATTCCCTTTCGACCTCGCCGGCGGGCTCGGTCGGAGCCGGTTCGGCAGTCGATTCTGGTTCCTCGACGCTTTGCTCCACTTCGGCCTCCTCGCCTTCGAGCGTGTCGAGATAACTCAGCAATCGCTCGCGGAGTTGCTCTTTCGTCCCTGTCGGATCGAGATTGTATGCTTTGCACAGATCCATGAGGGCGGGCTTCTTGGCCTGAAAGACCTTCAGACGAACGATTGGCGGTCTCGGTCGCGGCTCCGTCGCCTCGCTTTGAGGAGGATCCACTTCGACGATTTCTTCGGGCTGCGGAATCGGTGTTGCCGGCGCCCTGGCCACGGTTACCAACGGCTCCACCGAAGGCTCCGCGGTCTTCTCAGGGTTGACCGTCCTCTCAACCTCGACCGGCTTCTCGGCCACCTCTGTCTTCTCGGGTTCTGTCACGGCGATGCTTGGCTCGCTCGCTTCGGGTGCGGGCCGAATGTCGACGGGCATGGTGGCTTCGAGCGATTGAAGGACCGCGTCGTCCGCCGGGTACGCGTTGCACCGGTAGCAATACTGGCGGTCGTACTGGGCCACATAGGACAGGATTCCCCGGCACGTTGGACAGATTTTCGCGCCCCGGTCTCCGTACCCTTCCGGCGCATAGTTTCCGCAGGTGTAGCAGTAGTGCCGCTGGTACTGCTCGAGGAAAGCGAGCTCGCTACCGCAGGTTGGACAAGGAAGACTGATCACGCAAACCTGGCGGAGGCCGAGCGGCGCGAATAAAGGCTTTTCCATGATTTCCAAAAATGAGACTCTTCACTCCGCGACGGCGCCTGACTCGCGCGGAAACCCTTTTACCGGAAGGGACAATGGGCTGCGGGCGCCACCATAGCTCAGTCGGTAGAGCAGCCGCCTTGTAAGCGGCAGGTCGGGAGTTCAATTCTCCCTGGTGGCTTCGCCAGCGGGCTTGAGTCGCACTCCGGAGGAGGACATCAATGAGATGGGGCAAGTGGTCGGACGGCGGGTCCTTGACGTGAGTGCCATTCCGACTCGCTCAATCGCGCCGGCCCGTTCCGCGCCGTAAACGTTCCACCGCTTCGAACAATGACTCGATGACGATAACGATGCTGATTGAGGCGCACACGGCGATTATCAGGAGATAGGGGATTTCTCGACCGCTCGGGCCGCCGATTCCGCCGGAAGGGGGCATTGGCCCTATGACGCTGTATGTAGTCACCGCGGTGAGGCTGGTGAGCGGCTGCATGATGTCGACCGAGCCGACCCCCGCGGCGTTCGTCGTGAACGGAGCGTCGACATCGGTCGGCTCGCCCCGCCCAACGAGGTGGTAGTCCGCATTCTGGGCCAAGTCCGCCCAAGACCAGGATATCGGCACGGCTCCGCTTGGTGCACGAATCCGCAGGGGCAACGACAGGTCGGTCAGCCTCAGGTCTCGCGGGGGACCTCTCTCTCCGTTCAGGTTCAGCTCTTGGAGGGCCACGCTTGAAAAGGTCGTGTTGACGACGTGCGTGCCGCTCACATTTCCGATCGAGATACCGGTGTCCACGTTCGAGATGATATTGTCTCGAATCGTGGTGTTACTCGCGCCGGTAATCGGTCCAAAAGCGTCCCAGGGGTCCACCGCAGCACCGATTACGATTCCGGTGACCTCGACGCGGATCGTGTTGTGTATTAGGCTCGCGTTCAGCGCGCTCTCTCGCACTGTGATGGCGCGTGGCCAGCCATACAGCAGACTGTTCAGGTCCGTCTGGTATACGATGTTGTCTCGGACCAGTGTGAACCGGGAGGACTCAACATGAATTCCGCCGGATGCATCGATGACCGTGTTGTTTCGAGCAACGAGCTGGGACGCTCGGCGCTGCTCACTCACATAGTAGTCGCTTAAGTGAATGCCGATGGTGATATACTGACGGCTCGCGGCATTGACCAGATTGTCCTCGATCGAAATCGCGTGGGTATTCCGGGCCGCGTTGATTCCATAGATCCAGTCTCGGCCACTTACGTTGTCCGGATGGATCGTGATTCGGTTCCCCTTCACGAGGACGTTCGACGAGCCTTCCGCGATCTGAATGCCGTATCCGTAGCGACTGTCGATGTCATTGTTCAGGAAGGTCACATTGCTCGTCAGATCGATGGTGGGCGGCGCAATCGTCGGTGTCTTGATCTCGCTCGGATACTTGCCCACATAAAACGCCTGGTAGTGCTCTCCAATCATGTCAAAATGGATGACCTGGCAATTCTGCACCACCACGTGCCTATCGGTGTTCTCGATCCAGATCATCTCGTTGGAATTCGGGTAGAACGCAGCGTCGAAGAGCCAGTTGGAGATGATGTATGGGTCCGCAACGGTTCCGGATCCGCTCTGAACGCCATTGGAGGCGTTGAAGCCCTCGTTGCCCGTAATGTGAATCGGGTCATGCGGCTGCAGCGCGAGGGGATTGGTCAGGCCCACCGAGCGGGTTTCTACCGCCAAGCTGGGGGTGGGGGCGCTTGAACCCGTCACCGTCCAGGTTGAGGCCGCCAGGACCAGGACCAGAAGCAGGACTCGATGGTTGCCGAGGACGCGAACTCCGTCTTCCCCACGCATGGCTTTGGGAGTAGTCGCCTCGTCAGGGTCAAGAATCTGTCGCCAAGGCCGTGTTCACTTGTATACGAGTGTAACTAATCGGTTTCGCGGATTCCTAGTGACGTTTCGTGTTATTCGAGGAGGAATCCCGCTCGGTTCTTCTCGCGCGGGACCTCGCGGAATTCGACATCGAGGTCCGAGGAAAGGCGTAAAGCCTCCGCATGTAGGGGGGCCAGGTGGGGCGTGCGGACTCGGTACTCCCCGCGCATCTGGCGGATCACGAGTTGAGAGTCGCCACAGACGAGATAGGCCCCTTTCGAACCTCGTTCGCGATCGAGGTCGCGCAAGTGTTGCAGCAGAAAGATCAGGCCGTGGTACTCTGCGATATTGTTGCTGCGCATGGGACCGTCGGGTGTTCGCAGATCCCGTACGTCACGAACGAATTCCTGGTCTCCAATCACCAAGGCGGCTTTCATGGGCCCCTTCTGCTTGAACTGATTGCCGGGGCAGGAGCCGTCGAAGAAACAGAGCGTCCGGGACCGATTGGGAGATGGGTTCGTGGTGACTGGGGAGAGGTCGTCCGGCACTTGAGGATTGGCCGTCCGCCCGCAGAGACCTGGGTTCGGTTCCGGCGATTTGCTCCTCAGTTCGCGCCGCGATAACCGGCCGAAAAGGGTTACGTACCCCTCGGGCCGGTACGCCGTTCCCGGCAGGTTCCATCCGATGCGTTTCCCTTGGAGGAAGATGAACGATGCGGAGTCGTCTCGCGCTCCGCCGCCTCATTCGCTTCACATTCTGTCGGAGTACATCCTCCACATGTCGGTCACGTGCCTCGGGGACCAAGACGTCACGCCGCTCTACGAGGAGTACATCCAAGACTCCCGACTGGCGGACGCGGAGAAGGCGGAGCTGACCGCCATCTACCGAAGTTTGCATTCGGTCCCCTCGATTGTCGTTCCGGGTTGAGTCACGCGGTCATCAGGGATGTCGTCGTGTGCGGGACGAGGCGATCTCCTCCCGAGGTCCCCTCGGATGCATCGGTTCTCAGCCGCCACAGGTGCAGCAGTCGCCACAGCAGCACGTCGCGCCCCCGCAGCAGCCCTGCTCCCGGAGGTCATCTGCGAGCGCTTTCGCCAGCGTTGTCTCGGTCGGAATCACGTACTCACCTCCTGGGCCGGTTTTCTCGCGACGAGGGTTACCGCGGATGCATCAATCCCGTTTGGTCCAGTCCGCCAGGGTCGGTCTTCCACGATTCGGAGTCCCACGAATCCCGCGGTTCGGATCGTCTTCAGGTATTCTTCTCGGACCATCGCGTTTCCCACACAGCCGCAATCGTCTTCGATGGCTCCGAGGTCCCGTTCTTGGACGACGTCCGAGATGACGAGGCGTCCGCCCGGCTTGAGGATCCGAAACGCTTCGGCAAAGACGGCCGGCTTGTCGGGGCTCAGATTGATGACGCAGTTACTCAGGACCACATCGGCGTGCGCATCCGGGAAGGGCAGTTTTTCGATTGGCGCGAGGACGAACGAAGCGTTCGGGATATTGTGAGATGCCGCGGCGGTCGATGCGCGCACAACCATCGTCGGAGTCATGTCAATCCCGGTGGCCCTTCCTCCGGGACCGACCAGGCCGCTCGCCAGGAACACATCGATTCCACCGCCGCTTCCCAGGTCGACAACGGTCTCGCCGGGCCTGAGTCGCGCGTGTCGCACCGGATTTCCACTGCCCAGCCCGAGGACCGATTCGGCCGGGATCCGCACGAGCTCCACTGAAGAATATCCGCTCGCACAACATGCGTCGTCCTGGCAAGAACCGCGGCCCGTCGCCGCGATCGAGTAGCGCTCACGCACTTTCGCACGGATTGCTTCTCCGCTACCGCCCATGGTATCTACTACCGACTAGTAGTAGCCAACATTAAATAGTCTCTCTCCCTTGGCCTACCAGATGTCGGAAGTCAAGGCGCGGGCGAACGCGCTTCTGCGGGAAACACTCGGACCTTCGGCCGAGAGAATTCGCAGCACCCTCCGTGATTTCGGGTTCTCTGGCTGCGCCGCGGACGCATTTTGTGCGCTGGTCCGGATCAGCGATGCGACCGCGGGAGATTTGGTCGTCAAGACTGGGATTCCGGATTCGAAGATCTATTACGCCCTCGACGAGCTGGCCGAGAAGGGCCTCGTCGAAGTCCAAGAAGGAAAGCCGAAGACGTACCGGGTCGTCCCGGCAAAGGAAGTGGAGATTCGTCTGAACCGCCTCGTCGAAGCCGAATACGATCGGCGACGGGCCGCGACCACGCGTCTGGGCTCCCTGCTCGAGCCCCTCCGTGCGGCGGCGAAGTCCCCCGGGACGGACGTCGCGTACATCGTCAAGGGCCTCCCGAACATTGTCGCGCGGGCGAAGGCGCTCGTCTCCTCCGCCCGGAAGGAGGTCGTGGTCCTCGCCTCCGACGAGGAGATTTTCCGGAAACTCGAAGACGACCTCGCTCGGTCCGCCCGGCGCCGGGTTCGCATCCGGCTCGCGGTGCCGGAGATTCCCGTCATGAAAGATCTTGAGAAAGCCGCCGAAATCCGAGCGATCGTCTGTGGGTGCGTCCTTCTGGTCGTCGATGGCCAACAGGTCTTGACGATGTCCCGGACGGCGGACGGCGACGCCTACGCGATTACGTCGACCGATCCGACGCTGGTCCAGCTCGGTCTCGATTATTGGGAGAGTCCGCGCTGCTGCGTCACGTGATTCTGGCCTCCCATGCGAATCGTTCCCTCCATAGAAAATCCGAATCAACGCAAACCGGGAAGTATCGCGAGGAGGAGGAAAAGGGACACGGTTAAATACCGTGTTATACTGTATTCACTCCGGTCCCAGACGGGCCGGGCGTACCGGATGCTTCAACCCCAAGAACTCGTGGTCGCTAGGCTGCTTCCCACGATCCGAGCGCGGTTGGCTCGGGAGTTGCTGCACACCTACAAGATGAAGCAGGTCGACGTCGCGCGGTCGATGGGGATCACGCAGGCGGCGGTGAGCCACTACAACACGCAGAGCCGCGGCGTGGACCAAGAGATGCTCCGCCTCTTCCCGGAGATCAAACCGTATGTGCATGAACTCTCCGAGCAGATCGCCCGCGGGATGACCCTCTCGGACCAGATTGCGAGCGTGAACGAGTTCTGTTCTGGCCTCATGCTCACGGCCCGATTCTGTGAGTACCACAAGAGCATGGGGGACATCGACCCCCACTGCACGGCGTGCTTCCCGTCTCCACCCCGGCCGTAGCGGGTCATTTCGGTTTGCGGGATCCGCTGAGGCTCTCGATGTCCGCTTCGACCATGATTTTCGCGAGGTTCTTGAACTTGGTCTTCGGTTGCCATCCGAGGACGCGCTTCGCCTTCCGCGCATCCCCGCGGAGGTTGTAAATCTCCGAGGGCCGGAAGTGCTTCTCGTCGATCTTCACGTGCGCCTCCCAATCCGAGATGCCGGCGACGCGGAACGCCTGTTCCACGAACTCGCGAACGGAATGCGCCTCGCCCGTCGATCCGACGAAGTCATCCGGTTGCCGGTGCTGGAGGATCCGCCACATCAGGTCGACGAACTCCGGCGCGTACCCCCAGTCGCGCCTCGCATCCAGGTTCCCGAGGGTGATCGTTTTCGCGAGGCCGTGATGGATTTTCGCCACGCCGTTGCTCACCTTGCGTGTCAAGAATTCGAGACCGCGTCTCTCGGATTCGTGATTGAACAGGATGCCGTTGGAAACGGACAGGCCGTGGGCCTCCCGGTAGTTCACACAGGCCCAGTACGCGTAGACTTTGGCGACGCCGTACGGACTCCGGGGATGGAACGGCGTGCTCTCGTCCTGCGGCTCCCGATCGACCTTTCCGAACATCTCGCTGGACGAGGCCTGATACACCCGTGCGTCGGGCGCATAGGCACGGATCGCCTCCAGGACGCGCACCGCGCCGAGGCCGGTGATCTCGCCCGTGAGCACGGGTTGTACGAACGACGTTCCGACGAATGATTGGGCGGCGAGATTGTACACTTCGTCGGGCTCGGATTCCTTCACGGCGGCGTTCAATGAGGACTGGTCAATCAGGTCGCCGTCCAAGAGGGCCACACGGTCCACGAGGTGCTGGATGTTGCCGATGTTGGGGATGCTCAAGCGGCGGACGAGTCCATGTACCTCGTACCCTTTCTTCAAGAGAAGTTCCATCAGGAACGAGCCGTCTTGGCCCGTGGCGCCCGTCACCAGGGCGGATTTCGTCATCGCCGCAGGAACCCGTTCGCGGTCCTTTAACGGTATCGACTATCCGGACAGGGCCCGCATCTTTTTGATGAAGTCGGATTCGTCGAACTCGCTCGCCCTCGCCGCGCAATCGTTCTTCATCGCGCGCAGGGTTGAGTCATCCAGTTCACGGATCTTCGCCGCAAACCGGTCGGGATCCGGCGGCAACAGGAAGCCGGTCTTCCCGTCGACGACCGTCTCTCGATACCCGCCCTCGTCGGTTGCGAGGACGCATTTCCCCGCCGCCATCGCTTCGACCGGCGTGATTCCGAAATCCTCGTCGACCGCGGTAGTCAAGAACCCGCGGCAGCGCGCGTACAAGTCTGCGAGGCGTTCGTCCGGAATCTCTCCGAGCAAAGTCACGTTCGGCGGCGGTTTGAGGCGGGCAACGTATCGTTCCGCCATGTCCCCAGGGGCGTGCCCGCCCACCAGGACGAGTCGCTCGGCGGGAAGCCGACGGAAGACCTCGAGCTGGAGTTCGATTCTCTTCTCCGGGTACAAGCGGCTCACGGCGAGCCAGAAGTCGCCGAGTTCCTGGAACCGGAATCGGCGCGTTGCGACGGGCGGATGGATCACCTTCGCGTCGCGCCCGTAAAAGCGGCGGATGCGAGCGCGCACGGTTTCGCTGATCGCGATGACATCGTCGCAATGCCGAATCGATTGACGCTCCAGTCGGCTCTGCACCCCGATCCACGCCCGAGCCACCAAACGGCCCGTCCACGAGAACCGGGAAAGCATCGCCTGTCTCTGATCGAAGAACGCGCGGGTGGGCGTGAGGCAATAGTACACGTTCGGATGATGGCGCTTGGCGGCGTAGTGCGCCCAGTTCCCGACGAGGAAGTGGAAGTCATAATCGTCCAAGCGAGCACGTGCGAACTTCCAGCTCGCATCGACTTGCTTGAAGGGTGGCCGTCGCACGAGAGGACCGAGGGAGATGACGTTGACGCCGGCCATGTCGAGTCGCCGGAGGATCGCGGGATCGAAGTCCGTGGTGATGAGGTCCGCGCCGAGGTGTTTCGCCAGGGTCAAGGCGACACGTTCCCCGCCTCCGATCGTCTCGAGGAAATCGTGCAGGACTGCGAGCTTCACGACCGCTTCGACCTCATTGTCGCGGACAAACTTCCGTCGCGAGATGAATCCTTCGTTGCGGGAGCCAGATGGGAGGGGCTGTGGGGCCTCCGGGGGCGACCCCGCCGGAACGCGGAATCACGCGAGGACCGCATCTTTCATCGAAACACGGTAGGTGCGAATCCAGCGCCCGATCGTCTGGACATCCACGCGGCTCGTCGCTTCCCGTCCCCGTCGCTTCGCGAGGGCGCGCGGCAGTCCGGCGTACGCATCGAGGCGGCCTCGAGCCATTGCGGCCGCCGTCTTGCCGAATCGGCCTCGGGTCGGCCTTCCCGCGGTCACTTGCGAGCCGTTCCAGGGCAGAGGGCCCGCCATAACGCGGACCAAATTCCAGGGGATTCCCGTCGTCACGTACCGCCATGGATAGTTCTGGACGAGGTTCCACACGCGATTCCGTTCGCAGAGGTACGTCTTCATCGGATTCCCCGATCCGTAGGAGGCCGAGTATTTGTGGTGTACGATCGCCCGCGGGGCGAAGCGCGCCTCCCAGCCGGCCAGGCGGGTCCTCCAGGCGAGGTCCAAGTCCTCGTAGTAGGCGAGGAAGTCCTCGTCGAGCAGGCCGACGGACTCCAAGACGTCCCTCCGGTACAGCGCGGCTCCCGCAGAGGGCCCGAACACGTCCAACGCCTGATCGAACTGACCCTCATCGACGGAATTCCAACCGCGGTCCATGGCGCTCCCGTCGGGACCGATGCATACCCCGGTCGAGTTCAAGACGTTCGGGCGGTCGAAGAACACCATCTTCGATGCGACCATGCCGACACGGGGGCCCGCCATCCGGACAAGTTCCGCGAGCCACTCCGGATCGACGCGCGTGTCGTTGTTCAGCGTCGAGATGAACCCGCACTCCGGATCTCGGAGCGCTTCGCGCAGCCCGGCGTTCGTGCCGCGGGCGAAGTGGAGGTTCTCCGGAAGGGGGACGAAGATGACCTCCGGAAACTCGTCCCGAACGACGTCGCGCGAACCGTCCGTGCTCGCGTTGTCGACGACGACGACCCGATATGAGGGGTACGTTTGGTGCAGGACCGACTGGAGGCACGGCCGGATAGAGTCGCGTCCGTTCCAATTCAGGACGACGACGTGGCAGCGGCCCGCCATGCCGCCGCGGTACGCGCCCTGACGATTAGAAGGTGATGTGGATCCGAGAAGGGCCAATCGTCTCCTCATGCACGATATCTTTTTTGCATCCGGCGGAATCCCCGGAAGAGGGGACGGCCGTAGTAGGATCAACGGGCCTTCGGAGACCAAGGTCGTGAATTCGCCGGTCGTGGACAACGGCGGCATCCGCGTTGTGGAGGCGGCGGCGTGTCCCCTGTGCGGGGCCTCCGGTCGGGTCCGATACAGCCAGCTTCGAGATCGGTCCTGGAGCGCGCCGGGCACCTGGTCGTTTCGCGAGTGTGTCGCATGCGGCCACCTGTGGTTGGATCCGTGCCCCGTCGCCGAGGAGATCGGGCGGCTGTACGCGTCGTATTACACGCACGGCGTGGAGCGCGGGTCACCCCTCCAGGGAGACGGGTTCTGGCCTCGGTGCCGGAGGGGCGTGCTCGAAGCGTACGGCTACCGGGGACTCGCGCACGATTCGACGGAGCGGTTCCTCGGCCAGGCGTTGCGGTTCGTCCCGCCGGTATGGGAGGAGTGCGAAGAGATCGTCCATTCCGTGACGGGTCCGCCTCGCGGTCGCCTCCTCGATATCGGATGCGGGGACGGTTACTTCCTGAGAATCATGCGAGACTTGGGCTGGACGGTGCAAGGTCTCGAGCCCGATCCGAAAGCCGCGGCCTTCGCCCGCGCGCACGGCCTCGACATCATCCAGAGCCCGATCGAGGCCGCGTCTCTGGCCCCCAACGCGTTCGATGTCATCACGACGAGCCACGTCATCGAGCACGTCCTCGAGCCGGTCACGTTCCTCTCCGTCGCCCGTCGCGCGCTGAAACCGAATGGGATCCTGTACGTCTTCACGCCGAATGCGGGGAGCTGGGGGCATGCGATGTTCGGCCCGTCATGGTACCCGCTCGAACCGCCCCGCCATCTCCATATTTTCCGTCCAAGGAATCTCGTCGCGTGCGCGGAGCGCGCTCGCCTTCAGGTCGTAGACGTTCGTACGACCGGTCGGCTCCATCTTTTCTTCGACGCAAGCGTGTCGATCCACAAGACCGGCCGGTATCGCTTCGATGATCCGATGATCCAAGCGTCTGTCTTCGACCGACTGTTTCGGGTGACCGAAAACCTCCTGGTCCGCGTGCATCCCTACGCCGGCGAGGAAATCGTGATGCGGTGCACGAAGCCGGCGACGGACTAGCCGAAGCGGATCAGCGGGCGCGCGCCTTTCCAGCCACGGGTTCGAGCAACTCGCGCATGCGGTCGACGAATACGCGGACATCGAACTGGCGCGCCCTCGCCTCGCAGGCTCCCCGCATTGCCGCGAGGGCGTCCGGTGTCGCTTCCGCCACGCAGGCCGCCAGGCGTTCGGGGGTTGCGGGCCGCAACCATCCTGTCTTTCGATGGACCACGCTCTCCCGGTATCCGCCTTCATCGACCGCGACGACCGCCTTCCCGGACGCCATCGCCTCCACAGGTCCGAGCCCAAAGTCTTCGTCTTGGGACGTCGCGATGAGTCCGCGGCACGTGGCGTACAGGTCGCGCAGCTTCGAGTCATCGACTTCTCCGAGGAATTCCACGTTCCGCGGCGGGTCGAGGGATCGGACGAACCGTTCCATGCGCACGCCCATCTGTGGACCCCCCGCGACCACCAACCGCTCGCGGGGGAGCCGACGGAACACCTCCAGCTGGAGGTCGATGCGCTTCTCATGAGAGAGCCGGTTCACGGACAACCAGAAGTCGCCGACGCGGTCGAATCGGTAGCGTGCCGTGTCGACGGGCGGATAGACGACCTCAGACGTTCGCCCGAGGAACCGTCGGATTCGGCCCGACACATTTCGGCTGTTGGCGACGATTGTGTCGACCCCCTCGACGGCGGCTTCGTACTCCGGCCGTCGCCGTTCGATCCATCGGCGGGCGGCCGCGCGCCGGACGGGCGAGAGCGACTTGAGAACGGGGTCGCGCAAGTCGTAAAACACTCGGACAGGCGTGTGGCAATACCACAGGTTCGGCCGGAGTCGAGGTGCCGCAAAGACGGCCCAATTCCCCGAAAGGACGTAGACGTCGTGGTCGGGGATCGAGGCGTCGCGGAAGGCGCGCGCTTGCGCGTTCTGTCGCATCGGTGCCTTCTGGGACACGCGCGCGATTTCGGTCGCCCGGACGGCGGGCATGCCGGCTCGCGGGGGGAGGCTTGGATCGAGATCCGTTACGTAGAGATCCGCGTCGAAGGCCGACGCCAGGGTCAGCACCACCCGCTCGCCCCCGCCGATGAAGCTCATGTGGTCGTGGAGGACCGCGATCCGCATGGACCGGCGGGATGCGATCGCCGGCCATAAATGCGTGCGGCTCAACACGTCGGCGCGCTGCCCCACCCGATCCAATAGAGCCGCGCGTACCCGTTGTCGAAGACCTTGATGAACGGCGCCTCGTCGAACTTTGCGATCACGGCGGGGTCCATCGGGGCGGCCGTTTCCCAGGGCGTGAGCCGTACGCCCGCTTCCATGTCTCGGTCGATCCAAACATACGTCCCGTTTTTCACCCCGGATGGCGAAACGATGTCCGAGAGGCCTGCACACGGGACGTTCGCGAATTCCGGCAAGAATGGATCCCGTGTCCGGTCCCACGTCGCATTGACGCCACCGAATCCGAAGACCGTCGTGGACCCCTGGTGGTCCGACACGACAAGTCCGCTCGCATGGTCCCTCGCCCAATACGCAGGGTCCAACGCCGCGGGGATCGTCCCTTCCCTCCAGCCCGCGAGCGTGGAGGGGGGCGGGATGCCGGCGACCGCGTTAGCGGCGAGGAGGACGCCGCAGAGGCCGAGGGCGAAGGTCCGCTTCCCACCGCGAAGGCCCGCGAGGTCCAAGAGTCGGAAGAACCCCATCCCCGCGAAGATTGCGAGAGGGATCATCAGGTATTCCGCGTGTCGGTACGGAATCAGGACGCGCGGGGCCACGGCGATTCCCACAACGGCGGAAGCGAGGAGGGCGACGAACCAGCCGTTCACCGCAAGCCCGTCCGCGAGGAAATCGACGAAACGGCGGCCCGACGCCGCGAACGACAACAGGAGGACGAGCGGGACGAAGTAGAGTAGCCCGGTCGCGGGGACCCGAAACGTCGTTCCCGGGACCCCGATGACGACCGAGACCACGCCGATCACGAAGATGGTTCCCACGGCCGCCAGGTACGCGGTCGCGGGGCGGCGGAGCGCCGGATAGGTCGTCCGATACCTCCAGGCAACGCGGCTGCGTGCGAAGATGATCCCTCCGAGGAGAATGAGGCCCGCAGGAAACAAGGCGAGCAAGGCCCACCAAGGCTGGATGTTCACGTCCGGCAGGATCGATTCTCGAAACGTCGTCGCGTACCCGAGCCAGTACACAAACGTGCCGCCGAGGAGGGCGCTCGCGAACATCACCTCGCGTTTCGCGCCCGCGGTCCATCGCCACGGACGAGCGAGGCCCTCGAGGACGATCGCCCCGAAGACCATGATGAGGAAGAAGTATAGGGACAGGTGATGCGTCGCGATGAGCGTCGCGGTCACGAGGAGAAGCGGCACCATTGCCCGACCGTCCGTTCGA
>Ga0209158_1000399_pt1 | contig 32993 bp, 23 predicted proteins | sample GraSoiAngelo_140_FD_185897 | JGI IMG/M metagenome (GOLD analysis project Ga0209158, IMG submission 185897) | Grasslands soil microbial communities from the Angelo Coastal Reserve, California, USA - 14_0929_12_30cm (SPAdes) (version 2) | ecosystem: Environmental > Terrestrial > Soil > Grasslands ...
TGGAATGCGCTGGTCCGTACGCGGAGCCAATGCCATCATTGCCTTGCGCTGTTGCATTCTCTCTGGTCGATTTGAAGACTTTTGGGCTTCTCGCACTCCGTAGCTCCCCCTTTTATCTCGTACACCCCATGACTTGCTGTTTGCCCGCATTTCCGGGATCTCAGAACGAAAGCCTGGCGCTCAACTGCATTTCGCGTCCCGGCGTCATGGCCATGGTGATCGTTCCGAACTGCGGCGTATTGACGAAGCGGTTCGGCGTGCCCAGGTTTACCTTGTTCAGAGCGTTGAATGCTTCGGCACGAAACTGGAAATTGGTTCTCTCGCTGATGCGGAAGGCTCGCGCCAGCGCGAAGTCCAGCGTTTGCATGGGCGGGCCATACACGGAGTTCCGGCCTGCCTGGCCGTATGTGAACGCCGGGGGCGCAGCAAATGCGGCGGGGTTAAACCACTCCGCGGCGGTGCGCGTGCCGGGGCCAAATATAGGCTGGCCGGTAACGTTGGCCCGGATGGGATTCTCGCCTAACACGGTCCCAGAGTTCGCCGTATCTCCGAACACGGAGATGGTGAAGGGCATTCCCGACTGGACCTGGTAGATGGTCGACAAATGCCAGTCCTCGGAAATGAGGCGAAGCCATTCCTGCCGCCGGAAAGCGGGAATGTTGTAAACGCTGCTCAGGGCGAAGCGGTGCTGCACGTCGCAACCTGGACCTTTTTCGGCGCTGAGATTCCTGTTGTCTTGTGGGATGGATGCTTCGTCCATCGGCGACCGGAAGTCCGGAGCGTTGGTCAGATTCTTGGCGAAGGTGTAGTTGGCCAGAATGCTGAGCCCATGCGAATAGCGGCGGCGGACATTCAAGTAGCCCGCGTCGTACCAACTCCGCGCGGTGTTCTCCAACAAATTGATGGTGCTGACCGGGAACGTCTCACTTTGCACCACGGCGGTGGTGCTGCTCGGCGTCAACACCGTGCCCGGCCCGAAAGTGAGCGTCTTGAAGGGGCGCCGCGGGCCAAGAGGACCCGGCCCGGGAAGGGTGTTGTTGATCAAGTGCGCTCTTTGCAGGTGGAAACCGCGTGAGCCGATGTAGCCGACTTCAAGCGAGGTGTTTTGCCCAAAGCTCTTTTGCGCCGAGCCGTTCCATTGCTGCACGTACTGCGCGGGAGCGTGCGAATCAAAAGCCGTGAAACTGACCGTGGTGGGCGTCAGAGCCCCCGTGCCCAGAACCGGTGTGCCGAAATTCATGCCGGTGTTGAAGAGCGCCGCTGGCGGCGTGAAGTTATCGGCTTGCTGCGTCTCCGGAAAAACATAAGGGACGTTGTGCCGCTGGTTGCACCAGGTGTTCAGATCTACAGGCGTAAAAAAGATTCCATAGGCCGCATGGAACACGAGGCCGACGCCTGGAAGGTGTTTGGCGATTCCCAAGCGCGGCGCAAAGTTATGCTTATTGGCGTACATCAGCCCTCGCGGATAACCCAACTGCCCGCCGATAAAAACGGAAGGAACGCCGTTGTTGAAAATCAGGTTGGTGTTGGTGTTCTGCTTGTCGTAGAGAGGGCTGGTGTATTCATAGCGGAGTCCGAGGTTAAGAGCAGTCGTGGGCGTCACCTGCCAACTATCTTCGGCGAACGCGGCCGTTCCCCAGGCGCGCAAATCCATTTGCGGTATACCAGCCTGGCGTTGTTTCACGGCGGGCAAGCCAAGCAGCATACTGGCCAGTCCGGAGCCGCTGCCGTCATTGAAACCAAATTCGGTGGTGTACCCGGTGGTGTATTGGTAGTATCCGCGGTTCTGGAAGAATCCCCACATGGGCCAGATGTAACGGTGGAATTCGGCGCCGAATTTCGTACCGTGGCGTCCGCGCTGCCACGCATAGGTATCCCGGAGTTCGATCGTCGTGTCCCAGGCATGCATGGGTGTTGCGGCAAAAGTGTCGCCGATTCCGGTGTACCCCTGAACGGCGAACCACGGGGAACCCCAGGCGTTCTTGCCTCCGAACCCAATTCCCTGAATGCCCAGCGCGCTAACCATATCGTTGACTCCGTCATTCTGCGAGGTGCGGTCCATCGAAAGGCGTGAAAGTGCGAGGGATACGGTGTTGACCCTGTTGCTGGTAAAAATGTGATTCCACGACCCGACCGCCTGCTGGGACAAGTTGTTGAAGTTCACGCCAAAGCCGGGCAAATTTTCCGTCGTGGAGGTCATACCGCTGCTCGGGGAGAAGCCATTTTCTCCGCCGGCAGAGTAGCGAGCCAGCAGGGTGTCGCCGTTCGAGAAGTTATGGTCCACGCGAAACGTGCCCTGGTCCTGAGTGTGGCTTTCGGTGCGCACGTCGAGATAATTGTTCGAATCCGCATCGCCCCCCATCATCATCATGTTCGGCTGAGGCAGATATTTCAGTAAAAAGCTTTCGAGAATAGGATTGATCCGGCCGGGCGGAATCTGGTTGTTGGGAAACTGGGAGCGCGTATACGGGAAATTCGAGGGCCCGGTCGGCAAACTCGGGTTGTAATTTGGGTTACTCACCGCGACGGTGGGGTCGTAGATTTTGACATTGTTGGTGCTGAAATCACCCTTGATTTCGTCCGGCGTGGGGACAGTCAGAATCTGGGCGTCTGCCTGCGCAAGACGCAAGCCCTCATAATTGACGAAGAAAAAGGTCTTCTTTCCGATCAGCGGGCCGCCGAACGAGGCGCCGAAATTATTTTGCACCAGGTGATTGTTGCCCATGGACGCGAAGGTGCTGGCATCCATTGCGCCGTTGCGGAGAAATTCGTAAATTGTTCCGTGGTATCGGCCGGAGCCGGAATGGGTGACGATATTGATCTGGCCACCTCCCGCGCCTCCCATATCGGCGGTGTAGCTGCTCGTTTCCACTTGAAACTCTTTAACCGCATCGGGAGAAGGGCTCAGGTTCTGTGTGTTGAATGTCGGATCGGTGTTGGTGGCGCCGTCCAGTAAGAAATAGTTCGCGTTCGGGCGGCTGCCACCGATGACTACGGCGGAGCGCTGCCCCGGACGCCAGTAAAGAGGATTGGTGGATCCCGTCTGTGCTCCAAAACCAACGTGGGCTCCGGGCACAGTCAGCACAAGGTCAATCAACATGCGTCCATTGAGCGGCAATTCGCGAATGGATGTGGGCTCGACGACCTCTCCCACGCTGGCGTCGGTGGTTTGCAAAACTTCTCTCCCGGCCGTGACTTCTACTCCTTCAGTGACGGAACCAACCCTCAGCGTGATGTCTACAGCAAGTTTCTGGCCCACCTCCAGCCGCAAGGACTGCTTTGCCGTAGCCAAGCCGGACGCTTCGACTCTTAGTTCATAATCATCAGGCAACAGTGCTGGGGCTTCGAAGAGTCCGTGTTGGTTCGTGACGACCCGACGGATTGCTCCGGTGCTCGCGGCCGTCAGCTTGACGGCGGCCCCCACAACAGGCAGATGCTGCGAATCGGTGACGATACCCGTGAGAACGGCGTAGTTGCTCTGGCCAAATCCGGGCACCGCGAGCCCCAGGAGAAATAGAAGTACGCCGAATCGCCTCATAGGGTTTGCCTCCAGAAAAACTTCACGCTGCGCAAAGCGCAGTCTTCGGGGCACAAGAAACGAACGGTTCGGCACGAGATCGACATTCCGCCCCTTGGCCCGGGACTCTAACTTTCAAGATGGGCACCTACAATAGTAGGAAAGCATTAGCAAGGATCTCGGCTAGATTCGATTCCTCGGCGATAGAGCTCCTTCCGAGGATCCTCCTGGCTCGCTTGCCCACGGATTTTTCCACAGCCCCCCACTGGACTCCGCCTCCCCCACGAGGTACTCTAGCCACCCTTCGACAGGGGTCCCTTCCAGGGACATCCGAAGGCACTCGACCAGGATTCTCAAGATGGCTACCGTGACTGCCATGCCCTCCGGTTCCCACCAGGAGCACCACGGCCTTTCCTTCTGGATGGATCGCGTCATCAAGGAGCTGGAAAGCGTCCGCTCGTCCCCCGACGCAGACGCCGTCCATGATCTTCGGGTGGCCATTCGCCGCTGCCGGTCGGTCGCTGCGGTGATGGAAGAGGTGGACCCCGATCCCGCCTGGCCCGCCATGCGCAAGGTGGCCCGCAAACTCTTCCGCGGGCTAGGTGCACTTCGCGATGCTCAAGTGATGGACGCGTGGGTAAAGAAACTCGCTCCCGAAACCGACGCCGTGCGCACGTATCTGCAAACCGCGTTCGAATCGAACGAACCAAAGCTGCGAGAAAACGCGCTCCGCGTGGCCGACAGATTCGACCAAAAGGCGTGGAAGCGCCTCGACCGCACTCTCAGTCAGCGCTCCCGCCTCGTGCCGGTTGGGAGTCTCGCCGCCGAATGCCTTGCTCTGGAACGATTCGAAAGCACCAGGGAGCTTCACGCCAAGGCCCTGCGCACCGAAAGACCCAAACCCTGGCATGCCTTGCGCATTGGACTGAAGCGCTTTCGCTACACGGTCGAAAGCCTGCTCCCGGAGCACTATGCCGCCTGGAGTGACAATCTCAAGCGTCTCCAGGACACGCTCGGCGAGATGCACGACCTCGACGTCCTTGCAGAAGTTGTCAAGAAGTCAGACTTCCTCGAAACCGAAGACTGTCTCAAACTCTGGCAGGAAAACATCAAACGCGAGCGCAACGATCGCATCGAAACCTATCGCCGGCTCACCCTCGGCAAGACCAGCCTCTGGAACATCAGGCGTTCCGGGCTACCCACGAATGGCCGGATCGAAGCTGCCGCTCTGGCCCGCTTGCGCGCCACGGCCCGCGCCGTTGATCCCCATGTGCGCCGTACCTCGCAAACCTCGCGTATCGCCGTGGCCCTTTTCGACGCCTTGAAACGCGCGGGCTCTGCTCCCGCGTTCAACGACCCCGCTCTTCGCCGGGTTTTGCTGTTTGCGGCTCGCTTGCATGGAGTTGGCGACACGGGCGCCGGCAAGTCACCTCAAAAAACCGCGCGCAAGTTCCTTCTTGGTCTCACGATTCCTCCCGGATGGAGCAACGAAGATTGGGAGTTGCTCGCTCTTGCGGTCCGTTACCATCGCGGGGCCGAACCCAGAGCAAAGGACGGTCCCTTTTCCAAGCTTTCGGCAGAGCAGCAGAACAGTGTCCGCGCCCTGGCCGGCGTTTTGCGGCTGGCGCGTGCGCTTCGCAAGTGCGGTGTGGTGAGCGGAGCAGGAATCAAAGCCGAAAAATCCACCGACGCGATCGTGCTTCGTGTTCCCGGCCTAGTGGATGATCTCGAAACCGTCGCGCGCCTTGCTGCAGGCAAGCATCTTCTGGAAGATCGCCTTGGCATGCCCTTGATCCTAAAGGCCACCGCGAAGCCGGAAAAGGTCCTTGCCCTATCGCCCCGGCAAGCTCCCGAGTTCTCGGTCATCGCTTCCGATTGAGCACCCCAGCCACGCCGGATGACCACCTGTGCACCCTCTTCGTCCCGAAACCATATTCCTGTCTATGCTTGAACGATGAGCCGCACCGGTTCGCCTCCCAGCCCGCCTTCCACGGCCGCTTGATTCAAGTGCTCCCGTGGATGAAACTTTGTTTTGTGCTTCCCCTCCACTGCTTCACGGACACCGCGGATTTACGTCTCTTCCGCACCTTGATTCGCAATCGTCACCGGGAGAAATAAAGCTAGGTATCTGAATTGTTGGCTTACTTCCCTGCTCGCCGCAGCAACTTAGGTGTGGCAAGCCACACGAGTTCGCCAATCGGCGGAGAAATACGCCTGAGCTCCACGAAAGCCACCCCCGCTTTTTTCATCGCCGTCAGAGGCTTTCTAGAGCCGAGCGCCGTAGCGATGACCTCATCGAGTTGCGGAGCATGGCCAAAGAGAAAGACCATGGACGCTTGCTTGTCCTTCGCCAGTTCGCGAAATAGAAGGGACGGCTCTGCTCCCGGCAACAGCAAATCCGTCCGCCGAATCTTCTGTTTGGCGTACGCCAGCGCACTGGCAAAAATTTGCGCGGTCTGCGTAGCGCGCACGTACGGACTTGAAAGCAACAGATCACCCGTCACACCGAGCGCTGCCACTCCTTTGGCCACCTGTTTGGTCTTCTCGATGCCCGCCTCGGTCAGATACCGTTCCGGGTCGGGAGGGCATTTGGGGTCCTCACGGTCAATGGCAATCCCATGGCGAACAATGTAAAGCTGCATCCCTTTTCTCCTTCGAATCAACGAGTCCTCGACAAACGGCACTTCTGCGGCCCGGCAATTCACTCTGCCGACGACTGGCGGAAATAGAGCCTCACGTGGAATTCCTTCTCAAACAGCTCCGCGCTGCGATGAGCGTCTCGCAAGTCTTCCGTGGCATCGCCGCTTGCGTGCACCTGCAATCCCACCGCGCCGCGCTGAAAGGAAGCGCGGATCTTCAACACGCGCTGCCGGTGGGAATGATCCAGAGCCTCGGCGATCCGCAGTATTGCCGCAAGTCTCCGAGTGACGCGTTGGTCCGCGTTGTTCAGCGAGGAATAAGCGGTGTGATGCCCAGCAGGCTCCGACTTTCGATTGTGATAGCGTACCAGTGCCGCCGCCACGGCTCGGTCGCGGCCTTCTAGCCCCGCGATATCGCCATTCAGGGCCAGGTACTCCCCATGCTTGTGATGCCCGCGGTGGCTGATCATGTGCCCGGTATCGTGCAGCAGTGCCCCGGCCTCCAGCAGCACACGCGCATGCGCCGGCAAATGATGCACCGCCTGCAACTGATCAAATAGCTGGATACTCAATTCCCGGACGTGTTCCGCATGCTGTTGCTGGTATCCAATCCGCCGCGCAAAACTGCGCGTGCCCACGAGCAACTGGCGCGCCGCGGCGTTGTACCGGTGGGGCTCCTTGCGCGAGAAGGCTTCCCGGGCAATCTCCTGTAACAGCCCCTCTCGCACGCCGACGCCGGGGAGCGCAAATGTGCGCAAGTTCAGGTAACGCCCCAAGGTAAGAAACGTGATGGCCGCCACGCCCATCACGTCGGCGCGGTCACGCCGCACCGCATAGACTTTCATGCGTTCCCGCACGTCTCGCCTGAGAATGTCCGGCAAGCGCACCCGCAAGAGCGACAATTCCATCGTTGGCAGGCCGTGTTGACGCGTCCCTGGAGCGATATTCGCCAGCGTTTCGGCGTTCCCACCCAGCGCCACCGCGATGCTTTCTCCCAAATTCGGGCGCGGCACTAGTTTCGACTCCAGCAGCGCGCGTACGTACCGCCGCACCTGCTCCGCTTCCGCCAGACGAATCACTCCGGGGAGTTCCAGAGTGGTCATCAGCCGCACCGTGCCCACCGGCAATTGCGCGCCTTGCTCCACGGTGCGATCGCGCAGGATGCTGATCTCCAGGCTTCCACCACCTAGATCCACGATGCAGCGGGGTGGCGCCTCCGGTCCCAGCGCGGCCAATACTGCTTCCCGGCCGAGACGCGACTCCTCAGCCGCATTGATCACTTCCAGCGTGATTCCCGATTTCTGTTTGATGCGGCGCACAAACACCTTGCGGTTTCGCGCTTCACGCGTGGCGCTCGTCGCTACCGCGCGATATCGCGTCACTCCGAATTCATCCATCAGTTCTCGAAAATGCCGGAAGGCCTTCGTGGCTTTCTTGAATATCTCTTCGCTAAAGCGGGGACGCACGAAAACGCTTTCTCCAAGACGTAGCGGGTAGCGTTCTACGTGGACGGGTTCGATATCCAGCGCGGAATAGGCGCGCGCCACGGACAGGCGCACGGCGTTCGAACCGGCATCGATGGCGGCGATATGAACCGGCTCGGACATTCCAGGAGCTACCGCCAGAGGTGGGCTAGCGCGGCGGAAGGAGTGTACTTCGTCGCGCGAATTCCCAATTGCTCGCCGATACGCTGGCGCAGCTGCTTGTTCACGGCGGGAACGCTGGCCTCACCGTCCAGTTCGAGGAAACTATGTTTCTTGGCCATGACTTCGAACTCGCGCTTGATCATCGTCTGATAGCGGATGAAAGACCAGTAGAGATCGTGGGAAAGCGACATGTCCCGTCCCGCTTCCCAATAACTGATGGCCTGTGCTTTCTTGAATTCCCGCCCGAAGGCCGTCTCTGGCCGCACGTTCAGCCAGAAAGTCAGGTGCGGCCGCAAGGCCATGGCGTAGAGCCCGCCCATGTAATCACGATTGATGCCCCGCACCACGCCCCGCGCGATGAGCGTGAAGATGAAACGATCCGCCAGCACAATGGTGCCGGATCGCAGCGCCGGCAGAATACGGTGCTCCACCTGATCGAAGAAATCCGTTGCGTACATCAGCGCCAGCGTCAGCCGCGTCGCGGCGTTCTTGGCAAGAAGTTCATCGATGTCGCGTCCCACCAGATTCGAACGGCGCAGCCCGCTCGTCTGCACCGCAAACCCCTCCGATTCCAGCCACTCCTGCAATAGGGCAATCTGCGTTGACCGTCCCGACCCGTCCATGCCTTCAATTACGACCAGGCTGCCGGTTATTTCGCTGGGATCGAATCCGACCAGCGGCTCGCCAAAAAAATATTGGGACGACGCTTCGTCGGCGGCCGCAACCGCCTTGGCCCCCGCCACTGGAGGCGTTGCCACGGGCGTCTCCGCCGCTGGAACCGCCCCTGACGTTTTCTCTTTTTCCTGGTCCGGCATGGTCACTCCGAGTCCTGAAGGTGTGGAGCGAAGCGCTTGAGATCGATTTTTGACGCCACGATGTCGCGCATCTGTTTTTGCAGCTTATTCACGGGAAGCGTGCCGTCCAGTACGACGAAATTGTCGGTGTCCACCATCTTGTCGTACTCCTCCAGAATCCGCGCCTGAAACAATCGGAAACTCTCCGCGCGGTCGTAGGACATCCCCAAATCCATGCCCGCTTCGTAGTATTTCAATTTCGGACGCCCGCTCAGGATGCGATGCACGGCCACCTCCAGCGGCGCGCGGAAATAAAACGTAATGTCCGGAATCGGCGCAAAGCGGTACAAATTTCGCAGCCATCTCGCCGGGCAGCCCCGCGCCGCATCCCTCGCAAACGCCGTGTAAATGTAGCGATCAGCAAGGACTAGATAGTCGCCCTGAAGCAACGGCATGATCTGTCGCTCACAACGGTCCGCAAAATCCGCCGCGTGCAGCAGCGAAAATGTCGTCGGCGTCAGCAAGCGCCGCTGTTTTCCTCGCCGCGTAGCGGATTTCACCAGCGGCGATGAATTCCATTCCGTGAAATGTAAACGGAATCCGCCAATTTCCAGCCAGCGCTTGAGCAAATACAGTTGCGTGCTCTTGCCCGACCCGTCCGTGCCTTCAACCACAATCAATGCGCCCGGATACGCGCGGCTGGGAATCGGCCGGCCCGGTTGCGGAAGGGTGGATTTCGCCGGCTCGGTTCGCGGCGCTTTCTGCGTTACATCCAGATTTTCCATGATTCTCGTTAGCAGAAGCTGCTCAATTCACAAAGACTAATCCCGCATTGTTACAGGGGCATTACAACACACCGCGCCACTTCCGGCAAAGCGCACCAGGTTGGCAGAGCCTAAAGAACCCCGACATGGAGAACGGCGCTTAGAAAGATTTTTCCTGTCCTGGTCAGAAAAGAGTGATCTTGATGTGCAAGAATTTCTTCGGATTTTGCCGGAAATCTCCAATCAACAGCCGCATATCCCCGGTCAATCCCGCCAGGTTGTCGTACAACTTCGGGTCGGAGAAGAGTTTCCCTGCCGTCGTCGTGTTGTCATTCAACTTCGCCGACGCGGTTGCCAGGTTCGAACTCGTGTCGCGCAATTTGTTGTAAAGAGTGTCGTCCGTGGCCAGTTTCCCCAACGTTCCTATTCCGGCGCGCACGTCTCCGATCATGGCATTGCCGTTGGTGATCGCTTGCTTGGCCTGGTCGTAGAGCGTCGGGTCATACATCAGTTTTCCGATCGTCCCTTTCTGCGCCCGCACGTCCGCCAGAATCACATTCACATTGTCTAAACCCTGGTCCACTTTCGTGTACATCTCGTCCGAGGCCACCAGTTTCCCCAGCGTGCCTTGGCCCGCCTGAATATTCGTCAGCATCACGTCGCCCTTGGCGAGAATGCTGTTCAAGTGGTGGTACGCTTGCTCGTCGGTCAATAACTGCCCCAGCGAGCCCTTGCCCTCCTTGACGCCCTGGATCAGTTGACGCACGTCGTCCGAGAGCGCATTGAGGTTTCCCAGTACCTCGGCGCTCCTCTCCACCACCTCTTTCATAGCTTTCTCCTCCGCCCCGGTGATCTCCCCGTCTTCTTTCAATGGTGCTCCAGTGAAACCTCGTGTGATGTTCACGTAGCGATTGCCCAGCAGCCCTTCGGTCACCAGGCTGGCGGCGGAGTCCGTCAAAATGTCATCCTGATATCGCTTGTCCACACGCATTACCACTTCGATGTTCTTGTTTTTCCCCGGCCCCTTGCCTGGTGTCCGCGGCAACAGCCGGATCGATTCCACGTTTCCGACTTCCACTCCGTCCACGCGCACCGGCGCCCCATCCGACAAGCCCGCTACTTCCGGCAGATAGGTCTTCAGCCGGTATTTCGGGCTCAGGAAATTCCCTCCACCCGTCACATAAAAAATACCCGCCGCCAGCACGAAGAGACCCACCAGCACGAAGAGGCCAACTCGCAATTCCGTCCACGTGAGTTGTTTTCGATTCGCCATCGCTGCTTCCCTCCCTCGCTACCTTGAATCAGACTACTCTATAATCAAACCAGAAATCGCCTGAGATAGGGGTCTTCCGAGTTTGCGATCTCTGCGGGTTCGCCTTCGAAATAAACACCACCATCACGGTAGACCAAGAACCGCGTTCTGGCCGAGTTCGCGGCCGCCGCGTTGCCATTAGGCGCGTTGGGAACGACCCGCTTGGCTTGCGGATCGAAATGAAAATTCGCCAGCGCAAAACCGTCCTGCAAACGATGCGTGGCTAGCAGGGCCGTTACTCCGTACACATCGCGAAGGCGCAGAATCAGCGTAATGATGGTCTGTGACGTTACCGGGTCCAGTCCCGCCGTCGGCGAATCGTACAGCACGATGGGCGGGTGGTTGATCAGCGCCCTGGCAATCGAAACGCGCCGTCTCATGCCCCCGGACAATTCCGATGGGAACTGCTCGAGCGTGTGCTCCAGCTCTACGAATTGCAGCACTTCGCGTACACGCTGGTCGATTTCTTCCTGGGGAACGTGGTTTTCGCGAAGCCGGTAGGCCACATTGTCTGCCACCGACATCGAATCAAAAAGCGCTCCTTCCTGAAACACAAATCCAATCTTATGGCGAAACGCCAGCAACTCTCTCTCTTTCATCTCGGAGACTTCATTCCCGAGCACGATGACGCTTCCCCCGTTCGGAGTCAGCAGCCCTGCGGCCATCTTCAATGTCAGGGTTTTTCCCGTTCCCGTTTCACCCAAGAGAATTAACGTTTCCCGCTGCTGCACCTGGAACGTCACTCCGCGCAAGACAGGGCCCTCGTCGAAGCCCATCCACACGTCCTCGAACGTTATGGCCGGTTCGAACGCTGACGCCTCTCTTACCGATGTGCTCATAGAACTAGTTCGTGATTATAGCGGCAAATCCGCTGCTTGTCGGAAAGGAAACGTGCCCGGAGTTTCAAACACCGGGGCCTTGGGATCAGAAGATTTTGTTAGAGAGATACAGTGAAAGTTTCGTCAAAAACGCGTCCGCCACGATGATTAGCACCGAGCCCACGACTGCCGCCGACGTGGTGGCGCGCCCCACGCCCTGCGTGCCTCCGCGCACCGTGAGTCCTTTGTAACACCCGATCGTGGCTATAATGAAACCGAATACCACCGGCTTCGTAAATCCTTGCATCAAGTCCGCGAAATCCAAGGCATCAATCGCGCGCCGCCAGAATTCCACGGCGCTCAGACGCAATGAAAAAACCGACGCGGCGCATCCTCCCAGCAGACCGATGAAATCCATTATCGCCGTCAATAACGGAAGCATGAGCAGCGCGGCCAGCAAGCGAGGCGCGACCAGCTTGCGGCCGGGATCCGTCCCCATCGCGCGCATGGCGTCCACCTGCTCGGTCACCAGCATCGACCCCAGCTCCGATGCAATCCCCGTCGCGCAGCGGCCGGTTACCAGCAAACCCGTAAAAGCCGGCCCTAGCTCGCGCACCAGGGCAATCGCGACGACGTCTCCGGTCAGCGATGTCTGTCCAAAACGGATAAATTGCGATCCGGTTTGCAGCACCATGACCGCGCCGATAAAGAACCCCGACAATAGGATGATGGGCAGCGAACCGGCGCCGATAAAATCCATCTGTTCGAGAGTGTCTTGAACGTAGTGCGGACTTGTGAAGATGTTGGCCAGCGCTTGGCCGGAGAGCAACGCGTAGTCCTGGACGGCGGCCACCGCTCGTTTGGCCGCATCCCCCAATACCTCAGCCACGGAGGCGGCTTCTTCCTGTTTTGCCTGGCGGCCGGTGACCTGAAGAGGAGTGTCTGCCACGAGTACCTGTTCGTGTCGGCTTTCCGCGACGGACTTCTCGGCACAACTACAGCAACGAAAGCCTAACCGTGCGGCACGGGCACGTCAAGTCAGCGATCGGCCTTCTGCCAGCGAGCGGCCTTCTCAGCAGCTCCACATCGGCGTCGCGCCGCCACGCGGAAAGACCATCCCGCCTTCGTTTCGAGTGATTTCAACAAGTTGCGGCAAGCTTTGCTCGCAAGCAGGGAAACCGATGACACCTCTGTAGCTGGCAACCGCGCTTTTTCCCGGGCCACCGCCTCACAGGAGACGTTTGACGGCGACCCGCCACCTGTCCGCTTCCGCCACAGTATTGTCCCGGAATCGCGCATTCATTCTCGTCACCGCGCCCGCGAAACACAAGTAACTCATATGATTTCAGTAAGATATCGAACCCCGACGGACCGGAGACTTCTTTGCACCTGAGCATTGTCGGGCTGCTAAAGCAGATTTGTTATGTTCAGGGCATTTAACCAGGATGCCGGCAACCTCAAGTGTCCGGAGTCACCACAACGTTCGGGATGATTCTTTCGGGGAGGTCAACGGATGGCAAGTTTCTGGCAAGATCTGCGCTATGCGTTTCGCGCGTTTGGCAAGTCGCCCTGGTTCGCCTCCCTCGCTGTGGTTACTCTTGCGCTCGGCATCGCCGTAAATACATCCATCTTCAGCATCATTAACGGCTTCCTCATGCGACCGATGCCAGTGCCTCATCCGGAGCAGCTCACCGTCCTCAGTTTGCAACAAGCCGGCGACAAATCACTGCAAAGCTTTTCTTACCCCGATTATTTGGATCTTCGTGACCAATCCAGTTCCTTCAGCGACATCATTGCATACCGCGTCACGCTGGCCGGCCTCACCGCAGATAATCGGGGCGATCATTGCATCGCCACTCGCGTTACCGGTAACTATTTTTCGATGCTCGGCGTCCAGCCGGCGCTCGGCCGCCTGATTCTCCCCACGGAAGGACAAACTCCCGGGGCCGATCCCATCCTGGTCCTCGGCTATTCGTATTGGCAGAAGAGATTCACGGGCAACAAAAGCGTCATTGGGAAACAGGTTGAAGCCAACGGCCATCCGCTGACCATCGTCGGTGTGGCTCCCAAGGAATTTCACGGCACGTATTCCATCGTGGATTCCGACCTGTACGTCCCGCTCAGCGCGAGCATTGGCACGAAAGACGAAAAGCAAGTCGAGAACACCTGGATGCAGCGCTCCGAACGCTCGCTCTCACTGATGGCCAGGCTCAAGCCTGGAACGAAGTTGAAGAATGCTCAGGCTTCCCTCGATGTTGTCGCCCAGCGCCTCGCCGAGCAGCATCCTGATACCGACAAAGGTATCGCCATCCGTGCCTTTCCCGAACAACTTGCTCGTCCCGAACCCGATCCCGACAATACGCTCCCTTCCGTCGCGCTCGCCTTTATGGCTCTGGCCGCTCTCGTTCTCCTGGTGGCTTGCTTCAACGTCACCAACGTTTTGCTGGTGCGCGCCACCGCGCGCCAGCGCGAGATGGCCATTCGCGCCGCCCTCGGCGCGGGCCGGGTGCGCCTCGTTCGCCAATACTTGACGGAAAGTTTGCTGCTTGCTCTTCTCGGCGCAGGTGGCGGCATGCTACTCGGCTATTGGGCCATGCGCTTCCTTAGCTCCATTCCCCTGGGCACGGACTTGCCCCTTCAGTTGAAGTTCCTGCCCGACGTGCGAGTCTATTTCTTTGCGCTCGGGGCGGCGCTTGTCGCTGGAGTGATCGTCGGCGTTTTCCCTGCGCTGCGCGTCGCGCGCCATGATGTCAGTTCGGTGCTGCACGATGGTGGCCGTGGCTCTTCCGGCGGACGTCGCCGCCAATTCCTTCGCGGCTCGCTGGTGGTTGCCCAGGTAGCAGGCTCGCTGGTGCTGCTCATTGTCGCCGGCCTTTTCATTCGAAGTCTCGGCAAGGCGCAAAATATTTATCTAGGTTTCGAATCAAGCCAGGTTCTGGATTTTTCCCTCGACGTTCAACAAATCGGTTATCAGGAATCTCAGGGCCGGGCCTTTTATCGCGAACTGGAGTCACGTCTCCGTGCTCTCCCGGGCGTCGTCTCGGTCGCCCAGGCCTTCTCCGTTCCCATGGGTGTCATGAGTACCTTCGACTCCCTAAACATTGAACGTCACCCTGCTCAGCCGGGCCAGCAACCTCCCAGCGTGCAGTACAACATGGTTACACCCGGATATTTTGATACCCTGCACATCCCCGTGCGTCACGGGCGAGCGTTTACCGAGAGCGACGAGGAGAAGACGCTCGCTGTCGCGGTCGTCAACCAAACCATGGCCAAGAAATTCTGGCCCGATGAGGATCCCCTCGGTAAGCGCTTCAGCACCAAAGGCCCTTCCGGACCCTTCATCGAAGTCGTCGGGGTTGTTCAGGACGGCAAGTACAAAGGGGTCATCGAAGTTCCGCAGCCGCACTTCTATCTACCTCTAAGTCAGGCTTACATACCGCTCCGCACTTTCCACATCCGCACTGCGGTTCCCCCGGAAAGCCTCTCGACGCAGGTGCAGTCGCAAGTCCGCGAACTCGCTCCCAGCTTGGCCATCTCTGAAATGCAGACTCTGGATCAGGCGCTCCAAGGATTAAATGGATTCTTGTTCTTCCGCCTCGGCGCGCAATTAACCGGCACGATGGGCCTGCTGGGTCTCATCCTCGCCGTCGTGGGGGTGTACAGCGTCGCTTCTTATGCCGCGGTGCAGCGCACTCAGGAGATTGGCATTCGCATGGCCATCGGAGCCACGCCGGGCGACATTCTAAAAATGGTCCTGCGCCAGGGTCTCGGCACCGTCGGGATCGGCTTGCTCGCCGGCTTGGTTGCCGCCTTCGCGGGGACACGCCTTCTGGCGGATCTGTTCTACGGCGTCACCCCGAACGACCCGGTGACCTACGCGGCCGTCGCCGCACTTCTGCTCGCGGTGGTCTTGCTGGCCTGCTGGATACCGGCCAGGCGCGCCACGCGCGTCAGCCCGGTCCTCGCGCTGCGCTTTGAATAGCCACCCGGTCGCGCATTTTTATTCCTCAGGAAATAGGAGCAACCCTTTGCTTCCATGAGTCCCTTGCGGCTATTTTCATGGTTAGCTGGTGATTCGAGACAGCCATCATTCCCAAGAAAGAAGGCGTAAACTCCTAGATTTCAGCAACCCTTTGACACTTCTTTCATGGTTCGTTGTGGTTCGAAGAACCATGATTTATTCGTACCGAAGCGCGACGATAGGATCTACACGCATCGCGCGGCGCGCCGGAAGATAACAAGCAAAGAGAGCCACACCCGAAAGCAGAATGGCCACGCTTAGGAACGTGATTGGATCGCTTGTCCGCACTCCATAAATCAGTGTGGTGATGAGCCGCGTCAATCCAAAGGCAGCAGCAAGTCCGATGGCCACACCCATCAGCGTAATTGCTAATCCTTGTCCTAACACCATTCGCAAGACGTCGCGGTTGGACGCGCCGAGCGCCACACGAACTCCAATCTCGTGCGTGCGCTGGCCAGTCAGATAGGAGATCACACCATAAATGCCAACCGCGGAAAGAACGAGAGCGAGTGCAGAAAATATACCCAGCAGAAACATGGTCATCCGTTGCGTGGAGATTGAGCGGGCCACGATTTCTTCCATCGGCCGGACATCGTAGAGAACCGCGCTGCTCGTCACTTTCTCGGCGCCCTGTCGAATGGCGCTAGCGATGTCTCCGGTAGCGCTAGCGGTGCGGGCGACATATTGTCCGCCGTTCGCGAGTAACGGCCAGAATCTGTCGGGCACCTGCCAAACCGGCAGATAGAGTTGGGCCTGCAAATTCTGATGTTCCCGCGAACCCAAACCCCAATGTTCGACGTGACCGACAACGCCGACGATCTCCGGCTGAGTATCGAACAGTCCGAGATTGAGATGTTTTCCGATGGGATCCTGATTCGGAAAATACTTGCGCGCGAAACTGGCATCAATTAGCGCCACCGCGGGTCCGTGCTCGTTGTCCTGGCCCGTGAATGTGCGACCGCGCTCGACGGGAATGCGCATAGCCTGGTGGTAGCCCGAATTGACAAGATAAAAGAGCGCGAAAGGCATGTCGTTATCATTTGCCGGCTTGGGTTGGCCTTCGAGCCAGAAAGGAATCTCGGAATCTCCGGTCATGGGCAGCGACCCGCCCATCAGGGAGACCGTTTCTACACCCTGAATGCTCTCCAATTGCCGCAAGGTCTCGCGGTACATTGTTCGAAGTTGGTCGGGCGTCAAAGCCGCGTTGGAACTCGACGAGATGCTGAACGTGAGGACATTGCGCGGATCGAAGCCTGGATTGATGTTGCCCAGCGCTGAGACCGTGCGAATCATCAGTCCCGCGCCGATCAGAAGGACCACCGCCATAGCCATCTCGACGACGATGAAAACGCTTTGGGTGCGATGACGCGCGCCGCTCGAGCCGCGGCCGCCTTCCTTCAAGGTCTCGTGAGTATCGGGCCGCAGCGTCTTGAGCGCGGGAATCAACCCAAACACAATGCCGGTCAAGACGGAGATGCCCAGGGTATAGAAGAGCACGTGGCCGTCGAGCGCGATCCCCTCCGAGCGCGGCAAGCTGCCTGCCAAAGCGGCAACCAGAACGCGCACGCCCAACTTTGCCAGGACGAGTCCGATACAACCGCCGGCAATGCCGAGCAGGATGCTCTCCGTAAGCAACTGGCGAATCACTCGCGCGGGATTGGCTCCGAGTGCGGCGCGAATCGCAAATTCGCGGGCCCGGCCCGTCGAACGCGCGAGAAGCAAATTGGCAACATTGGCGCACGCGATCAAGAGCACAAAGCTGACCGCGCCGAGCAGCACGAGCAGAATTCCCTTCACGTTGCCGACGACGTCGGTCTTGAGAGGGATCAAGGAGATGCCCGAGCCTTTGTTCGCTTCGGGATAAGCTACGGCCAAGTTCTCGGCGATGCGGCTCATTTCGGCGCGGGCTTGATCGAGGGTGACGCCCGCTTTCAGCCTGCCGATCGAGTTCATGCCCATGCTGATGCGCCGGTCGCGAAACGTGGGATCGTTCCACTGACCGATGGGCACGAAAATATCCGTGTTGCTCAGCCCGGTGAGGTGACCGGGGGCGACACCAATAATCGTGTAGGCTTTGCCGTTCAGCGTGATGTTCTTTCCCAATACGTCCTGCGCGGAGCCAAATTTGCGACTCCAAAGCCCGTCGCTGAGGATGGCCACGGGGCCGGCGCCAGCTTTGTCTTCCTCGGGGCGAAATGCGCGTCCGAGAACCGGCTGCATGCCGAGGGCGGTGAAAAACTCCGCCGAAATCATGTGCGTGTGAACGCGTTCCGGTTCGCCGGCGCCGGTCATATTGAAATTGTCGGACCGGAAGGCACACAAGGAAGCGAAGGACTGGCTGTCTCTTTGCCAGTCGAGGAAGTTGGGATAGGAGATGGAACTTTCCTGGAAGGTCGGAGACTTGGTGTAGACGGCGACCAGTTCGTCGGGGCTCGGGAACGGCAGTGGATTGAGGAGCACGCCGTTGACGACAGAGAACAAGGCGGTGTTGGCTCCGATTCCCAGAGCAAGCGTCAGGACGGCGATCGCGGTGAAACCGGGATTCTTCGCCAATACACGCAATCCATAACGGACGTCTTGCCAGAAGCTCATCATTGGACACCTCTCTCACGTACACCAGCGCGGCTGCAGCGCTTCTGGAAGTAGAAACGAGGTCGATCTGACTTTTGTTTCCTGAAAGTGGGAACGGAATGACTGTGCAGCAAGAACATGCTCAAGAATGGCCGCCTTGCTGGGGTAATTTCGGATGCCGGATTCGGCGATTTCATTGGCATGCTGGAATACAAATGCACATGGTATGGGCGAACGCTCGTCAAGGTAGACAGGTTCTTCCCATCGTCCAAGTTGTGCTGCATTTGCCATGTCCAGAACGTCGAACTCCAGTGGCAAGACCGCTGGCAATGTCCCAACTGCCAGACGGACCACCAGCGGGACGAAAACGCCGTCGTCAATCTGTTTGTCGAGGGCTTGAGAATCTTAGCCGAGGGACGCTCGGTGATAGCCTGTGGAGACACGGTAAGACTTGAGCGCCAGCCCAAGCACATGTCTGCGAAACAGGAACCATCGTTGGAGACGTGCGGCCATGTCGCCTAGTAACTCCAAAGAATCCCCCGCCTTTTGGCGTGGGGAGTCTTCAATCTGTGCACGTTTACCCCCCACAAGGTTGCCGCACGCCCGTGCACGCCCGTGTGTCATTTCGCCGCTGCCAACAAACTGAATTCAACGAACCGCCCCCTGATTAACCCGGTGGACCGCGGGCACTAACATCGACCGCACATCCCCGTTCAAGATCAACTATGCGTTTCGCGCTCGCTGCGCTCCGAACAACAGCCGAACGCCTGGTTAGGGACCCGGGAGTACCGCCCCGATTTCCGATGGGGCAGCCGCGCTGGGGGCCGCGCACACGGGAAATCTTTACAGGCACGCAGGCTTTCTCTGAGAATTGAGGAAAAAAGGAGAGTCCTACTGGGCCGAACAAGTGAAGAAGCCGGGGTTGGCTGGCGTTTCCGGAACTCGAACCTATAACGCGCTGCGCTGGCTAGCAATGGCGGCGGATCATGAAGATGTTATATCCCCGGCCGAACCCCGGGGCTTTACGGCTAGGACGGGTAACGCCCGGCGCGGTATGGCCAGCACGCGAATTGCTCGGCGATCTGCTCATGGAAATGCGCCACAGGCACTGTGCTAACCGAAAAACCCTAAAAGGCGTAGCCGAGACTGCTCGAATGCCTGATCTATCCAGCAAATCCCAGGGATACCTGGGGTTCATATTGCCAGCAGATAGATTGCCACTGGGCCTTTGGCCCTCGAGGTCTCCGGAGGCAGGTAAATTTTCGCGGGCGGTAGAGCTTTTTTACTTGGAATTCGTTCGGCAGTTCATTGAAAAGAAAGATGTTAGAATTGGCCTGGGGCTTGCACTTCGAAAGTCCGTGGGGGAGGCGAACCGAGGATCCCTTTAGGGGATTGAGGGCTGGGCCGGTTCGCTACTCCCCCCTTTTTATTTCTCACCGACAGGGAACCTGGTGTTCCGTGCCTACGGTCGCCGCCGGCTCCCCTCCCCAATCCACGACCGAGGAAATTACGAAAGTGCGCCCGCCCGAAGTTAGGGTTTGAACTCCGAGGGCAAAAATGATAGGAAACGGCATTCCGGGTGCCGAATCCATTATCAACTTTTTCGCGTGGCTTGCTAAATAGAGACGCCCCGCCGTCCGTGTTTGATGGCATCCTGAGCCTAGATCGATCCGCAAAGGAGAAGTCATGAAAAAGCTCTCCCTGGTTACGACCCTAGCTCTGATCACCCTGGCACTGGTTCCAGCCAAAGCGCAGGCCCCCGGCGACACCTTCCCGCTCAACTGGACCGGAACAGGCCCCGAGATCGGCAGCGATCATTCCTTGCTCGCGACCGTCACCGCGCTGGACGAGCGCGGCAATGCAATTCACGGCACGGCCATCGACGTGACCGCGCTGTACGACAAGCCCGCCACGCAATGGTCGGAGGGCGTCACGTGCATCAACGGGTCCATGATTGAACTAAGTTACTTCCTCACGGATGGCTCGGCGGAATCGCTGGCGCTGCCCTTGAAGTGTGCGGGGAGTGGCACGGGCATGTCCGGCACGTTCAGCGGCGAAGACAACTCTGGCAGAATGGTCACTGGCAGCATCACCGTTCTGTTGAAGGTGGAATGCCGCCGGGAATGCTGGCGTAACGCCAAGAGCGTGTCGGTCAGTGTAGGCTATCCGGAGCGGCAATCGCCAAGGGATTAGGCCCGATAGCAGGTTGTGGCGGATGCCAAACGGCCCTCGTGCCGACGCGTGTTGTAGTCAGCGAGCGTGAGCGAGAGCATGATGGCGAGCCAAAAAACCGAACAGACGATGACCAGCTGAGTGCGTTTGGGACTATAGCGGGCGTGCATGAAGTAGAGAACCACGAGCGTGGCCTTGATCGTGGCGATGGCCAGCGCGATGACAATATTGAATTTACCAAAGTTCTGAAATGCCGCCCAAACGGTCATGCCGGTGCCGGCCATCAGCGTGGTAAAGATGGCCAAGTAAATCTTCGGCGAAACAATGTGCTCGGACACGCGCGACTCTCCCCGAAACTCTCCTACCGGTGCCTATCAATCAGATATAACAACGGGAACAAATAGATCCACACAATATCGACAAAGTGCCAGTAAAGGCCCACGATTTCTACGGGCGTGTTGTACTGCGGGGTGAAACGGCCCGCAAATGATCCCTTGATGAGCCAGACGAGGAGCCCTGCGCCCACGATCATGTGCAGCGCATGCAGCCCGGTCATGGCGAAATACAGCGAGAAATATAGCTGGCCATGGGCATTGGTATCCGGATCAACGGCGAAGGTCTTTTCTACTTCTTCTTTCTCTATGGCCATTTCCTTAGGGTCATCCGTGGCCGTGGGATGTTCAGAACGGTAGCGCATATCGAAGCCCAGGCCGGGAATGAGATGGTGGTCGAACTTCTGCTTGTATTCGATGACCTTGACGCCGAGAAAGATGGTGCCGAGGCCCAGCGTAGCGATCAAAAAAATGCTGACCAGTTTTTTCTTCCCCACCTGCGCGGACCACACCGCCATGGCCATGGTCAAGCTGCTCATGATCAGCACGACGGTGTTAAAGCCGCCGAGCTTGATATCCAGAGTGTTGCTTCCGGCGCCGAAGGCCGTGCTGAACGCACTGCGATTGACGGTGTAAGCGAGGAACAGGCCGCCGAAGAACAGCACCTCGGTGACCAGAAAAACCCACATGCCCAGCGCGGCGGTTTCCTTCTGCTGCTCGAGTGTTTCAAACTGTCCGTACAGCCGTCCGGTGCGGTGCACGCGGTACTCCTCTTCCTAAATCAATCTATGGCCTGGCCTCGGCCACAAACACGACAGATGAAAGTCCGTCCCTACCAATCCACATCACCTACTAGTCGTCTCCAAGAGCCGGGGCGGGCAACGGTGTGCCTGTTGCCAGGCCGAGATCGGGCCGGTTCTTAAAGTCGTAGGGCTCCCAGGTTACTACCGGTGTGACTTCAAAATTTTCCGTGAGCGGCGGTGAATCCGTTTTCCACTCCAGGCCAGTAGCGGGCCAGGGATTCTGCCCGGCGACTCGGCCATAACGCATGGACCAAGTCAGGTAACTCATGGGCAGCAGGTAGCCCAGTGCAAGAATCGAGGCGCCGGCGGTCGAAAGCACGTTGAGCACCTGGAATTCCGGCGGATAGGTGTGATAGCGCCGGGGCATGCCGAGGTAACCAAGAATAAATTGCGGAAAGAACGTCAGATTGAAGCCGATGAAGAGAACCACGGCGGCAAATCGCGACAACGCTCTCGGATAGAGCCTGCCGGTAATCTTCGGCCACCAGAAGTGCAAGCCCCCCACGTAACCCATGACCGCGCCGCCAACCATAATGTAGTGGAAGTGAGCGACGACGAAGTAGGTGTCGTGAATGTGGATGTCCAGACCGAGGCATGCGAGGAATAGCCCAGTGAGGCCGCCGATCACGAACAAACCAATAAAGCCGAGCGCATAGATCATCGGCGGGTCCCAGGAGATGGAGCCTTTGTACAGCGTCGAAGTCCAGTTAAAAACTTTTACCGCCGATGGGATGGCCACCAGATAGCTGAGGAACGAAAAGGTGAGTGCGGCGTAGGTGGACTCGCCGGTAACAAACATGTGGTGAGCCCAAACCAGGAAACCGATGACCGCGATGGCGATGCTTGATCCCGCGATGAAGGCATAACCGAAGATGGGCTTGCGGGCAAATGTCGGGATGATCTCGCTGATCACGCCCATGGCCGGAAGAATCATGATGTACACGGCGGGGTGCGAATAGAACCAGAAAAGGTGCTGGAAGAGAATCGGGTCACCGCCAAGCGCGGGATTGAAGAAGCCCAAGTGAAACATGCGCTCGAGGCCAGCAAGCAGCAGTGTGATGGCCACCACGGGCGTACCCAGAATCATCACCAGGCTGGTGGCGTAATGGGCCCAAACAAAGAGCGGCAGACGGAACCAGGTCATCCCCGGAGCGCGCATGGTGTGGATGGTGACGATGAAGTTGAGGCCGGTGAGAATCGAGGAGAATCCGTTGATGAAGATACCGAGGACCGCCGGCGTAACCGCAGAATTCGAATACACACTGCTGAGCGGCGTGTAAAACGTCCAGCCGGTGTCCAATCCGCCGGTGCCGAAGGAATACAGAACGAAGCAGCCTCCAATGACGTAGATATACCAGCTCAGCAGATTGATCTTCGGGAAGGCCAGATCCTTCGCGCCGATCATCAGGGGGATCAGGAAATTCCCGAAGACCGCGGGGATCGAGGGGATCAAGAAGAAGAAAATCATGGCCACGCCGTGCATGGTGAAGAGCTTGTTGTAAGTTTCCGGTGTGACCAGCGCTCCGCCGGGGGTCAGGAGATGGATGCGAATCATGGTGGCCAGCACGCCGCCAATGAAAAAGAAAACTGTGACGGAGGCCAGATAAAGCAAGGCAATGCGCTTGTGGTCGGTGGTTAGCAGCCAGGAACGGAGCCCGGCACCGTAGGTGGCGTTCAAATAATGCTTGTGCGGCAATTCGCGGACTGGCGTTGGCGGCGTGCTCATGACTTATCTCTTCCCCGTGGGCGGCGCAATCCCGGCGCCTGTCGCCGGTACCGGCTGCGACTGCAGGGACTTGATATAGGCGATGAGAGCGAAAATCTGCTCCTCCGTCAACTGTCCCTGGAAGGTAGGCATCAACGGCTGATACCCGGCCACAATTTTTGCGTTTGGTTGAAGAATTGATTCACGGATATAGGCTTCATCGGCGACGACGATGGAGCCATCCGCAAGGAGAACCTGGGCGCCATACACTCCGTTCAACGAGGGAGAACGTCCCGTGCCATTGGCGACATGACAAGTGCTGCAAGCCTTTTCGGCAAAAAGCTTTTCACCGGCCACGACCGGATTGGCGTTCCCGGCCGCTGAGCCGGAAAGCCAGGCCGCGTAATCCGACGGCTCCATGACGGTAACCCATCCGCCCATCAGCGCGTGGTTGGTGCCACAGTACTGCGAACAAAAAAAGTGATAGCGGCCGGGCTTGGTGGGGCGGAACCACATCGTGTTGTAGTGCCCGGGAACGACGTCCATCTTCACGCGGAAGGCGGGAACGAAGAAATCGTGGATGACGTCTTCGCTGGAGAGGATCAGACGAATGTTACGGCCCACGGGAACGTGACATTCATTGATTTCCTTCAATCCGTTGGGCTGCTGTGCCTTCCACATCCACTGCTTGCCGATCACGTAAATATCGAGCGTGTCCCGCGGCACGTTGCGATAGTCCACGTAGACGACCGCGCCCCAGCCGAACATGGCCATGGACAGAATCAGGGGAACGATCATCCATAGCGCCTCGAGCCGCGCGTCTTCCTCGATGGTAATGCCGACGGCATCCGGGGTCTTGCGGCGATACTTGAAAAAGAAAACGACGATCGCGACGGTGACGCCGGCCGCAAAGAACACGCAGATACCGGTGATGAAAAGCATCAGCGCGTCCACTTGCGGCGCGAAGTTGGACGCTTGCTCCGGATAGATTGGCAATTGCGACTGCACGGTTTTAGCGAGCTCCTCGTTCCTGGCCACCGGCCAGCGGCGGGCTCAAGTTCCGGGCCGCGGCCAGCGTTTCGCGGCGGCGGGAAATCAGAATTCCTCCGACCAGGCAGAGAATCGTGAGCACGCCGGCGAGGCGGATGATCCTCAGAATCGAGGCGCTGTAGGTCGCGGCCGTCGGGTCGTAGTGATAGCAAAAGAGCAAAACGTGATCCAGGGGCGTGCCGATTTTTCCAGCGGAGGCATCCACGAGTCCGAGGCGCATGTCGCGGCCGGGATACTCGACACCGTAAAAATAACGGGAGATGCGGCCATCCGGGGTGAGCAGCAAAACGCCGCTAGCGTGAGCGAAGAGATTGTTCTTGGCATCGAAGGAGAAACGAAAATTCGCGGCTTTGGTCGCGGCCTCCACGGATTCTCGCGAGCCGGTGAGGAAATGCCAGCCGGAATCGGCTTCCGGGCGGCGGAAATGAGCCAGCGCTTTCTTTTTCTTCTCGGCGGCCATCTCCGGCGTCTCGCGGGAATCGAAGCTGACGAAAACAACTTGGTAGTCGCGGCCGGGATTGAAGGAGAGCATGCGCAGCACGCCGACGACACCCTGTTCCACCTGATCGCAGAGCATCGGGCAGCGGTAATAAACGAAGGCGAGAACTACGGGCTTTTGCCCGAAATACTCACGGAGCCGACCGCTGCGCCCGGTCTCGTCGCGAAAGAAGAGGTCCAGCGGCATGGGCCCGTTGAGCGGCGGCGAAAATCCGACGTCTTGCAAAGCCGCAGGCATGGCCGAAGCAGCAGGGCCGGCGTTGCCGGGAACTGCCTGCGCGCGCAGCATCCCCGCCGCCAGCAAGAGCGCGGCAATTCCGACGGTATGGCGAACTTCTTTCATGGCCTTATTTCTTTTTCTCCACCGGCACGGCAGGCGCGGGGGACAAACCCTTTTCGGCAATGATTTTCATGGCCTCCTTGACGGGAATATGTACGATGCCGCTGGATCGATCGATCCACTCCAGTTTTTCATTGGCCTCGGAATCGGCTCGGATCTTTTTGCGCAGATCGGCCTGTGGATCGGCTTCCTGGCCAGGAAAACCAAAACCCTGGAGCCGCGGCTCCGGCGGCAATTCCCTTTGATGAGTCTCCCGCGATGGTGGCGGAGGCGCATCGGTCGAAACCGTATAAGTGGTCGTAAGGCGCAGAATAAAAACACAAACCATCAAGGAGGCCACGACAGCGATGCCCAAGGCAAAAAGATATCCATAGATCACGCCCGGTTTGATGTCGCGTTCTTCAAACGAGACGTCCTTGTGGCGCGGTTCCTGGCCGGTGTTGTGAGACTCAGTGCTCATGGTGCTCAATGGCCTCCGCAAGTTCTGGGTCGCCAAGCGGCAGCAGCGGGCACTGCTTTAAGTTGAATGCAAAGAAACCGAGCCACAAACCGCCGAGCGCGAGGGGCAAAACAACGTCCAGCCAAGTGGGCATAGCGCGAGAAGTAAATTCCGGACGCGTCATCCAGAATAGATCCACAAGACGCATAAAGATCAGCCAGATGGCAATCCTCGGAAGCACCTTGGCATTGCGCTTCACGTCCTGCGAGAGGAGCAGGAAAAAAGGCACGAAGAAATGGAACACCAGCACGATCACCGCGACGACGCCCCAGCCGCTGTACAGCCGCGTACGATAGAAGCTGATTTCTTCCGGTTGGTTTCCCGACCAGATGATCAGGAGCTGCGAGAAATCGAAATACGCCCAGAGCATCACAAAAGCGAGCAGCAATTTTCCCAAATCGTGCAGGTGGCGCTTCTGCAGGACGCTGGCGAAAGGTTCGGTGCGTGCCAGCAGGACGACCACGGCGATCATAAGCGACATTGAGGAGATCAACTGTCCCGCCACAAACAGGAAACCGTAAATCGTGGAAGCCCAGTGCGGCGACAGAGACATTGCCCAATCGATGGACGCAAAGGTCATCACAAATACGTAGAGAATAATGCCCGGACCGGCCAACATCTTCAGCCGGAAGCGCAAGGCGCGGTCTTGGGGGTTGGCGTCCTGCTGCTTCGACGAAACATTGAAGATAAACATCAGCCCAAGCCAGATAACGAAATAAATGACCGCGCGCGTGTAAAAACCGCTGGTGGTGAGGTAGGTCTTCTGAAAATCGGAGAGTGCGCCTTCTCCGCTGGCCGGGGCGTTGAGCCAGCCCTTGTGCTCCCCTTGACCCATGTAGAGATACTTCATTCCGAAAATCGCAATGGGAAGAAAAGTGATGACCATCAATGGGAGCGCGCGTGTGGCCGATTCCAGCGGACGGCGGATGATGATGCCCCAGTGTCCGCTGGTGAGATGTTGCAACATCAGCAGGCCCAGCGAACCCACGGTCAGACCGAGAATCAGGAGGAAACTCATCAAGTAAGACGGAAAAAAAAGTTCCGGGGCGCGCACGGCGCCAAACATGGAGACGAGCAGAGCGATGCCACCGACGAAATACGCCCGCTGCTGAAGGCGGCTAACGCTTTCCGGCGCCTGATATTCCTGCGCAGCCATTAGAAGCTGCCTCCTCGCGAATCGTTCGTCCCGCTCGGTTTGGCGGCCGGGGTTGCACCTTGATTGAGCTTCTCGCGAAGCTCCGCGGGCAGATCGGCAGCCTTGGCGTTGCGGCTGAGCTGCAGCGCGCGAATGTAGGCGACGATGGCCCAGCGGTCGCGCGGGGGTATCTGCGCGGAATAGCCCAGCATCTGGCCAAACCCGTTGGTGATGTTGTCGTAGAAATAGCCGTTGGCCGCCTGCCGGAGGCGGTCTTGATGATAGCTGGGCGGCCGCTTCATGCCGCGCACGGCCACCATGCCATTGCCGTCGCCCTGCAAACCGTGGCAAGGAGAGCAGAAAATTTTGTAGCGCTCTTCGCCGCGCTCCAGAAGCTTGAGGTCCACGGGCAACGGGAAATTGTTCGAATCCTTCGGCAGGAAGAGTTCGTCGTCAGCAAGCGCTCCGCGCGCCACGGCGTTTTCCACCAGCGGGCGTTCCGAGCGGCCATCGACAAAGAATTCGGAGGGCGAAAGCGGCCGGTTTTTCGGCTGGTTGGCCATGTCCTGCCGGAGATATTCACAACCGCTGCCGAAACTCAGGCACAGAGCGACCGAGGCAGCCACGAGCAAGCGCGAGGTGTCATTCATTGGACACCTCGGTGATATGGTGGGCGTGAACTTCCTGGAGGAGGCGCGCGCATTTCTCCACATGGAAGTTAGGATCGTTGGCCTCGATACAAACAAAAAAACGGTCCGACGAAGCGTGCGTGAAACGCGCAACGTTGAAAACCGGATGATGGGGGTGGGGCAGTCTGTTCAGCGCGAGCATACCGAACACCGCGGCGAACGATGCCCCCAGAATGGTCAGCTCAAAGGTGACGGGAATAAAGGCCGGCCAGCTATTGAGCGGGCGGCCGCCAATGTTCAGCGGGTAGGTGATCGCCGCAGCCCAGTATTGAAGCCCAAATCCTCCGATGCCCCCGGCCAGGCCGCCGAGAAGCGTAATGGCAGGCACCAGATTGCGTTTCAGGCCGAGGGCGTCCGAAAGACCTTCGATAGGGAAGGGGGCATAGGCATCCAGGCGGCGGTAACCCGCCTGGCGGATTTTTTTGACCGCCTGAAGGAGTTCTTCCGGAGTGCCGAACTCGCCCATTACGCCGTATAGGTCCGAGCGCTGCATTATTTCTCTTCCTCAGACGTCTCCGCCACCAGTTCGCGCATTTCCGCGATGGAAATCGCCGGGAGAACGCGCACGAACAGGAAGAGCAGCGTGACGAACATTCCCATGGTGCCGATGAAGGTGGCCCAATCCCAGAACGTCGGGCTGTAGCGGCCCCAGGCGGAAGGCACAAAGTCGCGCGTCAGGCTGATGACCACAATGACGAAGCGCTCCAGCCACATGCCGATATTCACGACGATGGACATGAGGAAGAGGACCACCACATTGTGGCGCACCTTGTAGGACCACAGCAGTTGCGGCACCAGGATGTTCGACAGAATCAGCGCAAAGTAAAACGGGGCATACGGACCGTGGAGCCGCTGCTGGACGAGGAAGACGTCAAACTTGTTGCCGCTGTAAAGCGACAGGAAGAACTCGAAAAAATAGCCATAAGCGACGATGAGCCCGGTGGCCAGCATGACCTTGGCCATGTTGTCCAGGTGCCGCATGGTGATGAAATCTTCGAGGGCGTAGGCTTTGCGCAGCGGAATCGCGATGGTCAAAACCATGGCGAAGCCCGAATAGATGGCCCCGGCCACGAAGTACGGCGGAAAGATTGTGGTGTGCCAGCCGGGAACGATGGCGATCGCGAAATCAAAGCTCACCACCGTGTGCACGGAAAGAACCAGCGGGGTGGCGAGTCCGGCGAGCAGCAAGTAAGCTGACTGGTAGCGATGCCAGTGGCGCCCCGAACCGCGCCAGCCCAGCGAAAGCATTCCGTAAATGATCTTCAAGGGTTTGCGGATGGAGCGATCGCGGAGCGTTGCCAGGTCCGGGATGAGACCCACGAACCAGAACATCAGCGAAACCGTGCCGTAGGTGGAAACCGCAAACACGTCCCAGATCAGCGGGCTTCGGAATTGCGGCCAGATCCCCATGGTGCTGGGGTACGGCATCATGTAAAACGCCAACCAGGGGCGGCCGGTGTGGATCAGGGGAAAAATGCCGGCGCAGGCCACGGCGAAGAGCGTCATCGCTTCGGCGAAACGGTTGATGGAGGTGCGCCACTTCTGATTCAACAAAAATAAGATCGCGGAGATGAGCGTGCCCGCGTGGCCAATACCGATCCACCACACGAAATTGACGATCGCGAAGCCCCAGCCGATGGGGATGTTGATGCCCCAGATGCCGGTGCCTTTGATGACCAGCCAGGCGATGGCAACGGTCATCATCCCCATGACACTGAAGGCGATCAAAAATCCAACATACCAGCCGAGGGACGTCGGGCGGGTCAGCACGATCGCACTGATTTTGTCGGTGACCGACCCGTAGGTATGCCCGGGACCTATCACCGGGCTCAGCCGGCGGATTTCGGGAGAGTCGAATGGTGGTTGGCCGGCGCTCATGCCGACTCCAATTCCGGATTCGGATTGCGCACCGCCGCGAGATAGGTGGTGCGCGGTCGGGTGTTCAGTTCGCCAAGGAGTGCGTAATTGCGCTGCTGCGCTTTCAGTTTGGCGACGCGGCTGTCCTGGTCATTGGCATTGCCGAAGACTATGGCTTCGGTCGGGCAGGCTTGTTCGCACGCCGTCACGATCGCGCCGTCGTGAATCGGCGCGTTCAACTTTTCCGATTCGATGCGCGCGTCGTTGATGCGCTGCACACAATAGGTGCACTTCTCCATAACGCCGCGGCTGCGCACGGTGACTTCCGGATTGCGCAGAAGTTTGAGTTGCGGCGTCTCCCAATCCTGGAAGCGCAGGAAGTTGAAGCGGCGAACTTTGTAGGGGCAGTTGTTCGAACAGTAGCGCGTGCCGACGCAGCGATTGTAGACCATATCGTTCAGGCCTTCGGCGCTGTGGACCGTGGCACCGACGGGGCAGACCTGCTCGCAAGGCGCGTTCTCGCACTGCTGGCAGGGCACGGGCTGGAAGAATGTCGGCGGATTAAAGAGCGACTCGTCGTAGCTGGACGGATCGTTGGTGGGGGACTTCACCGACTTCTGGTAATAACGGTCGATGCGGATCCAATGCATTTCGCGTCCGCGCATGACTTGCTCTTTCCCGACGACCGGAATGTTGTTCTCCGACTGGCAAGCGACGACGCAGGCGTTGCAGCCGTTGCATTTGTTCAAATCGATGGCCATCGCCCACTTGTCGCGATGGTAGGGAAATTCCGCTTCACCGTTGTAGAGCGAGAGTTCCTGGGGGGGCAATTCGGCGTGCTCGTTGGCAAAATTTGGATTCTTGAGATACTCCTCGAGAGTACCGGTGGCCAGAATCTGCCGGCCTTCCATGTTGAAGTGATACTGTGTGCACGCCAGAGGATACTCTTGGCCGGTTTTTCTAATGGCGCTGCTGGGGGCGAAGGCGGCCCACAGCGCGCCGGAAGTGCGCACGGCGTAGGCGTTGAAACCCTTGTTCGTTCCGGTGTAGCCGGCTCGCTTGCGGCCGTACCCCAGCGGAAGAACGACAGTATCATCGGCTTGGCCAGGCACGATCCAGGCAGCCGCAGTGACTTTGCTGTTCGAAAGCGCAATGTCGATGACGTTCGAATAAACCTTGCCGTGTTCGCCGCCGCGCCAGGCGACGTTGTGGGCCACTTTCAGATTTTCAGCGGTCTTCGGGCTGATCATTGCGGCGTTGTCCCAGGTGAGCTTGGTGACGGGTTTGGGCAACTCCTGCAGCCAGCCGTTATTGGCGAAGCGCCCGTCGTAGACGCAAGGATCGGGGCGGAAGATGAATTCCATCTCGTTAGCGGGTGCGGGCTTTGGCGTCGGGAGGCTCGCCGGACTGAACTTCAGCGTGGCCTTGAGGGGCGCAAAGGCCGAGCCCGCGACGACTCCATCATGGAGCGACTTGCGCCAGAATCTTTCGAAAGAGCCCGGTTCCGGCGAGGACATGGGAGAGAGACGTTGCCCCATGGCTTCCGAGTTGGCGCGGACGACGTCATAGTCGCTGACGCCGGGCTGGTCGCTGAAAGCCGCCAGCGCCGCCCGCAAGGAATGCGTGTGGTACAGCGGCGCGATCAACGGCTGAATCACGCCCACGGTGCCGTCGAACGCGCGCGCATCGCCCCAGGTTTCGAGGTAGTGCGATTCGGCAACGTGCCAGTCGCAGAGTTCCGAAGTCTCGTCAAAATGCGAGCTGACGTGGATGGTGGTTTTGACTTTCTTCTGCTTGGTCTTGTCGAATGCAATCTTTGCGGCGAAATCGAAATCATGCGGCGCGGTGTAAACCGGATTACCACCGAGAATCAGCAGCGTCTCGACCTTGCCCGCCTCGATATCAGCGCACAATTCCGCCAGCGATTCCAAGTGATTCACCGGATGCGCTTCCACTGGCTCGGTGTAGTAGAGTGTTGTCCCCACGTTGCCGAGCGCCGCGTTGATGGCATGCGCCAGAGCATGAACTTCAGCCGGCTGCTGTTCGCCTGCGACCACCAGCGACACGCCCTTGTGCTTCTGCAAATCTTTAGCGACGGTGTCGAGCCACTTCTCCGCGCCAGCCGCAAGGGTCACCGAACCGCCAAGACCGAGCTTCGCTGCAAGCGCGCGCGCGAAGAGCTCGACTTCGGAAGCCCGTAAGGGCCAGCGGTGATCCGCGGTCGCACCAGTGACGCTCGGGGTCGGCTCGACCGCATAGAGCCGGTTCATGGTGTCGTCGGGGCCATTCAGTTTGCGGCGCCGCGAGAATTTCTTCGCGTAGGGAATGTGTCCCGGACCGCTGCCTAGAAAGTCGGAGTCGAGCGCAAGGATGACGTCAGCCTTCTCCGGGCGATAAACCGTGTTGAGGTAGCTGCCGAAAGCGAGCTTCGCGCCCTCGCGTGTGCCGTCACCGACGGCGGGCTCCCACTGGTGCCATTTGGCCTTCGGAAAAGTCGTGAGTAGTGATTGAATTTGCCCGGCCAGCGTCGGCGAAGTAACAATGCCGCTCAGGATGCGGAATCGCGCGCCGCCGTCGCCCTTCATCCCCGCTGCGAGCGCCTGCGCGCTCTCGACAAACAACGACCAGGTCTGGATTTCTCCGAATTTCGTGACCGTCTGCGCACGATCCGGGTCGTAAAGATTCAGAACCGAAGCTTGCGCGAAGACGTTGGTCGCGCCCAGGCTGGACGGATGGTCGGGGTTGCCTTCGATTTTCGTGGGCCGCCCTTCGTGGCTTTCCACCAGCAGGCCAATGGCATCGGCACCAAACGGCATCGCCGTGGCATAGAACTGCGGCCTTCCGAGAGTCAGCCCATCGGGCTGCTTGACGTACGGCACGAGGTACTGTTCGGGCGTACGGCCGCAGCCGGAAAGACCGGCAAGAGCCAGCGAAGCGGCCATCAACTTCAGGAAATCGCGCCGGTCGACGGAGTTGTCCCAGTCCGAAGGCGCCTGGCGCGGGAATTCGCGATGCAGCAATTCTTCGAATTGCGGATCGCCAGCGAGCTCTTCGAGCGTGCGCCAGTACTGCTTGCCAGTTTTCGATTCCAGCTTGGCGCGTACCGCGGCCAAATCCATCGGTCCATCCTGCAGCTTCCCGTCTCCGGCCGGATGGTTATGATCGTGCCGGCCCACGATGTGTTCGTGTTGTTCGCGCTCGCGCATACCGTCCATTAGCGATGACAGGTCGAGCAGCTCGTTAGCTCGGCCGTTGTCCGAAGCTGGTACTCTTCCCTCAGCTTGGCGCCGACTTCCTCCTGATTATCCGGGGCCCTCCAGTCCATATTGAAAATCTGATCTTTGGGGCGGAGAACCTGCTCGGGATTGCGATGGCAGTCCAGGCACCATTGCATCAGCAAGGTATTGGCCTGGAATACCAGCGGCATTTGGTTGACCTGCCCGTGGCACGACGAGCAGCCTACGCCCTTGTTGACGTGAATGCTGTGATTAAAATAGACGAAATCGGCCAAGCGGTGAACTTTGACCCACTGGATGGATTTATCGCTGCGATAGCTCTCGCGGATGGGCTCGAGGTAGGCCGCATTGTTGAATAGCACCGCATGGCAGTTCATGCAAGTCTTGGTCGGCGGAATCCCGGCAACGGCGGAAGTTTCCACGCCGGTATGACAGTAGCGGCAATCGATGCCGTCATCGCCCACGTGATGCTTGTGGCTGAATTGCAGGGGCTGCTCACGGGAAATGTTCTGTCGCGTCATATAGGGCGAGCGCGCCACCGCGAGCACGGCTATGAGCGCCACTCCGACCAAAAAAAGGGCCGAATACACACTGA